>Ga0302157_10003761_pt1 | contig 16892 bp, 12 predicted proteins | sample I_Bog_N3_3_FD_193502 | JGI IMG/M metagenome (GOLD analysis project Ga0302157, IMG submission 193502) | Peat permafrost microbial communities from Stordalen Mire near Abisko, Sweden - I_Bog_N3_3 | ecosystem: Environmental > Terrestrial > Soil > Wetlands > Peat | place: Sweden: Abisko, Stordalen...
GTCGCCGCCGACCTGCACGAGCGGGTCCACCTGGGTGGTTCCGGGGATAGACGCCCCCACGAGCTCTCCGGGGGCATGCGGCAGCGGGTGGCGCTGGCCCGGGCGTTGGCCCAGGATGCCGGCCTCTTCCTCATGGATGAGCCGTTCGGGGCCCTGGATGCCATCACCCGAGACCTCCTCCATGACGAACTCGAGGCGCTCTGGCTCGAGCGGCGGTTCACCGCGGTCTTCGTCACCCACAACATCCGCGAGGCGGCCCGGCTCGGTAACAGCATCGTCCTCCTGACCAGTCGCCCCGGACGGGTCGCGGCCAGGTTCACGGTCGGCCTGGCCCGCCCGCGGCGGTCCGACTCACCGGAGATCGCGTCGCTGGCCGCCACGGTCACCGACCAGCTCCGTGCGGAGGTCGGACGCCATGGCCGCTGACACCACGACGTTGCGTCCCGATGCACCCACCCACCACGAGGCACTGGCCGGACTCGACGCCCTCGACGGGGTCGGACGACCCCTGCGGGACCGGCTGTCCCGTCGGGCGTGGCGAGCGACCTGGCCGAAGCTGGTGGCCCTGGGCCTGATCCTCCTGGTCTGGCAGTCCGCCGTATGGGCGCACCGGAAGCCCTACATCTTCCAGTCACCCACTGCGGTCTTCCGCCAGCTGTGGGAGATGGTGGGTACCCCGCTCTTCTGGCAGGCCTGCTGGGCGACAGCCGGACAGGCGGTCGTCGGCTACGCGCTGGTGCTGCTCGTCGGGGGGATCGTGGGCACCGCCGTCGCGCGGGTGGCGGTGCTGCGGGCGGGTATCGCTTCGCTGATCACCGGCATGCAGACCATGCCGTCCGTGCTCTGGTACCCGCTGGGGATCATGGTCTTCGGCGTGGACGCCAAGGCCATCATCCTCATGATGGTCCTGGGTGCCGCGCCGGTGGTGGCGAACGGATTCATCAGCGGTATCGACCAGGTTCCCCCGGGTCTGCTCCGGGTCGGGGGCATCCTCGGCGCCCGGGGACTCGCCCTGCAGCGTCACGTGATCCGGCCGGCCGCCTTCCCGAGCATCCTCGGAGGCATGAAGCAGGGCTGGGCGTTCGCCTGGCACGCCCTCATGGCCGGAGAGTTCCTCGTACTGGTCAATCCCCTGAGTCTCGGAGGGCGCACGGTCAACGCGGTCACCCAGGGCGAGTGGGCGGTGGTGGTCGCCATGATGATCGTGATCATCTTCATCGGCATCATGGTGGACGTCGTGTTCTCGTCCGTCGACCGGTCCGTGCGCCGGCGCTACGGGCTGATCGACGCGGCGGCTGCTTGACGTCGGGCGTCCGCCGACGGGGACGCCCGCCACCTCCAGGGTTCAGGCTCCGATGCCGAAGGCCCTGCAGTACGGGGCGAACCGCTCCCGGACCTGGCCGGGGCTCAGCCCGAAGTCGGACAGCTCGTAGGAATGGATCCCGTGCGCACCGGGTGCATGGGACGCCGCCCACGCTTCCACCGAGGTCCGGGAGCGTCGGTCGAAGGGGAAGCCCAGTCGCTCCAATGCTCCGGCCAGCACCTCCACCGGGTCGGTCTGCAGGTCACCGAACGACACGTCGGCGAAGCGGTCGTCGCCCGTCCGCTCCCGGAACTCCATGGCCCGCTCCACAGCGGTCCACCAGCGGTCCAGCTGCTCCGCACCCAGTTCGACGGAGTCGTCGCGGTCGCTGCTCCAGCTGCGCGTGTAGTGGATGAGACTGCACACCGAGCCGAGTACCTCGGTGGGGTCCCGGTGACTCCACAGGAACCGGGCGTCCGGATACGACGCCACCAGCGCATCGAGCGACAACATGTGGACCGGGGTCTTGAGGTGCCAGAGCGTGGGGGGACAGCGCCACTGGAGGAGGCGGAGCACCCGCCGGTGGTAGCGGTACGTCTCCCGCATGTCCGTGTCGACGACCCACGCCATGTAGGAGGGCACCCGGGCGAAGCCGTCGAAGTGGGCGGTGCGGAAGCTCATGCCCATGAGGTCCTGGCACTCGGTCGCCGTGGTGGCCTCCACGTGGTGCATGGTGCGCATGAGCGGAAAGGCCTCGTCCATCAGGGCGAGGCCCTCCTCGGTGGCGGCGATCCGGGGGTCGGTGTGCTCGGTGGCCGTCTCGGGAGGGGGGACGGGGGCCGCCGACTCCCAGGTCCGCAACGACCGGAACTGGGGATCGGCCGCCACGAGCTGGCTGAGGGCCGTCGTGCCGGTGCGGGGCAGACCGATGACGAAGACCGGACCCTCGACCACCTCGTCGTCGATCTCGGGATGCTGCCGGTAGGTCTCCTCCACCCCCAGACGGGCGGCCAGCAGCGTGCTCAGGCGCAGCTGCATCATGGCTTCGCCCAGCTCGGTCAGGGTGCCCTCCGCATTCATCGACGCCACCAGGCGCTCGAGGCCCTCGCGGTAGTGGTCACCACCGGTGTCCTCGAGCCCGGTGCGGGTCCGGGCCTCCTCCTCGATCCGTTCGACGTCCAGCGTCATCGGGCGAACCGCCGACTCACCGCCCTCCGGCGGACGTCGATCGCCGCCTCGCGCCCATCCGGTGACATCCGTCGGGTACCCGGCGGCAACTCGTCGGCGAGGTGGTCGAACGGCACCACTCGGGAGTCCGGCACGGGGGCCGTCTCCGTACGGACACAGCGCAGGATGATCGGCCCCTCGCTGTGTCCCCCCGTATCGAGCCAGTTGGCGACCCCCGGGTCCCGATGGGCCACCACCACCCGCACCTTCCCGTCGTCGTCGACGACGGCCTGGAAGCCGTTGAGGCTCGACTGGCGGTTGCCGTAGTCGATCGTCTCCCACCAGACGTTGCCCAGCGAATAGCTCCAGTAGAGACCCTCCGGCGGGGTCACCTCGATGACCAGCGCCTCGTCGGGCGCCAGCTTCCAGGAGCCGATGACCGGACGGTTCTCGGCCGCCGCGCCCATCGCCGTCCCGTCCAGGGGCGGGAGGAACGTGTTGGGGTGCTCGGGATTGGAGAATCCCAGGAAGAACTTGAGGTTCTCCTCCAGGAAGTCGCCCAGGGCGACGACCTGGCGGGCCATGGCCGCCTGCGGCGCCACCGGCGCCTGCTCGTCCATGGTCGTGGGACCCGAGCGCGGTTCGATGGACATGGTCACCGGGACCTCGTGCTCCCAGTCGTAGAAGAAGTGCCGGACCACGAGCATGGTGGCGCCCTCGTCGAGCGCGAGCCAATTCCCCTCGTGGGGCTCCGCCGAGAGGATGATCTCGAAGTTCCCGTCGGCATCCAGCTCGAACTCGTCGAGGAGGGCGTTGGCGGTGGACCCCATCCCGGCCATGACCTGCAGCCCCACGTACCGCGCCGAGCCCCGGTTGCCCCACAGCCGGTAGGTGGTCCCACCCCGCAGGGCCGAGCCGACGTAGATGCAGTCGGGGCACTCCATCCCCCACTTGTAGGCGGCATCCATGGCGGAGGGCTTGATCGCCGGGACCCGGTCGAGACCCCGACGGAGGAGCTCGTCGATCCCCACGCCCAGCAGGACGAGCAGGTGGCGGAAGCCGGAGGCCGTGTCCACCGGGTCCCGGGGGACCGAGTCGGACAGCACGACGTCACCGGCCCGCTTCAGTCCTTCCAGCAGGTGGTTCCAGGCCTCGCCGGACTCGAGGTCGTGCTCGGTGGCGTCGCCGGCCGAGGCCGCCTCGCTGACCGAGAACGGAAGCCAGGCGGGATTCTTGAAGGTGCTCATACCGGGACGCAATCAGCTGGGGTCGTGCACATGGGGACCGCCCTTCCTCTGGATCGGATTGACATGACGTGGATGCTTCCGGCCCGCGGCCGACGCCGGTGGGCGCGGGCGGACATCCCCCTGCATCTTGCTACCGCGTCCTACGACGCCGCTCCGGTGGGCACGATGACCGACCGGATGACGTCACCGGCGGCCATGGCCGTGAAGGCACCGTTGACCTGGTCGAGGGAGATCCGGCGGGTCACCGCGCCGGCCAGATCGAGTCGGCCGGCCTGCGCCAGGGCGACGAGGCGGGGGAAGTCCCTCCGCACCTGGCCGGACCCGTAGTAGCAGCCCAGCAGCCGCTTCTCGGTGGAGAACAGCTGGTAGGCGTCGAACTCGACCGTCGTGCCGGCCGGCGGCATGCCTACGGCGACGACGGTTCCGGCACTGCGGCAGAGGTCGTAGGCCTGGCGCAGGGTGGGTCCGGACATGGCCACCTCGAAGGCGTAGTCGACACCCCGGCCGGCGGTGAGGTCCTGCACCGCCGCGACGACGTCGGTGCCCGTCGGGTCGATGACGTCGGTCGCTCCGTTGTCCAGGGCCGTGGCGCGCTTGGTGGCGAACGGGTCGACGGCGATGATCTTGACCGCTCCGGCGATCCGCGCGCCCTGGATGACGAACTGCCCCACGCCGCCGCAGCCGAGGACGGCGACCACCGATCCGGGCTCGACGCGCGCGGTGTTCAGGGCCGCCCCCACGCCGGTCATGGCCGCGCACCCGATGAGGGCCAGTTGCTCGGCGGGCAGGTCCGACTCCACCCGGACGACCGAGATCCGTTCGACCACCGCCTCGTCGGCGAAGGTGCCCAGACCGCTCATCGACCAGATCCGCTGCCCACCGATGTCGTCCTTCCAGTGGGCCTGCATCGCCACGTCGATGATCCGTTCGCAGAACTGGGTGCGACCCCGGGCGCAGTGCCAACACGAGCCACACGCCGGTTGGAAGGCGCCGATGACCCGGTCGCCGGGTGCCAGGTCCCGGACCTCCCCACCGACTTCGAGGACGGTGCCGCAACCCTCGTGACCCAGGATGACCGGGGCGAGTCCGCCCATGCCCTGGCGGCGGACGGTCTCGTCGGAATGGCAGACACCGGAGGCGTCGATCCGGAGGTGGACCTCCGTGGCGCGCAGCGGGCGCGGCGACAGGTCCCGCAGTTCGAGGGGTGCGTCCGGTTCGAACAGTACGGCGGCTCGCATGACCGGTGGTCAGCGGCCCTTCCAGGCCGGTGCCCGCTTCTCGATGAACGCCCGTGAACCTTCCTTCGCATCCTCGCTCCCGAAGACACCGGGTTGGAGCTCGGCCTGGAGCGCCCACACCTCCTCGTCCGTCATCGACGCCGCGGCCCGCATGAGCTTCCGGGTCGCCTGCACACCGAGTGGGCCGTTGGCCGCGATGCGCGCCGCGAGCTCCACGGCGGTGCGCAGCACATCCCCGGGGGGGACCACCCGGTTCACCAGGCCCAGCTCCGACGCCCGGCCGGCGTCGATCACGTCACCGGTCATCCCGAGCTCGAGGGCGATGGCGAGGGGGATCCGGCGTGGGAGGAACACTCCCCCACCGGCGGCGAACAGGCCCCGCTTCGCCTCGGGGATCCCGAACTGCGCCCCGTCGGACGCCACGATCAGGTCGCACGCCATGAGGAGTTCGAACCCTCCGGCCACCGCGGAGGCGTTGGCCGCCCCGATCACCGGGGTGGAGAAGCCGCCCCGGATGAAGGTGGCGAACCCCTCCATCCCCACCTTCTGGTCGTCGCCGGGGGTCATGCCGCCCTCGGCGAAGGCCCGGAGGTCCATGCCGGCACAGAACGCCCGGTCCCCGGTGCCCGTGAGCACCACGGCCCGGACCTGTTCGTCGGCCTCGGCATCGAGGAGCCCCCCGCCGATTCCGGCCATGACCGCCACGTTCATGGCGTTGCGGGCCTCGGGCCGGTTGATTCGGACCGTCATGATGGCGTCCGAGCGGTCGACCACTACCTCGTCCGGCGGTTCGTCAGGCATGACCCAGAACGTATCCCGCGCACCAATTCCGGTGGTGTCTCTCCGTCGCCACCGCGATCAGTCCTTGATCCCGGCCGCCCGGGCGGCGACGGCCGCCTTGGCCTCGCTGCTGGTCGCCCAGTCGAACGCCGGTGCCACGGCCTTGTAGCGCGCCGAGTCGGCGACGATCATCGCCCGACGGACCTGGACGAGGGACCGCACCGCGGTCTGCGGGTTCTCGAGGATCTGACGGGCCAGTTCCTCCGCGCCGTCGACGTGCGCACCGGCGTCGACGAGGCGGGTCAGCATGCCGCCGGCCATGGCCTCCTCGGCCGTGAACATACGCCCGGTCAGGGAGACGTCGTAGGCGAATGCAGGCGTGCCGAGCTGGGGGATCAGGCCCGGCATGGCCAGGCCGATCCTGGTCTCGGTGACCTGGAACCTCGCGTCACGGGTGGCCACGATGTGGTCGCACAACAGCGCCGTGGCCAGGGCATGGCCGAGGCAGTACCCGTGGACCGCGGCGATGACCGGCTTCCAGTGGTCGCACTCGAGGAACGCCTCGCGCTCCGTCGTCCGAGCGGCCGTCGATCCTTCGTCCATGGAGCGCTGGAGACGGGCGCTGACGTCGCCGCCGCTCGAGAAGGACCGGCCCCGGCCGGACAGGATGGCGATGTCCGCGGTCTCGTCGCCGTCCAGGCGCCGCAGCGCGGTGCTGAGTGCCTGGAGGTCCTCGTCGCGGAAGGCGTTGTGCTTCTCCCCGCGCTCGAAGCTGATGTGGGCGATGCGGTCCCGCACGGCGTAGCCGATGCTCATGGGTCCAGGCTTCCCGATGCCATTTTCGGCGTCAACCACCTGGTCCCGTCCCTCGACCGGGGCCGGCCGACCTCGGGGCGCCGCGGGCCGGGTTCGGACGCGGTGTGCGCCCGCCAGCCACGCCGGTCCGTGTCGCGACGGTCACCCCGTCACGGCGTGCGGAAGGCGATGACGCCCGTCGGGGTGCCGCCCGCCGAGGTCCCCAGACCGGTCACCACGGTCCCCCCGGAGATGGCGACCCCGCTCCAGCACGGGCCCGGGAGGGCGAGTGAGGTGAGCAGGGCGCCGGTTGCGGCGTTGCGCACCTGGACCGCCGGATCGAAGACCTGGCAGGAGAAGGTCATGCCCCCGCTGACGGTGGTGGCACCGAAGGCACGCGCGTCGGAGGCGTGCCAGAGGATCCGGCCGGTCGTGGCGTCCATGGCGAAGAAGCTCGGGTCGGACTGGTTGGCGACGTCGCCGGGGCTTCCCGGACTGCAGCCCGGGGGAGTGGAGAGGTCCCCGATGCCGGTCGCCCCGTAGACGACGGAGCCGTCGAAGGCCGGGCTGCCGAGGAATCCGCCGGCCGATCCGCCGAAGACCGTCCTCGTCGACCACCGGATGGCCCCGGTGGCAGGGTCGAGCGAGACGTAGCGGCCGTCCTTGCCGTAGGCACCGAGGAAGTCCGGAGTCCCGTCCGCCGCGAGTCCGACGTTGGTGCCCACTTCGTCGAAGTCACAGGTCAGGTTCCGTCCACCCACGCTCGTCGTCCACCGCACCGCTCCCGTTCGGGCGTCGAGCGAGACGACGCGCTCGGCCAGGGTGGTCTGCACGTTCCCGTCGTTGCAGTCGGCCAGGGTGAACACGACGTCGTCCAGGCCCGGCAGGTAGCTGCCGGACGACCAGACCCCTCCACAGCCGTCGTCCAGGACGGTCCCCCTGGCGTTGACGTCCGTCTGATGGATCCAGACGGGATCGCCGGTCTGGAGGCTGGCCGCCACGATGTAGCCGCGTTCACCCGGCTGACCGTCGGTGCTGGTGCCGAAGTAGATGTTCCCGTTCTCGACGATGGGCGACGAGAAGATCCGGGTGGGGTCGGTGCTCGGGCTCGGGGGCCGTTCGGGCCGGCCGTCGTAGACGTGCTTCCAGTAGAGCTGACCCGTGTCCGCGTCGATGGCGTAGAGGGTGTAGCCGCCCCCGACGATGACGAGGTTCGGACGGCTGCCGTCGCCGGGCTCGTACCAGGCGGTCGACGTCACCAGTCCCCCGTCGGAGTCAATGGTGCGGGGACTCTGGCCCGGGTACGGCGTCACCGCGGTCTGGGAGTCCAGTTGGTACGACCAGCGCAGCGCCCCGGTGGCGACATCGACGGCGTAGAACTTCGTGTCCCAGGACCCGAAGTAGGCCACGCCGCCGACGATCGTCGGGGTGGCGGTGACCGCGTCCCCGGTGGGGAAGAACCACGCCTCCCGCAGCGAGTCGACGGACGAGGCGGTGAGGGTCGTGGGCCCCGTGAAGTCGTGCTCGGGCCCGTTTCCGTAGCTCGCCCAGCTGCCGGAGGGCAGCGCACGGGCCGGAGCCGTCGTGGCGGTGGAGGCGGTGGAGGCGGACAGGGTGTCGGCACCGGCCGAACAGCCCGCCGCCACCAGGACGGTCGCCAGCAGGACGCCGATGGGCGCGAGCCGCCGATGCCGGGAGGTCCCGTCGGACATGGTCATTCCCCTTCGGAGGGGCTCTCGGGGGTCGGCAACGGGGTCCGGTGGTCGGGGAAGGGACAGAGCTGTCTGGTCGGGACGCAGATGGTCACGCTCGTCGGGAAGGCGAAGTGGCCCGCGACCGTGGTCGGCGGCGCCGGCTTCCGTCCGGATCCGAACCGGATGGACATGACCCGACCTTCGTAGTTCGCGGGCCCGCAGTTGGTGAGCGGAGCCGAACAGGTGATGTGGATGTCCACGAAGTAGAGCGTCCCGTCCGGAGCGAACGCCATGCCGAACGGATTGAACCCGCTCGGGTCACTGCCGAAGTCGGCGAGCGACTCCCCGGTGACGCTCGGTCGGTCCACCGGGGTGCCGGCCGCCGTGAACCACTTGACCACGGCATCGTCCGCTCCCCCGCCGAAGATCGACGAGATCGCATAGCAGTCGCAGGTCGGGTCGTGGGCCACACCCATCGGCACCGGCAGGTTGTCGGTCGTCGCCTGGAAGAACACCGACGACCGGATGAGGGACCGCGGGTAGCGGCCGTCGGGGCACTGCGAGGCGCTGGTGGGGAACGACGCATGGTCGAACTCGAGCACGTCCCCGGGGAACCCGCCGGAGGCCGATCCGGCCTGGGGCACCAAGATGCTGCCATCCGGCAGAGCGGTCATCATGCCCGGCTGGGAGAGTCCCCCGGAGCCGTCGGTGTGGTTCGGCCCGACCCCCCCGGCGTCGGGTCCGTAGAGCACGCACGCCGAGGTGTAGGACGGCGCGAACCACTCGACCAGCCGGCCGTCGGTCGGCACGGGGAAGGAGCCCTGGGCCGTCCCGATGTCGCTGGCGAAGATGTTGTGCCGGCCGTCCACGGCGCACCCGGTATAGGTGGACTGCCCGTTGAACACCCCGGTGCTGTCCGCGGGCGCATCCTGGCCCGGCAGGCCGGGCGCCATCCGGAAGGGCCCGGGCACGTACAGCGTCTGGCCGGTGAACCCGCCGTGGACGTTGTTCACCTCCTCGCTGTCGGCCGGCTGCTTGAACGGGAGGCTCGGCGGGCCCCCGGGATTGAGCTGGCTCGGATTGGTCGGGTCCGAGCCACCGATGAACCGGCCGGAGCCGTCGTTGAGGACGCACGTCTGCCCGTTGAGGTCCCACGGGGCCATGAGCTGCCCCTGGGACCGGTCGGACGAGCTGTAGTAGTCGACCTCCTCGTCCTGGTCCCAGTAGACGAGGTAGCCCGACCGGGGAGCGGACGACGTCGCCGGCGGCGTTCCACCCGATGCCGGAGCCGCCGCCGTGCTGCAACCGGACAGGACCACGGTGGCGACGAGAAGCGCTCCCAGGACCGATCGGCGTCGGCCCTCGGGACGGTGACCACCGGGCCGGAACGGCAGGGCAGCGCTCACGACGGGCCTCCTCCGGTCGGATCCGCTAGGGCACGGACGCAGTTGTTGGCGGTGTCGGACACCAGGATCGAGCCCGCCGGTGTCACGGCGACACCGAGCGGATTCGAGAGGGCCGCCGCCCCGGCCGGCACCGGCGACCGCCGGGACGTCTCGCAGCTGGCCGTGCCCCCACCGGCGATCGTCGCCAGCTCACCGGCCACCATCGGTTGGCCGTAGAAGGTCCCGGTCGATGCGGCCACCACCGAGATGCGGTCGGCCGCCGAGTCCGCCACGATGAGGTTGCCCGCCCGGTCGACGGCGACGCCGGCCGGGGAGGAGAGCTCGGCCGCCACCGCGGGCCCACCCGCACCCGACTTCCCCTGGGTGCCGTCACCCGCGACGGTGTAGATGTCCGCGGTGGTCATGGCGGTCCCGTAGTACGACCCGGTGGAGCCGGCGACGACCCGCACCCGCTCCCCCAGGTAGTCCCCCACCACCACGTTGCCGTGGGCGTCGACGGCCACGCCGATCGGCTGGTCGATCGATGCCGAGGCGGCCGGTCCGCCGTCGCCGTCGCTGTTCGCGTCGCCCGTGCCGGCCACCGTGTAGATGTGCCCGGACACCACGCGCCTGTCGAAGGCGGTGCCGTCCACCGCGGCGATGAGCCGGACGCGGTTGCCGTAGAACTCGGTGACGTAGACGTTGCCGGCGGAGTCGAGCGCCACGCCCTCGGGGGCGTAGAGCTCGGCGTCGGTGGCGGGCCCGCCGTCGCCGCTGCTCCCGACGGCTCCGGTCCCGGCGAGGACGTACAGGTCGCCGGCGGTCATCGAGCGGCCGTAGAACTCACCGCTCGAGGCGGCCACCACCAGCACACGGTTGCCGGCGAACTCGGCGATGACCAGGTTGCCGTGGGCGTCGAACGCCACTCCCGAGGGGGCGTCGAGCTCCGCCGCCCGACCCGGGCCACCCGCGCCGGAGGCGCCGGCGGCCCCCGTGCCGGCCACGGTGGTGATGGCGCCGGCGACCAGCGACTGCCCGAAGGCGTGTCCGCTCCGCGCGGCGACGAGTCGCACCCGGTTGTTGTTCTGGTCGGCCACGGCGACGTCGCCGGAACCGTCCGCGGCCACCCCGGTGGGCAGGTTGAGGAGGGCGCCGGGCGCCGGCCTCCCGTCGCCCGAGTACCCGCCGAGACGGCCGGTGCCGGCCACCGTCCCGATCGATCCCGCGGCGATGTGGTGGCCGAACGCCGGTCCGGTGCGCGACGCGACGACCCGGACCCGATGGTTCCCGGTGTCGGCCACGACCAGATCACCGTTGCCCTCGACCACCACGGCACCCGGACGGTCGAGCGAAGCGTGCCCCGCGGGTCCGCCGTCACCGCTGAAACCGGCCGTGCCCGTGCCCGCCACCGTGGTGATGTCGCCGGACCGCACGGACCGCCCGAGGACGGACCCCGTGCTGGCGGCCACGACCCGGACACGGCTGTTCCCCGTGTCGGCGACGAACAGGTCGCCTCGTCCGTCGACGGCCACGCCGGCCGGCCGGTCGAGCTCCGACGCGGTGGCCGGGCCGCCGTCGCCGCCGTAGCCGGCACGACCCGTGCCGACGACCCGGTAGATGTCGCCGGCGGTCATGGGGACCCCGTAGAAGGTGCCGTCCGTGGCCGCCACCACCCGGATCTGGTTGTTGGCCAGGTCCGCCACGACGAGGTTGCCGTGGCTGTCGATGGCGAGTCCGTCGGGCTGGTCGAGCTCCGCCAGGACCGCCCGGCCCCCGTTGCCCGTCGACCCGGTCGTCCCGGTCCCGGCCACGGTGTAGATGTCTCCGGCGGTCATGGCGACCCCGTAGAAGGTGCCGTCCCTGGCCGCCACCACCCGGACGGCGGCATTGCCCGAGTCGCAGATCACGAGGTTGCCGGAGGCGTCCAGGGCGAGGCCGGCCGGATAGGCCAGTTCGGCCGCCGGTGCCGGCCCGCCGTCGCCGCTGTATCCCCAGGTGCCGTCGCCCGCCACGGTGGAGACGGACCCGGCGGTGACCGACTGGCCGAACCGGGTACCACTGGAGGAGGCCACCACGCGGACCCGGTTGTTCTGGTCGTCGGCCAGGTACATGTCGCCGGCACCGTCGGACACGAGTCCGTCCGGCGTGTTGCACGAGGCATCGGTGGCCGGGCCCCCGTCCCCCCCGTAGCCGGACGTGGCGATGTTGCCGGCGCACGCCACCGTGGTCTCCGCGCCGGACGGGGCGAGGGACCGGACGACCATGGTCGTCCCGTCGCCGATGTCGAGGGAGCCCGCGTCGGTGGTCCCCAGCGACACCGGGTCCTGCGCGATCGTCGCGCCCGGGCCCACCCCGGTGCCTCCGACGGCGGTCGACACGCCGGTCGCGGCGGTCGCGGCGGCCGCGGCACGGGGGGCGGCCGGGACGGAGCACACGACGATCGCCGCCGCCAGTACCACCGACCGCCGCCAGCGGTGGGACCGCCGCGGACCCACCGTTCGGACGTTCACGGGCCGGGAAGTCGCCGCGTCGAGGCGCGACCCGCCGAAGTCTCCCTCCATGCTCCCCCTTCACATCTCCGGTTCCCCACATCCGGACACTCGGCATGACGCCGATCCCGTGACCCTAATCCAGCGCGTCCCGGCGTTGCTGGGGTCATCACCGCGGTGCCGACAGGCGGGACCTCGCCGGTCGGTGGCACCATGGGGAGGTCCGTGCCGCTGACGAAAGTTGACGCTGCCCATGACCACGCCCTTCCGCGGGAAGATCGAAGTCGACATCCGGGACTCGACTCCCGACTGGACGCCCTACCTCGCGCCGAAGGCACCCGCAGGGGCGCCGAACGTCCTCATCATCGCCTGGGACGACATCGGCTATGCCACCATGGACTGCTTCGGCGGCCCCGTCGAGACGCCGAACATGGGCCGGATCGCCGCGGCCGGTGTGCGCTACGGCAACTTCCACACCACGGCCCTGTGCTCGCCCACCCGGGCGTCGCTGCTGACCGGCCGGAACGCCACGACCAACGGCATGGCGACGATCGCCGAGTTCGCCAGCGGGTTCCCCGGGATCTCCACCCGGATCCCCTTCGAATCCGGGTTCATCTCGGAGGTGCTCGGGGAGCAGGGTTACAGCACCTACGCGGTGGGCAAGTGGCACCTGACCCCGGGCGAGGAGTGCAACCTGGCGGCCTACAAGGGCCGATGGCCGCTGGGGCGCGGCTTCGAGCGGTTCTACGGCTTCCTCGGCGGCGAGTCGTCGAGCTGGTATCCCGACCTCGTCCACGACAACCACCAGATCGACGCGCCGGCCACGCCCGAGGAGGGCTACCACCTGTCGAAGGACCTGGCGGACCGGGCCATCGAGTTCATCCGCGACGGCAAGGTCATCGACCCGGACAAGCCGTTCTTCATGTACCTGGCGTCCCAGGCCGCCCACGCCCCCCACCACGCCCCCGAGGAGTGGATCGAGAAGTACGAGGGCCGGTTCGACCAGGGGTACGAGGCGATCCGGGCGGAGGTGCTCGCCCGCCAGATCGCGCTCGGCCTCCTGCCCGCCGACACCCAGCTGACCCCGATCAACCCGCACGGCGAGCCGGGGCGGACCGGGCCCGACGGCCAGCCCTGGCCGGTGCTCGACACCGTCCGCCCGTGGGACTCGCTGAGCGCCGACGAGCAGCGGCTGTTCTGCCGGATGGCCGAGGTCTTCGCCGGCTACGTGTCCTACACCGACCACGAGCTCGGCCGGGTGCTCGACTACCTCGAGGAGTCGGGACAGCTCGACAACACGCTGGTCGTGGTGATCTCGGACAACGGCGCCAGTGGCGAGGGCGGGCCCGACGGTGCCTTCAACGAGTGGTTCTTCTTCAACGGCGTCCCCTCGACGTCCGCGTCCAACCTCGAGCACATCGACGAACTCGGCTCGCCGAAGTCGTACAACCACTACAACACCGGCTGGGCCTGGGCCTTCGATACCCCGTTCCCCTACTGGAAGCGGTGGGCCGGTTACGAGGGCGGGGTGGCCGACATGTGCCTGGTGTCGTGGCCGGCCCGGGTGCCGGCGTCGGGCGAGGTCCGCCAGCAGTACGTCCACGCGGTCGACGTCGTCCCGACGGTCTACGACCTCCTCGGGATCGACCCTCCCGACGTCCTGAGGGGCTACACCCAGTTCCCGATCGAGGGCGAGAGCTTCGCCGCGTCGTTGACCGATCCCACGGTGCCCGGCAAGCGGTCCCAGTTCTACGCGATGTTGGGGCAGCGGTCGCTCTACCACGACGGCTGGCTCGCCTGTTCGCTGCACCCGCCCATCAGCGGCTGGGGCGGTTTCGGCAAGGACGAGTGGGAGCTCTACCACCTGGAGACCGACCGGTCGCAGTCCACGGACCTGGCCGCCTCCGAGCCCGCCCGTCTCGAGGAGCTGAAGAGCCTCTGGTTCTACTATGCCGGGATCTACAACGGCCTGCCGCTCGACGACCGGTCGGCACTGGAGCAGGTGCTGGCCGACCGTCCGCACCCCGGGCCCGACCGGACACGGTACGAGTACTACCCGGACATCGCCGACGTCCCCGAGGTCGCGGGCGTGGCGGTCAACGGCCGGTCGTTCACGATCAGCGCCGGTGTCCGGGTGGCCGACGGTGCCGAGGGCGTCGTCTACGCCCACGGTGGGGTGGCCGGTGGCCACAGCCTCTACGTCAGGGACGGACTGCTCCGGTACACCTACAACTGGCTGGGCCAGCAGCTGCAGGAGTTCGTGGCCGACCGCCCACTGACCCCCGGGGACCACGTCCTGGTCGCCGAGTTCGTGGCCGCGGGTCCCAGCGACGACCCCGCCATGCCCGGTGCCCACGGCACGATGACGCTGTACGTCGATGACACCACGGTGGCGTCCGGTGGGCTCACCACCCAACCGGGGTACTTCTGCCTGGTCGGCGACGGCATCTGCGTCGGCCGCGACAGCGCGTCACCGGTCACGCCCGACTACACGGCGCCGTTCCGGTTCACGGGGGGCGCCATCGACAAGGTGGTGGTCGACGTGTCCGGCGACCGGTACGTCGACCACGAGGCCCAGGTCCGGGGCTGGTTCGCGCTGGACTGACCCCGTGCCGGCGCCGGTGGTCCGGCGTGGCGGCCACCCACTCCGACAGGTCGCGCCGCCCGTCCCCACCGTCGCCGACGCTCCGCCGCGGTCGTGACCCGGGCGGACTAGCGTCGGCCGCGATGGCGCTGTTCCCCGATCGCTCGCTGGGCCTGGCTCCGGCCTCGGTCCGCGACTACCGCGAACTGGCCCGTCGGCGGCTCCCCCGCCAGCTGTTCGACTACATCGACGGCGGCGCCTACGAGGAGTCGACGCTGCGGGCCAACATCGACGACCTCGCCGCCATCCACCTGCGCCAGCGCGTGCTGCGGGACGTGTCCGAGCTGCAGCTGGCCACCACCGTGCTGGGCCAGCCGCTGGCCATGCCCCTGGTGCTCGGACCGGTCGGTCTGGCCGGCATGTACGCGCAGCGCGCCGAGGTGCAGGCGGCCCAGGCGGCCGAGCAGATGGGCATCGCCTTCTGTGAGTCGACCGTGTCCATCTGCAGCATCGAGGAGGTCGACCGGGCCACCTCCGCGCCGTTCTGGTTCCAGCTCTACGTCATGCGCGACCGGGGCTACGCCGAGGACCTGATGTCCCGTGCGTCCGCTGTCGGCTGTCCGGTGTTGGTGCTCACTGTCGACCTCGCGGTCGTGGGTGCCCGCTACCGGGAGGTGCGCAACGGCATGGCGGCACCCCAGCGTCTGCCGGGCCGTGCCGTCCAGGCCCTCGACTTCGGCCTGCACCCGCGCTGGGCCCGTGACGTGGCCGTCCGGGGCCGGCCCCACACCTTCGGCAACCTCGAGAAGGCGGTGCCCGGGGCGACCAGCCCGGACGCGTTCAAGGAGTGGGTGGACCACCAGTTCGACCCCTCGGTCACGTGGGACGACCTCGACTGGGTGCGCCACACGTGGCCCGGGCGGCTCGTGCTCAAGGGCATCCTCGACCCGGAGGACGCGCGCCGGGCCGTGGACGCCGGCGTCGACGGCATCGTGGTCTCCAACCACGGTGGCCGCCAGCTCGACAGCACGCCGTCCACGATCGCCGCCCTGCCGGCCGTCGTCGAGGCGGTGGGCGACTCCCTCGAGGTGCTGGTCGACGGTGGCATCCGCAGCGGCCTCGACGTGGTGAAGGCCCTGGCGCTCGGGGCCCGGGCCTGCCTGCTGGGCCGGGCCTGGGCCTGGTCGGTGGCCGCCGGCGGGCGCCAGGGCGTCGTCGACGTGCTGCACACCATGCGGGGCGAGCTGAAGGTGGCCCTGTCGCTGACCGGGTCCGGCGACGTCCACGCCCTCGACCCGAGCGCCCTGCTCGACGGAACCGGCCGACCCCTGGGCGCCTGACGGTCGAGCAGGGCGGCCTGCGGTCAGGCCAACGGGGCGGGATCCGCTCCGAGGAATCCGGCGTCGCCGTAGGCGAACACCCCACCGTCGGCCGCGGCCAGCCAGTAGCCCTGTCCGTCAGGCGTGGCGGCCATGCCCACGACGGGCCGGTTGAGGTGGGGGGCACCCTCGGACCCGCGGAACTTCGCGGTTCCGTAGGAGGAGACCCCTCCGTCGGCCCGAGCTGTCCGTTCCGCCCCACCCGCCCTGGCCGCCGGTCATCGTCAGAGTCAGCGCGGTCACGTTGGCCGGGACGGTGAACGTCTGCAGGGTGTCGTCGTCGAACCCGAAGTTCTGGGTGACCGTGGGCGGCGTGCCGGCGCCGGCGTTCGTCGTCCCGACCCCGGTGACGATGGGTGCGACGATGCTCGTGGCGAGGGCGACGGCAGCGACGGCGGACGCCGTGACCATCCGACGGAGGCGACCCGGGACCCACCCGGTCCTGGGGGCCAAACCGTGATGGCTCGACGTGAGTCTCCGACCCTCTGATGTCATCTGATGGCAGACCATGAAGGGTTGACCCGGCAATCACGGGTCGCACCTTGGGTGGGCGCTGGGCCACGAACGGGTCCGGCGCCTCCTGGATCCCCGGCCCGGACACCTTTTCCACAGGTGGAAACGGTGTCCGTTGCTCTCGGGGACCCCGTAGTGGGGTTCGGGGGCGAACTCGCTCCGGATCCCGCGGATCAGCCCGGCCTCGCCCCCGACCCCGCGGCGAGGGGGGCGACCGGCCGGAGCACCTGCTCGAGCTTGTCGAGGAACGGGGTCGACCACAGCACCCCGTAGGCGGGATCGGCGAAGTAGCGCTCGTTCCACACCACGACCACCGAC
>Ga0302157_10003766_pt1 | contig 16886 bp, 15 predicted proteins | sample I_Bog_N3_3_FD_193502 | JGI IMG/M metagenome (GOLD analysis project Ga0302157, IMG submission 193502) | Peat permafrost microbial communities from Stordalen Mire near Abisko, Sweden - I_Bog_N3_3 | ecosystem: Environmental > Terrestrial > Soil > Wetlands > Peat | place: Sweden: Abisko, Stordalen...
CCGTCATCCGTGCGGACCCGCACCAGGACGAAGCCGCCGAGTTCGACCTTGAGCCCCGCCCATTTGAAATCGCGCCGTGGCGGCAGCCGGAAGGGGAGTGCCTCGATCGCAGTGATCTTCATGGGAACCGTCAGGTCAGGAAGGGTCAGCGATCTTACCCCGGAAACGACAGGTTTCAACAATAATTTTCAAATCAGAAAATTATTCTCACCCTTTGTTGGCGCTGCGGCGCCGCCGTGGCGCTGTTTCAGCACCTTCAACCGGCTTTGCGTCGGGATGCATGAACTGGGCGATGCGTTCGGCTCCCACCTTGGGGTCGTAGGAGACCGACAGCACTCTCGCATCCTCGTCGCTCACCGAGATGAAGAGATGCTCCATGCTGCTGTCGAAATAGGCGCTCTCGCCGGCGACCAGACGGAACGGCGCGTAGTGTTCAGTATGGACCTCGATCTCGCCGGACAGCACGTAGGCGAATTCCTCGCCGCCATGCCGGCTCCAGTGATCGAACGCGTCGACCGATCGCGCCCGCACCCGCATTTCGAGCGGCGCCATGCCTTTGCGCGACAACTCGGTGGCGTGCGCCTTGTAATCGTACTGGCCGCTGGTGAAATGAACCCCTTCGCTGAGCCGGGTCGCGGTCTTGCGGCCCGACACCAGGCTCTTTTCGCCGGGACGAACGAAATCCTCGAGCGCGATCTGCAGCCCGTCGCAGATTCTTTTCAGAATGTCGAAGGAGGGCGAAACCTGATCGTTCTCGATCTTCGACAGGTTGGAGATCGACACGCCGGTCTTGCGGCTGACATCGGACAGGGTGAGCCGCAACCCGTGCCGGACATCCTTGAGCCTGAGCCCGATATGGCTCCTGGTATCTGATGAAGCAGTCTCGACCACGCCCGTTTCCCCAAAACCCGCGAGTCCCCGTGTTACCCCCTATCTTGGCGCGCCCGCCGGATTTTCCAAACAGAAAATTCCGGACGTTTCGCCGCCGGCGACACCGTGCTGTTATCCGGCCGAATTCTGCGGCAGACTGGGGCCGGCCCTGGGAAAAGGGGCGGCAGGGAGGCGACGCATCGGATGGAAAACCTTGCGGGCAAGGTCGGGATTGTCACCGGAGCGGCGAGCGGCATCGGTCGCGCCGCCGCACTGGCTTTCGCGCGCGCGGGCGTCGCGCTCATTCTCGCCGACCGTGACGAAGCCGGCGGCGCCGCAACCTGCGCGGCCGTTCGCGATGGCGGCGGCCGGGCGGTCTTCGTCGCAACCGACGTGTCCGACGCCGAGGCCTGCGTTCGCATGGCAGCGGCCGCGACCCGTCATTTCGGCCGTCTCGACCTGGCGCTCAACAACGCCGCGATCCAGGGACCCTCGGCGCCCATCGCGGAGTACCCGCTGGACGGCTGGGCAACGACGCTCGGCATCAACCTGTCGGGCGTCTTTTATTGCATGCGGGCCGAAATCCCGCTGCTGCTGGCCGGCGGCGGGGGCGCGATCGTGAATGTCGCGTCGATCTCCGGCCTGATCAGTTTCCCCAACCAGTCCGGCTATGTGGCGGCGAAGCACGGTGTCGTCGGCCTGACCAAAGCCGCCTGCAACGAATACGGGCCTCTCGGCATCCGCTGCAACGCCATCGCGCCGGGCGCAACCGAAACGCCCATGCTGCCGGGCGGCATCAGCCGCGAGTTCCGGGACGTTCTGCCGGCAAGGCGGGCAGCACAGCCCGAGGAGATCGCCGCGGCGGCGGTCTGGCTGTGTTCGCCCGCCTCCAGCTACGTCAACGGAGCCTGCCTGCCGGTCGACGGCGGCTATCTGGTCCAGTAATGCGCGGGCGGGCCGCCAAAATCAAATACACCGATGGAGTGGGGAAGAGTAAAGCATGAGCGAAGAAGCCTATGACCGGCGGGAAACCTGGCAGCCCAAACCGCGCCCCGAGTGGCTGGCGCGACTGAACGCAGAGGGCGACCCGCTCGATTTCAAGACCGTGGTGCCGCTCGACGAGGCCTCGCTGATCCATGACGCCATGGCCAGGACCGGTCTCAGCGATTTCGGCGACGACGAATGGCTGCCGCATTTCCGAGTCCTGCTGCGCGCGGTCGAGGATGAGGCGAAGCTCAATTTCTTCGGCCGCATCCTGACCCGGTCCGATTTCATCCTCTATCTCGAGCAGCGGCTGACCATCACCGACTGGTACAACCGCCATCCCGAAATCGAGGACGAGATCATCCATGAACCGGTCTTCATCGTCGGATTCGGCCGGTCCGGCACCACCATCCTGCACGAGGTGCTGTCGCAGGACCCGCAGTTCCGCGTCGTCAAGCGCTGGGAGGCGTCCTACCCCTGCCCGCCGCCGGAAGAGGCGACCTATGAGACCGACCCGCGGATCGGGAAGGCGCATGACCGCATCACGCTGCTGAACCGGGTCACGCCGGAGATGCTGGCGATGCATCCGTTCTCCGGCGACCTGCCGGTCGAGGACGCGGAGTTCACCTATTGCGCCTTTCTGGCCGAGGTCTTCTTCTACGCCTTCCAGATTCCGACTTATGAGAAATACCAGTCGCAGCAGCCGGTCGACTATATGCTGCGCTGGCACCAGAAATATCTGAAGCTGCTGCAGTGGCGCTACAAGAAGCCCCACTGGCTGCTGAAATGGCCGACCATCTTTCCGAAGATTCCCGACCTGCTAAAGGCCTATCCCGACGCCAAGATTCTGATCCCGCATCGCGATCCGGTGACCTCGAACGATTCGGTCGTCAATGTGATGGGCACCATGTTCTATTGGCGCACCGACCATCCGTTTTCCGGCGGGGTGCTGGACGAATGGCTGCTGGCGGACGGGCGGGTCGCCGTGCTGAACAATCTGATCGGCTGGATCGAGGACGGAACGCTGAAGCCGGGCGCCTTCGCCAATGTCCTCTATCACGACTTCATGGAGAACCCGATCGAGACGATCCAGAAGGCCTACAAGGACATGGGGCTGACCGCGAGTGAGGACGCCCTCGCGCGCATGCAACATTATCTCGACCAGAAGCCCAAGCACGCGGCGGGCGTGCATCACTACAAGACCACCGCCGAGGACGAGGCGCTGATCAGCGCCGAAAGGCAGCTTTACGCGCGCTATCAGAAATATTTCGGCGTGCCCAACGAGTAACCCGATCTTGGAGGACAGTGATCTGATGCGAATGGGCTTCCGGGCGGCCGGGCTCGCCGCCCTCCTCTGGCTGGCGGCGCCGCAGGCCGGTGTCGCCGCGCCGCCGCAAGATATCAGCCAGGAGAAACCGATGAGCCTGTCCAGCGAACTCGCCGCCAGTCACCAGCTGGAAATTAGGGCGCTCAGCCTTATGAACGACCCGCAGGTCCGCGCGGCGCGCGCGGAGGGTGAGAAGCAGCTGCGGGACTCGATCCCGTCGATCGACCCCGCTTCGGACAAGCGCTTCGCGCAGGCGGCCGACGAGATCGCGTTTCTCGCGGTCCTGCATGCGCTGAACCAGGACCCGCAATACCCGCTTCTGCTGCACGCCGAACTGCCGCCGAGGACCGTCGATGGACGGCCCGTGCCGGGTTCGCGTGGCCTCGATGACAATCCCGATACGGTTTACCGTTTCGCGACCGTGGACGGCCGGTCCCATTACGTGATTTCCGGCAAGGTCGGGCCGAGCCGGCCGGTGGTCAACGAATTCTCGGTCCTGACCGACGACTGGGTGACCGTCGGCAATCTGTCGGGCAAGGATCTGGTGATCGGACCCGACGGCGGGTTCACGATCACCGTTGATCCCGACCCGGCCGACGGGCGGCCCAACCATATCCAGACGCGCGCGGGCGCCAGCTACATGGTGATCCGCGATACGCTGGCCGATTGGGCGAGGGACAAGCCCAACCAGCTGTCGCTCCGCCGGGTCGAGCCGCCGGCTACCGCTCCGCTCGATAACGACGCGTTGGCCCCGATCGCCGCCCGCTATGTCCGCAAATGGTTCGCCAAGACGGTCGAGCTGCACGCGATGGCGTTCCGCCAGCCCGCCAATCACTGGCCGCAGCCGGAGATCCGCCAGACCATGGGCATGCTGGTGACCCAGGCCTATTCGGTCGGCCATTTCGCGCTCGAACCGGACCAGGCCCTGATCCTGACCTTGCGCGCCGGCGGCGCCGGCTATGCCGTAGTGCCCGTGACCAATATCTGGGGCGTCACCAACGACCCGATCCATCACGTCGCCAGCCTGAATACGAATCAGGCGGCGCGCAATCCGGACGGCGCCTACACTTTCGTCCTGTCGGCGACCGATCCCGGAGTCGCCAACTGGATCGATCCCGAAGGGCTGACCCGGGGCTTCCTCTTTCTCCGCTGGGCCGCGATCGACCCGGCGCATGCGGCGGGCGACAAGCCGGCGGTCGACGCCAAACTCGTGCAACTGTCCGATCTCGCCAAAAGCCTGCCGCCTACCCTGCCGCGCGTCGATCCGGCGGCGCGGCGCCGGCAGGTTGCGGACCGCGCCGCCGCCTATGACCAGCGCTGGCTGGCGCAATAGACGGCTGGCCCAAAAACTCGAAGAGGTGAACCATGCCGACCCCGCCCGACGCCAGTCTCCTCGCCACCCTGGACCAGGACGCGATGGAGCTCAGCGCGATGCGCCTTCTGGCGCGGCCCGACATCCAAGCGGCATTGGAGGTGCTCAAGGACTACTGGCTCGACAAGGTGCGTCCGAGCGCCGAGCAGCGCGCCCTGTTCGACTGGGAGTTCGATCAGACCGCCTTCTGCGGCGTGCTGAACACGCTCAACCAGGATAGCGACCACCCGAAAATCCACGCCTTCGGGCGCTTCTCGCACACGGTTTCCGGCGCCCAGATCCCCGGCACCAAGCACGGCCATCCCAACCCGGACTATATCTACTGGTTCGCGCCGGTGAACGGCCAGTCGCGCTATGTCGTCAAGGGCCACACCGGCAAAGCGCCGCCGGTGGCGGCCGAGATTTCGCTGCTCGACCAAAACCAGGTTTATCTCGGCAATCTGTCGCTGCATCAGATCGCCATCGACCCGGATGGCGGTTTCACCATTACCATCGATCCAGATGCCGCCGAGGGCCGCGCCAACCATCTGCGCAGCACGCCGGTCGCCCATCAGCTGCTGATCCGCAACGTGATCGGCGACCTGGATACCGAGCAGCCGATGCGCTTCGCCATCGAACGCCTCGGCGCGACCCCCGCGGCGCCGCTCTCCGACGACGAGATCGCGCCGCTCTGCGGGCCCAATATCAAAAAGCTGATCGACGATCTGATGTTCGTCAACGCCAATTTCGTGATGAGCAAGCCGGTCAATGTCTTCGAGAACCCGGCCTTTCACGACGGCGGGCTCTATTCGATCTCGCAGGCCTATGCCCCCGGCCATTTCCGCCTCGCCGACGACGAGGCTCTGGTCTTCACGCTGACCCTCGGCGACGCCGCCTATGCCGTGGTCCCGGTCACCAATATCTGGGGCGGCATCGGCCATTACCTCGACCACATCGGTAGCCTGGGCACCGGCCGCGCCATCCCCGACCCCGACGGCGCCTATACCATCGTGGTCTCGCTGAGCGACCCCGGAGTTTATAATTGGGTCGATCCCGCCGGCCTGCACGAGGGCGTGTTGTTCGTCCGCTGGGTCGGCTTCGACCCCAAGAACCGAACCGGCGCGAAGCCGGCCCTGAGTTGCCGCCTGGTGAAACTCGCCGAACTGGAGTCCGCCCTGCCCGCCGGAACCCGCCGGGCTGGCCCCGAGGAGCGGGCGCGCCAGCTCGAACAACACGCGGCGGATTATCTGAGAGTGACCGGCTGACGGCCATCGGCTCCCGCCGGTCGCCCTCCCCTACATCAGCCGGCTCTGGTCCAGCCCGATCCGTTCCGGCGGCTCGGGGAAGTCGCGGACCATGGCCTGCACCGTGTAGGAGGCGACGAGGCGTCCATCCTCGCCGAACACGCGGCCTTCGCCCTGCACCAGCCCGCTTCCGGCATAGATGCAGGGGTTGGCATAGAGCAGCCAGCGCGTCAGGTCCGCCTCGTCGTGCAGCGCCACGGTGATGGCGAGCACGCCGGTGGAGAGGGTGAAATGGGCCTGCTCCTCACCCAGCCCGGCATGCGGCAACAGCGCGGCCGAGATCGTCATGTGGCCGGTGAACTGGGCGAGCAGGCCTTGGCGCAACCAGGGCGCGTCCGGCGCCTCGCGGTGGCGCACCCAGCCGTATATCTCGGGCGGCGCGGTCCTGGCGGCGGGCAGCGTGTAGGCGCCGTCGACGAAGCGTACGTCGCGGCCGGTCATGCCATAGTCGTGGAACGGCGCGGCGTCCGGCCCCGCCACGGCGGGCATTGCGACCTGGCCGCGGATTTTGTCCGGCGCGCCCTTGTCCGTCAGCACGAGCGCCGAGGCGACCGGTTTGCCCTCCTGCGTCGCCTCGACCGAGAGGGTGGAGAAGGACCGCCCCGCGCGGAGCTTGGTCACCCGGAAGAACAGCGGCAGATCGAAACGCGCCGGGCGGGAGAAGATCATATGCGCCGAGACCGCGCGCTGGCCGGGGACCTCCTTGGCGGCGGCGACGATCGCCTGGCCCAGCAGCTGGCTGCCCTCGACCACGTTGCGGCGCCTGTCTTCGTAGATGGCGGCGACATAGAGGCCGGGGCCGGCCGGGACCAGATCCATGATGCGCAGCAGATCGGCGACGTCTCCCCAGCGGGGGAAGCGGTTGACCGTCCCGGCGCCGTCCGCGCGGCCCGGCCACCGGTCGTCGACCGCGATGTGGAGCAGCGCCGGATCGAGCCCGAGCAGGCCCTCCCCGGCGCGCCATGCGACGGGTGCGCCGCCGGACTCCAGAGCGAAGCGGGACCCGTCCGCGCCCAGCGGCGTCGCCGCGCCCGGCAGCACGTCGCGTTCCGGTATCACGATCTGCCCGTTCGCTTCCGGCAGCGCGGTCACCAGCGCGGCGCGGGTCTCGGCCACAAGCGTCGCACCCGCGCGAACCCGGACCAGCCCCGCGACCGGCTTCACGCCGCGGCACCTTGTTTGCGCTCCCAGATCGACGGCGCGGTGCCGACCGAAACCGTCACGCGGTCCTGATAGAAGGCGACGTAACCCTTGATCAGCCCGACCTCGGGATAGGGCTCCTCATAGCTCCAGGCAACTGGCTCGCCGCCCAGGGCCCAATAGAGGGCTTCGCCTTTATAGGGGCAGCGTGTCGTGTGTCCGGCCAACGGCTCCAGCAGGTCGAGCCGCACATCCGCGCGCGGAAAATAGAAGACGATGCCGTGGTCCTGCTCGTCCACGATCAGCGTGTGGCGGCTTTCGGCCAGCACCACCCCGTCCCTGGCGGCGGTCACGCGGTTGAGCCGCCTGAGTATATCGACACGATAATCATAGCGCTCCGCAAATCCGGATGGCTTGTCCCCCTGGCTCATCGCTGTCCTCCCCGGCTGCTTTTCCCCGCAAATACCTCTCCCCTCGAGGGAGAGGTCGGCCCGAAGGGCCGGATGAGGGGATCGCGAAGCGGCCCGGCCCTACTGTTCCATCATCACGACACGCCGCCGAGCGCTTCCGCCTATAGAACATAAAAAGAACAACCTTGTCAACCCAAAAATGCCTGCTTCAGCTCGCCGGCCCCTTTTTTCCCGATAAACCCGTCACCAGATGTCCCTTTATCAAACCGAATCAAGCCTTTCATAACCCACGCCACCCGCCCGCGCCGGGCGACCGGATCATGTTCGCGCCACAAACCCCCGCCTGCGCGCCACCAAACCGCCCATTCGCGACACGCAACGCACAGCTGCGCGGGAGTTCAAGGGACACAATATGCAATAGATGATTGATCTGCCCCCGCATTCACCCCCACCCGCCACTCCACGGATTGAGCACCGCCGCGCCGGTCGGCGCGAAGTCGGGCACGTTCCGCGTCACCACCGTCATGCCGTGCACCAGGGCCGTGGCGGCGATCAGGGCGTCGCGGATGGGGCGCGGGTCGGGCACGTGCAGGCGGGCGCTACGCAGCGCCACCGCGCTGTCGACCGGCAAGATGCGCCCCGAAAAGGCGGGCAGCACGTGGCTGTCCATCCAGGTGCGGAAGACGGCGCCTTGCGCCTTGTCTCGCCGTTCGGCGAGCAGGATGCCGATTTCCAGTTCCTGGAGCGTGATGACCGAAATATAAAGATCGACGGCGTCCACGCTGTCGGCCCATGCGGCGACGCCGGGGTCGGCTTTGCCGAGGCGAACCTTGCGCAGCTCGGACACGACATTCGTATCCAGGATGAACATCAGGACAGGTCGACGGCGCGGGCGAGCTCCCTCGCTTGCGGAATCTCCAACTCGATATCCGCTGTGCCCGGCATCGCCAGCAGATCGGCGATCTTGCGATGCCCGCCGGTGATTCGCTGATACTCCTCGATGCTCAGCAGCACATGGGCCGGCCTGCCGCGATCGGTGATGAAAACCGGGCCGTTCCTGGCGGCCTTCTTGGCGCGGCCGGCATCCTGGTTGAACTCGCGGCTGGAGAGCGTGGTGATCGTCATCAGTGTGGACCGCCATCTGCCCGGAGAAATGTAGATAGGTTTCTACATATCGCGGCCGAGGGGCTTTTTCAAGGAGCGATGGGGTCGGTAAAAACACTGGCCGTAAACCCCGCAACGGCGCGATAAACAACTCGCCACAGGAGAAGCGCGCATGGAAAAGCTGTTCTATTTCGTCTGGAAAAAGCCGGCGGAGAGCGTCGCGGACTGGCGGGCGCGGCTCAAGGGCGAATGCGGGGCCGGGCTGCTCGAAAACGGTGCGCTGTCGCTGCAGCTCAATCTGGCCGACGAAGGGGTCGCGGCCGGGGCGGCGCTCAGGCTGCTGTCGCGGCCGGTTCCCGATGGGCTGGTCGCGTTCTGGATGCACAGCGCCAACACGCGCGCGGCCTGCCAGGCGGCCCTGGCGGAAAGCCATGACCGGATCGCCGGCTATCTGGTCACCGAATCCCGCGTGAAGGACGCGCCACCGGCGCCGCCGGGGCCGGATGGCCGCTCCTGGGGGTTCAGCCTGGTCGGCATGCTGCAGCGGCCGCCGCGCCTGACGGAGGCTGAGTGGCTGCGCATCTGGCTCGGCAGCCACACCGCCGTCGCGGTCGAGACTCAACCGACCTTCCGCTATGTCCAGAACGTGGTCACAAGGCCTTTGACCGAGGACCCGCCGGTGCTCGGCTCGATCGTGGAGGAAGGCTTCCCGATCGCGGCGCTGAGCGACCCAGCCGCCTTCTACGACGCTGTCGGCAACCCGGCGAAGCACGCGGAAAACCACCGGCGCATGATGGAAAGCTGCCACCGCTTCATCGATTTCGACAAGATCGACAGCATCCCGACCAGCGAGTTCGTGGTGAAGGCGCTGCGCGTCTAAGCCCGCCCGAGGTCGGCTCCTGCGCCCGCACCCACCCTCAACCGCCCCCCGTCGAAATCCGCGACCCGGGCACAGCCCATTTGCCGGCCGACGGTCTCGACCTCGTGGCGCAGGATGGCGATGGCCTTGCTGACACCGGGAAGGCCGCCGGCGGCGAGACCGTATAGGGTGGCGCGGCCGGTGAAGACGAACCGCGCGCCAAGGCAAAGCGCGGTGATGATGTCAGATCCCCGCCGGATTCCGCTGTCGAGCATCAGAATCGTGCGGCCGCCGACCGCGGCGTTGATCGCCGGAAACATGTCGACCGAGGCCGGGCCGCGGTCCAGCTGGCGGCCGCCATGGTTCGACACGATGATGCCGTCGGCGCCGAGCTCGACCGCGCGAACCGCGTCGTCTGGGTGCAGAATCCCCTTCACCACCAGATTGCCCTTCCACAACCGGCGATAGCGCTCGAGATCGGCCCAGACCGGATTGCCCGGCAGATGGTCGATCATGAACTCATAGACCGACTCCGCGTCGTCCGGGTCGATCGCATAGGGGGCGAAGTTGCCGAACCGCGGCACGCCGCCGTTGCGGCGATAGCCGCTGAGCCAGGCGGGGTGCAGCAGCGCCTCCAGCATCAAAAGCGGCCGGAACCCGGCGCCGCTGAACCGGTTGCGGATATCGCGCTCCCGCTTGGTCCTGACCTCCGAATCCACGGTCAGCACCAGCGTCTCGATCCCGGCGGCCTTGGCGCGGCGGACGATGTCCAGGTCGATCGCCTTGTCGCGCCCGGTATAGAGCTGGTACCAGGCGTTGCGGGCGCAATCCGGCGGCAGGTCCTCGATCCGCGCATTGCTGGTGCCGGACATGACATAGGGAATGGTCTCGGCCAGCGCCGCCCTTGCCAGCATCAGGTCGCCGTCCGGCCAGAACAGCCCGGCCAGCCCGGTCGGCGCGATGCCGAATGGCGCCCCATAGGTTTTGCCGAACAGCTCGGTCTTGAGGTCGATCCGCGCGCTGTCGGTCAGGAATCGCGGAATCAGCTGATGCCGCCGGAAAGCCCGAATGTTTTCGTCGAGCCCGATCTCGTCCTCGGCCCCGCCCTCGATATAGTCCAAGACGCCCTTGGGCAGCCGCCGTTTGGCGCGGCGCCTGAGGTCGGCAATGTTGACAGCCCGGTCGATCGCCATCGGAGTGCGGCCCTCAGCTCATGAAACTCGGGTCGGTCTGCTCCATCCACCGCCGCATCGCGGCCCATTGCAACGCATTCAGCCGCGCCATGCCGCCGCCGCCCGTGGTCGCGGTCTTGCGGCCGATTTCGACCGGCGGGAAGTTGAGCGGCGCGCCGCTCGACTGGGCCGCGAGCTGAACCAGGCAGGCCTGCTCCAGCTGATACATCTCCTGGAACGCGTCCGCGACCGTCGGGCCGCAGGTCAGAAGCCCGTGGTTGCGCAGGATCATGACGTTCTTGTCGCCCAGGTCGGCCGCGATCCGCTCGCATTCCGCGCGGTTGGTGGTGATGCCCTCCAGCGCGTGATACGCGATCCGCCCGGTGAACAGCAGCGACGTCAGGTCGAGCGGCAACAGCCCCTCCGCCTGGCAGGCGACCGCGATGCCGGCGACGGTATGGGTGTGCATGACGCACAGGACATCCTCGCGCACGCGGTGGACCGAGCTGTGGACCACGAACCCGGCCTCCCACACCTCCCAGGGCGAGGGCGTCAGCTTGTTGCCGTCGAGATCGATCTTGAGCAGGTTGGAGGCGGTGACCTCGCGATACATCAGGCCGAACGGGTTGATCAGGAAATGGCGCTCCGGTCCCGGCAGGCGCAGCGTGATGTGGTTGTAGATCAGGCTGTGCCAGCCGAAATGGTCGAACAGGCGATAGGCGCAGGCGAGTTCCACCCGCGCTTCCCACTCTTCCGGCGAACAGTCGATGCGCGGCTCGGATCGTGCCCTTCGTTGCATGTTTCCTCCGTGACGCCGAATTCTCGGCCTTTGCCGGGGCATGCGCCCCGCTGCCCGCTCGAGATTCCAACGATATGCCCGCGCGCGGCGAATGCAAGGGCGGCGGCGCGGACCGATCTCCCGCCCCTTGATCTGCATCAAGGTCAAAATCCCGGCATCGGGTTAAGTATGCTCAGCCCTGTTTTCACAGCGCTGCGACAGCGTTCCGAAGGTTGCGCTGACACCCTGAAACGGGCGCCGGCCCCAGGAGATTTCGATGTCCGACCTGACGCTCCCCGACCAGACGCTGCCGAACCTGACGCTCATAGCCTTGTTCGACCGGTTCGAGGCTGCCGAAAAAGCCGCCGACGGCCTGATCCGCGCCGGCGTGCCGCAGGCCCGCATCGCGCTGCTGGCCAACAATACCGCAAGCCACCACCCCGCGCCGATCACCAATCCCGTGCTGGTCGAGCCCGCGTTCGAGGGCAAGGCCGAAACCGTGACCGATCTGGGGCTTGGCGTCGGGGCGGGCGCGGTGATGGGCGGCATCTTCGGCGCGCTCATCAAGGTCAGTTCGCTCGCCATTCCGGGCATCGGCCCGGTCATCGCCGCCGGCCCCTGGATGACGCTGTTCACCGCGTTGGGCGCGGCCGTCGGCGGCGCGGTGGGTGCGTTCATGGGGCAGGGAGTTTCGTCGGAGGATGCGGCGCTTTATGCGGAAGGCGTGCGCCGCGGCGGCACGCTGATCTCGGCTCAGGTGTCCGAGAGCGATGTCGAGGGGCTGAGCCGGATTTTGCTGACGCACGGCGCCGTCGACATCGAAAAGCGGGCTTTGTCCTGGCGCGCCGAGGGCTGGGTCGGTTTCGACCCCGAGGCTCAGCCGCTGTCGGCCGAGGAGGTGGCGGCGCTGCGCCAGCGCAACCTGGACGCCGCAGACGAGGCCGGCCACCACAAGGCGATCCGGCATTATTTCCGGCCCGGGCGCACCCAACATATGGGCGTGGTCTCGAACGAGACGACCGGATTCGCGGAGGACAGTCTGCGCAAGCCGCCGCGCTGACATTGCCGGCCATGGAACAAGCGAGCGGATGCAGCGTTCGCCCTTCCATACAACCCCTACGACAGGTGATGCACAATGGCTGGATTTGCTGGCCCCGAACTGCCGGTCGGCCTGACCGGCCTGCTCGATCTCGCGCTCGATTTGCGCTGGACCTGGAGCCACGAGGCCGATTCGCTGTGGCGGCGGATCGATGAGAATGGCTGGAACCGCACCCGCAATCCCGTGGCGGTTTTCCAGAGTCTGTCGAAGTCGCGGCTGGACGCCCTCGCGGCGGATCCGGCCTTCGTCGAGGAGTTGCGGCGGCTTTCCCAGACCCGCGCCAGCTATGTCGAGCGTCCGGGCTGGTTCGCGACGGCGCATGATCCCGCCGCGCTCGCCGGCGTCGCCTTTTTCAGTATGGAATTCGGGCTCAGCGAGGCGCTGCCGCTTTACGCCGGCGGGCTCGGGATCCTGGCCGGCGATTTTCTCAAGACCGCCAGCGACCTCGACATACCGATCATCGGCGTCGGGCTGCTGTACCAATGCGGCTATTTTCGCCAAAGGATCGACGCCGCCGGCATGCAGCAGGAACTGTACCCCTATAACGATCCGATGAGCCTCCCGGTGCGGCCGGTCACCGACGACCAGGGCGGCTGGCTCAGCATTCCGCTCGAACTGCCCGGGCGAACCCTGCTGCTCAGAGTCTGGCAGGCGGTTGTCGGGCGGACCAAGCTCTATCTTCTGGATACCAACGACCCTTCCAACAGCGCGGTCGATCGGGGCATCACCGGAAAGCTGTATGACGCCGAGCCCGAAACCAGGCTGCTGCAGGAGATCGTGCTGGGCGTCGGCGGCTGGCGCGTGGTGCAGGCGGTAGCCCCGCAGGTGGACGTATGCCATCTGAACGAGGGTCACGCGGCGTTCCTGGCGCTGGAGCGGGCAAGCCAGTTCATGGCGAAGTCGGGCCTGTCGTTCCCTGAGGCGTCCGTGGCGACCCGGGCCGGCAACATATTCACGACCCACACGCCGGTCGCCAGCGGCTTCGACCGGTATCCCTTGAGCCTGGTCCGAAAATACCTGGGGTGTTTGTATGATTTCCTCGCCCGCGACGATGCGGCGTTCGAGACGTTCCTGGGGCTCGGCCGCTCCGAATCCGACGCCGAACCAGACATGCTCAACATGGCGTTCCTGGCGTTGCGCAGCTCGATCGCGAGCTTCGGAGTGAGCCGCCTCCACGGCTGGGTCAGCCGGGGGATATTTCAGCCGCTGTTCCCGCGCTGGCCGGAAGCCCAGGTGCCGGTCGCCCATATCACCAACGGCGTGCATATTCCCTCCTGGGATTCCGAGGCGGCGGACGCCATGTGGACCTCGGCCTGCGGCAAGGAGCGGTGGCGCACCCTGCCCGAAACTCTCTCAACCGACGTGGCTTCCATCTCCGACGAGGCGCTGTGGACCGCGCGCGGCGAGTCGCGGCGCCGGCTGGTGGGACAGGTCAGGGTGCGGCTCAAACAACACCTGACGGGGCGCGGACTCCAGGCGGAGATCGTCGCGCATGCCGACCAGGTGCTCGACCCCAACCTTCTGACGCTGGGCTTCGCCCGCCGGTTCACCGGATACAAGCGGCTCGATCTGCTGTTGCGCGACCCCGACCGGCTGGCGCGCCTGCTGACTCACCCGACATCGCCGATACAGCTGGTCGTCGCCGGCAAGGCGCATCCTGCCGACGAGGTTGGCAAGGATGTGATCCGGCAGTGGGTGGCGATGGCGCAGCATCCGGAATTGCGCGTCCGCCTGGTTTTTCTGGAGGATTACGACATCACCCTGGCGCAGGAACTGGTCCAGGGCGTCGACGTCTGGATCAACACCCCGCGCCGGCCCTGGGAGGCATGCGGAACCAGCGGGATGAAGGTCCTGGTCAATGGCGGCCTGAATCTGTCGGAGCTGGACGGCTGGTGGGACGAAGCCTTTACGCCCGATGTCGGTTGGGCGATCGGGCAGCGCGGCGCCGCGCGCGAGGACTCCGACCAGGCGGACATGCAAATGCTCTACGCGACGATCGAGGATCATATCGTCCCCGAATTCTACGATCGCAACCATGTCGGCGTTCCCCGCCGATGGCTGGCCCGCATCCGGCAGAGCATGGCCGAACTGACGCCGGTCTATTCCAGCAACCGCATGGCGCGGGATTATGTGGAGCAAGCCTATCTGCCGGCCGCGCGGCAGTTGCGGCTGCGGACGGCCGACCAGGGTTCCGCCGCCAGGCGGATGCTGGCCTGGGCCGAAAACCTGGAAAAGCACTGGGGCAATATTCACGTCGCGGTGCCGAACGTCGTCGAAGACGATGGTGCGCTGTCGTTCTCGGCGCCGATCTATTTCGGCGACATCTCTCCGGGCGACCTCCGGGTCGAACTTTATGCCGACGCCTCGGAAAATCAGCCGGCCGAAACCCATGCGCTGGCGCAGAACGAGGAGATCGCGGGCTCCGTCAACGGCTTCATCTATGGCGTCGCCATTCCCGCCACCCGCCCCCCCGGCGATTACACGGTGCTAATCCGGCCGTGGCACTCGGATATGACCCTTCCCACGGAGTTGCCCCTGATCCTCTGGCAGCGTTAAGCCTATTCCGGACCTGGCATCCCGAGCTGCCTCCAGGAGTTGAGCGGGCCGAACCGGGCGAACTTCTTGGCCTGATGACGGTCCATGCGGCGCAGGATGTCCTTGAGGAAGGCGACGCCTTCGACCAGGAACGGTCCCTTGTTGAGCATGACGCATTCCGCGCGTTGCGACATGGCGGCGTCCGTCGTTTCGGCGCGGCTCGGGCTGCCATTGGCCACGAAACTGTCGAGGACCTGCGTCGCCCAGACCACCGGGACATGCGCAGCGTCGCAGAGCCACAGTATCTCTTCCTGAATCTCCGAAAGCCGGGCGAAGCCCAGCTCCACCGCCAGGTCACCGCGGGCGATCATGACCGCGACCGGGCGGGTCGCGGCGGCCGCGACGATGAGCTGCGGCAGGTTCTCGACCGCGCGCCTGGTCTCGATCTTCAGCACGATCGGCTGCGGCGCCCTGCCCTCGCTGCGCTTTTTCAGCTCGCGGTCGAGCAGCGCGATATCGGCCGGATGCTGGACGAAGGAGAAACCGACCAGATCGGCATTGCGGGCGACGAAGTCGAGCGCCGTCAGATCGTCAGGTCCCAGCGCCGGAAGATTCAGATCCGTGTTTGGAAAGTTGACGCCTTTCTCGGCCCGAAGGCGCTCGCCCTTGCCGCGCGCGCTGAAGACTTCAAGCACGGCCCGGCCGCTGTCGTTGGAGACCGCGCGCGCACCGATCTTCCCGTCGTCGATCCAGACTTCGGCGCCGGCCTCCAGGGAATCGAGAATTTGCGGGAGGCTGATGGTCGCGATTACGGCATCGGATGAACGGGCATCGCCGATGGCCTTGACGAGGACGATCCGGTCACCCCGGTGCAAACGCAATGTGTCGCTGACATGGACCGTTTCGATGCGGCATTTCGGTCCCGCTATGTCCATCAGGACGCGGCAGTCTCGGCCGAGCTGGCTCGCGGCAGTCCGGACATTGGCGATCATCGCGGCCCAGACCCCGGGGTCGTCATGCGCGCAGTTGATCCGGGCGCAGTTCATTCCGGCCCCGACCAGCCGGCGGACGAGCGCCGAATCCGTGCTCGCCTCGGTCGGCAGCGTCACCATGATGCGCGTGCGCTGCGCGCTCGGATCGCGGCCGAAAAAACGCTCCTGTTCGCGACGCAAGATCGCAGCGCCGGCGTCGATCTCGACGGCGCCGGGATAGGGCGGCGTGGAACGGCCGGCGAGCCGCGCGAGCGTCGCCAGCAGCGCGTCGAGCGTCGTCAGCACATGGGCTTCGCTTCGCCCGAGCGACGACAGGCCGTAGGCCGCAAGCGCCGGCTGAAGCGCGCTCAGATCCCGGCGGCGAAGCGCCAGATAATGCGCGAGATTATCCGCGGCGGGGGTGAAACCGGAGTGGCCGAGCGTCTCGCGCCACAACGCGAGCGTGGCAGCCCCCTCGCTAGCCACCGCGTTGCGGATTGCGGCGACCTTGCGATACAGCGCCGCGACGGTGGGGATTTCGGGAGGCATGACGGGACCCCCTGCAGTTTTGTCCTGCCGCCTGACTTTGGAGCGGCCGGATTCCCGTTGCGCGATGCGCCCCTCCGTGGCCGCGATTTTCTCAGATGCGGCCATGTGATGTCATCCGTCCGGTTCGGGCTTCGGGTCGAGAACATCATCTTAGCAGGGGATGGGAACCGATCCCCTGATCTGTATCAATGGATGCGGTTTCAGTGTGTCCTGCAACTGCCGCCGGACGGACCTCAGCCGGGGGAGGCGCCGCGCCGAAGAGTTCCCGGATCAACGCTCCCTCGCGATCGCCGGGATTCGCGCATCTGCCGATGGCCATGTCGCCGTCGATCCGCGCCTGGGCGATCAGCGCATCGATCGCCTCGGGCCGGGTGTCGTCCAGGGCGAGGTAAGGCGCCAGCGCCGCGGTCACCTGGCCACAAGGCAACCGGAC
>Ga0302157_10003769_pt1 | contig 16873 bp, 13 predicted proteins | sample I_Bog_N3_3_FD_193502 | JGI IMG/M metagenome (GOLD analysis project Ga0302157, IMG submission 193502) | Peat permafrost microbial communities from Stordalen Mire near Abisko, Sweden - I_Bog_N3_3 | ecosystem: Environmental > Terrestrial > Soil > Wetlands > Peat | place: Sweden: Abisko, Stordalen...
CCAAGGAAAATTTGCCGCCGACCACGCCGGCTACCGGCCGATCAGGCCACCTGACCACAAACTCATGCGCACCTGCTGGGTCCGTTTCCATGAGCAGAAGTGGGTCAATTCTCGTGAGCGCTGAGGCACCCGCGTCTTCCAGAAGTTTGACGATTGTGTTCTTGCTGGCGCCCGTCGTGCGACTGATCGCACGCAGCGACATGCCTTCAACCATCAGGCCGAGGATTTGCGCGCGGGCGGTGCGGGAGAGCTTGTTCATGCCGCGCATGATATGACCTTTCGTGCTTAGCGTCAAGGAATTTTGCAAGCATGCACGCTCGCGGAAGATGCTTGCTTTTGCCGGGCTGCGACGATAAGAGCAAGCATCATTATAGGAATGTGGTGCTTGCATGAGTGAGGAAGGGCTTAGAAAGGCTACGGGTCGGGCGCGCGGAGGATTGGCCAGGGCGAAAGCATTGCCCGCATCTCAGCGTAGCGACATCGCAAAGCGGGCGGCGCTCGCTAGGTGGGGCGCCAAAGCAACTCACAAGGGAAACTTCAAGCAGGATTTCGGGATCGACGTAGAATGTTACGTGTTAGACGATCCTCAAAAGACTGCTGTTATCAGCCAGCGCGGTATGGGAACCGCGCTGGGTTTCGACGAGAAGGGCAGCGGGAAGCAGTTTCTGCGGACAGTGATGGGGTCTAGGATCGCCCCATACCTCGGTGACGAACTGACCGAAAAGCTCAACAATCCCGTTGTCTTTCAAGGCGTTGGGGTGGGGGCGAAACAGGCAGTACACGGCTACGATGTCACCATTCTAATTGATGTCTGCAAGGCAATTGTAAAAGCCGAATCTGCCGGAAATCTGCTTGACCGGCAAGCAAATCTGGCAAAGCAGGCGCATATAATTCTGGGGGCTTCTGCAAAAGCAGGAATCAAACATCTTGTTTATTCACTGGCCGGATACAACCCAAGCGCAGAAGAAGTTATTGCTGCCTTCAAAATTTATATTCAGGATGAAGCTCGCAAATACGAACCTGAGTTTCCAAGTGAACTATATATGCATTGGCATCGGCTCTATGACATTCCCGTTCCGGTTCGAGGGAAGCCATGGCATTTCAAGCACCTAACAGTTCGCCACATCTATTTCCCGCTCGCTAAGAGTAGCGGCAAAATCTACGAACTTCTTAAGGCAGTAAAAGCTAAAGAGGGCGATAGACAGAAAAAACTATTTCAGTTTTTGAATGACATCGGGGCGAGAGCGCTTCGTATTCATCTCGGCCGTGTGCTCGAAATGGCTGAATCGTCCCCAAATCAAATCGCTTATGAAAATCGGATCGCGGAGCGGTTTGGAGGCCAGCAGGAATTGGAGTTAGTGCTTCCTAGCGCTCCCACCGCTTCGCCGCCGCCTTCTTAGCAATCTCCGCCCGCTGCTCAGCCGTCAGGCTCCGAGCGCGGGCGGCGCCACCCTTCTGGCCCAACCCGGCCGCCGCCGCGTCCTTCCCATCGTCCACCGCGTCGGGAACTTGCCCGGTCGCGATATCGACCATGAGCTTGCCAAGCTGGATAGGGTCGCGGGGCCGGGGGGTGCGCTTCATCGTCATGGCGGGAGTATGCCACACTGGCCGAGGCGGCGCACGCGGGGAGGATAGGAATGGAGTCTCTGTAGATTTCAAACTGACCCACTACCAAACGGGGGGCTTGGTTGACAGGGGGCAGCATTCGGTTGTCTGCTCGCCGCACATGAATCCTCCTCCCCCGCTTTCGTGCGCTTCGGCCTGATCGCGATCGGCCTTGGCGGCGGCGTGGTCATTGCGCTGGTCGCCTGGTTCGGCGCCCGGAACATCGGCGCCGAGTTGCTGCGGGCTGGCTGGGCGGTGCCGTTCACCACCACGCTGGCGTTCCTGCTGCTGTGGCTTTCCGCGGTGGCCTGGCGGTTGTCGGTGGGGTCGGACCGGCCACGGCTGGGGCGCTGGTTCCGCATCCGCTGGATTCGCGAAGCGGTGAACTCGATGCTGCCGGTGGCGCAGCTGGGCGGCAACATCGTCGGCATCCGGCTGCTGATGCATCGCGGCGTGCCGGGGCCGCAGGCCGGCGCCGGCACCACGCTGGACGTGACCATCGAGGCGGCCACCCAGTTGCTGTTCACCATCGCCGGCTTCGCCGCGCTGGCGATGATCAAACCCGACCAGCACTGGGTCGGGTGGGTGCAGGGCGGGATCATCACCGGCATCCTCGGCATCGGCGGATTCGTCGTGGCGCAGCGGGCCGGGCTGCTGCGGCTGGTCGAGGGCGGCGCCGGGCTGCTGCAACAGTGGTTCCCGACCCTTCCCATCCAGATCGTGCAGGGGCTGCACACCGAGTTGATGCGCCTTCAGGGCAACCATCTGGCGATCGGCAAGGCCGCCGCCCTGCATCTGCTGGCCTGGCTGCTGGGCACCGCCGAAACCTGGCTGGCGCTGTATGCCATGGGCGTGCCGGTCGGCTGGGAACAGGCCTTCGTCATCGAAAGCCTCGGCCAGGCCGCCCGCGGCGCCGGCTTTGCCGTGCCGGGCGCGCTGGGGGTGCAGGAGGCCGGGTTCATCCTGGTCGGCGGCCTGTTCGGCATCCACCCCGACACGGCGATCGCCCTGTCCATGGTCAAGCGCGCGCGGGAACTGGCGGTGGGGCTGCCCGGGCTGGTGGCGTGGCAATGGGCCGAGGGCAAGCGCCTGCTGCGGCGCCAGCAAACAGGATAAACGATCACGACGCCGCCGCGCGGCGGCGGGCACGGGCCTCGGCCAGCACCGCCCGCAGGGCCGCGTGCAGCCGGTCCGCCTCGCGCGCCGGGTGGGTCCACCAGTCGGGCGACCAGACCCGCAACAGGCGCCAGCCCAGCCCCTCCAGCACCGCCGGCCGCAGCCGGTCGCGGTCACGCGCGCAGGCGCCGCCGCGGTAGCTGACGCCGTCGCAGACCAGGCCGGCCAGAAAGCGGCCGGGCACGTCCGGGTCCACCACGGCGAGGTCGATCCGCACGGCGGAGGCGCCGATCCGCGCCCGCACGTCCCAGCCGCGCGCCCGCAGACATTCCGCCACCGCCGCCTCGAACAGGCTTTCCGGGCCACCGGGCGGCAGGCTGGCGCCGGCCGGCAGGCCCTGTTCGGCGAAAGCCAGGAATCGCTTCAGATGGGCAACGCCGAGGGCGGCTGTCCGCGCCAGATCGAGCTGTTCCGCCCGCAGGCTGGCGAACACCACCAGCGACTGCCGGGCGCGGGTCACCGCCACGTTCAGTCGCCGCTCGCCGCCCGCCTGGTTCAGCGGGCCGAAATTCATCGCCACCCGCCCGGTCGCATCCGGCCCATAGGTGAGCGAGAACAATATGATATCGCGTTCCTCGCCCTGCACGCCCTCAAGGTTGCGCACCAGCACCGGCTCGGCCGCGGCCTCGGCGAAGAACGGCTCCAGCGCCGGGTCCTCGCGCCGGGCGGCGTCCAGCAGGTCCTCGATCAGCCCCTGCTGTTCGGCGTTGAAGGTGACGATGCCCACCGAGCGGGCCGCCCCGCCGGCAAGGCGGTCGCGCAGCACCGCCAGAGTCTCGGCCACCACCGCGCGCGCCTCGGCCGGGTTGGTGCGCGCCCCGGCGCGGGCATAGACGCCGTCGGCCACATGGCGCAGCGACACCGCGCTGTCGCGGGTGACCGGCGAGGGGAAAGTCACCAGCCGGCCGCCGTAACAGGCCTGGTTGGCGAAGGCGATCAGGCTCTCGTGGCGGCTGCGGTAATGCCAGCTCAGCTCGATCGCCGGAATGCCGGCAGCGAGGCATTCGTCCAGGATGGAGTCGAGATCCCCGGGTTCGGCCGGCTCGCCACCGGCCGGGTCGTTCAGCTGGCGCTCAAAGAAGCGGGTCGGCGGCAACTGCATCGGATCGCCAACCACCACCTGCCGGCCACGCCCGATCGCCCCGATCGCGTCCCAGGTGGTGATCTGCGATGCCTCGTCGAAGATTACCAGATCGAACGGCGCCGCCTCGGCCGGAAGATATTGCGCCACCGAAAGCGGACTCATCATCAGGCACGGGGTCAGCCGGCGCAGCGCCCGGGGCATCCGCGCGGCCAGTTCGCGCACCGGCAGATGGCGCTGGCGCTTGGCCAGTTCGCGCGCCAGCACGGCGTATTCCGGGTCGCGCTGGCGCCGCGCCGCGTCCGGCAGGAAACCGCCGATCCGGGCGCGCGCCAGCCGCGACGCCAGGGCCGGCAGCCGGGCATCCAGCGCCCGGAAGCGGTCGATGCGGGTTGCGTGCCGGGCGGCCAGGAAGCCACGCAAAGGCGGCGCGGCGGCGATCGCGTGGCCGAGCCACCAGCGCGCGTAATTGGCCTCGAACACCCGCATCGCCTCGGCCGGCGCCACAAGCCCGGATTCCAGCGCCCGCAGCAGCGGGGTCAGGCCGGCCTCGTCCATCCGCTGGGCCAGGCCGCGCCAGTGGCACCATTCCCGCAGCATCCGGGCAGCGCCGGCCCATCCCCGCAGATGCGCGGCCAGCGCCGGCGCCCAGTCCGGACCGGAGGGGAGCAGGATGGCCGCCGGGTCCGACCCGCAGAGCGGCGCCAGCGCGGCGAGGGCGGTCCGCGTGTCGGCCCACGCCTTGCGCAGCCGGCGCAGCGCCATGCCGGCCGCGCCGGTGGCGCCCAGCAGGTCGGCGCCGTCGCCGGCGAGATCGCGCAGATGCGCCCGCAACGCCGCCAGCGCCGCCGGATCGGCGACGCAGGCGGCGGCGGCGGCGCGCACCCGCCGTCCCCAGGCATGCCCGGCCTCGAGGCGGACGAAATCCGTCTCCAATCCAGCCCAGCGCGGCCCCAGCGCGGCTTCCAGCCGCCCCCCCGCTTGCGCCACCGCCGCCGCGATCTGCTGCATCCCGGCCAGCCGCGCCAGATCGGCGGCGCAATCCCTCGGCAGCGGGCCGGCCGCCTCGGCGGCAAGCCGCCGGCGCAGCGCCCGGCGCCGCAGGATGCGGCGAAGCCCCCGGCTGGCCGACGCGGCTTGCCAGGCCGCCTGCAACGCCGCCAGCGGCAACGCCATCACGCCCGGCTGCCAGGCGGTTTCCAGCGCGTCACGCAGGTCGCGGTGACGCCGGGCGCGCGCCATCTGTATCCGCACCGCCTCAAGAATCGTATCCGCGTCCGCCGCCAGCGCCCAGGCGGCGTCGCCCGGCGGCGGCTTCAGCAGCGCCGCCGCCAGCACGTCGAGCGCGGCGATCGCCGGTTGCGACAACGGCGGCGGCGCCAGCCCAAGCACCCGCGCCGCCGCGCCGGCGGCCTCGGGCAGCGCGGCGAGGCACCCGGCGGCGGCGGCCGCGGCCGCCAACAGCCGGTCCTGCCAGGACGGGGTCCAGGCGCCGGCCTCGATGCCCGCCAGCGCCGGCGCGCGCGCCACATCGCCGATCTGCAGCAGGGTGGCCGCGGCCTGCTCGACCTGCTCGGCCAGCCGCCGGCAGTCCGCTTCATTGTAAGCGCCGGCATCTGGCCAGGCGAAGGCAAGTTCCGGCACCCCGTCGAGATCGGCGCGCAGCACCCGGCCGATAGCCTGGAACGGCGTCCAGCCGTTGCCGGCCTTTCGGTGCAGCGCCTCCACATAGCCATCCAGCTCGCCACGCAGGACGGCGGCTTCGGCGTTGGCGGTATGCCAATCCCGCGGGTCGGACGCCTCCTGTTCCAGCCGGACGCGGTTCAACTGCTCCAGCACCGCCGTCTTGCTGGTGCGGGCGGAGAACAGGTCGAGGCAGCAGCTGTCCAGGTCCACCTCCCGCAGCCGCCGCTGCACCACCTCCAGCGCCGCCCGTTTCTCGGCGACGAACAGCACGCTGCGGCCTTGCGCCATGGTGTTGACGATGATGTTGGCGATGGTCTGGCTTTTGCCGGTGCCGGGCGGGCCGATCAGCACGAAGCTTTGCCCCGAGGCCGCCGCGGCGATGGCGCGCAGTTGCGAGCTGTCGGCCTCCAGCGGGCAGACCAGTTCCTCCATCGCCGCCCTGGCATCGGGCGCCGGCGGCGGCGCCCCGGCCGGGCCGTCCAGCAGCCGGCGGGCCAGATCGCTGTCGCGGAGCGCCTCGGCGCGATCGCCGAGATCCTTCCACATCAGGTGTTTGGTGAATGACAGGTTGGTCAGGACCACATCGCCGGTCACCTCCCAGCCCGGCAGGTCCCGCAGCCCGGCGCGCAAAGTGTCGAACACGCCCGGCACGTCCAGGCCCGAACCGTCCTCGCGCGGCGCCTCGGCTTCCAGCGCCGGGAAGCGAAGATCAAAATCCTGCCGGAGCATCTCCAGCAGGGTGGTGTTGACGTGGCTGTCGTCGTCATGGACCCGCAGCGAGAAGCCGGCCCGCACGCTGGGCCGCTCCAGCACCACCGGCACCAGGATGACGGGAGCGCGGCAGGCGATGTCTCCGCTTTTCTGGCCCCAGCGCAGCATGCCGAGGGTCAGGAACAGCGTGTTGGCGCCGCCTTCCCGCCAGGCGGCCCGAGCGGTACGGTAAATCGCGGTCAGCGCCGCGCTCAGGGAGGCCTCGTCCCGCCCGGCCAGCAGTTCGTGCCGTTGCAGGGCCTCGCCGCCCGGATCGGCGCCGGTCATCGGCTCCGGCCAGGGCCGGAAGCGCAGCGGCGGCGCGCCGGCCTGGCCACGCTGCCGCGCCAGCAGGTTTTCCAGCCGGGCCGGCTCCGGGCCGTCGATGGCGAGGGCCTGCTGGCCGCCGGGCCGCAGATTGAGCAGCCGGTTGCGCCCGGAGAGGTCGAGCAGCCGTTGGCGCCAGCCGGCCAGCCGGCCGGCGGCAGTCGCGGGCACGTCCGCCGGCCCGGTCAGCTTGTCTTCCCGCCGTTCCGGCGGCGCTGAGCGGTGTTCCATCGGCGGTCCGTCGGTGCAGGCAGCCAGCATCGGTCACGTCATGGCCCGGCGCAAGGAGGCCAGGTGCAAGCATGCCAACGGGGCGCGGATCGGCCGGTTGCCCGGCGGCGCCGGGCGACGCTACTCTCGGCGGCGAGACAACGCGCCCTGACACGCAGGGAACCCCCCAGCGGTGGAAAGCAGAAAATGTCCAGGACGCGGATCTATTCGGGGATCACCCTTGAGGCGCTCAGCCGCATGCGGGATGACAGCAACCGCGACTACGCTGTTGAACTGGATGCCAGCGGCGTTGCCGGCACCGTCAGCAAACCCACGCCGTTCGGCAACGCCCTGATGCGCTTCGAGCACGACGGCGGGCGGGCGGAGATGACGGTGACAATCCTGAAGAAGCCGGCGCTGCTGCCCGCCGCCGTGCTCTGGGCCGGGGTTGCCCACGCGCTGCGCCGCGCCGGCGGTGCCCCGCCCGCCGGCGAAAACGAGTGACGGCCCTTCCCGCTTGCATCCTCCCGGCGGATATGACAACGGCGATGGCGTAACGGCGGCGCTGCCGGGGAGCGGAAGGACGTCCACATCGTGACCGGAAGTCGCGGCGGCATCAGGCGCGGGTTCTCGCTGGCGCGCGACCCGGCCACGGCGGTCCGTGAACTGCATGACGGCATCGTCCAGCCGGATATGGGCCTGGCGGTGTTCTTCTGTTCGGCCGGCTATGACCTGGACCGGCTGGCGGCGGAGATCGGCCGGCGGTTCGCCGGCGTCGAGATCATCGGCTGCACCACCGCCGGCGAGATCACCCCGGTCGGCTACCGCGACGGCGCCATCACCGGGTTCAGTATCGCCGCCGCCGATTGCAGCGCCGTCATCGCCCGCATCGACGGGCTTTCCGGGTTCCAGATCGCCGACGGTCAGGGGGTGGCCGACCGGCTGATCACCCGGATGTCGCAATGCGGCCAGGGCGCCCGGCTGGCGCACAGCTTCGCCATGCTGCTGATCGACGGCATGTCCACCAGCCAGGAGACGGTGCTGAGCGCGATCCATGGCCGCATGCACCCGATTCCGATCGTCGGCGGGTCGGCGGGCGACGATCTGCGGCTTCAGCGCACCCATGTCTACCACCAGGGGTGCTTCCACGCCGACGCGGCGCTGCTTACCCTCGTGCGCCTCCGCCAGCCGGTCAAGATATTCCAGTCGCAGCATTTTCATGGCACCGACACCCGCATGGTGGTGACCCAGGCCGACCCGGTGCGGCGGATCGTGAACGAGATCAACGCCGAACCGGCGGCGCCGGAATATGCGCGGATCGTCGGCCTGGAGGTGGCGCAGCTGACCCCCTCGGTGTTCGCCGAGCACCCGCTCATGGTGAAGGTCGGCGGCGACTTCTTCGTCCGCTCGATCCAGCGTGCCAACGCCGACGGCAGCCTCACCTTTTTCTGCGCGATCGACGAAGGCGTGGTGCTGCGGCTGGCCGGCCACGAGGACATCGTGTTGCGGCTGCGCGCGCTGTTCGCCTCGATCCACGCGGAAATCGGCCCGCCCGAACTGGTGATCGGCTTCGACTGCGTGCTGCGCAACGTGGAGGTGGAAAAGCGCCAGCTTCGCCAGGTGGCCGGGCGCATCCTGGCGGAAAACAACGTGGTCGGGTTCAGCTCCTATGGCGAGCAGTTCGCCGGCATGCACGTGAACCAGACCTTCACCGGCGTCGCCATCGGGCGGGCGCGGGACGGCGGCGCATGACTGCGCTGGCAGCACCCGAGGCCGCCGGCGATGCGGCGCGCGCGGACCTGCTGGAGGCCGAAAACCGCAAGCTGCGCAAGATCAACCGGGTGCTGATGGACCGGGTGGAACGCGCTTTGGACACCCCGACCGGCAACGCCTTCTCGCTGTTTCAGCTGGCCATCACCCTGGAGAGCAAGGTCGGCCAGCGCACGGTGGAACTGTCCACCCTGGCCCAGACCCTGCGCCACGAGATATCCGAGCGGCGCGAGGCCGAGGCGGCGCTGAGCATCGCCAAGGCGGAGGCCGAGCAGGCCAATCTCAGCAAAACCCGCTTCCTGCTGGCGGCCAGCCACGACCTGCACCAGCCGCTCAACGCCGCCCGGCTGTTCCTCGGCGCGCTCGCCGACGAGCTGAGCGGCGAGCGGCCCCGCGAGCTGGTCGAACGGATCGAAGCCGCCCTGGATTCGGTGGACGACCTGCTGAGCGCCCTGCTCGACATCTCCCGGCTGGATGCCGGGGTCTGGCCGGTGCACCCCGAATCGTTCCCGCTGGCGCCGCTGCTGGCCCGCCTGGCCCGCGAATACCTGCCACAGGCGCAGGCGCTCGGGCTGGCGATGCGGGTGGTGCCGTCCAGCCTGGTGGTGCACACCGATCGCCGGCTGCTGGAGCGGGTGATGCGCAACCTGATCAGCAACGCCATCCGCTACACCGCCTCCGGGCGCATCCTGGTGGGCTGCCGCCGGCGTGGCGCCGATATCTGCCTGGAAGTGGCCGATACCGGCATCGGCATTCCCGACGAAAAGCGCCAGCTCATCTTCGAGGAGTTTCGCCAGCTCGGCAACAATCCGCGGCGCGACGACAAGGGCGTCGGGCTGGGCCTGGCCATCGTTGACCGCATCGTCAGGCTGCTGGGACTGTCGATCGCCGTGCAGTCCCGGCCGGGACGCGGGTCGCGCTTCGCCGTCCGGGTGCCGCTCGGGGTTGCCGGCGCCGAGGACCCGGCAACGCCGGCCGCGCCGCCGCTGCTGGCGGGCAATCTGCTGGCCAGCAACCTGGGCGGGCGCGTGGTGGTGGTGGTGGACAACGACGAGGCGGTGCAGGCGGCCATGGCCACCCTGCTGCAAGGCTGGGGCTGCACCCTGGCGATCGCCGCCTCCGCCGCCGAAGCGATCGAGCGACTCGACGCGCTCGGCCGCCCGCCCGATCTGATCGTCGCCGACTACCATCTGGATGGCAGGCACCTCGATGGCGGCAATCTCGGCACCGCGGCGATCGACAGCCTGCGCCGGCGGTTCGGGGCGGCGGTACCGGCGCTGGTCATCTCCAGCAATCGTTCCGAAACCCTGGAGGCCGATATTCGCGCGCTCGGGCACGGCTTCCTGGGCAAGCCGGTGGCGCCGGCGAAGCTGCGCGCCATGCTGAGCTACCTGCTGAGCGAGGCCCGGCCGCGGTAAACCGCATGCGACGAAAGTAGGGGTTCTGCGGGCAACCGGTTGGCGCGAGGGTCCGCGCCGACGCGAGACCATATCAGGAGATGAACGATGCGAATGCGTGGCGAAGCGGCGGCGTTGCTGGCGGTGCTGCTGTTCAGCGGCACCGCGGCGGCCCAGAACAGCCCGGCACAGCCCGGCCCGGCCCCCGGCGGCCCGGTCCCCGGCAGCCCGGTCCTGGCCGGCGACCCGGAGGCCGGACGGGTGCTGTTTCAGAAATGCCAGACCTGCCATTCCGGCGAGATCGGCGTGAACAAGGTCGGCCCGAGCCTGTGGAACGTGGTGGGGCGCAAATCCGCGACGGTGCCGGATTATCCCTATTCGCCCGCGCTGCGGAACGCCCACAAGGTCTGGGACGCGGCGACGCTCGACGCGTACCTCGCCGACCCAAGGCATGTCCTGAACGGAACCCGGATGCTGTTCCAGGGGCTCCAGGACCCCAGGGACCGGGCCAACGTGATCGCCTATCTGGCAACGCTGAACTGAAGGAACCCGGTTTACACCAGATAGCGCTGGAACTTGACGATCGCCTGCGCGCGGCTGACCACGCCCAGCTTGCGCAGGATGGCGGTGACATGCGCCTTGACGGTCATTTCGCTGATCGACAGCTCATAGGCGATCCGTTTGTTGGACTTGCCCTCCGCCACCAGGTTGAGCACCTCGACCTGGCGCGGGGTCAGCGGGCCGCTGAACGGGTCGTCCGCGGTGCCGCGGTGGTCGGCCGGCCGGTCCCTGGCCGGGTCCGGCTCGCCGAGCAGTTCGCGGGGAAGATAGATTCCGCCGGCGAACACCACCTGCAGCGCCGTCGCGATCAGATCCTTGGGGGATGATTTCGGAATGAAACCGGCGGCGCCGCAGGTGATCGCCTGCTGCACCGTCTCGGTGTCGTTCAGCGAGGAGATCACCACCACCGGGGTCTGCGGCATGCGGCTGCGCAGGGTCATCAGGTGCGACAGGCCGTGCGCGCCCGGCATGAACAGATCGAGCAGGATCAGGTCGAGGTCCTCGTGCCCGGCGGCCAGCCCAAGCATCTCCTCCACCCCGGACGCCTCGATGCAGGTCAAATTCCAGCCGTCCACGCCGAACAGCCCTTCCACCACGTCGCGGATCGCCTCGCGGAACAGCGGGTGATCGTCGGCGATCAGCACCTTGGGCATAAATCGTCCGCCCTCCCTGTCGTTGCGTTATTATTCCGGCCGGACCCTGTGCGCCGGCGGCGTCATCCAGGCCATCAGGCCGTAAAACAGACCCACGCGCAATGCCGGCGTGGTTTGGTGGCTTCTCTACGACCAAATGGTCATGGCGCCGGGGCGGTTTGAGCAACTAATAACCGCTCATGCCAGCCCGGCCGATCCGGCGCTGGCGGCGTGCGATACCAGAAGACAGCCCAAGTTACCGAGCAAAACCGATAGCCAAGAAAACCGGCAGCCAACCAAAAAAGAGCTGTCGCACAGGAGGTCCAAGAAATGCGATCAACCACCGCTGGCCTGTTGAGCGGCGTGGCGCTCGTCATCGGGCTTGCGGGCAGCCCCGGCGTTGCCACTGCCAATGACGCGCTGCTCAAGGCCGCCGCCGACCCGAATGCCTGGGCGATCAACGGCCGCACCTACGACAACACCCGGTTCAGCCCGCTCAACCAGATCACCACCGGCAATGTCGGCAAGCTCCGGCTCGCCTATTCGTTCCAGCTCGGCTCGCTGCGCTCCAACGAATCCACCCCGCTGGTCATCGGCGACACGCTGTATGTCTCCACGTCGTGGGGGCCGAAATACGTCTATGCGCTGGACGCCGCCACCGGCGCGCAGAAGTGGAAATACGAGCCGGAAATTCCCGAGGATGTGCTTCAGTTCGCCTGTTGCGACGTAAATAACCGCGGCGTGACCTACGCCGAGGGCAAAATATTCGTCGGCCGGCTCGACGGCTATCTGGTGGCGCTGGATGCCAAGACCGGCGCCGAGCTTTGGTCCACCAAGGTGGTTGATTACAAGCAGGGTTCGATCATCACCTCGCCACCGCTGGTGGTGAAGAACATCGTCATCACCGGCTTCGGCGGCGGCGAGTATGGCGCCCGTGGCAATCTGCAGGCGTTCGATATCGCCACCGGCAAGCAGGTCTGGCAGACCTGGACGGTGCCAGGCCCGGGCGAACCCGGCAACGAAACCTGGAAGGGCGATTCCTGGCAGCATGGCGGCGGCGTCGCCTGGCTGGTCGGTTCCTACGACCCGAAAACCGACACGGTGTTCTACGGCACCAGCAACCCAAGTCCGTGGAATTCCACCGTGCGCAGCACCGGCACGTCCGACTACGGCAAGCTCAGCAACCTCTATACGGCGAGCACGCTGGCGATCGACCCCGCCAACGGCCATATCAAGTGGTACCTGCAGACCACCCCGCAGGACGCCTGGGACTATGACGGGGTGAACGAACTGCTGCTGGTTGACCTCAAGATCGGCGGCGCCAAGGTGCCGACACTGCTGAAGGCCGACCGCAACGGCTTCTTCTATGTGGCCAACCGCGAAACCGGCAAGCTGCTCTCGGCCACGCCCTATGTGCCGCTCAACTGGGCCAAGGGCATCGACATCGCCACCACCCGGCCGATCGAGGACCCGGACAAGCGCCCGCGCCCGGACCACAAGGTCACCGATGTCTGCCCGAATCTGATCGGCGGCAAAAACTGGCAGCCGATGTCCTTCAGTCCAGATACCGGCTTTGTTTACATCCCTACCAACAACGTCTGCATGGACTGGTCGGTCAGCGAGGTGAACTATCGCCGCGGCGTGTTCTATCTCGGCGCCGAGTTCCCCACCCATGGCGGGCCGGGCGGCTATCTCGGCGAAATCATGGCCTGGGACCCGGTGGCGCAGAAGAAGGTATGGGGGATCAAGGAAGACCTGCCGTTCAATGGCGGCACGCTGAGCACCGCCGGAGGCCTGGTGTTCTACGGAAACCTGCACGGGTTCTTCAAGGCGCTGGACGCGAAGACCGGGGCGGAACTGTGGAAGACGCAGCTCGGCAGCGGTATCGGCGCGGCGCCGATTTCCTACTCGGTGGGCGGCAAGCAGTATATCGCGGTGGTGGTCGGGCGCACCGCCTCGATCCCGGCCTTCCTCGGCGAGATCGGCAACCGCATGGTCGCCGCCACGCCCGAGGGCGGCGCGCTGTTCGTGTTCGCCCAGTAGCGCCGCCAGCGCCCCCCTGAACCGAGAGCACCGAAAATGGGACGCGATCGCATGGCTGGCGCAACGCCGGCAAAGGCAGGCAGGCCTGCTTCCCGACGACGCCGGACCGTGCGGTCGCGCGGCTGGCCGGTGCTGCTGGCCGCCGCGGCAGCCCTGGCCACCGCCCTGCCGGGCGGCCGGGCCATGGCAGCGGCGGCGGGCGAACCGTTGCGGGTCTGCGCCGACCCGGACAACCTGCCGTTCAGCAGCGCCGAGGGGGGCGGGCGGGGGATTTCGCTGGAAATCGCCCAGCTGGTGGCCGACGCGCTCGGGCGGCCCCTGGAGCCGGTCTGGACGGTGACCGTTTTCGGCAAACGGGCGTTGCGCACCAGCCTGCTGGCGGGGCAGTGCGACGCCTTCGTCGGGCTGCCGGAAACCGTGGACTTCATGGGCAAGCGGCTGATCTACACGCAGAAGCTGTTCAGCATGGGCTATGCGCTGGTGCTGCCGGCGGGCCAGACGGTGCATGACCTGGACGGGCTCGACGGCAAGCGCGTCGGGGTGCAGTTCGGCACGCCGCCGCAGAGCCTGCTGGCCACCCGCCCGGCGGTGACGGCGGTGACGTTCATGGATGCCGGCGCGGCGGTGACGGCACTCGCGCATGGCGACCTGGATGCCGCCTTCGTGTGGGGGCCGATCGCCGGCTACCTCAACCACAGCGGGCTGGCCGACCGCTTTCATGTCGTTCCCATCGCCGGGGAGGACATGCAATGGCAAACCGGCATCGGCTTCGCCCGCGGCCAGACCAAACTGCGCGACGAGGTGGACCACGCGCTCGCCGGCCTGGCCGAACCGATCGGCCGGCTCGCGCTGAAATACGGCCTGCCGACGGAGAGGCCGATCCGCCTGGCCGCCGCCACCACCAACCCGCTGCTCGTGCTGGCCGCCGCCACCTCCGAAGCGCCGGCGGCGCCGCCGGCTCAGGAAGCCCCCGCTGCCAAGGAAGCCCCCGCTGCCAAGGAGGCAATGTCGCGGACGGCGGCGCCGGCGGTTCCGGCCGAGTCCGGCGCGGACGCGGTGGAAGGGCGGTCGATCTTCAACAGCATCTGCGCCCATTGCCACGGACCCAACGCCGAGCAGGCGGTGACCAAAATCAACCTGCGACTGTTGCACCACCGTTACGGCGACAAGATGGATGAGGTGTTCATCTATACGGTCACCCATGGCCGACCGACCAAAGGCATGCCGAACTGGAGCGGCATCCTGACCGACGACGACTTTGTCAAAATCCGTGCCTTCCTGCACAGCGTCCAGCAGCCCGACTGAAGCACCAGGCTAAAACCAACGTCCAGACCCGACAGCCGGGCGCCAGCCGGCCCCGGCCATAATAACCTTGGAGGAGTGCAAAATGGTCGACAAGACCCTCAGTGAAGTTGCCAAGCAAATCTCGCTGCGTTCCCATTACGACAACTGGATCGGCGGCAAATGGGTGCCGCCGGTGAAGGGGCAGACCTTCGAGAACGTCTCGCCGATCAATGGCAAGGTGGTGAGCGTGCATGCCCGCTCCACCGCCGAAGACATCGAGCTGGCGCTGGACGCCGCGCACGCGGCCAAGGAAGGCTGGGCCAACACCAGCCCGGCCGCGCGCGCCCTGGTGCTGAACCGGATCGCCGATCTGGTCGAATCCAAGCTCGATTTGCTGGCCACCGTCGAGACCATCGACAACGGCAAGCCGATCCGCGAAACCAAGGCGGCCGACCTGCCGCTGGCGGTGGACCATTTCCGTTACTTCGCCGGCTGCATCCGCGCGCAGGAAGGCAGCCTCGCCGAAATCGACGGCGACACCGTCGCCTATCACTTCCATGAGCCGCTCGGCGTGGTCGGCCAGATCATCCCGTGGAACTTCCCGCTGCTGATGGCGGTGTGGAAGCTGGCGCCGGCGCTGGCGGCGGGCAACTGCGTGGTGCTCAAGCCGGCCGAGCAGACGCCGCTGGCGGTGCTGGTGCTGATCGAGGCGATCGGCGACCTGCTGCCCCCGGGCGTGCTCAACGTGGTCACCGGCTTTGGCCTGGAAGCGGGCAAGCCGCTGGCGCAGAGCAAGCGGATCGCCAAGATCGCCTTCACCGGGGAAACCTCGACCGGCCGGCTGATCATGCAGTATGCGTCGGAAAACCTCATTCCGGTGACGCTGGAACTGGGCGGCAAGTCGCCGAACATCTTCTTCGAGGACGTGCTGGCCGAGGATGACGACTACCTCGACAAGGCGCTCGAGGGCTTCACCATGTTCGCGCTCAACCAGGGCGAGGTCTGCACCTGCCCGTCCCGCGCGCTGGTGCATGAGCGCATCTACGACCGTTTCATCGAACGCGCGCTGAAGCGGGTGGGCAAGGTGGTGCAGGGCAACCCGCTCGACCCCGCCACCATGATCGGCGCGCAGGCCAGCGCCGAGCAGTTGGAGAAGATTCTCTCCTATTTCGAAATCGGCCGGCAGGAGGGGGCGCAGGTGCTCGCCGGCGGCGCGCAGGCGCATTTCGACGGCGACCTGGCGGGCGGTTACTACGTGCAGCCCACCGTGTTCGCCGGCCACAACCAGATGCGGGTGTTCCAGGAGGAGATTTTCGGTCCGGTGCTGTCGGTCACCACCTTCCGCGATGACGCGGAGGCGCTGGCGATCGCCAACGACACGAAATACGGCCTGGGCGCGGGAATCTGGACGCGCAACGGCAACCGTGCCTACCGCTTCGGCCGCGCCATTCAGGCCGGCCGGGTCTGGACCAACTGCTACCATCTGTATCCGGCCCATGCGGCCTTCGGCGGCTACAAGCAGTCCGGCGTCGGCCGCGAGACCCACAAGATGATGCTCGACCACTACCAGCAGACCAAGAACCTGCTGGTCAGCTACAGCCCGAAGGCGCTGGGCTTCTTCTGACGACGGCGGGGCGGGGCCTTGACCGGCCCCGCCCTGGTGAGGTGGACCCCGGATCCTGGACAGTCGGATAAGCTTATCCCGACCGGACAGGGAACGACGTGGCATGAGTGGGCAGCGGAAACGCTGCTCGGCGGATTTCAAGGCGAAGGTGGCTCTGGAGGCGATCCGGGGCGAGCTGACGATTGCGCAACTGGTGAGCAAGCATGGGGTACACCAGACGCTGATCAACGGCTGGAAGAAGCATGCTCTGGAAGGGATGGTCTGCGTCTTCTCGGGGCGGGCGGAAACGGCCGAGCGGGATCGCGAGGACGAGCTCGAGAAGCCGCACGCGAAGATCGGTTAACTGGTGGTGGAACGGGATTTTTTGCGCAAGGCCTCCGGTCGTTGAGTGTCGGCCGGAGGCGAGAGATGATCGAACCCGAGCATCCCCGTCTATCGATCGTACGGCAGTGCGAATTGGTTTCGATAAGCCGGCTTCGTATTATGGGCAGGTGATAGATGAGACCCCGCTGAACTTGGCACTGATGCGGCTCATTGATGAGCAGTTCTTACAGACACCGTGGTATGGCAACCGCCAGATGGCACGTCATCTTCGGTGGCTGGGGCTGGAGGCGGTCTACCAGCGAGCGAAGACGACGGTTGCGCATCCGGAGCACAAGATCTGGCCCTACCTGCTGCGCAACAAGGTCATCGATCAACCGAACCAGGTGTGGTGTGCCGACATGAC
>Ga0302157_10003773_pt1 | contig 16867 bp, 16 predicted proteins | sample I_Bog_N3_3_FD_193502 | JGI IMG/M metagenome (GOLD analysis project Ga0302157, IMG submission 193502) | Peat permafrost microbial communities from Stordalen Mire near Abisko, Sweden - I_Bog_N3_3 | ecosystem: Environmental > Terrestrial > Soil > Wetlands > Peat | place: Sweden: Abisko, Stordalen...
TGATGACGCCCGCCAGGTCGTGGAATGCGTCAGCTGCCAGGTCGTCCAGGAAATCGCCACCGCCTGCACGAAATAGCTCAGCCAGGACAGGATCGAGCCGACCGAATAGATGCGAAAATTCCGGTCCGAGAACGCCTCGCCAATGCCGCCCAGCCTGCCTGCCATCGGAGTTCCCCCGCGTCCGAACCGGCAGGGTAACAGGAAAGCGCGGACCCTGCCCGCTCAGGAAGACGCCGGACGGCCGGACTCCGCGAGCCAGCTTCTGAGTCGCGACGCGACGACGGCCGCCATCGGTAGTTCGATCTCGTCGAGCGCCGATAGAACGGCAGCGGCGAGATCAGGTCGTTTCCGGGCGAGGCGGACGAAGAAGACGATGACTTCTTCGTCGGCGACCGCGGCCAGCGCTTCGATCACCCGCGGCGAAGGCCGTTCGTTCAGGCGGCGTTTCAAGGTTTTGAGCGCCTCCCGGCGTCCTGCGGCGCCCAAGGCGCAGGCGGCGGCGGTTGAAACCTCTTCGTCGCGATCGGTGAGCCGTTCGATCAGCGCCGTCGCGATTTCCCCGCTGGCGCGCACGCAACGGCAGGCTGCGGCGCGGATCTCCGGATCGGCGTTTCCGAGCAGCGGCAGCGCGGCTTCGGGCGCCAATTTGACGCCGAGGCGCGAGGCCGCGATGACGGCGGCGACGAGGTTCGGGCCTTGCACGAAACCCTTGACGATCATCTGGCTGACGGCGCGGCAGGCTTCCGCTCCGCCAATGGCGCCGAGAGCCTCGAGCGCGGCGATTTGCTCAGGGACGCGGGTATCGGCGCCAAAGCCGACGAACTGACGGCAGAGGCCGACCAGCGCGCCGACCGCCTCGCCGAGCCGACGCCGACCCGCTTCGGCGGCGAGCGCGCAGGCCTCCGCCAGCAACGCGTCGGGCAGCGCGGCAATCAACTCCGCGTCCGAAAGGTCCTGCGGCGCCTTTCGGCTCGCCGCCGGCGCGGCGGCTGGCCTATAATCCGCGAACAAATCGAGCTGGGTGGGGTCCATGGCGGCCTGGAATCTGCCCCGGCCCGGCGATCAGCGCAATCCATTTATATAGACGAATCCCCCGCTATTCTTCACGCCGAAAACCCCTGATCCATCAGCGGCAGCGACCTGATCCGCTTGCCCGAAGCGGCGAAGATCGCGTTGGCGAGCGCCGGCGCCAAGGGGGGCAGGCCGGGTTCGCCGATGCCGCCGGGCGGCTCCAGGCTCGGCGTCAGGTGCACTTCTATCCTCGGCGCCTGCGCCATGTGGACGACGTCGTAATCGGGGAAATTCTGCTGCTCCACCCGCCCCGCCTTGATCGTGATCTTGCCGAACAAGGCTGCCGAAAGCCCGTAAATGATGGCTCCCTCGACCTGGGCGCGAACCACGTCCGGATTGACGATCGTACCGCAATCGACGGCGGCGACGACGCGATCGACCTTCAACGCCCCGCCCGCCCCCACGGTGACCTCGACGATCTCCGCAACGGCGCTGGCGAAGGACGTGTGCAGCGCGACGCCGCGTCCGCGTCCCGGCGCCAGCGGCGCGCTCCAATCTGCCTTGTCGGCGGCCAGCCGCAACAGCGCGGCGAGGCGCGGCTGGTCGGCGAGCAACACGAGGCGAAACGCCAGCGGGTCGGCGCCGGCCTCATGCGCCATTTCGTCGACGAAACTCTCCTTGGCGAAGGCGGTGTAGGAATGGCCGACCGAGCGCCAGGAACCGATCGGAACCGCCGTTTCGACGGTCGTCGATTCGACGCGCCGGTTGGGGATGGCGTAGGGCAACGCGCTCAAGCCCTCGAATTGCAGCGGATCGGGGCCCAACCAGGTCGCGATCGGCAACATGTGCGCCAGGATCGACTGACAGGCGACCGAAAAGCGCAACGCGACCGGCTTGCCCCCCGCATCGAGACCACCCTCGGCGCGCACCAGCGCGGCGGGACGATAGAAATCATGTTGCATGTCCTCCTCGCGCGACCACAGCACTTGCACCGGCTTGCCGACCGCCTTGGCGATCAGCACGGCCTGGACGACGAAATCGCTTTCCAGCCGCCGCCCGAACCCGCCGCCGAGATAGGTGGTGTGCAACCGCACCTTGTCGGTCGACACGCCCGCCGCCTTGGCGGCGTCGCCGAGGGCGAGCGTCTGGGCTTGCGTCGGCGCCCAGATCTCCACCCCGTCCGGCCCGACTTCGGCGGTGCAATTGGTTGGTTCCATCGCCGCGTGCGCGAGATAGGGAAAGGCGAATTCACCCTTCAGCGTCTTGGCCGCGGACGTAAAAGCGGCGGGGTAATCGCCGACCGCCTCCACCTTGCCGGCGGCGCCGATCGCTGCGGCGAAGCTGCTGGCGATCGCCGCGCTGTCGAGCGTCGAGGCCCCGCCGTCGTTCCAGGTGATTTTCAGCGCCTCCAACGCCCGCTTCGCCCGCCAGGTGGAATCGGCGACCACGGCGACCGCATCCTTCAGGGCGACGATCTTGACGACGCCGGCCATCGCCTTGGCTCGGGAATCGTCGACCGAGGCGACGGTCCCGCCGAATACCGGGGATTGGACGATTGCGGCGAACACCATGCCTGGCCGGCGCGTATCGATGCCGAACTTCGCCGAGCCGTCGACCTTGAAGGGAATGTCGACGCGCTGGACTTTGTCCGAGCCGATCAGCGTCCAATGCTCGCGTGACTTGAGGGCGATCGTCTCGGGCGGAACCTCCTTCGCCGCGGCGAGCGCGAGTTCGCCAAAGCCCAGGCTGCGCTTGCTCGAATCGTGGAAGATCGCTCCGTCGCGCGCCGCGCATTCGGAAGGCGCGACGCCCCATTGCCGGGCCGCGGCCTGAACCAGCATCTGCCGCGCCGAAGCGCCGACGGTGCGGGCCCGGGTAAATTTGTCGAGGATCGTCGAGGAGCCCCCGGTAATCTGCTGCGTCGCCTTTTCGGCGATGAAACTCACCGTCCCGCCGACGAAGCCTGTGGGTTCCTGTTTCGCGAACCCATGATTTTGCAGCAGAAAGTCGATGCCGGCGCCGATGTTCTTGAACGCGTCGGAGGCCGGGCCAGTCTCCACCCGCATCTGGTCGAGCCGGCAGGCGAGTTCCTCGGCGATGAGGGTCGCGACGCCGGTGAAGGCGCCCTGCCCCATTTCGGATTGGCCGGCGCGTACGGTGACGAGCCCGTCGCGCCCAACGTGAATCCAATCGTGCAGGAAGACGCCGTCGGCGTCGGATTCGCCCGTCAGCGTCGGGCCCTTGGCGGTCAGGCGCCAGGCGCCGACGCAGACGAGCAGACCCAGAACGCCGCCGCCGACCAGCACCGAGCGTCGGGAAGGAAGAAACCGTGTCATGGTCAAGCCTCCGCCGCGCGATGGATCGCGGCGCGGATCCGTCCGTAGGTTCCGCAACGGCAGATGTTGGTCATGGCCTCGTCGATATCGCCGTCGCTGGGTTTCGGCTTGGCCTTCAGCAACGCCACGGCGGCCAGGATCATGCCCGACTGGCAATAGCCGCATTGCGGGACCTGCTCGGCGATCCAGGCGCGTTGCACCGGATGCCCGCGGTCCGTCGAGAGGCCTTCGATCGTGGTGATCGACTGCCCGTCGAAATCGGCGGCTTGCACGGAGCAGGAGCGGGTGGGCGTATCGCCGACCAGCACCGTGCAGGCCCCGCAGGCCGCGACGCCGCAGCCGAATTTCGTGCCGGTGAGGCCGAGCGTGTCGCGGATCACCCAAAGCAGGGGCGTGTCCGGCTCGACCTCGAATTCGTGGGTCTGGCCGTTGACGGTGAGCTTGGTCATGAATTCGATCTCCTCGCGGGCGCGGCGCGGCGGCGCCTCAGCAGTCGCGCGACGGCCGCGCACTCCTCGTCGTCGGCGAAATCCTCGCCGCTCAGATACGCTTGCAACCCCTCGCGCAGTTCGGTCAGGCCTTCGATCCGGGCGCCGATCGCGGCGATGTGACGTTTCGCCAGCGCCCGCAATTCCCGTTCGGCCCCGCCGTCGGCGCCCAACAGCGAGAGGAACTCCCGGATTTCGCCGAGACCGAAGCCGAGCGATTTCACCAACTTGATCGCCTCGACGAGGTCGACGGTCTCTTCCGGATAGAGCCGATAGCCGCCCTCAGAGCGTGGCGGCGGCGCGATCAGCCCTTCGCGCTCGTAAAGTCGCAGCGCGCCGCGCGAGAGCTTCGTGGCGCCGCAGAGCTGGCCGCTGGTAAGGCGGCTTTTGGGCAGTGTCGCGAATTGGCCGGTTTCCATGAATGTCTCCCGGTCGATCTTTGCGTGGGGAGGACGCTAACATGGCTCAATGGCGCCAGGTCAAGGGCTACAGCCGAGAGCTAGCCTTCTTCCGGGGGCGCACGGAGCGCTTCGGGACAAAATCGAACCTCAAGCCGCTTCATGACCATCCGCTCGACCCGCGTGGGCGAAAAGCGCTTCGAGGTGTGCATCGACTTCTTCAAGCGTCAGGTCGGGCCGATGGTCGTCGAGCGAGCGGCGGATGCGCTCGCGGATCGCGCTCAGGCGCTCCGCGTCTTCGGTGCGTTGGCGCTGCCAAAGCCGGACGGCGTCCCGGACGACCTCGCTCGTCGACCCATATTCGCCGCTGGTGACGCTGTCGCGCATAGCTTGCAACATTTCCGGAGTGAGCGTTATGCTGATTTTTTCGGCGCGTTCCATGCAACACTCCCTCCAAAAGTCGCCTAATGGCAGCATGATATCCTACCGATGTCTTACCTTGAAAACGGCGTTCGACGTCACGCAGCCTTCCTCGGCCCTCGATTGGCATCGCAGCTCTACCCGCGAGGCGGGGCCTCTTGCAGGACGGATTGCAGGCGATGCTCGGCGTGCCCGTCGACCTCTTGACGGCGGCAATCTGCCGCCGAGGCGCTGCGCGAGGCGAAACCGATCTGACGGAGAGCCGGATTTCAGCGCGCCCCCCTAAAATCCCTCCACCCGCCTCCCATCCCAGGCCGGCGTGATATGCGCGGGCAGGCGCCCCGCCAGCGTCTCGTAGTCGAGGTCGGTGTGCAGGTTGGTCAGGATCGCGCGCTTCGGCTTCATCCGCTCGATCCAGGCCAGCGATTCCTCGAGGCTGAAATGCGAGGGGTGGCGGGTATAGCGCAGCGCATCGAGGATCCAGACGTCGAGATTTTCCAGATGTTTCAACGCCGTGTCGGGAATGGCGTTGACGTCGGGAGTGTAGGCGAGGCCGCCGAAGCGCAGGCCGAGCGCGGAAATGTCGCCGTGTTCGAGGTCGAACGGCATGATCTCGACCTCGCCGCCGGGGCCGGCGATGCGGCAGGGCTTGCCCGGCTCGAGCCGGTGCTCCTGCAGGATCGGCGGATAGGAACTGCCGGGCGGCGTCGCGAAACAATAGTCGAATTTTCCGCGCACCTCGGCGGAGGTCGGCGCGTCCATATAGACGTCCTGACGCCGGCGATGCTGGATGGCCAGCGGCCTTAAATCGTCGATGCCGTGGGTGTGGTCGGCATGGCCATGGGTCAGCAGCGCCGCGTCGAGACGCGTGACGCCGGCCTCGATCAGTTGCAGGCGCAGGTCCGGCGACAGGTCGACGAGCACGACGGTCTTGCCCCCCTCCCCCTGCCGCTCTACCAGGACCGAGCAGCGGCGGCGGGCATTGCGGGGATTGGCGGGATCGCAGGCGCCCCAGCCCTGGGCGACGCGCGGCACGCCGCCCGACGACCCGCAACCCAGGATCGTCAGCGCCAGACTCAAGCCCTGCCCCCGACAGTCATCTTGTCGAACAGCCTGAGCGTGTTGACACGCGTCGCGTCGCCGATCTGCTCAGGCGTCACGCCCTTGACCTCCGCGAGAACTCGGGCGGTGTCGACGACGAAGGCCGGTTCGTTGCGCCGGCCGCGATGCGGCGCGGGGGCGAGAAACGGCGCGTCGGTCTCGACCAGCACGCGGTTCAGCGGCACGTCCCTGGCGATGGCGCGCAGATCGGCGGAATTCTTGAAGGTGAGGACTCCGGAGAACGAAACGTAGAGCCCGAGTTCGAGCCCCGTCTCGGCGAGCGCCCGCGACGAGGTGAAGCAGTGCAGCAAAGCCTTGAACGGCCCTATCGCCATTTCCTCGCGTAAAATCGCGGCGATGTCGTCGTCGGCTTCGCGGGCGTGAATGACGAGCGGCAGACCCAGCTCGCGGGCCAGGCCGATCTGGGCGCGAAACACTTTCTTTGCAATGGCTTCCGGCGCGTAGTTATAGTGATAGTCGAGCCCGGATTCGCCGATGCCGACGCATTTGGGATGCGCCGCGAAGGCGCGTATCGCGTCAACATCGGTATCCGCTTCTTCCGCCGCCTGATGCGGATGGGTGCCGATGGTGAAGAACACCTCGGGATATTTCTCGGCGATGGCGACCAGGGCCTGCCCCTGCCGCACCCGGGTCGAAATGGTTATCATCCGCTCAACCCCGGCCGCCAGGGCGCGGGCGACGATGGCGTCGCGCTCCTCGGCGAAATCGGGGTAGTCGAGGTGGCAATGGCTGTCGAAGACTTTCACGGCGTCACGGCCGCGGGTTCTACATAACGCGGGAATACTGGCGATGGCGGCGGCAGCGGCGCCCCGATCTTCAGCCGATGCGGCGCCTCGATCTGCCCCGCGCCCTCCCCGGCTTCCAGTGTCGCGAAGCCACGCGCGTCGGCGGCGACGCCGAGCAGGTCGAGCAGCTTGCCCATCGAGCCGGGCATGACCGGCTGCAACAGCACGCCCGTCGTGCGCAAGACTTCGATCGTAGTGAACAGCACGACGCGCATCCGGGCGGGATCGCTCTTAGCGAGTTTCCAGGGCTCGGCGTTGGCGAAATAGCGGTTCGCCTCCGCGACGACTTCGAACACCGCGGCGAGATAATTGTGCGGCTGGAAGCTGGCCATGAAGCCGCGCGAAGTGGCGAGCAGCGAGTCGGCGCGCGCGAGCAGCGCCAGATCCTCTTCCCGCGCCCCGCCCTCGCGCCAGTCCGGCACGGACGCGCCGCAGTTCTTGGCGATCATCGTCAGCGAGCGCTGGCCGAGATTGCCGAGATCGTTGGCGAGGTCGGCGTTCATGCGGGCGACGATCGCCTCGTGCGAATAATTGCCGTCCTGGCCGAACGGCACTTCGCGCAGGAAGAAATAGCGCACGGGATCGAGCCCGTAATCGGCGATCAGGCTCGCGGGGCTGACGACGTTGCCGACCGACTTCGACATTTTCTCGCCGCGGTTGAACAGGAAGCCGTGGACGACGATCCGCCTGGGCAGCGGCAGTTGCGCCGACATCAGGAACGCCGGCCAGCAGATGGCGTGGAAGCGCGTGATGTCCTTGCCGATCACATGCGTGTCCGCCGGCCAGAATTTTGTCCTCGGACCTTCGTCGGGGAAACCGGTCGCGGTGATGTAACTGGTCAGCGCGTCGACCCAGACATACATCACATGCCTGGGGTCGCCGGGAACCGGCACGCCCCAGTTGAAATTGGTGCGGCTGATCGACAGGTCGGTCAGGCCGCGTTTGACGAAGGCGGCGATCTCGTTGAGGTATTTGTCGGGGGTGACGAAATCGGGCTGCGACTCGTAAAGCGCCAGCAGCTTGTCGGCATAGGCCGAGAGGCGGAAGAAATAGCTCTCCTCCTCCACCCAGGTCACCGGCGCGCCGCTCGGCGCGCGCTTCGTGCCGTCGGCGGCGTCGGTGAGTTCGTCGTCGCCGAAATAGGCCTCGTCGCGCACCGAATACCAGCCGGAATATTTCGACAGATAAATGTCGCCGTTGGCGTTCATCCGCTCCCAGATCGCCTGGACGGATTTTTTGTGGCGGGCTTGCGTGGTGCGCACGATGTCGTCGGCGCGCGCGTTGAGCGCCTCGCCCATCGCGGCGAATTGCTCCGCGACGCCGTCGACGAATTCCTGCGGCGACACGCCCTCGCGGGCGGCGGTCTGCTGCACTTTCAGGCCGTATTCGTCCATGCCGGTGACGAACAAAGTGTCGCGGCCGTCGAGGCGCATGAAGCGCTGAAAGGCGTCGGTGGCGATGCGCTCATAGGCGTGGCCGATGTGCGGGGCGCCGTTGGCATAGGGGATCGCGGTCGTGATGTAGAAACGCTCGGTCATGGGGTCGGTCTAAAGCGCCCGGCAAAAAAGGGGAAGCGGGAATTTTGGTTACGCCTCCGCTCGCCGAAAATGAGAAGTCTGATGAGGCTCGGTCGCCGCGACCAAGCAAGGCAAACCACGCCGAAGCACGCCAAACCAAGACCAAATTGCCGCAAGCCAGACCAAACCAGACCAAACAAGCCCAAATAACAAGGAGGTCGAATCGAGCCTTTTCAAAGACTTGCAGCGTCCTCGGGCGTTGTTTCGGGCCGGCGCTCTCGAGACGCCTCGAGGTTCTTGGCGGCGCGGTCCAGCTTGGCGAGAAGCCGGGCTCTCGCGTTCTCGTCATAGACGCGGCGCGCCGGCGGCCCTTGGAGTTTTTCGAGCCGGTCGATCACCTTGATGAGCCGGTCGACGCCTTCGAGCTTGCCCTCGACGATCGCCCTGGCGGCCAGACGCAGCGCCGGCGCCAGCCGGACCTCGTTGAGCGACCGCCGGTCGATGCTCCGGTCTTCGTCCATGTCCTTCAGCGCCTCCACGACGATCTGGCGCACCCGCTCGCGCGAAATCTCCTCGTGGCCCGCGATCTCGTCATAGGACAACCCGGCTTGCAGCCATCCCATGATGCGAATTCGCCTGACCGCCATCTGCGGGGCCGAGGCGCGCTTGTGTGTGGACTTGGTGGACATTTCATTCTCCGGGTGGACAACAACACACAGTAACAGCAACTTCTGTTTTTCGGAATGTTTTTCAAAAATTTCTGATTGTCGAAATTGATCGCTGGAGGGACGCTATTTCTCGCGCGAGCCGAGTCCTTCCTCGGCCACCTTTGAAAGTGGGAAACCGCACGCTCCGTAGCGGTCGTCAATCCGAGCCTACGGATGGGTGACGCAACGGAGGTCGGCAAGCGCGACGTGAAGGTCGGACTCGAAGTCGCGGAATGAACGTGAACGTCGAAGCGCGTCCAGCGACTGCCGCTGAGCGATCGCCGGGAAAACATGATTCACAGCGGGCGGGCGTCTTCTCCCCCGTATCTGTTTTACCGCCGCGCTCAAGACCGCCTTGGGATCGACGAGCGCCTCAGCCTCGATGGCGTCCGCCGGCAAGCCCGCCGTCGCCGGCAAGCCTGTGTATCCCAGCGCGGACGTCACCGCGACGCCGTCGGCGAGGATCCAAGCCTCCGTTTCCTTGCGAGGCGCGATGACGACGCAACGAGCCAGCGGCCATGCGCACTGCCGCTGCATTTCGTCGCAAATTTCGCACGAGCGTCCGGCCATCTCGGCTTCGAGCGCGCGGCCGCCGGTGTCCGCATGCACGAAGAAAATCTGAAAAGCCTCTTTCGCCGCGCACGCCTGCCTCGCCACCTTCTTCGCATCGCCGCGCGATATCGGGATGGCCGGCGCCGCCGGAACCTCGGACTTTATTGTTCCATGAATAAGGATCAATTCTTCCACGACCCTGGGGATCAGCGTCTCGAAGTATTGGCGATCCGTTTCGCCTTCGAACAGGGCCGCCCAGCTCAAATATATCATGCCGCGTCAGTCGGTCTTTGGAGAAGGGCATCTACTTCGTATCTGGATAAATTCTTTTCAGGTTCCAACAAGTCTGGCACATGGCTCATAACCCGCATTCGCGTTTTGCTGGTTCGAGTCCGCGTCTCTGGATCGATGGTCACGACGCTATCCGCCGCGACGATCTCGTCGTCATTCAGCGCCTTCATGAACTTCGGCGAATGCGTATTCAAAAGAATTTGAAAGGAAGCCTGACCTTCCTCAGTCGATACTTGCGCCGCGTCTCTGAGGAATTCCACCAGCATGGGGACGCGACCTTCGTGCACCCCATTTTCCGGCTCCTCGAAGCAAAGGGTTCCGCTCCGGTCGGGATCGTCGAGCACGGTCAAGAGAGCCAGAAGACGAAGCGTTCCGTCGGAAATGACCCGAGAGCTGAATTCCAGGTCTCCGGTAAATTTGAGCGTGAATGCGTGTTGGCGCTGATTGGCGTCGCTGTTGACACTCAGCTCGCGAACCGAGGGAATCAAAGACGCCAGATCGGCGGCAATGTCGGACAATACCCCATTCGGCCGTTCGGCTGTCGCCGTTTCCCCTTTGAGGCGAGCCAGCACCGCCGAAAGATTGGAAGCGTCGGATCGCAGAATTTGTTCTTCGAACTTATCGTTCGCATTTCTCGCCGCGCGAGGATTGATCTCAAGAAATCGCAGGCTGGTGAGAACTTCACGGAGAGCATGGAGGTGCGGGAATTCCGCCGTGGTGATTGTCGATAGGGCGGTCCGAGAAGCCTCCTTCAATGGCAAAAATACAGGTCTGCCGTGCTTTTGGCGGCCATCTTGCCGCACGAGAATAGCCTGGCCGGCCTCGTCGATCTTTATGAACGGACTGACTCGCCCATTATAACGAACCTCAGATTTGCGAATGAAATCGGCCGTGTCATCTTTGCGCGCCATCGCAAAACATCCTTCCTGGCGGACGAACACGCCTCGGGGCGCGCCATTCGCGCCAGGGGCAAGCGCCAATTTCAATTCGTATCGTAGACGCTGAGCCGGGATCTCATAAGTCTTGCCAAACGCATCGAGGCCCTTCTGTCCGAGAAGCACTTCCACGGCAAAGCTCATCGCTTCCGAGGTCCCCGACGGAGTCCTACGAAACAATTCCTCGGGCTCTCCCCTCAAATCCAGCATCGCCGTGCGAATGTCGTTTTTCGCCAGCAACGAAAGAAAACGCAAAGCGTCGAACAGGTTCGACTTGCCGCTCGCGTTCGGCCCGACGATCGCGGTCAGCGGCCTCAGGTTCAGGCCGAAATTCTCGAAGGTCTTGAACCCGTCGATTTCGATGCGCGTCAGCATGGGCAAATGCTATCAGCGCGTTCAAGTCGTGACAATCGCGGCGTCCCTCACCTCCCCCGCTTCATCCGCATCAGCACCCTGTCCAGCGCGTTCAAAAATTCCGAGCGGTCGCGCGGCGAAAAACCCTTGGGGCCGCCGGTGGTCTGGCCGGCCGAGCGTAAGTCGTCCATCAGATTGCGCATCGCCAGCGCCATGCCGATCGAGGCCTCGTCGAACACCTTGCCATTGGGCGCCAGCACGCTCGCGCCCGCCTTGACGCAGCGGCTGGCGAGCGGAATGTCCTGGGTGACGACGATGTCGCCGGGGCCGGCGCGCTCGGCGATCCAGTCGTCGGCGGCGTCGGGCCCCTGCGGGACGACCACGCGCTCGATCGAGGGATGGCGCGGCGCGTTGATGTAGCTGTTGGCGACGACGAACACTTTCAGGTCGTAGCGCGCCGCCACCTTGTAGCATTCGTCCTTCACCGGACAGGCGTCGGCGTCGATGTAGAGACCCATCCCTCAGCCTCGCAGCAGCGCCGGGGCGCGGTTGGAGATCTCCTCGAAAACCGCCATGACCAGCGCGCGCTTGTCGACGTTCAGCGCCTCGGCCTCGCGCACATTGGCGCGGATCGTGTCCCATAAATCGGCGATCACCTCCAGCCGCGCCGGCGACGACGGCTTGTGCGCCTGAGCGGCGATCCAATCGTAGATCGCCAGCAACACGCGCTGAAAATCCGCTTCGGCGGCTCGCGTGGCGACGGCCTCGGCAAGCCGTATGTTGGCCCGGGCGTCGCCCTTTGGCAGACGGCGCAAGGCGCTCTCGATCAGCCCGCCGATCTTCTGGCCGCCCGGCTCCAGGCGGCTCAATGCCTCGTCCACGGAGCCGAGGGCGCGCGCTGCGGCCTCGGCGATCCGGTCGGCGCCCGCCTCCGTCCACGTCTCGCCCAGCCCCGAGATCACGGTCTCGATCTCGCGCGGCGAAAGCGGATCCAGCATCAGCCGCCGGGAGCGGGAGCGGATCGTCGGCAGCACGGCCCCAAGGCGATGGGCGACGATGAGGATCAACGATTTCGGCGGCGGCTCCTCGATGATCTTCAACAAGCCGTTGGCGCTGTTGCGGTTGAGATCGTCGGCGCAATCGACGATCGCCACGCGCCAGCCGCCGAACGCCGCCGCCATGTGGAACACCTGCATCCCGGCGCGCACGTCGTCGATGCGAATCTCGGTGAACAGTTTTTTGCTCTTGGCATCCCAGGAACGGCGGAACAGGGCGAAATCGGGGTGGGCGAGCGCCTCCAACTGGCGCCGCGCGGGATGCCCCTCGGGCACGGCGAGATCACGGGCCGCCTGGACGGCGCGCGCGTTGGGATCGGGATTGGCCAATACGAATTTGGCGAACCGCCAGGCGAGCGTCGCCTTGCCCACGCCTTGCCGGCCGCCGATCAGCCACGCATGGGCGAGCCGACCCTTGCGATAGCCTTCGAGCAACTCGGCTTCCGCCGTCGCGTGCCCGACGAGCCGCGACGCGAACCTGGGATGCGGCGCGCCCTCGAAAGCGTCGCTTTCCTCGACCTCTTCCGCCGCATCCCGTTTCGTCGCGCGGCTCATGCATCGATCCTCAACCGTTCGACGACCGCCGCCCAGATCGCGTCGGCGACCTGCGCCTCCGTGCCGCCGCCGTCGATGACCACGCAGCGCGCCGGTTCCTCGCCGGCGATTTCCAGGAACGCCTTGCGCAAGGCGGCGTGGAACAGCAACCCCTCGCGCTCGAAACGATCCGCGGCCTCGGCGCCGCGCCGCGCGTTGGCCCGCGCCAGCCCCTGCTCGGGCGGCAGATCGAGGATCAGCGTCAGTTCCGGACGGCGCTCGCCCACGGCGACCTGCTCCAGGCGGCGGATGAAGCTGAGATCGAGCCGCCCGGCCGCGCCCTGGTAGGCGCGCGTCGAATCGGCGAAGCGATCGGAAATCACCCATTCGCCGCGCGCCAGCGCCGGCTCGATCGTCGTGTCGATATGATCTATGCGCGCGGCGGAGAAGAGGAGCGCTTCCGCGCCGGCGCCGAAGCGCGCCGCCCGTCCCGAGAGGATGATTTCGCGTAAATCCTCGGCGTGTGGCGAGCCCCCGGGCTCGCGCGTCAGCGTGACGCGCAGGCCCATATCGCGCAGACGCTCGGCGAGGCGGCGCGCCTGCGCCGTCTTGCCGGCGCCCTCGCCGCCTTCGAGAGTGAGAAACCGCCCACGCATCAGCTTCTCGTGAAGAGGTGTCGGACCCAACCTTGCGCCCATTCGAGCACGGCGTCCATCGACCGGCGGGCGAGCGACCCTTGCCCGACCGCCGTCTTGGTCTTCAGCGGCACGTCGAGCGCCAGCGTCGTCCCACGCCAGATTTTCAGCCGCGCTACTTCGGAATCCGCCGCGACCGGCGCTTCGAGCGGGCCGGTATAGACGATTTTGGCGAGCAGCCGTTCGGTCGAGCCATGGGGAACGAAGATCTTGACCGGCGCGAGCGGCGTGAGCTCCACCCGGCCCTGCGAGCCGCCATAAACCGAAGCCGAGCCGACAACGTCGCCGGGCTGGAACAACAGCCGTGGATCGAAAGCGCGAAAGCCGAAATTGAACAGTTTTCGCGCCTCCTCGGCGCGCTCGCTGGCGGTCTTGAGACCGTTGACGACGACGATCAGCCTTTGCCCGTCCTCCACCGCCGAGCCGACGAGGCCATAGCCGCCGTCCGCCGAATCCCCGCCCAGCAACCCATCGGCGCCGATCGACATCGTCAGCAGCGGGTCGCGGTTGAGCTGGTGGATCTTGTTCCAGGTAAAGTCCTTCTCACTGAAATAGCGGTAGTCGTCGGGATAGTCGCGGATGAGATGGATGGCCAGCGCCGCCATTTCGCGCGCCGTCGACTTTTGGTCCGGCTCGGTCTTGCCATAGGCATTGGCGAAGCGGGAGACTGTCAGACCAAGGGTTTGCGCGCGCTTGTTCATCATTGCCGTGAAGCCGGCCTCCGATCCCGCGATGCCCTCGGCCAAAGTGATCGCGGCATCGTTGCCGGACTGGATGACGAGGCCGCGGATCAAATCCTCGACGCGGACGTGGCTGTGCACGTCCAGGAACGTCGAAGTGGAATGACCGTGGCCGCCGCCGGTGCGCCAGGCGTTTTCCGACACGGAAAGCATGTCTTCGAGGTGAATGCGGCCCTCGTGAAGCTCGTTGAAAACGATCTCCGCGGTCATCAGCTTGACGGTCGCCGCCGGATTCATCGGCTGGTCGGCGTTCTTTTCGAACAACACCGCGCCGCTCTCGTAATCCTCGACCAGCGCGATCGGCGCCGCGGTCTGGAACGTCTGCGCGCTCGCCGCGCCGCAAGCGAGCGAGACGAAGACAGCGCAGATCAGCCTCGATCTTGATGACGACAAAGGGCTCCCACCCGTGGCGGAGCGGCCCCAAAAGCCGCGCGGGCCCCTTTTGGCGCCCGCACCGCGCGAACGCAATGGCCGCGGCGACCCCGTTCAGTCGTCGTTTTCGGCGAGCGACTTCACTTTTACGCGTTTGAGCGTTTTGAGAAACGGTTGCGGGGTTTGCGCGCTGGTCGAAGCGAAATACAGCGCCCGGTCATTGGCCGACAGGCGCGTCGGCGGCAGCGGCGCGGAGGCTAGCGCCATCAGGCTGTCGTGATGCGCCGCGCCCAGATCGAACGGCCGTTCCGGCGGCGTCGGCGGGTGGGCGATCTTCGGCCGCGGCGATTCGACGACCGCCACGTTTTCGGTTTCGGGCGCCGGTGTTGGGGCGGCGGGCGCCGGGGCGGCGGGCGGCGGCGTGGGTCGGGCGCCAGCCCGGTTCGTCGGGGCCGGAGCGGACGAGAACAGCGAGAACAGTGAAGGCAGGGCCGGCGCCGCGTCGGCGACCATCGTCGCCTCGGCATAGCCGTTGATGTGGGCAGGCGAGCCGTCGGTGCGCAGGCTCGCCAGCAGCGTCCCGTCGTCGGAGCCTTCCATCGGCGCCCGCCCGACATAGTCGACCCTGATCTTCGCGGTGCCGGAGTTCTTGAAATCGAGCACGTCGGCGACGCGGGACGAGACGTCCATCACACGGCCGCCGTGATAGGGGCCGCGGTCGTTGACGCGCACGATGACGGAATAGCCGTTGGCCGTATTCGTCACGCGGGCGTAGCTGGGCAGCGGCATCGTCGGATGCGCGGCGGTGAGCCCGTGCATGTCGTAGATTTCGCCATTCGCGGTGCGCCGGCCATGGAACGCGTCACCATACCAGGACGCCATGCCGGTGACGGAATAATTCGGATTTTCGCCGGGGTAATAGGTGCGTCCGGCCACGGTATAGGGATGGCCGACCAGATATTGCCCGCCGCCCTTGGGCACCGGCTGCCCGTCCGCGACCAGGCGCGGACTGGCCGGGCCGTAGATGGACGAGGGGAAATATTCCTTGCCGTTGTTGTGGGCGGCGGTCTGCGGCGCCTGGGCGCAGCCCGAAAGCGACAGCGCCCCGGCGCAAGCCAGAAGCCCCACGCGAAACGCGGCTCTCGAGGCGAATGCCCCTGCCCGACCCTGAACGCTCATCAACGCCAACTCGACAACATGCGAACTCCTGATGAGCCCGCGGACGGCGCTCGACTCAGCCCTTACGCGCGAAAGTCGATCCCCGCTCGCATATTCATCCGCCATTCTTTCTAGTTTCCTAACTTTGCGCGCGCCACGATCTTTATCAAATCAGCGACATCGCCAGAACGGGGCCGGAACGTGAAAGCCCGCGTCCAAATCGGCTCAAATCGCGGCGAGAAGATGGCGTGGGGATTTTTGCGCCCTTGATCTCCTACGCCCGGCGCCCCATCGTGGAATGGGCGCGGACAGGCTAGGTCGGGGGACATGGCCGAGGTCTTCATTTCTTACAGCCAGAAGGATCGCGCGCTCGTCGCGCCGATCGCCGCCGCGCTGGAGGAACTGGGCGTCGACGTCTGGTACGACCGAGAGATTTCCGCCGGCCAGAGTTTTGGCGCCGTCATTCGCGAGCGCCTGAAGGAGGCGAAGGCGATCCTCGTCTGCTGGAGCCCCGAGGCGATAGCCTCGCAATGGGTCGACGCCGAGGCCGATTACGCGCGCGAAAACGGCTCTTATGTCCCGGTGTTCGTCGTCCGCTGCGCGCTGATGCCGCCGTTCAACCGTATTCACACCGACGATCTCTCCAAATGGACGGGCGCGCGCGACGATCCCGCCTGGCTCAAGCTCGTCGCGCGTCTAGCCGAGTTGACCGGCCGGGAAGCCGTCGCCGCCGGTGCGGCGGCGCTCGCCAGAGACAACGACACCGCGAAATACGAATTTGCTCGCCGCTTTCCCGACGAAAAGTTGGCCCGGAATATCTGGGCGACAGCGGAGGCGCGCCTCAGGACCGATTTCGCCAACCGGCTCGCCCAAGCCCGCGGCGCGCTCGAAGCGCGTTTGAGCAGCGAAGCCCCGGCGTTCGAGGCTTGGCTTTCGGACGAGCGGCGCGGCATAGCGAAGGGCCCGAAACCCGATCCGCTTGCGCTCGTCGAGGGGAAGGCGGACGGCGGCGAAAAGGCGCTGCTCGAACGGATCGATGCGCTCAGCGGCGCGCTGACGCGGGCGAAGGCGCGCGACGGCGAACTGGATCTGGCGAAGGCCGAAGTCGCGCGCCTCGGCGGCGAATTGGTGCGCGCGCGGGCGGCGCCAGCGCCGGAGCGAGGGGCGCGGAGCCGGGTACTGATGGCGATCGTCGCTGTCCTCGCGCTGGCGCTTGTCGGGCTGGTGGCGCGCGACGCGACCGCGCCGGCCTCGCAAGCCATAGCGCAAATGCAGATTGACCTTGCCTCGGCGAAGCGGGCGGCGGCGGACGCCGAGGCGAGCGCGGCAAAATTGCGGACGGATTTGAGCGCGAGCCAAGCCCAGCTCCAAACCGCCATAGCGGACGCGACGAGATT
>Ga0302157_10003784_pt1 | contig 16833 bp, 23 predicted proteins | sample I_Bog_N3_3_FD_193502 | JGI IMG/M metagenome (GOLD analysis project Ga0302157, IMG submission 193502) | Peat permafrost microbial communities from Stordalen Mire near Abisko, Sweden - I_Bog_N3_3 | ecosystem: Environmental > Terrestrial > Soil > Wetlands > Peat | place: Sweden: Abisko, Stordalen...
AAGGAGGCACGAGTTGCGGCGTGATCGCGTCAGTCCGAATTTAGTTCGCCGCAACATTTTCGTCGGCCACTCAAAAAACATTTGACACGTCGGGCAAATCAGTTGCATATATCCATTGTCGCAACGTCTCTGAGCCCGCGCCGGGAAACCGGCAGCGGGCTTTTTCAATTCCGCGGCGAGCTGCGTTGGCGGCGTCTGATGCCGCCGGCGCAACAAGCGTCGCGGAGATCGGCCGGCGGGTCGGCGTAGCTGCCGCCATCTGCGCCAGCCCGGCGCGGCGGTTCAAAAAACCTCGAACCTCAACCCCTGAGATCGCTGTCCGCGATCATGGCTGCATCCCGATGCCCAAGCTGTCGATGATCGAGCTCAGGGATATCCTGGCCTCGGAAAAGAACGATGCGCTGGCGGCCCTGGTCGCGGCGCAGCTGTCGCAATCCCGCGCCGAGGCGATGGATTATTACCTCGGCCACATGTGGCACGACATGCCGGTGCAGGACGGCCGCTCGAGGGCGGTCTCGACCGATGTCGCCGACACCATCGAGGGCCTGATGCCGGGCCTGATGGACATCTTTGCCGGCTCCGACGAGGTGGTGAGGTTCGAGCCGGTCGGTCCCGACGACGAAGCCGCCGCCGCCCGGGAAACCGATTACGTCAATCACGTCTTCATGCAGCAGAATCCCGGCTTCATGGTGCTCTACGATTTCATCAAGGACGCGCTGCTGTCGAAGGTCGGGATCGTCAAGGTCTGGTGGGAAGAGCGCGAGGAGGAGCAGCGCGAAACCTATTACGACCTGACCGACGACCAGTTTGCGCTTCTGGCCCAGGCGGTGGCGGAGTCGGACGGCAAAATGCAGATCGTCGCGCATAGCATTCACAACGGGCCCGATGACGACGCTAAACAGCCGAGCGAGGCCACGAGTTGAACGCCCCTCTCATGCCGCCGCAGGCTGCCAGCGCCCTTGGCGCGATGCTGCCGCAAGGTCCGGCGCAGGCCGCGGTGATGCCACAGGTCGCCACGCCGGCGCCGCCGGTTCCCGTCACCCACGACGTCACCATCGTCACCACCAAAAAACGCGCCCAGGCCAGGGTCATGGGCGTGCCGCCGGAGGAGTTCGGCATCGAACGCGGCGCCCGTTCGATCCGCGACTGCAACTACTGCTTCCACGAAATCGTGACCAAGACAGTGAGCCAGCTGATTGCCGAGGGCTATGACGAGGACCAGGTCAACGCGCTGGAGGACTATACCGGCAATACCGAAATCGAGACGCTGTCGCGCGACACCGTCGGCGAGCATTACAACACGGTCACCGCGACCAGCAATCCCGCCTCGCGGCTGGTCAAGCTGACCGAGCACTACATCCGGCTGGATTACGAGGGCAACGGCCGCGCCAGCCTCTATCAGGTGGTCACCGCGGGAACGCAGGGCGACATCCTGCGGAAGGACGGCCGGGAACAGATCGTGCCGTTCGACGCCATTCCGTTTGCCGCGACCTGTCCGGTGCCGCAGCCGCATCGCTTCTTCGGCCGCTCGATCGCCGAACTTGTCATGCCGGTGCAGCGTGAAAAGACCGCGCTGAAGCGCGGCGCGCTGGACAATCTCTATCTGCACAACAATCCCCGGGTCGAGGTTTCCGAACAGAACGCCGGCCCGAACACGCTGGACGATCTGCTGGTATCGCGCCCCGGCGGCGTGGTCCGCACCAAGACGCCGGGCGGGCTGAACTGGCAGACGGTGCCCGACATCACCGCCTCGGTGTTTCCGATGCTGCAGTATCTCGACGCCGAGCTCGAGGCCCGCACCGGGGTCGGCCGGCAGACCCAGGGCATCGACGCCAACGCGCTGCAGAACCAGTCCGCCACCGCGGTGGCGCAGGTGTTTTCCGCCTCCCAGATGCGGATGAAGCTGATCGCCCGCATCATGGCGGAAGGCGTGCGGGACATCTTCGCGCTGCTGCATGGCACGATCCGCAAGCACGGCCAGCAAAGCGAAACCGTGCGGCTGCGCAACCGATGGGTCGATGTCGATCCGAGGGACTGGAAAACCCGGGATCACATGACCATCAATGTCGGCCTGGGGACCGGAGGCAAGTCGCAGCAGTTCGCCCAGACCATGGCGATCGCCAACGTGCAGAAGGAGCTGATCCAGGGCGGCAAGCAAAACCTGGTCGGCGACATGCAGCTCTACAATACCGCGGCCGAGCTGACCCGGATCATGGGGCACAAAAATCCCGACCGCTTCTTCAACGACCCCTCCGCAAAAGACCCGCGGACCGGGCAATTGCTGCACCCGCCGGCGCCGCCGCCGCCGGATCCGAAACTTCTGGCGGTGCAGGCCAGAGCCCGGGCCGATGCGCAAGGCGCGCAATCGGACGCGCAGCTGGCGCAGCTCAAGGCGCAGAGTGACGCGCAGCTTACCGCCTTCAAGGCCCAGCTCGACCAGCGCATGCTGCTGATCGAGGCGGCGCTGCAGGAGCGGGCCGATGCGCGCACGGCGGCGCTGCAGCAACAGAAGGCCCAGCACGCGCAAGAGGCGCATGCGCAGGACACGGCCAAGGGGGTGCTGGATATCGTCGCCACCGCGCAGGCGCATGATGCCAAACTTGGCCGGATCAAGCCGCAGCCGGTGCAGACAGATGAGTGACGAATCGCAACTGCGCCAGGACGCCGCAAGGGCGCCGCGCGCGCAAAGCCTGCTCGATAACGAGCTTCTGGCCGGCGCATTCAAGGGACTGGAGGAGGCCTATACCTCAGCCTGGCGCGCGACCTTGATCGACGACGTCGCGGCCCGCGAAAAACTGTTTTTGGCCATCAACATCGTCGGCAAGGTCCGCGACCACCTGGCCGCGATCGTCAACAACGGAAAACTGGCGCAGGCCGAGTTGAAGCAGCTCGCCGAGACCGCCGAACGCAAGAGGCGGTTTGGGATTCTATAAGAGCGGGGCCCGGCGCTCATGGGCCCCTCAGCAAGTGTCGAGACGCTCGCAAAACCCTCCAACCAAGGAAACTTCATGACCGACGAAACCAGCGCTCCCGCTGGCGGCGAAAGCGCGCCTGTTGTCGCGATCGCCGCTCCCCAAAATACCGGCGACGATCTTTCGATTTCGCAGGCCGCCCGCGCGCTCACCGCGGGGCGCAACCGGCCGCCGGCACCATCTGCCGAGAGCGCCCCCGAGGCGCCCGCAGACCCCGAATTGCCCGATCAGGACGACGCCGCCCCTCGCGAAGAGGCCACCGGCGAGACGCAGGAAGACGTCCCGGCCGCCGAGCCGCCACGCGAGCTTCCGAGGTCTTGGACCAGGGATCGAACCGAGATCTGGAACCGCCTCGACCCTGCCACGCAAGACATCTTGCTGGAGCAGGACAGGACGGCCAGCGCCGAGGTTCGCCGGGTCCAGAACGAGGCCGCCGAATTCCGCAAGGCCGCCCTGGCCGAGCGGGCGCAGGCGGAACAGGCACGGCAACGCTACGAGGCGCAGCTGCCGGCCTTGATGCAGGCTCTCCGCGACGCCCAGCAATCGGCATTCGCCGACATCAGAACCGTCGACGATGTCACCAAACTGGCGAACGAGGACCCGTTCCGCTATCTGCAATGGCAGGCGCACCAGACCAAGCTGCAGGCTGCCAATGCCGAGCTCGAACGGGCCAGCGGACAGCAGAACCGACAGCGGCAAACCGAATGGCAGCAGTATCGCCAGCGGGAAGACGCGCTGGCGGCCGAACTGATCCCGGAGCTTGCAGACAAGGACAAGGGCGCCGCGCTGATGAAGCGCGCCGCCGACCGGCTGACCGAACTCGGCTTCAGGCCGGACGAACTGACCAGGCTGGCGAACGGCGAGGAGAAGATCTCGGTGTTCGATCACCGTTTCCAGCAGCTGGTCTATTCCGACCTGAAACTGTCCGAGATCCGGAACGCCAGGGCAGCTGTCGTCGCCAAGCCCGTTCCGCCGGTGCAGCGGCCGGGAACGGCCAGGCCGCAAGGCCAGGCCAATTCCGAACGCATCCAGGCCCTCACCCAGAACCTCAACGCAACCGGCTCGCTGCGGGCCGCCCAGGAACTGCGCGCGGCGCAGCTCCGCTCCCGCAACCGGGCATCATAAGGACCAACCGACATGGCCATGCCAACCAACACCTTTGCCACCTATGAGGCGATCGGCAATCGCGAAGACCTCTCGGACATGATCTACCGGATCTCGCCCACCGACACCCCGTTCCTGTCCGGCGCCGAAACCGAAAAGGCAACGGCCGTGAACCACGAATGGCAGACCCAGGCGCTCGCGGCCGCATCCGGGTCGAACGCCCAGCTCGAAGGCACCGATTTCGCGGCGGTCGCCGCCGTGCCTACGGTCCGGCTCGGCAATATCGCGCAGATCAGCGCCAAATTCCCGGCGGTCACCGGCACCCAGATGGCGGTGGAGCACGCCGGCCGCGACAATGAAATGGCCTATCAGGAAATGCTGAAAGGCCTCGAACTCAAGCGCGACATGGAAACCACATTGGTCGGCACCAACCAGGCCAAGAACACCGGCAACGACTCGACCGCCCGCAATCTCGGTTCGATCCTGTCCTGGCTCTACACCAACACCGTGATGGGGTCGGGCGGGGCGGGGCCATCGGCTGCGACCGGCGCCTATACCCGCACCGACGGCAGCCAGGCGCCGTTCACCGAAGCCAGTCTCAAGACGGTGCTGTCCTCGGCCTGGACCAATGGCGGCAAGCCCGACCTGATCATGACCGGGGCCTTCAACAAGCAGATCTTCTCGACCTTCACCGGCCGCGCCACGCCGATCGAGGACACCAAATCCAAGAAGATCGTGGCCTCGGTCGACGCCTACGAGTCCGATTTCGGCAAGCTGAAGGTGGTCGCCAACCGCTTCCAGCGTTCGCGCGACGTGTTCGCGCTGGAAATCGACAAATGGGCGGTGGCCTATCTCAACGGCCGCAAGTTCGTGTCGATCCCGATCGCGCCGACCGGGGACTCGATCAAGCGCGAGATCCTCTCCGAATACACCCTGGTCGCGCGCAACGAGATGTCTTCCGGCGCGGTCTACGACAACACCACGTCCTGAGCCTTCAGGATCGTTCTCAAACCGGGGGCGGCATTCGGGCCGCCCCTTTTTCCTTGGAGGCAGGAATGACCGAATACACCATCGACAACGAAACCCTGATCGCGGCCGTCACCGCGACTTCCGAATTCGGCGTTTACGACGCCGGGGTGACCAACCGTTACCACAAGACGACCGCGGCCCAGATCGCCGCCTACGCCGCTGCCGCCGTCCAGCCGCTGGCGAATTTCCGCAACCTGATCGATGGCGGCGACTTCACCACCAATCCCTGGCAGCGCGGCACGTCGTTTACCGGGATTGCATCGACGCCGACCTATACCGCCGATCGCTGGTTTGCGGTCGGCGGCGCGTCGTCGTCGATCTCGGTTTCGCAGACGGCGAACACCGCGGTCGCGGGCTTCAGCCAGTCGCTCGTGTTCGGCCGCGCTTCGGCCAATGCGAACACCGCCCAGATCAATCTCGGCCAGGTGCTGGAAAGCGGCGACTCGATCCGGATGCAGGGCCAGCCGGTGACGCTTTCGTTGTGGGCCGCGGCGGGCGCCAACTTCTCCGCTTCGGCCCTCACCGTGCAGCTGGTCTCTGGCACCGGCACCAACCAGTCCGCGGCCAGCATGATCGCGGGATCCTGGACCAGCCAGGCCAACGTCATCAACGCGACGCAGGCGCTGACGGCCACGCCGATCCGCTATTCCTTCACCGGCACGGTGCCGGCAGGCTGTACGCAGCTCGGCGTCCAGTTTTCCTACGCGCCGGTCGGCACCGCCGGCTCGGCGGACAACGTCATCTTCGCGGGCGTGCAGCTGGAAGCGGGATCGGTCGCCAGCCTGTTCGAGCATCGCGACGTCCAGGTCGAACTCGAAATCTGCCAGCGCTACTGCTGGGTGATCAACGAGCCCGGATCGGGGGTTATCGTCGGTTCGGGCATGAACACCACCAGCGCCATCCAGGTCTTCTATCTGGCAACGCCGGTGCAGTTCCGGATCGCCCCGACGGTCACGGTGACGGCCGGTACCTTCAAGACCAACCAGGCCGGCACCGCGACATCGACCACCATCAGCGCCGGCACCACGCATACGCCGAACGCGATATCGATCAACGGCAACTCCGCCGGCACCGCGGGCCAGGCCACGCTGCTGCAGGGCGGCGGCGGTTCCGGACTGATCACGGCCAGCGCGGATCTCTGAACCGTCGATTCCCCATCATCGCAGGGCGTCCTTCGGGCGCCCTCTTTCCAAAAAAAGGTTAGCGCGACATGGCCTATCCCACTCCCCATCTTCTCAACGTCGAAGATCTCACCGCCTACACGCCTTCCTGCGGTGCTTCGCCCGTTGCCGCCTACATCCGTGCGCCGTTCCGCGGCGCCATCCAGAAATTCACCGGGATCCTGGGCGGCGCGATCACCGCGGCCAACGGCACGGTGACACTGACCAACGCCACCCAGGGCACCACGGTCGGAACCTTCGCCATCACGCAATCGGGCTCGGCTGCCGGACAATATCAATTCGGCCTGCCGAACAGCGCCGCGGTCGCCGCGGTCAACCAGGACGACATCCTGGTGCTGATACCGTCCGGCGCCTCCGGCGCGTCGATCCCGATGCACTTCTCGATTGCGATCAAGGCATCCTGAGATGCAGGTCAACAACATCTCGGCATCTTTCACCCGGCCGGCGAACACCACCGCCTATGCGGCGGGGGCGCTGGTCGCCAATTCGACCACCGCGGCATCCGTCGTCCCGATGTCCTTCGCACTCGGCAATTCGTTCGGGCCCGGCCAGTTCCGCATGATGCGCTACCGGCTGTTCAAGAGCGGCACCGGGGTCACCAACGCGACCTTCCGGCTGCATCTCTACGAGGCGCCGCCGACCGTGAGCAATGGCGACGGCGGCACCTGGCTGTCGACGCTGTCGGGCCATTGGCTCGGCAACATGGATATTTCCACCATGTACGCCTTCTCCGACGGAGCGGCGGGCACCGGGGCGGACCCCGCCGGCGCCGAGGCGTTCGTCAAGATGTACCAGGGCAAGATTCTCTACGGCCTGCTGATGGCGCTCGGCGCCTATTCGCCGGCCAGCGCCGAGACGTTCACCGTCGTTCTCGAGGAACTGGACGCCTACTGATGCAGGTCCGGATCCATCTCGACAGCAACGGTGAAGACCTGACCGTCGCGCATTGCCAGGACGTCGAGCCGATCCTCGACTGGAACAAGCTCGCGCGCAGCCAGGAGCAGCGCTCGGACTGGGGCCGGCACGTCGCGCGGATTCCGAACGTCATCCTGGTCAAATGGTTCGAGGAAGAAATGGCGCGGGGAAGGACGGGCTTGCGGATGTTTACGCCGGAGTTTGACGAAATCGTGCAGCGCAAGCTGGACGACCCCGAATGGTTCTATCTGCGCACCGACCGGCCCGCGCTGCAGGCCGGCTGGTCGGCGGGGCTGTCGTGATCCAGACCTACAGCGACCTGCAGGGCGCGGTGACCGAATATCTGGCGCGCGACCAGGACACCACGCTGATCGCGCGGATTCCGACCTTCATCCAGCTCGCGGAAGCCAAGTTCAACCGCGACCTGTTCGTGCGGCAGATGGAACAGCGGTCCACCGCGCTGATCGACATCACGCAGGCCGAGCCTGAATTCATCGCACTGCCGGCGGATTTCCAGTCGATGCGCCGGGTGAGGCTGTCGAGCGTGCAGGGCAAGCCGCATCTCGACTTCAAGTCCGGCACCCAGCTCGACGAGTTTCGCTACGCCACCGGCGACGTCGTCAACCAGCCGCTGTACTTCACCATCTTCGGCAACGAGATCGAACTGTGTCCGACCCCTGACCAGGACTACACCGTCGAGATGATCTATCGCCAGAACATTCCGGCGCTGTCGGCGAATGCGAGCAACTGGCTGCTGACGCTGGCGCCGGACCTTTATCTCTATGGCGCGCTGATGGAAACGGCGCCCTACGTCAAGGAAGACGCGCGGTTGCAGACCTGGGGCGCCGGCTTTCAGACCGCGCTCGACGGGCTGAACAGGCTCGGACTGACCTCGACCTTCAATGCCGGGCCGATGACGGTCCGTCCGTCCGGCGTCACGCCCTGACAGGAGGCTGCCATCGCCACTTTCCAGAAATTCAACTGCTTCGTCGGCAACGTCGCCCACGCGATGCACGACATGCAGACCGGCACATCGCAGGTCTACAAGGTCTATCTGACCAACACCGCGCCGGTCGCCTCCAACACGGTCTACAACACGCCGGCGGATCTCTCGACCGCCAACGGCTATACCGCCGGCGGCACCACGATCGGGACCATCGCCGGTTCGCAGACCTCCGGCACGTTCTCGTTTGCCGGCGCCACCAATCCGGCCTGGACCGCCTCGGGCGGCTCGATCGGTCCGTTCGAATATGCGGTGCTTTACAATTTCACGTCCGCCACGCAGCCTTTGATCGGCTGGTGGGATTACGGCGGTGCGATCACGCTGACCAACGGCAACACCTTTACCGTCAGCCTGCCGTCGCCGATCCTGACGATCACGTAAATGGCAGGCAAGGCCGGCAACCGGGTCAACGTCAACGTCTCGAGCACCGGGACGGGGTCGCCCTTGACCGTGACCACCGCGCTCGCGGGCGGCTTCCAGACCCTGGCAAGCGTGTTCACCAACGGCGATGTCGTCGAATACGCGATCACCGACGGATCGAATTTCGAGGATGGCTGGGGCGTGGTCGGCGGTTCCGGCACCACGATCACGCGCAACGTGTTCGATTCCTCGAGCTCGGGAAGCCCGATCAACCTGTCCGGGGCCGCCACCATCATCATCACGCTGACGGCGCAGGGCGCGGCATTTTTCGCGCATACGGTGCATCGGCTCTACGGAGGCATCTGAGTGAGCTTCACCCCGAACGTATTCCCGACACTGGTCCACCAGCCGCAAAAGGGCGCCGCGCAGATCCTCAACGCCACCGGCACCGCGCAGGTGACGCTGATCACCGCCGGCGCAAACGGCAGCAAGGTCGTCGCGCTCTACGCGTCGTCGACCGACACGGCGGCGCAGAGCCTTGCGGTATCGCTGGTTCGCAGCGGCACCACCTATTTGCTGGCGACGGCAGCCGTTCCGGCGGGCTCCGGCAACTCGGCCGGAACGCCGCCGGTCAACCTGCTCTCGGCGATCGCGGGGCTTGCCTGCGATCAGGACGGCCAGGCCTATCTGTTCATGGCGAGCGGCGACACGCTGGCGGTCAACACATTGGCAGCCGTCACCGCGGGCAAGACGATCAGCGCGCTTTCGGATCACGGCGACTTCTGATGTTCATCACCCCGGGATCGCGGGCCAAGGGCGGCGGCGGCTTCCCGCCCGGCACCGCCATGCTGTTCTGGCAGGCGTCGGCGCCGCTCGGCTGGACCAAGATCACGACGCAGAACGACAAGCTGCTGCGCGTGGTCAGCGGCGCCGGGGGTGTCGGCGGCGGCGGCGGATCGAACGCCTTCTCGAGCGTGAACGCGCAGACCGTGGTGGGCAGTTCGACGCTTTCCAGCGCGCAGCTGGCCGCGCATACGCATACCATGTCCGCCTACGAGAGCGCAGGCTCCGGGCCGTCCAGCGGCGGCTCGGCAAACCCGCTGCTGCTGGCGGGGCAGGGGGTCTACGCGGCACCGGCCACCGACTCCGCCGGCTCCGGCAGTTCGCACAACCACACCATCTCGTTCTCGATCCTCTACATCGACCTCATTCTGGCGAGCAAGAACTGATGGCGCACATTCCGCACGCCGGCAAAGGGGCGATCTGTCCGCTGCACCGGCAGGATACCTCGAAGGTCTGCCACAGCTGCCCGTGGTGGTCGCGGGTGATCGGCAAAGATCCGCAGTCCGAAGCAACGCTCGACGAGTGGCGCTGCGCGATGGCATTGCTGCCGATGCTGCTGATCGAGGGCGCCCAGCAGACGCGGCAGGCGGCAGCCGCGGTGGAGACGCTTCGCAACGAGATGGTCACTGGCATTGTCGAGGCGGTCGGGCTTGCCGCCGAAAGTGCAGGGAGGTTGCTCGATGCGCGTCACGATCATCGTCGATGACAATGTGGTGCTGGTGCAAGGCATCCCCTGCACGGTCGATTGCTCGGCGCTGGTCGCGCAAGGCATCCACGCGGTGCAGTGGTACGACACATCAGGCGAGATCGAATACAGCGCCGATCCGCGCACCGGGCAGCGGCAGCCGAACCGGGGCATCGGCGACATCTCGCCGTTTCAGCCGCTGATCGAGGCGTGGACGGCCGAAGCGCGCAAGCCGTTGCCGCAACGGCCCGCGCCGCCGCCCACGCCGGCCGGCTAGGACGGGCCGATGTTCTACGGTCTTGCCGCCTATGCGGGCGATCCCTATGCGGCGATCGCGGCTGCCGCCGCATCGTCCTACACGCTGACGGCTTCGGCCGGTTCATTCGCGCTGACCGGCGGAGCGTCGGCGCTGTTTGTCAGCCTTGCATCGGCCGGGGGCGCATTCGCGGAATCCGGCGAGGCGGCGCTGTTCGGGCTCGATATTGCCGGGGCCGCAGCAAGCTACGCCGAAACCGGCAGTGCCGCGGCGTTCGGCTTCAACCTGGCGGCGGCGGGTGGCGGTTTTGGCGAAACCGGCAGCGCCGCGTCGTTCAAGGCGACATTCAATCCGGCGGCCGGAGCGTTTGCAGAAGCCGGCCGCGCTGCGGCGTTCGCGGTTTTGTGGTCGCCCGCTGCCGCCGGTTATCTCGTTACCGGAGAGACGGCCGCCTTTGCGGCAAGGCTGGCGGCGGCGGGCGGCGCGTTCGCCGAGGCCGGCAATGCAGCGGGTGCCATCTTTGCGCTCGGCGCGGCGGCCGGCGGATATGCCGTTGCCGGAAACGCCGCCCATCTGGCGCGGGATTTCGTCAACTGGCTGCCGGCAAGCCCGCTCGCGGAATCGTGGAGCGCTGCCAACGCGCCATCGCCCCTGTGGACGCCGGATAATCCGGCCGCTGGTTCGTGGAGCGCCCAATCGGCGGCCGGGGATCCCTGGACTCCGGCGAACGTGCCCGCCACGACCTGGACGCCTGAACCGACGGTGCCGACCTGATGCCTCTGCTCGCCGCTGGCCCCTATGCTCCGGACGTGTCGGACTATGAAGGCACCGCCACCAGGAACGTGTTGAACGTGATTCCCCGCGGCGACGGCTATGGGCCGTTTCCCGGCTTTGCGGCCTACACCGCGGCGCTGCCTGCGCCATGCCGCGGTGCGTTCTACGCGCTGAAATCGGATGGTACCGTCGTCACCTTCGCCGGCACCGCGTCAAAACTCTACCAGCTCGACAACACCAATTTCAGCTGGACCGACGTTTCGCTGGCGGGCGGTTCCTACAGCGTGCTGAGTTCGACGGCGCAATGGCAGTTCGCGCAAACCGGCGATTTCGTGTTCGCAACGCAAGCCAATGTCGTGCTTCAGGTGTTCGACCTGTCGTCGGCGACCAGCTTCGTCAATGCGCAGGGCGCTCCGCCGCAGGCGGCCTACATCACGGTGGTCGGCGGCTTTCTGGTGCTGTCGGGATTGCTGTCGACGCCCTACCGGATCCAATGGTCGGGGCTGAACAGCTTCAATGCGGCGACGAGCTGGACCAGCGGGGTGAACTCTTCCGACTATCAGGATTTTCCCGACGGCGGCCTGGTGCGGGGCGTGGCCGGCGGCTCGCAGTCCGGAATCATCTTCCAGGACCAGGCGATCCGGTCGATGGCCTATGTGGTCGGCTCGCCGGTGATCTTCCAGATCGACCGGATTTCGCAGGACAAGGGACTGTTCGCGCCCTATTCGATCATCCGGGCCGGCGAAAACATCTTCTTCCATGCCGGGCAGGGTTTTCACATGATCCCGCCTGGCGGGTTGCCGACCCAGATCGGCCGCGAGCGCGTCGACCGCAGCTTCCTGGCCGATCTCGACAAGGGCAACCTGCAATTGTTCATCGGAGCCGCGGATCCCAGATCGTCGCGGGTCTACTGGGCCTACAAATCGGTGTCGGGCGCGGCCGGGCTGTACGATTCGATTCTCGGCTATGACTACCAGCTGGATCGCTGGTTCCCGGTATCGATGTCGGGGCAATTCCTGCTCGGGGTTTCGCAGACCGGGCTGACGCTGGAAAGCCTCGACCTGATCGCGCCCGGGGAAATGGCGATCACCGGAGCGGCAAACAACGGCGCCGGCCTGATCCGGATCGCCGTCGCCTCGACCGCCACGCTCAGCACGGGAAACATCTATGCCATCGACGATGTCGGCGGCACCACCGAGGCCAACGGCAACTGGAAGATAACCGTCATCGACGGCAGTCATTTCGACCTGCAGGGCTCGACTTACGTCAATGCCTATGCGTCGGGCGGAATCGTCGCCGGCTCGATCGACGCGATGACGCTTTCGCTCGACGACTACGCCACGGCGGTTCAGCCGCAGCTCGGACAATTCGACGAAACCGGCACGCTCGGGTTCTTCTCCGGCGCCAATCTCGAGGGCACCGTCGAAAGTTCCGAGCAGGGCACCGATGGCCTGCGGATCACCATTCGGGGGTTTCGCGCCGTGACCGACGCCGCCACGCATTACGGCTCCGCCTCCTATCGCGATACCCAGCTGCTGACGGCCACCTCGGGAACCGAGGTCGCCGTCAGCCAGCGAACCGGCCGCTGCGACATGATGCGCGACACCCGTTACTCCCGTTTCAAGGTCCGGATCCCGGCGGCGACCGTCTGGACGTTCTTGGCCGGGGTCGAACCCGACATCACCACCAACGGCACGCAATGACGGTCTACGTCCCCGGCCTTTCCGAGAAGGATCTCAGGAAGATCGTTCTCGCCGTCCAGCAACTGGCGTCGGGAAGATCGAACGCGGTCGGCACCCTGACATTGATGGCGAACGCCGCCTCCACCACGGTCACCGACGGCAATTGCGCTGCGGGCACGACGCCGATCGCGGTGCCGGTCACCGCGCATGCGGCGGCCGAGATCGGCAACGGCACCCTGTTCATCGCCTCGGTCGCCAACGGAAGCTTCACCATCAGCCACGCCAACAATGCGCAAGCCGACAGGACCTTTCTCTATGCGCTGTTTGGCTGAACTGGTTTGCGTCGATCCGGCCAGGGTGAAGGAAATCTGGCCGCATGCCGGCCCATTGCTGGAAGCGGCGTGCTACCGCACCGGGCTGACCGCCTTTGAGGATATCGAGGCCGGGATTCTGGCCGGCAACAGCCTGCTGTGGCTGGCGTGGAACGGCCTGATGATCGAATCCGCGGCGGCGACGGTGATCATCAACACGGCGATCGGCAAGGTCTGCATCATCACGGCCTGCGGCGGCTCCGACATGCGGCGCTGGCTGCCGCTGATCGACCGGATCGAAGCTTACGCAAGGGCCGAAGGCTGCAGGCGGGTCCGCATCTACGGCCGCAAGGGCTGGCTGCGCGTTCTCAACGGCTACCGGGAAGAGCATGTCATCATGGATAAGGAACTCGGCTGATGGGCGGCACATCGTCAACCCTGCAAACGCAATCGTCGTCGACCTCGCCATGGGCGACCGGCCAGACCGCGGTCAACGGGATTCTGGCGCAGCTCAATCCTTTGCTCGGCGGCAGCGGTCTCAACCCGACCGAAAGCGGCGCGATCGACCAGCTCACGCAGAATGCCGCGGCGGGCAATCCCTACGCGGCGCAGATCGGCAATCTCGCGACCGGTGAACTGAGCGGCGGCGGCGCGACGGCGCAGGCCCCCGCGCTGCAAGGCGGCCTTGCAACCCTGCAAAGCCAGCTCACGCCCTATGCCAATGGCAGCATGATCGGCAACAACGCCGCCCTGCAGGCCGAACTGAACGCGATCAATACCCAGGTCGCCAACAGCGTGAATTCCGAGTTTGCGGGCGCCGGGAGGTCGCTGTCGGGCGCCAACCAGATGGCCTATGGCATGGGCATCGCGCAGGCCGATGCGCCCGTGATCGCCGGACAATATAACCAGGACGTGCAGAACCAGCTGGCGGCGGCCAACAATCTCTACGGCGCGCAGAACACCACCAGCGGTGCGCTGGCAGGGCTCACCCAGCAGGGCCTGACCAACCAGCAGCAGGGCGTCACCACCGCCCAGGACGCGCTCGCGGCGCAGAATTACGGCCCGACGGCAACCTTGGCCGCGCAACAGCTGGCGCAGCAGATCCCGGCGCAGAATCTCGGATTGCTGGCGCAGATCGGCATTCCCATCGCGGGGCTCGGAACCCAGTCGAGCGGACAGTCAAGCGGCACTTCGACCGAGTCGGGCGCGCAACAATTCGGGCAGATCGCGGGCGGCCTCGGCAGCCTCGGCGGCTTGTTCGCGGCGCCGTCGAACGGCACCTCCGCGATCGCCGGGCTCCTGTCGCTGCTTTCGGACCGGCGGTTGAAGCAGGACATCGCCCAGGTCGGCGCGCTGTTCGACGGCACCCCGGTCTATCGCTACCGCTATATCGGCCAGCGTCCTTTCCAGATCGGCCTGATGGCGCAGGATGTCGAACGGCATACGCCGGACGCCGTGACCGAGATCAACGGCTACAAGGCGGTCGACTACAGGGCCGCGACCGAAAAGGCGATCGAGGCGGGAGGCTGCTGATGGGCTTGCTGGATTCTCTTCTGGCCGCATCCCAGGGCGGCGGACTTCTGGGCGGCCTGCCGGCGTCGTGGCCATGGCAGCCCGGCCCGGGCGGTTCGACGCAGGACCTGCTTCCTGCTTTGCAGAATGCGCCCGATGCGGCGAACGGCGGCGCATTGGCGCCGCCCGTAAACGGCGCGGTCGCCGCGCCGCCGCAGCCCGCGCCGCCGCAGCCCGCGCCGGCGGCCGCGGCGCTGCCGGCCGCGCTTGGCGGAAATCCGCCGGCGGGATTTCTCGACCAGTTGAACAGCGGTCTTCAAAGTATCGCCCATGGCGGCAGCCTGCTCGGCGCATTGACCGGAAACCTGACCGATCGCAGCACGCTGGCGCAGCAAAATCTCAATGCCCAATTCGAAGCAGCCCGCGATGTCCTCAGGCAAAGCGGGCTCAGCGATCAGCAGGCGACATCCAGGGCCATGCTCGCCGTCATGAATCCGGAAGCCGGCAAGGCGATTTTCGCTGCGGCGCTGGCCAATGACGGCAAGCCGGCGGGCGCGGCAGACGCAACCGGTGCATCCCCGCGCGGGCAATCGCTTGCGCCGGGCGTCAAGGCCGACGCCCCGGCGACCGACCATGCGTCGAAGCCCAAGGCCGGCCTCCCGGCCACCCCGCCGGCATCCGGTGCGGCCGCAAGCGTCCTGCAGGCCGATCCCGGCGCTCGGGCTTCGGAAACCGTGCAGCCGGCAGTCGTCGCGGCCGATCCGTCCACGGCGGACAGGACGGCGCCCGGCCTGCAGGCGCCCGCCGCCGGCAAGACCGCAAAGCCGACGCTGCGGCAATCACGACAACCGCAATTGCCGCAAGGCCCGCAAGCCGCGACATCGCTCTTTGGCCTGATGCCGCCGGCCCGGATGGCGCCATCCGCTGCAATCTTCGCCGTCGCCCGAAAGCCGATCGATCTCTCGCTGCCCGGGGCCGCGGCGGCCAACCCCGCTCCGATATTTCCACGGAGGTAGCAATGGCCTGGTACAACTGGTCGCAGACCGCATCCTCCAACGCCACGGCGGATCCGTCGATCAACTGGGCCGAAGGCCAGGCCCCGTCATCGATCAACGATTCGGCCCGCGCCATGATGGCGGCGACCGCGAAATACCGCGACGATATCGCGGGCGCGATCGTGACGGCGGGAACGTCGACCGCCTACACGGTGAGCAGCTACAGCGTCTATGACAGTTTCGCGCATCTTGCCGGGCAGATGATCGCGTTCACGCCGCACACCACCAACGGCGCCGTGGTGACGCTCAATGTCGATTCGCTCGGACCAAAACCGCTGCGGAGTTCGCCGAACGTGGAATTGCTGGCCGGCACCATCATCCAGGGCACGCCCTATGTCGCGACCTACAACAATTCGGACGGCGCGTTCTACCTGCAGGGCTTCGTCGGAAATCCCTACAACGTGCCGCTGGCGGGCGGGATGGATTTCTGGGGATCGACCGTGCCGAACTCGTCGTTTGCGTTTCCGGCCGGGCAGGCGATTTCGCGAACCGCCTATGCCGCGCTGTTTTCGATCATGGGAACGACCTACGGGTCCGGAGACGGATCGACCACCTTCAACCTGCCGGACAAGACCGGCCGTGTTTCCGCGATGCAGGAGGCGACGCCGACCAGGCTGACGTCGAGCTATTTCGGCGGAAACTCGGCCGCGCTCGGCGCGACGGGGGGCAGCCAGGATCAGGCGGTCCTAAAAATGAATCTTCCAAATCTTACGTTGACAACGACAATAAGTGATCCCGGCCATGGTCATCCCGGCAGCACGGGCTATCTTGCAGGTAACGCCCTGGGTAGCAGCGTCGTCAACGCCGCATTTATCGGGCAAAATACCTATACTGAAGGCTATAACCAGGCCCTTTCAATTGCGCTGAACTACACGGGTATTACCGCATCAACAGCACTGGGCGGCTCTGGTACTCCCATCGCAACCGTTCCTCCAACGATCATCTGCAATTACATCATTCGTATTATCTGATTACAGCTGCACACCCGATCTTCGATTCTATGCCATGCACTACTGCCTTATTCCAAAGATCATACCCGTCCCGATTTAGATGTATGCCATCGGTAGTCATTTCTCCAGTAAGGTTTTTAGCGGCGTCGATCGTAAGATACGAGCTATCCAGACTTTTGATGAAGGTGTTAAACTGTTCAA
>Ga0302157_10003788_pt1 | contig 16824 bp, 14 predicted proteins | sample I_Bog_N3_3_FD_193502 | JGI IMG/M metagenome (GOLD analysis project Ga0302157, IMG submission 193502) | Peat permafrost microbial communities from Stordalen Mire near Abisko, Sweden - I_Bog_N3_3 | ecosystem: Environmental > Terrestrial > Soil > Wetlands > Peat | place: Sweden: Abisko, Stordalen...
CCTGGCCAGGATTCAGACATCACCCCGGGCCCTGCCGATGCACATCGGCGGACTGCCGGTCGAGGGCTCCGGCGCCAGCTTCACGGTGCGCGCACCGCACCGGCACGCCCAGGAGCTGGGGCACCTCCACCAGGCGACGGTGGCGGATGTGGAGGGCGCCGTCGACGCCGCCCTCGTGGCCGGCCGGGACTGGTCGCACACCACCCTCGAGGAGCGTGCCGCGGTCTTCCTCCGTGCCGCCGAGCTGCTCTCCGGGCCCTGGCGCGACCGGGTCAACGCGGCGACCATCCTGGGCCAGAGCAAATCCGTCCAGCAGGCCGAGATCGACGCCGCCTGCGAGCTGATCGACTTCTGGCGGTTCAACGTCCACTACGCTTTCCAGCTCCGGGAGGATCAGCCGATCAGCCCGACGGGGGTCTGGAACCGGACCGAGCTGCGCCCCCTGGAAGGGTTCGTGGTCGCGATCACCCCCTTCAACTTCACGTCGATCGCGGGCAACCTGCCGACGGCGCCCGCGCTGATGGGCAACGTGGTGGTCTGGAAGCCGTCGGTGACCTCAATGCTGGCGGCCAGCGCCATCATCGAAGTGCTCGAGGAGGCTGGCCTGCCTCCCGGGGTCATCAACATGGTGACCGGCCACGGTGCCGGCGCCCTCGACGCCGCCATCTCCCACCCCGGCCTGGCGGGAATCCACTTCACCGGCTCGACCGAGACCTTCCAGGGGCTCTGGCGCCAGGTCGCCGGCAACCTCGGCAACTACCGCACCTACCCACGGCTGGTCGGCGAGACCGGGGGCAAGGACTTTGTCCTCGCCCATGAGAGCGCCTCCCCGGAGGCCCTGCTGGTCGGCCTGCTGCGCGGCGCCTTCGAGTATCAGGGCCAGAAGTGCTCGGCGGCCTCCCGCGCCTACATCCCCCGCCGCCTCTGGGAGGAGCTGCGGGGACCGCTCGCCCAGGAGACGGAGGCGATCCCGATGGGCGACCCCTCCGACTTTTCCAACTTCATGGGGGCGGTCATCGACGAGCGCGCCTTCCGCAAGCACGAGGCGGCGCTGCGAGCCGCCGCCCAGGACCCCGCCCTCGAGATCGTCGCCGGCGGCACCTGCGACGCCAGCACCGGCTGGTTTGTCCGGCCCACGATCATCGCCACCGAGGATCCCCACCACCCGTTGCTGGAGCGGGAGCTGTTCGGTCCCATCCTCACCGTCCACCCCTACGACGGCGACTGGGAGACGGTGCTCCGGCTGGTCGACGAGACCTCCCCGTACGCGCTGACCGGCGCGATCTTCGCGACCGATCGGCGCGCGATCGAGACCGGGATGCACGCGCTGCGCCACGCGGCGGGCAACTTCTACGTCAACGACAAGCCGACCGGGGCGGTGGTGGGCCAGCAGCCCTTTGGTGGCGCCCGCCAGAGCGGCACCAACGACAAGGCCGGATCGGCCCTCAACCTGCTGCGCTGGGCGTCGCCTCGATCCCTCAAGGAGACCTTCGTCCCCGCCACCGACTGGCGGTATCCCCACATGGAGCCGGACTGATCACCTGAGCGAGCGGCGGACGTACTCCTCGAAGGTGGTGGGCGGGCGGCCGAGCAGCCAGCCGAGGACGTTGGGGTTGCCGGTGATCCCGTACCGCCCGTAGTGGTCGAAGAGCCGGCCCATGGCGTCGCGCCGCCAGTCGTCCTCCTCGGAGGGCGGCGCATCCGGCGCACCGGACGTAGCTCCGACGGCGAACGCGCGGGGCACCGGAACCTGCTCGGCGGTCACCGGGCGACCGGAGACCGCGGCGAGGGTGGCGGCGAGCCGGTGCGTGGTGACGTAGTCGTCGCCGCACAGCTCGTAGGTGGCGTACTGGTGCTTGGCCTCGGTGACGACCAGCGCCGCGACCTCGGTGACGTCCTCAAGGTCCACGTGCGCGAGCGGGGTGTCGAGCGCGTACGGCTGGGTCAGCACGCCCCGCTCCACCACCCGCGTCACGTTGATGTTCTGCATGTAGTGCATCGGCTGCAGGATGGTGAAGGGGATGCGGGAGAGCAGCACCATCCTCTCGACCGCGAGCTTGGCCTGATGGTTGAGCAGCGGCTCGAGCTGGGGATGGGTCACGGAGAACTGCACGAAGTGGGCCACGCCCGCACGGCGGGAGGCCGCGACGACCGCATGCCCCATCTCGGCCTCGCGCGGATGCATCGGCGGCCCGATGTGGATCACGGCCTCGACACCGTCGACCGCAGCCGCCACCGCGCGGGGGTCGAGCATGTCCCCCACGATCGTCTCGGCGGCCCCGAGGTCGGTGAGCCGCTCCACCTCAGAGGTGACGTCGAAGGCCCGCACCGTGTGTCCCTTCCGGACGAGAGCGGGGATGAGGCTGCGGCCGGTGCGCCCGGCGGCGGCGGTGACCAGGATCACGTCGCCGGCCCGCGGTCGGGGGACGCCGTCTGTCCCGCCGCGCCGCCGCCCCAGCCGGGCCGAGCCGGCATCGGCCGGGCGAGACCGCCGGCCCAGGGGTCGTCGCTGCCCGGGGAGATGGGCCGGGGCGGGTCCCCGACCATCAGGTGAGCCTCCCCGCTCTCGATGGCGAAGGCGATGGCCGTGGCGACCAGCTCGGGCGGGTCGGCGGGGAACCGGCGCGGCCCGCCGGCGAAGTGCCCGGCGCGAAGGCTCTGGTGAAACTCGGTGTCAGTCACCGACGGGTAGACCACGGAGACGGCGACCCCGGCGTCGGCGAACTCGATCCGTCCGATCTGAGAGAGGAGGTTGAGCGCCGCCTTGGTGGCAGAGTAGCCGCCCAGACCGGGGAAGAGCCGCAGCGACGTCGCGGAGCTCACGTTGACGATGGCGCCGCCACCCTGGGCGCGCATCGAGGGAATCACCGCCTGCATGGCGATCAGCGGAGCGATCACGTTCAGCTCGAAGACGGCGCGGAGGTCGTCGGCCCTGAGCTCCAGGAGGGGCACGTGAAGCCCCTGGCCGGCATTGTTGACCAGGATGTCGACCCGCCCGTGGACATCCAGGCAGCGTTCCACCAGGTGCCCCAGCTGGGCCGGGTCGGTGACGTCGGTGGGAACGGCCATGGCTCCGGGCAACTCGGCGGCCAGCCCCTCCAGCCGGTCGGCCCGCCGGGCGGCGAGCACCACGCGCGCTCCGCGCCCCGCCAGCAGGCGGGCGGTGGCGGCACCGATGCCCGACGAGGCTCCGGTCACGATCGCCACGGAACCGTCGATCTTGATCAAATCTTGAATGCTCCGCCGGAGGAGAGGCCGACCAGGTAGACCACCAGGATGATCAGGACCACCGTCAAGACCAGCCCGGCGTACCACCGCCAGCCGTGAACCCGCATCAGAGGAGAGTAGCGCCCTCGTCCAAGCCTTCGAGCTGCGCCCTGACGTCCTGGAGGAAGCGGGCCGCCTGGAGGCCGTCGTTGATCCGATGATCAAAGCTGAGACCGAGATTCATGATCGGTCGGATCGCGATCATGTCGTCAACCACGACCGCGCGCTTGACCACCGCGTCCATGGTGAGGATCGCCGCCTGGGGCTGGTTGATGATGGCCTGGGTCATCACCGTCCCCAGTGCCCCGGTGTTGTTGAGGGTGAAGGTGCCGCCCTGGATCTCGTCGAGCTTGAGCCGGTTGGCGCGGGCCCGGTTGCCGAGATCGGCCATCGCCTGGGCCAGGCCGGCGATGCTCAGGCGGTCGGCGTTGCGCAGCACCGGCACCACCAGGTTTTCCTCGAGCGCGACGGCGATGCCAAGGTGGATGTCGTGCTTGAGGACGAGCCCGGCCTCGCTCCACTGGGCATTGAGGGTGGGCCGGCGCCGCAGCGCCTCGACCACCGCCCGGGCCACGAAGGGGAGGTAGGTGAGGGAGATCCCATAGCGCTCGCGGAAGGCTGCCTTGCCCGCCTCGCGCAGCCGCACCACCCGGGACATGTCGACCTCGACCATCAGCCAGGCGTGAGGCGAGGTCTGGCGACTGCGGACCATGTGGTCGGCGATCGCCCGCCGGACCGACGTCATCGGCAGCAGCTGGTCGCCTTCCTCCGCCGATGCGGAGAGCGACGGCGGCGCGGTGGCAGCCGCGGGGACGGCCGCAGCCACCGGGGCGGGGGCAGCGGGGACCGGAGCGATTGCCGGTGCCGCCGGCACAGCCGGTCCGGCGGCGCGGGCGGCCTCGTCACGCCTCTGGACGTGGTCCAGGACGTCCTTCTTGGTGACCCTGCCGCCGATGCCGCTCCCCTGGATCAGGGAGAGGTCGACCCCCTGCTCGCGTGCGAGCATCCGCACCGCGGGGGTCACGTGCTGATGGGCGGCGCCGTCGGTGTCGGCGTCGGCGCTCGCCGCCGGGGAGATCGCGGGAGCGGACGGAACCGGTGCGGCGGCGGCAGGCGCGAGAGGCGCCGTGGCCGGCGCGAGAGGCACCATGGCGGGCGGGGGGGCGGCTGCGACGGCGGCTGTCGCCGTGACGGGCTGGACCTCGCGAACCGGCGGCACCGCCTCGACGGCAATCGCTGGGACAGCGACCACCGGCTGCTCGGCGGCGGGCGCCGCGGGAGCCGCGACCGGCACCTCGGGCGAGGCCCCGGCACCCTGCTCGATGGTGCAGATCGGCTGCCCGACGCTGACCACCGATCCCTGCGGGGCGATGATCTCGCCGAAGATGCCGTCGGCGGGGGCGGGGATCTCGGCGTTGACCTTGTCGCTCGCCACCTCGGCGATCGACTCGTAGCGGGCCACCGGCTCGCCGGGCTGCTTGAGCCAGCGGGCGATGGTGCCCTCGGTGACCGACTCACCGAGCTGAGGCATGCTGACCGTCAGTGCCACAGGTTGAGCTCCCTCGCTAGGTGTAAGGAGATGGTTCAGTACTCCGCGAGGCTGCGGAGCTTGCTCTCAAGCTTATCGACGTCCACCAGGTAGGCGTCCTCCAGGGGCTTGGCGAAGGGCATCGCGGGAACCTCGGGCCCGCCGATGCGCATCACCGGAGCATCAAGGTACTCGAAACACTCCTCAGCGACGATGGCGCTGACCTCGCTGCTCACCGAGACGGCCAGGTTGGCCTCCTGGGCGATCAGCACCTTGCCACACCTCCGGGCGCTCTCCACGATCCCCTGGCGGTCGAGGGGTCGGAGGGAGCGGAGGTCGACCACCGAGACGGAGAAGCCATCGGGAGCCAGCCGCTCGGCGGCCTGGACGGCGGTGTCGACCATCAGGCCATAGCTGAAGACGACGATGTCGCGGCCCTCGCGAACCACCCGGACACGGTCGAGGGGGACGGTGTACTCGTGATCGGGGACCTCGCCCCGGATCAACCGATACGCCTTCTTGTGCTCAAAGTAGAGGACGGGGTCGGGGTCGCGGATCGCCGCCACCAGCATCCCCTTGGCGTCGTAGGGGTTGGAGGGCACCACCACCCGCAGGCCGGGCACGTGGCAGAACATCGCCTCCAGCGACTGGGAGTGGTAAAGGGCCCCGTGGACACCGCCGCCGAACGGGGCGCGGATCACGAGCGGCATGTTCCAATCGTCGTTGCTGCGGTAGCGGATCTTGGCGGCCTCGCTGACGATCTGATCGACGCCCGGCAGGATGAAGTCCTGGAACTGGATCTCGGCGATGGGGCGCATGCCGTTGAAGGCGGCGCCGATGCAGACGCCGACGATGCACGACTCGGCGAGCGGTGAGTCCATCACCCGCCATTCCCCGAACTCGCGCTGCAATCCCTCGGTGACCCCGAAGACGCCACCCTTGGCCCCGACGTCCTCGCCGAAGACCATGACCCGGTCGTCGCGCCGCATCTCGTCACGCATCCCCTCCCGGATCGCCTCCAGGTAGGTCTTGACGGCCATCAGGCTTCCCCCAGAACGTGGAGAAGGACGCTCTCCGGCTCCGGATCGGGCGCCTCCTCCGCCTCGGCGGTGGCGACGTCGAGCTCGGCCAGCAGCTCGGCCCGCATCGCCTCCTCGTCCCTCGCCGAGAGCACCCCCTGCTCGCCGAGCCGGGCGGCGAAGCAGCCCACACAGTCATGGGCCCGATCGTTCGCCAGAGCCTCGGCGCTACGGTAGCGGCGCTGATCGTCGTCGGAACTGTGCGAGGTGAGGCGCGGCACCTTGGCGTCGATCAGGGTCGGCCCGTGGCCGGCCCGGGCTCGGGCGACCGCCTCGCCGCACGCCAGGTAGCTGGCCACGGGGTCGCTGCCGTCCACCACCACTCCGGGGATGCCGTAGCCCGCGGCGCGGTCGGAGACGTCGGCGGTGGGCATCTGCTGGGTGGTCGGCACGCTGATGGCGAGGCCGTTGTCCTCGACCACGAAGACCACCGCGAGGCGGTGGGTGGCCGCGAAGTTGAGGGCCTCGTGGAAGTCGCCCTCGCTGGTCGCCCCCTCCCCCGTGGTCACCACCGTGACCGCATCCTCCCCCCGGATCTTGGAGGCGAGCGCGATCCCGGCGGCGTGGATGAACTGGGTGGCGACCACCGAGCCGGTGGTGATGATCTGGAGCCTCCGACAGCCGAAGTGGGCGGGCATCTGGCGGCCGCCGGTGTTGGGGTCGTCGGCCTTGGCCAGGGCCGCGAGCAGCTGGTCGCGCGGGGTCATCCCGAGCACCAGCGTGAGGGCCAGGTCCCGGTAGTAGGGAGCTACCCAGTCGTGACCGGGACGGACGTGCATGCCCAGCGCCACCTGGATGGCCTCCTGGCCCATCCCCGAAACCCAGAAGCGGGCCAGCCCCTGGCGGTTGAGCAGCCAGATCCGCTCGTCGAGCATCCGGGAGCGGAGCATGTGCCGGTACATGGCCCGCAGGGTGTCGGCGTCGATGCCGGCGATCGATCGCGCGGCCCGGTTGGCGACGACCACTCTCTCTCCTTGGTCAGGCTCCCCACCTGACGAACGCAGCTTCCGATGCGGTTGACGCGCCCTTCGCGGGGCGAGGACCGTGACATCTATCGAAGCCGTTGCGGAGCGCACGGTTTCGAGGGCTCAGATGTGGATCGCCTCGCCCGAGGCCGCGAGCGCGGCCTCCATGAGGATCTCGCTGACGGTGGGATGGGGGGCGATGGCCCGGCCCATCTCGAAGGGGGTGGCCTCCAGCAGGCCACCGAGGGCCGCGGCGTAGATCAGCTCGGTGACCTCGGCGCCGATCATGTGGACCCCGAGGACGGTGCCATCGGCGCCTGCCACGATCTTGCAGAAGCCGCGCTCGCCCCAGATGATCGAACGCCCGTTGGCGGTGAGCGGGAACACTCCGACGCTGACCTCGTGGCCGGCCTGGCGCGCCTCTTCCTCGGAGAGGCCGAGCGAGGCGATCTGGGGGGTGCAATAGGTGGTCCGGGGGATCAGCAGGGGGTCCAGGGGATGGGGGTGGCGGCCGGCGATCACCTCGGCGGCGATGATCCCCTCGTGGCTGCCCTTGTGGGCCAGGAGAAAGCCGCCGATCACGTCGCCGATGGCGTAGACGCCGTCCTGGGCGGTGCGCAGATCGGCGCCGGCACGGATGAATCCGCGCTCCAGCTCGACCGTGGTGGTCTCCAGGCCGATCCCCTCGGTGTTGGGGGAGCGCCCGATGGCGACCAGGAGCACCTCGGCCGAGATCCTCTCCTCCTCGCCACCGTGAGCGACGGTGACGGACACGCCACCCTCATCGCGGCGGATGGAGCCGAGGTCCAGCCTGGCCCCGACCAGGCAGTGGATGCCGCGCGCCTCAAAGTGCTTGCCCAGCTCGACGCCGATCGCCCGGTCCTCCAGCGGAACCAGACGATCGAGCATCTCGACCACGGTCACCTCGGCCCCGCAGCTGCGCCAGAAGGAGGCGAACTCGACACCCACCGCGCCGGCCCCGAGCACGATCGCCGAGGCGGGGACGTGGTCGAGGGCGAGAGCGTGGTCGGAGGTCAGCACCGCCCGGCCGTCGGGCTCCGCGCCCGGGACCTGCTTGGGGCGGGACCCGGTGGCGATCACGACCGCCCCGGCCTCCACCAGGACGTCGCCGCTCTGTCCGCCGCCCACCCGCACCTGGCGCGGGCCGTCCAGCCGTCCCCGGCCGCGGACAACCTCGATGTGATGCTTCTTCATCAGGAACTCCACCCCCCGGTGGAGCTGGGAGACGACCTGGTCCCGGTTCTTCCCCACCTGGGCGTAGTCCAGCTCGATCCCGCTGACCCTCACCCCGAGGCGAGCGCCCTGGCGCGCCTGGTCAAGGACAAAGGCCGACTGGAGCAGCGCCTTGGTGGGGATGCAGCCACGATGGAGGCAGGTACCGCCGAGCTTGTCCTCCTCCACCACGGCGGTGGTGAGGCCGAGCTGGGCAGCGCGGATGGCGCCCACGTACCCACCCATGCCCCCACCGAGAAAGACGACATCAAAGCTACTCGCCATCGTCTCGGCAGTATATTCAGGCGGACGTGAGCGACCACCGATGAGCCCCGTGGTGATCGTGCTGGTCGTGGCCGGCCTGGTCGTCGGCGTCAGCGTCGGCTATGACGCCGAGCGCTGGGGACGCAACATCAACGGCTGGAGCCTGGCCGGAGCCGTCTTCAGCGTGGTCGCTCTCGGAGCCTGGCTGGCGGTGCGTCACCGGGAGGCACAGCGCCGCCGGGCCGCCGCTCTGCCGCTGCCGCCGGGCATGTGGCGCTGGCTCCGGCAGCGGCGCCACCCGGACCCCGCCGCGACCGCCTGATCTGAATCGGTCTGAGCCGCCCGCTACCCTCGAGCGATCGCCAGAGCCGCCTGCAGCTGGGGGTCCTGAGAGGGAGCCGCGGATTCCGCCTCGAGGGTGAAGAGGTCACGGGGGCTCGGCAGGCTCACCACGTGGTTGGGGGTGATCCCGGTGCCGTCGATGCTCTCCCCGTCGGGCCCGTACCACTTCTCGACGGTGAGGTGGAGATCGCTGCCATCGGGCAGCGGGAAGTCGAGCTGCACCGATCCCTTGCCGTAGGTGGTCGTCCCGACCACGGTGGCCCGGTGGTCGTCGCGGAGCGCGGCGGTGACGATCTCGGAGGCTGAGGCGCTGCCGCCGTTGACCAGCACCACGAGGGGGATGGCGGGGGCGAGACCGCCTGATTGGATCTGATCGTGGATCACCGTCTGGGCGGTCGTGGGCTGCCCCTGGAGGTCCATCCGGCCGCGCCGCACGACGACGTCCTGGTCGCTGCCCCGGCGGGTGAGGAACTGGCTGGCGAGCGTCACCGCCGAGGTGACGTACCCACCGCCATTGCCGCGGAGGTCGAGCACCACTGCCGTCGCCCCGCCGGCCAGCCCCCTCTTCAGCGCGACCACCGCGGCCTGACCGGTGTCCTCCCCGAAGCTGGTCACCTGGAGGTCGAGGACGCTGCCGAACATCCGGCTGTAAACGGTGGGGACCTGGAGGTTCTTGCGGGTGACGATGAAGGCGAGCTGCGCGGCCCCGCGGTCGACGGTGAGGGTGACCGCCGTCCCCGCCGCGCCGTCGATGAGGTTGGAGAGCTCGGAGAACTGGTCATCCAGGCTGGTACCGAGGCTCGACACGCGGGTCGCACCCACCGCCACCAGCACGTCGCCGTTGCGCAGCCCCGCCTGCTCGGCCGGCTGACCATGGAGCACGTCCTCCACCGCCAGCTCGGTGGGATCCTGCCCGCCGGCGCAGACGGTCGCACCCGCGCACATCTCCTCGATGGAGACCCCGATGCTGCCGCTGCGGTCCTGATTGACGGCCGCGCTGAACTGCCGGTACTCGCTCTTGGTGAAGTAGGTGCTGAAGCGATCGTCGTAGGTGCTGTCGATCGCCTGCACCAGAGCCGCCTCGCTCGCGTCGGTACCGACACTGCCCGGCACGCCGCGGAGCACGTAGTTGTTCTCGATGTCCTTCCAGGCGACCTGCAGCGAGGTCTCATCGAGGCCTCCGAAGCGCGGGTAGAGGGAGGCGAGGGCGCTGCCGAAGGGGAGATTGCCGAGGTTGGCGACCAGCAGCCCGCCGAGGTACAGGCAGAGCACGCCGACCACCGCATGGCTCCAGAAGCCGGCGTGGGGACGGGGAAGCCGGCGTCGCCCACCAGACGGCGCCGGGCTCTCGGTCATTGGCAGAGGCCGGTGACGCCCAGGGCGGAAATGGGCGTCACCGTCACGCGTGGAGGAACCGGCGGACTCCCAAAAAGCTGCCGAAGCCGCCGAGGACGGCTCCGAAGGCTAGCAGCAGCAACACCATCGCGGTCAGGTACCGGCCGTCGAAGGTCACTCCGAGAAAGGCCTGGGTGTTGGCCTGGCTCAGCACGAACCGGTAAGCGACGGCGACCGCCGTCGCCCCGATGGCCGCCGCCAGGACACCTCCGAAAACACCCTCCAGGATGAAGGGCCAGCGCACGAACCAGTCACCCGCCCCCACCAGCTTCATGATCTCGATCTCGGTCCGCCGGATGTACACGGCCGTCCTGATGGTGTTCATGATGATCACGAGGCTGATCACCGCGAGGACCACGGAGAGGGCGCTGCCGACCCACACCGTCACGGTGATCACGCTTTGGAGCCGGGGGATGACTCCAGGGCTGTAGTCGGTGGCGGACCCGCTGCTGGTGTCGACGATGGGGAGTGCCTTCGCCACGGTGTTGAGCTGGCTCAGGTCACCGAGGGTCCGCACGTGCAGGTCGATCGACGCCGGCAGCGGGTTGGTGCCGAGCGTGTTGATGGCCGGCTGCAGTTGAAGGCCCCGCTGCTGGGCGGCGACGACCGCCTGGTCCTTGCTGGTGAACGCGACTCCATTGACTCGCGAGTCGTGAGAGAAGCGCAGCTCGTAGTCGGCGATGGTGCGCATCGAAAGCGAATCCTGGAGATAGATGTGAATCTCGTCGGCCTGCGTCTCCTGCTGGGCGAGGATGGCGTCGACGGTATGGGTGAGGAGCAGCGTACCGCCGACCAGCAGCATGATCAGGCCCATCGTGAAGACGCCCGCCAGGGAGACGGCCAGGTTGCGGGTGAAGTTCTGCCCCGCCGCGACCAGGGCAAAGCGCACCGACGCCAGCAGGCCTCTCATATGGTCGCCTCGCCCTCGCGGAGATACCCCCCCTCGACCTCGTCACGAACGACCCGGCCGGAGTCGATCGCGATGACCCGGCGCCGGCAGAGGTCGACGATCTCGCGGTTGTGCGTTGCCATCAGGACCGTGGTGCCACGGTGGTTGATCTGGAGCAGGAGCTGGACGATCCCCCACGAGGTGTCGGGGTCGAGGTTGCCGGTGGGCTCGTCGGCGAGGAAGATCCGGGGCCGGTGGACCAGGGCGCGGGCGATGGCGACGCGTTGCTGCTCCCCACCGGAGAGCTCGTCGGGGAAGGTGTCGAGCTTGTCCTCCAGACCGACGATCCAGAGGGTCTCCTCGACCTTCTCCTTGAGGTGCCGCTGGCCCGGTTTGGTGACCTGGAGGGCAAAGGCGACGTTCTGCGCCACCGTCAGCTTGGTGAGCAGCTTGTAGTCCTGGAAGACGATGCCGAACTTGCGGCGGAGCTTGGGCAGGCGGCGCCGGGTCATCCGGGTGGTCTCCTGCCCGTCCACGAAGATGCGCCCGGTCGAGGCCACCTCCTCCCGGATGAGAAGGCGGACGAGGGTGGTCTTGCCCGAGCCGCTCGCGCCGACGACAAAGCAGAAGTCGCCCTGGTAGATGGCGAGGTCGACGTCCCGGATGGCCTCGGTGCCGTTGGGGTAGGTCTTGCTGACGCCGTGGAAGGAGATGACCGGGCGCATCCCGGGATCCGGCTTCTGCCCGACCTGCGGTGGCATCACCGCCGCGAGGCTCACCGCCCGAGATCCCTCGTGAAGGTGATGACGGGACGGTCCTGGGGCCGGCGGCGCTCGGCCGGCGCGCTCGCAAGGAGCAACGGGGGATGGGTCATGGAGATGTGACGTTCCGATCGTTCAACGGAGGTTCCCCGGGGGATCGGGAAGCCGGGAGGGCCCGAACGGGGGTGGGTGGGACGTGAAGTGAGGCGGCTGCCCGCCGCGGGACCGATCGAGTATAGCCGCGGAGAACGCGCCGTGGGCCGGCTCCGAGGGGCTCGTTGCAGGCGGTGCGGTCCGGCGCTCCGGCCCCGGTCAGACGGTTCCGGCAGCGGGGCCTACTCGGGTGGCGATGGATGCTGGGCCGCGTCCAGATTGCCGGCGGCCCAGCGCAGGTACGCCTCCTGGAAGGAGTCGAGATCACCGTCCAGCACGGCCTGGACGTTGCCCACCTCGTGGGCGGTGCGGTGGTCCTTGACCATGGTGTAGGGGTGGAGGACGTAAGAGCGGATCTGCGAGCCCCACTCGGCCGGCAGCGACTCGCCCTTGAGCTCGCTGATGCGCTCGGCGTGGGCCGCCTGGGCGACCGCCAGCAACCGCGAGCGCAGCACCCGCCAGGCGACGTCCCGGTTCTGGTGCTGGGACCGCTCGTTCTGGCAGGTCACCACGATCCCGGTGGGGATGTGGGTGAGGCGGACCGCGGAGGACGTCTTGTTGACGTGCTGACCGCCCGCGCCGCTCGATCGGTACACATCCTCACGGACGTCCTTGGGGTCGATCTCGACGGTGACGGTGTCGTCCACCTCCGGGGTCACCTCCACCAGGACAAAGCTGGTGTGCCGGCGATGCGCCGAGTCGAAGGGACTGAGCCGGACCAGGCGGTGGACGCCCCGCTCCGACTTGAGCAGACCGAAGGCGCGCCGGCCCTCCACCCGGATGGTCGCCGACTTGATGCCCGCCTCCTCGCCCTCGGCCTCCTCGATGAATTCGACCGCCATCCGGTGCCGCTCCCCCCAGCGGAGATACATCCGGAGCATCATCTCGGCCCAATCCTGGCTGTCCGTCCCCCCCGCCCCGCTCTTGACCGAGAGGAGGGCCGGGTTGTCGGTGTAGGGGTCGCTGTAGAGGAGGTCGACCTCGCGGGCGCCCAGCTCCTTCTCGATCTCGTCCAGCTCGGCGGTCAGCTCGGCGGTCATGGCGGGGTCGCCACTCGGCTCGTCACCGCCGGCCTCCTCCCCCATCAGGTCGGCCAGGTCGCGGGCGTCGGCCGCCCGGCGGGTCAGCGCCTCCCACCCGGACAGCTCCTCCCGGATGTGGGAGAGCTCCTGGGTCAGCGCCGCAGCGCGACGGGAGTCGTCCCAGAGGGCAGGGTCGGCCACCTGGGCCTCCAGGGCGACCACGCGAGAGCGTCGGGAATCCAGGTCAAAGGTGGCCCTGTAGCTCGGCTACACGGGCTGCGACCTCCTTGGCTCGGACCGACATCTCGCTCATGGCGTGGTGGAGTGTACCCGCTGGCCGGCGCGCCACACGGAGGGTGGATCCGCCGCGCCGCGGCGGTCATCGGACAGGCGCGCGATGACGCATCAGATGAGCGCCGCCCGGGGCTGCCGTCGCAGCCTGTCCCAACCGCCCGCGTCGAGCGAGATCAGTCGATGTCGCGGAAGCGGCGGCCGTGCTTGACGGCGTTGCGAACCCCGGCGATCAGCTCCTCGGTCGGAGTGTCCTTGAGCAGGTAGCCGACCGCACCGGAGCGGAGCGCCTCCTTGACCCGCTCCTTGCCCGAGAAGGAGGTGAGCATCAGCACCCGGGTGTCGGGGCATGACTTAAGCAGGAATCGGGTGGCATCCATACCGTCCATGTTGGGCATGGAGAGGTCCATGAGGACGATGTCGGGCTCGTGCTTGAGGCTCATGGTCACCGCCTCGACGCCATCGGCAGCCAGCCCGACCACCTGGATGTCCTCGGTCCGGTCGAAGATGTCGGCCAGCCCCTGACGCACGACCGGATGGTCGTCGACGATGAGAAGCCGGATCTTGCCGCTGCTGCCCATGAGCGCAAACCTCTACATACGCTGCCGTCCCCAACGTCGGCAGGGCGAATTGTAAGGGCGGCGAACCTTCTACCGCTGCGATGTGACGCGAGAGCGACCGGACCGTGCTCGACCGTTCACCCAACCCGGGGCGGGCCACCCGACCCGGCTGCTTCCCGGACCATCGTCCTGAACTGCCGCGACCACCCACGCCCCGTGGAGGCGCCGGTTCAGGGAGCGGTGACGGACGTCGCTCCGGCGCGCTCCGTGGGCTTGCGGGATCGGGCCCTCGCGCGGACCGGCGGCCGCGACTCCGCGGCCTGACCGTCGGCATCTCCGTCGTCGCCGTGCCCGCGGCCGTCCGAGGCTGCGGAGACGCCTGCCCCCTCCCCCCCCTCGCCCTCGAGAGTCGGCGACGGCAGCATGGGGATGACCAGCCGGAGCGTGGTCCCCTTGCCACGAACCGACGTGATGGTCAGCTCCCCGCCACCGTCGTGGACGGTCTGCGCCAACAGGCCGAGGCCGGCGTGGCCCTTCTTGCGGCGGTCGGCCCGTTCCGCGGCGGAGAACCCACGCCCGTCATCGCGGATCGAGGCGACCAGCCGGCCACCCTGGGGGCGCACTCTCACCCACACGCTGTGGCACTGGGCATGCTTGACGATGTTGCGCAGGGCCTCCTGCACAACGCGGTAGACGAGCCGCTGATGACGCTGATCCAGGCTCTCCTCCGTGCACTCGAGCACCCAGGAGATCTGCTCGCGGTCGAGCCGGGTGAGGAGCTGCCGGAGGGCTGAGGCGAGGCCTTCCTCATCGAGAAGCGGCGGCGCCAGCTCGATCATGAGTGTCCGCAATTCCTGGACGGCCCCTCCCGCCATGTCGCGCGTGTAGTTGAGAAACCCTTCGACGCGCTCTCGCGACCAGACGTCGGAGTCGCCGTCGGACAGGCGGCCCAGCATGGCGCTGGAACGAAGCAGAAGGCCGGTGACGTCCTGGATGACGCTGTCGTGGAGGTCGGCGGCGATCCTCTTGCGCTCCACCTCTGACGCATCCGCTGCGCGCCTTAGGGCCTGGGCCTCGCGTCGGAGAAGGCCCTCTCGTTCACGATTCCGGGCCTCCTCCACCAGAGCCTGCTCGTGTGCCCGCCGCGCGAGCGTGACCAGCGACCCCTGAACCAGGGCGAGAGGCAGCAGCAGAGTGACGATCCCGAAGGTGCCCTCCCTCCTGTAGAGGAGGGTCGCCCCGGCGGCGGTGATCCCAAAGAGAAGAGCGATGGACGCCGTGTTGAAGAGACTTTGCAGCCATCTCCGGAAGTCCGACGGCTCCCCGGCCAACCAGACGACCGCGCCAAGGAGGCTGAGGTTGACGATCGACTCGGCGACCGCTCCCGCCGCACCGGCCAGGGCGAGATGGATCACCCCCGGCGACGGCCCGGCCGCGTGGATGAACACGAGCCAGGCGGCGGTGTCCGCGAGGAAGTGGTTCCCGACGTTGAAGATGGTCCGGAACGCCCCCGGGCGACGCCGCAAGGCCGAGCCAGCCGACTCGCCGATGGCCATGACGAGGATGGCAGGGGGTCCGATGGCGAAGCTGAAGGCGAGGTGGAAGAATCCCGATGCCGACCAGCGCCCTTGGATGCCGCCGAAGCTGGGAATCGCATACGCGGCCATGACCGCGACCAGGGGGCCAGCAACCGCCGCGGCCACCCAGTCGCGGTTCCACGGCGGCATGACCGTCAGGGCGAGCATGGCGGCCACCAGCCAGGTGGCCGTGACAAACATTGCCAAACGGGGGCTTACCCGCACCGGCCGGACTGGTGCCCATTCGGGCAGTGCCCAGAGGGCACGACCCACACGCCCGAGGGCAGGTCGTACGCGCGTCGCCATACCTCCGGCCACGCCGCAAGCCTACGACGGGAGGCCCGCGATGGCCACGCTGTGACCGCGTCGTGGTGAGGAAGTCGCAAGCCGGCCCCGGGGAACCGATCAAACGAGGCTCAGCTTGCCCCGAACGTGCCGCTTCGCGGATGTAACGGCAGTGTAACGATGCGGTGCTGACAGCCCGGCGCCGGTGTGGGCGTGAATTGGGAGGGCACAACAGCTCCGTTGCCGATACGCAACTGGCCCTTCACAAACGCAACCCCTCCGGAGCATACTTCCGCTCGAAACGGGCCGGATCCTCCGGCCTCGGGAATCGAGGGATGACCATGTACCACACACACAACTGGTAGTCGACGCGCTTCCCTGGCACTCCTCTAACTGAGGAGTACTCCCGCGAGGGTGCCTGGCCCAGGTCGCCGGCCGGCACCCTCGCAGTTGACCGCACGAAGAGCGGAGAATGTGCCGATGCGCCGGGGCTCGGCAGTTCGTTTCCTGGCCGGGGTCGGTGTTTCCGGTTTCGGTGACTGGTTGACCACGTTTGCACTCGCCGTGGTGCTCTACCGCGACACGGGGAGCTACGCGGCGACGGCCGGTTACTTCTTAGTCCGCGTCGCCCCGCGTCCTGTGGGCGCATGGCTGGGTGGCCCGCTCGGTGACCTGATCAGTCCGCGTCTCGGCATCCTCGGAGCGGCACTGACCCAGGGGGCGATCACCGCGGCCCTGGCGATCCCCCTTGGTCTCGACCGCGCCCTCTGGTCCGTGTACGTGCTGGCGGGTCTGTCCCAGCTGGTGGGCGGGTCGTGGCAGCCGCTCACCGCCGCCGTGATGGCAAGGCTCGCAATCGGTGAGAACCGCCACAGCCTCAACCTCGTGTACATAGGGCTGAGCGGTGGGGCGATGCTGGTCTCGCCGGCCATCGGCGCCCTGCTGCTGCCCTCGCTCGGAGCGGTGCCGCTGGTGCTCACCGACGCCGCCACCTTCGCTGTCGCCGCGATCCTCTTCGTCTCGCTGCCGGCGATGGCCGCGGGCCTCGCCCACCCCCTCACCCTCCGTGGCGCCGCGCTCGACGGCTTCACCGCCGTGTTTCGCCAGCGGATCCTCCGGATCATCGCCCTGGGGGCCTTCGCCTCCACGGTCGCCATCACGGCCCTGCAGGCGGCTCTGCCGGCACTCGCCGCCCAACGGTTTGGCAACTCGG
>Ga0302157_10003801_pt1 | contig 16786 bp, 15 predicted proteins | sample I_Bog_N3_3_FD_193502 | JGI IMG/M metagenome (GOLD analysis project Ga0302157, IMG submission 193502) | Peat permafrost microbial communities from Stordalen Mire near Abisko, Sweden - I_Bog_N3_3 | ecosystem: Environmental > Terrestrial > Soil > Wetlands > Peat | place: Sweden: Abisko, Stordalen...
CAGGCGTGCGGCCAACCTTGCGACCAGATGCCCGGCGCCAGGCTGTCCGGCGCGATCCAGCCCATGCGCTCGAACCCGGATGGCAGCGGTTGCACTGCCACCGCCACCGCCAGCATCACCAGGTAGACCGGATAAGTCCGAGCGATGCGGGCGATGAGGAAGGGGCGGGGCTGGTAGCGAAAGCTTTGCAGCGAGTGGACGATCACCATGCCGCTGAGGATGAAGAACACATCCACCGCCGCCCCGCCATGCGACAATGGCTGGGTGATCCATGCCGGCAGCGCGCTGAATGGCGCCATGTGACCCAGCATCACATAGACCGCCAGCACGCCGCGCAGCCCATCCAGGCATTCCAGCCGCTTCATGCCGCCAGCATGCCGGGCAAACCTTAATGAACCGTCAATCCGCGCCGAAACCCTGTTCAGAAATGGGCGGTGACACTGATGATGATGCGCCGGTCGATCGGCGGCCCGGCCGACACCTGCAGGCGTGACACATTGAACTGCTGTGCCGATAATGCCGCTGTAACATTGTCCGTCACACGGTAGGCGGCGCGTGCGTCCATCAGAACATAGTTGCCAACCTTGATTGGCTGCAGCGTGACGGACGCCGGATTGGCCCGATAATCGATGAACCAGGACTGCCACCGGCTTTGCGCGTCAAACTCCCATCGGCCGTAGGTGTAGCCGCCCCCGAGAACGACCACGTGGGTCGGGGTGCCCTGCTGGAAGTTTTGCGGGCTGTAGATGCCGTTCTGGTTGACCGCCAGATGGTCCCAGATTGAAAGGAACGAATAGCTCGCGTTCCACCGAAATCCCGACGGTGAATGGCCGCGCAGCCCGAACTCGGTGCCGACCGCGGAGCTGTATCCGACATTCTGCGCCACGGCGCGCTGCTCCTCGACGCCGCCCAGTATCTGGCCGTCGCCGCTGGCGGTGGTTTCGTACGGATTGATCAGGATATTATCCGTGCGTTGCGCGAACGCCGCCGCGCGGAACGTTGACTGCCATGCCGGAATTGCGCGGTCCCAATCCACCTCCGCATTGTTGACCGAGGCGGCGGAGACACCCGGATTGCCAAGAAACAAATATCCATTGCCGTCAGGACCCGGCGGCTGCCGATCCTGCAACCCCAGGTCATAAATGCTCGGAAGTTGCAGCCCACGCGCGGCGATGAAGCGGAACGTGTCCCGGTCATCGGCCTTCCAGACCAGACCGGTATTGAAGCTTGGCTGATTGATTGTCCGCCCGATATAAGCGGACGCGGGGTAGCCGACCTCGGGGACCAGGTAGCCCTGCTGGTTCATCACGAAGTGGTCGTACCGGACGGCGTTGGTCAAAGACAGCGACGGGGTCATTTGCCAGTCCCACATCAGGCTGCCGGAATACACGTCATAGCCGACCTTGCCCGCCAGCACCGCTGCCGAGGTGGCCGCGTTGTCACGAAAATCGAGGCCAAAACGAATCGTATGGTCGGCGTGGATTTTGACCAGGTCGCTCGCCTGCACGACAACGACCGTGTCGTTCAGGTTTTCCCATTCGCTTGCGCCGTTATAAACGTACAGCAGTTCGTTCCGGTATACGCTTAATCCGAGCAGGCCGATGGGTGTGTCGGCGGACAGGCCGAGGCGAGACCAGATGGTGCGCTGATAGTCGGTTCCGTAATAGGGTGACGAGGTTGCCTCCCAGGTCCGGGTCTGCACCGCGGACCCGGACGCGAACAGCTCGACATCCGGCGACACCTGCACCCGCGCATCCAGGTTGAAGGCATTGCGTTGCGGGGCCGCACGATAGGCCAGGTCGCCCGGCGAAACGCCAGTTCCCTTGTACTCCTGGGCACGAAAACCGTCGGCCGACACCCGCAAGCCCCCAACGTCGGCAATGCGCGCGGTGCCCACCGCGGTCAGCGCGGTGTAACCCTGCGTGCCGGCCCGCGCGGTGACCGTGTTGACACTTTCACGCAATGGATCGTAGGTGATGATGTTGATGACGCCCGAGACAGCGTTGAAGCCATACAGGGCAGTGCTGGGGCCCTTGATGATCTCGATCTGGCGGATCTCTTCCAACTCGACCGGCAAGGTGTACCATTGCGTGCGGCCGATGTCGTCGAGATAAACCTGCTGACCGTTGACCAGCACCAGCAGGCGCGGATTGCTGGTTTCATTGTAGCCGCGGATGCCCACATCGGCGGCTGCGAAGCCGTAACGGCGCACGCTGAGGCCGGCGACGAATTGCAGGATGTCGGGCAGGTTGTCGGCACCCGATCGGCGGATGTCGTCGGCGGTGATGATCTCCATATTGGCCGGCACCTCGGACACGCGCTGGATCTTGCCTGTCGCGGTGGTGGTGACCGGTTCGCCCAGCAACTGTTCGAAGCCGTCGTAGTCCACGGATTGGGCGCGCACGGGTGGCGCGCAGAGCAGCCAGGCCAGGCCGGCCACCAGCAGGCCGCATCGTCTGCCCATTGCCAACCCGCCGTTGCGCCGAACCAAAGCCGCCGGTGCCATGCTATTTCTCCCTGACGAGCATGAGAAAGGCTTGCCGGAAGTGGACGCCGGTCTTTTCGGCCGCTTGCTGATCGACCAGGATCTGCACGGTTGGCTCGCTGGAGAATCCGACGATGCAGCCGCCGGACTGGACGCATGCCAGGTTGGCGGCGATGGTCGGGACGTGCAGGCGCTGTGCGGCGGTGGCTACGGCGCTCATGCCACTGTCCAGTCCGCCGGTGACGTAGATGGCATTGATGCCGGCCGCCGCCGCGAGTTGCTCGACGGGTAGCAGACGAACCCGCAGGCGGACCCGCCCGGCCGCCAATTCGTCGCCAATGACGCTCTGGATCAGCGCGGCTTCTCGTTGCGACGCAGGATTGGCCGGGGCAAAGGCGATGCCGACGACAGCGACATTGGATGTGGTCTCGCCGACATAGCCGAGGGTTCGTCCCAGGACCTGCCCGTCCTTGAGACTGAAGTCCGGATCGGCAGCCCGGGACGATGTGACAGCCAGGGAAATGGAGGCAAGCCCGGCGAGTGTCAGCGGCAACAGATTCACGGATCAGGCCCGGGCGCGCCCGGCGCCGATCGCCCGCAAAGGCGAGGAAGCCCGGACAGGCTGCCGCTGCCACGGCACGTGGATTAGCCAGGGGCGGCGCACCGCAGGATCCTTTTTGGTGACGTTCACGGGCCTATCCTGGCAGCGACGCCTTAATAAGTGGTTAACAGAGCCGGCCAAAACGTCCGCGCTGGTGCGTCAAATGAAAGTCGTTCGGTCAACACTTCCTTAACCTTGCCCGCGCATAAGTGACGCAGATCGCGCAGAGGATATTGGCAGTGCATCGGCCGGAACCTGACAGAAGCGCCCATGGCGGGTCCGCGCCCGCTATCGGCGAATCGCCAGGCCAGCATCCCCCTCCGGATCCATCACCGGACTCCGGTCCTGTCGGGTTTCGGCGAAGATTGATCCAGGCGGCCAGGCTGTCGAACTGGCCCTTCGCGCTCAAGATGGCGTTCTGCCCGGCGCTGGCCGTGATTGTGCTTGTCGGGATTGGCCTGCACAGCATCCGCGCCGCCGAGGACCAGGCCAGCCTGATCAGAGCCGTCGTCGAGCACGACCTCACGATCGCCATGCGCCTGTCGGCCGGTGCCACGAAACTGGAGACTCTCAACAGCGCTTTGTACCGGCTGACCACGCTGCAAGCGGCCAGGGCGACCGATCTGAATGTCTCCAACCGGATCGGCAGCCTCGTCGGGGATGCGTCCTCGCTGGCGGACGACCTGGAGGCTGAGGCGCGTGACATCAGCAGCGCCGTGGACCGTGCCGACGTGTTGCAGGTTGCCTCCGAGGTCCGCGTCTACCGGGATGCGATCGACGTTTTCGGTTCCATGCTGGAAATCGACTTTGCCAGCGCGGTCGAGTTCTTCCGGCCGTTCGATGCCAATGCCAAGAGGGTGCTGGACCGGATCAACACGGTATCCGGCCGTGTGATCGCCGACGCGAGCAGCCGCGCTGCACGATCGACCCATCTGGCCGAGCGGATACGTCTGGCGTTGGCCGCGGCTTTTGCCGCCGGCTGCCTGCTGCTGTTCGGCACCGCGGGCCTGCTGACCCGGGCAACGGTGAAGTCCGTGCAACGGATCGCGGCGGCGACGGAGAAAGTCGCGCAAGGCGGTCTGGAGGTTGACGTCGATGCGCTGGCGCGGGGTGATGAACTGGGAATCATCGTGCGGTCGCTCGCAGTGTTCCAGGCCAACGTGTCGGAGATCGCGTTTCTGGGCCATCACGATGCCCTGACCCGGCTGCCCAACCGCGTTCTGTTCAACGACCGCATCGAGCAGGCTCTGGCACAACTCGATCGCGGCAAAAGCTTCGCGGTGTTCTGCCTCGACCTCGACCGTTTCAAGTTGGTCAACGACACGCTTGGCCACCCGGTCGGGGACACGCTGCTCCGGCACGTGGGGACCCGCTTGCAGGCTTGCGTCCGGGAGGGCGACACGGTTGCCCGATTGGGCGGCGATGAGTTCGCGATGATCGTCCGCGACCTGGGTGAGCCGCTCGAGGTCGATGGTCTCGCCACGCGGATCATCCGGGTCATTGAAGCGAACTACGAGATCGACGGCCATCTGGTGAACATCGGTACCAGCATCGGCATTGCGCTGGCGCCGACCGACGGTGCGAGCCCGCACGAGCTGCTGAAGAAAGCCGATACTGCGTTGTACGGGGCGAAATCCGCCGGCCGCGGTACTTTCTGCTTCTACGAGAATGCGATGAACGCCGCGCTGCAGGCGCGGCGGGACACCGAGGTGGGCTTGCGTCATGCCCTCGCGCGGGATGAGTTCCGGCTATATTACCAGCCGCTGGTGGACGCCCGTTCGCGCCATGCGTCGGGCTTCGAGGCGCTGATCCGCTGGCAGCATCCGCAGCGGGGGATGGTCGCGCCGGATGAGTTCATCCCGGTCGCGGAATCGTCGGGCCTGATCGGCGCCATCGGTCGATGGGTTTTGCATCAAGCCTGCATGGATGCCTCGACCTGGCCCGATGAGGTCAAGATCGCGATAAACCTGTCCCCCTCGCAGTTCCGTGACAAGAATCTCGTCAGCAGCGTCCAGGCCGCTCTGACCGCGAGCGGTCTGGCGGCGCAACGGCTGGAGCTGGAGATCACCGAGTCCGTTCTTTTGGCGGACAGCAACGCCGTGCTGGCGATCTTAAGCGAAATCAAGGCGCTGGGGGTCCAGATCGCCATGGATGATTTCGGCACCGGGTATTCCTCGCTGAGCTATCTGCGCAGCTTCCCGTTCGACAAGGTCAAGATCGACCGCAGCTTCGTCAAGGATCTGCCGCACGATACGAACGCTTTGGCCATCGTTCGCGCGATTGTCGGCCTGAGCCAGACCTTCGGCATGACGGTAACCGCGGAGGGCGTGGAAACCGATGAGCAGGCGGTGCAATTGACATCAGAGCAATGCCAGCAGTTGCAAGGCTATCTGTTCAGCCGGGCGATACCCGCGACCGGAGTGCCGGCGCTGATCGACTGGCTGGCAAAGGCGCCAAACGATCTGACCCCAGTGTGAGCCGGACGGCGGCTGCGCATGGCCAAGCGCCCGATATCGGTGATCCAAGGTGTTCGCCATCCTCGTCCGGATGGTGGACGCCATCGCCGGCGTGCCGGGCGCGGCGGTGCTGATCAACCGCCAGGAGATCGTTGGCCGGCGGCACGACGATCTGGCGCACGAACGGTTCCACGTCCTGACCTGCGACACCATGCCGCCGGACCACTCCGAACCGGCGGCGGGTCTGCTCGATCCTGCGATCGACGATCTGCCGGACCTCTTTCAGGCACACGGGATCGCGTCCCGGGCCGAGGTTTGAAACCGCATGCGCCGCCGCGCCAGCGACCGGTCGCTACGAGCGGACCGCAACGACGTCCTGAGCGAAGATCATCTCTTCCGCATCATCATCCGCCGCCGGCAGATAGCGGCCGAACAGCCAGACGCCGTCGCCCGGGTTGGAGACGATCTCGACCTCGGCGCCGCTGTTCAGCACGACACGCGTGCCGACGGGCAACGTCCTGATATTGACCGGATCGCTCATTCCGCCGCCCGCGCCCGCGCCGTCTGCCGCCAGGGCATCAGCGCGTCCCAGCTCTCCGCCTCCATGAACTGCGCCCAGCGGCGGTACAGGTTGCGCATCGGTTCTTCGCTCGCCATCGCCTTGGTCAGATCGACCACCCGGCCGGGCATCTGCAGCCCGTCCCACTCGTAATTCTCGACCGCATGACCCATCCCCATCTCGTAGGTGTAGGGATAGCGGCGGGCGATCGTGCCGCGGCTGGCGGCATGCGCGTAATTCCAGTTCTCCATGTCATCCTGTTCGGTCATCCCCGCCGGCCCCGAGTAGCGGATGTAGTAGTCGCGCAGGAAGTTCTTCACCGCTTGCGGCGCGTCGCGATCGACGAAGAAGAAGCGCCACACCTCGGTCTGGTGCGCACTGACCGGGTGCCACACCGCGAGCGTGCGCGGCTGGCGCGGCAGCAGCGCGATATTGGGGAAAATCTCGCCGGGCGCGCCGATCATCCGGCTGTTGATGCCCGGCCGCTTCCGCCGCTCCGCCTCGCAATGACGAAAATATTCGGCGACCTCGGGTGAGTTCTGATAGGCTGGCTGCGGCTGATGATCCTTCGGCAGCATATAGGTGATGGTCTGATGCCCGCGATCCGGCAGCGCAACATGCAGCCTGCGCGCCACATTCAGCTCGCTGTAATCCCGCCGGCTCCGCCCGCTCGGGCCGGCGCCGACCAGGTCCACCGAACGGTGCGAGATGTTGTGGTAGGTGTCACCGCTGAAGTTCTCGGCGGGCCACTTCCAGTTGCAGGGAATGAGCCATTTCTGAACCCCACCGATCAGCTCTGCCTGGCCCTCCCGCCCGTCCCAGCCATCCAGGATCAGATCGAGAAAGCGCCGGAATTCGCCGAGGTATTCCAGAAACGGCGGCGCCGCGGCATCCCAGTTGGCCCAGACGGTGCCCTTGTAGCAGCATAGCTGCGCGACCTCGACCAGCCCGTACTTCGCACGATCGAGTTCGGAATGATAGGCCTCGCGGAAAAACGGCACGCCGGCCAGCCGTCCATCGGTGCCATAGCTCCAGCCGTGATACGGACAGGTGAAGACCGTGGTATTGCCGTCGTCATAGCGGCACACTTTCATGCCGCGATGGCGGCACGAATTGAGGAACACATGCACCGAGCCGGCTCGGTCGCGGCACAGGATCACCGATTCCTCACCCATGCGCGACGAGAAAAAGTCGCCGGGATTGGGAATCTGGCTTTCATGCCCGATGAACAGCCAGGAACGGGCGAACACCCGTTCCTGCTCGGCCGCATAGATTTCCTCGTTGACGAAAATCTCGCGGCTGATCAGCCCCGATGCGAGATCGACCATGCCGGCACGATATCCACTCATGGGTCCGCTCCCCGTCAAAAGAAAAATGTCAGGTTCTTCGTCAGCAGCACGTTCTGGTCGAGGATGATCTTTCGACGCGCGATCAGCCAACTGTCCCCGCTCCGGCGCAGGGTGTCCTCGCGCTTGCCGACCAGCAGGTCTGTTTCGGTCTCGACCCGGTTGCGGTAGATCAGAAACCGGGATTTGGCGATGACCTCGCGCGGGATGCCGTCATCGTGGGTCACCTGGAGCAGTTGCACATTCGAGACCATATGGGTGATCCGCGATTGCGGCTCCTCCGCCCAATGGATTCCCGTCTGGATCTGCCGCACCCGGCGGGTCAGTGTGTCCTTGCCCTCGTCGAACCAGTTGATGTCCTCGGTTTCGCGGGTGAATTCGCGGGTGGTGTCGCCGTACTTGACGTTGCGCCGCATCGGCATCCAGTAACGGATGTCCTCGGCCAGCAGTGCCAGCCATTCGTCGTGCCGCCGTTCGTCCAGCAATTCCGCTTCGGTATAGAGGAACTGGGCGATCTCGAGGCTCAGCAGGAGATGGTCGTGCTTCATTCATGACCTCCCGCCGGGCGCAACGTGGTCCCGGCCATCGCTTCCAGCACGCGGGCAACCACCGGAAAACCCAACTGCCCCCAGCCGGCCGCCTGCGCCCGTTTGTAAAAATCGCTGGCGAGCGCCCCCAGTGCGGCCGGCGCGCCCACGTCGCGGGCCAGTTGCACCGCCAGATCGACATCCTTCGCAACGATATCCAACGTGCCGCCGGCAACATAGGTGCCGGGAAACACGCCGCGGGCGATATTGTCGAAGGTGCGGCTCTGCCCGGCGCTGACCGGAACAATCCGGGCAAGTGTTTCGAGATCGATGCCGGCCTTGGCGGCAATCAGCATGCCTTCGATCGAGGCAATGAAATTGGTGTAGCCCAGATACTGCGTCACCAGCTTGGCGGTCGCTCCCGCACCGCTTGGGCCGACATGGAAGACATTGGCGGCGATGGCTTCGAACAAAGGCCGGTACTGAGCGAAGGCTGCGTCGCTGGCGCCGACCATCGCGGTCATCGACGGTGGGCGGCCGCTGACGGGGGCATCGATCAGCTCCACCCCGCGCGTCCGGCAGGCCTCGGCGATTCGGGCGATGGTTTTCGGCGCGTTGGTGGTCAGGTCGATATGGGCGGTGCCGGGTTGCAGCCCGGCGAGGATGCCGGTCTGTGGTTCCAGCATGGCCGCCTCGAATTCGGCGGGGCCCGGCAGCGAGGTGAACACCACGTCACTGTCGCATGCTGCGGCAAAAGCACGGTCAGCGCGTTCGGCGCCTTGCGCGCACAGGGACGCGGTCGCCTCCGGACGGCGGTCATAGACTCTAAGCGTATGGCCGGCGCGGATCAGACACCCCGCGATTGGCGTGCCCATCGTCCCGGTGCCGATAAAGCCGATCCGCATTGTGATTTTGCCTCCCTTCGTTGCAACTTGGAACGGTGCAGCCGCCTAGGCCGCCAGCCAGCTTTTTCGTTCCCCCGCATAGGCCGGACCGGGATTGCCGCTGACCGTCGTGCGCCACATCACCCGCCCGATATGTTCTGCATCGAACCAGGTCGCCGCATGGATCAGGCAACGGTTGTCCCACACGATGAGATCGCCCGGCGTCCATTCGTGCACATAAACGAAACGCGGCTCCGTGGTGTGCGCCATCAGCGCCTCCAGCAGCCGGGCACCCTCACCGTCGGGTCCGGGCGACAGGCCGGCGATCGGCCCTTCCAGCCAATCCATCTGGCCATATTCGCACATATACAGCGCCGGTTTTCCGGTCACCGGATGCACGCGCACCAGAGGCTGCCGCTGCGGCTGCTCGAGCGGCCCGAGCGGGCGGGGGGTCCTGCCGTCGAGGATGTCGTTACGGCCGCGGCCGGCACTCAGGCTGACATGCAGGCCGTCCAGTCCCGCGACCCTGGCTTTCAGGGCGGCCGGCAGGGCTTCATAGGCCGCGGTGGCGTCGGCGAACAAGGTCTGCGCCTGCCCTTGCGGCGCCGGATCGACCGCAAGAAACAACGAGATATCCGGCGGCGGCCGGCGATAGCTCTGGTCGGTGTGCCAGCCCCGGCGATGCGGAAACTGCACGGGCAGGCGTCCGTCCGCGGTCAGCGGCGGATCCGGCCGGCGCGGCGGCGCCCGATTGACCGGCGGGGCGTTCGCGACGATGAAGATCTCCGGCACCGTCTCGTGCACCATGTTTTGCAGGGTCAGGGTCTGCTGGTAGTCCTCGACCTCGCGGCCGAATAACCGGCTCAACCGCACCAGCATGGCCGGCTGCGACACCATCGCCTGCATGCCCTGAAGCAGCAGGAGTCCGCCGCTGTCGGCCAGGGCCTGCGGCAGCCAGTCCGAACGGGCCTCGGCTGCCGCAAGCAGCGCCTGCGCGCCGTCCGCGCCGGGAACGCCGATCCGCCCGCCAAACGAGGCTCCCGGCAACGGCCGGACAAGCTCCAGGTTCATGGCGCACTCTCTCCCGCTGACGCACCGCATGCTGATGGCTGTTGTCGTGTTGCCATCAACGGCCGACGCACCGCGGACGTCAAGCGGTTCGACCGGTCACGCCGCCTGTTCGATCGTCACGCCCGCGCCGCCAAGCCGGGTCTGGCGGATGTCGCGCGGCTCACTGGCATCGAACGGACGCCCGCGGTGCATGGTGACCTGGTTGTCCCAGATCACCAGGTCGTTGACCTGCCAGACATGCGAATAGACGAACCGTTCCCGCGTGGCGAATTCCGTCAGGTCCAGCAGTAACATGCGTCCTTCCGGCACGCTCAGGCCTTCGACGGTGCCGGCGTGAGACGACAGGAACAGCGACTTCCGCCCCGTCACCGGATGGCGCCGCACCAGCCGTTGACGGACCGGCTTGAAGGCGTCCCGCTCCGCCTCGCTGAGTTCGGTGAAGCCGCTCTTTTCGCGGGAGTAGATTTGCGAATGATGGCAGACCAGGTCCTCGACCAGACGCTTCATGCGTTCGTCCAGCGCATCGTAGGCGGCGCGCATATCGGCAAACTCGGTGTTGCCGCCCCAGGATGGAATCGCGCGCCCCGACAGGATCGACCACGCGGCCGGAATCGCCTTGAACGAGCTGTCCGAATGCCACAACCGGTCCGCCAGCTTGAACATATAGGCCCTGCTGTCCGGCGGCAGGGGCTTGCCGGCACCGTCGAGGTTGGAGAAATCCGCAATGCCCGCCCCCAACGTCCGCACTTCCAGGTCCGCTCTGAAATGCGCTCTGATATTGCCGAACCCCGGCTCCATGGCGCCAAACTGCAGGGTGAAGCGGAGTTGCTGTTCGTCCGTCAGCCGCTGGTCGTGAAACACCAGCACGCCATATTCGTCCATGCCCGCCTTGATCGCGGCAATTTCGGCGTCCGTCAGTGGACGGGTGCAGTCAACGCCGCTGACGTCTCCGACGAAGACGGGATGGATCTGTTGGATCGACAGGGTCATCGGGTTGCTCCTTCTGTTCGGCGTCATGCCGCTGGCCGTGCCCGTTTTCGGACCATCCGCGGTTGGCCGCAACGGCGGATGCTGTCGCTTCGAATAAGGCAGGCGATCGCGGCGGGACATCCAGAGCGTCAATCGCCTGCCAGCCCGATCGCGCGGCAGCCCAGGGGAGATCCACCCCGTTAACCGGATCTTAACCCGCCCCTGCGAAGCTCCCGCCCATGACGCGGACAGGACCAAAACGGTACTGGGCTACGGGTGCCACACTGGCGGTCCTGGCGGTCGCAATCTGTGCGGTCGGACAGGCGGGCGCGGCCTTGCTGTCAGCCTTGTTTCCCGAAGGCGTCCCCGGCTTCGACGCCGCACCCGGTGTTACCGTGCTCTCGCGGGCTCGTCCGGCCTTCGATCCGCTGGGGCTTCGGGCCGGCGCTTTCACGCTGTGGCCGGAACTCAGCGAATCCATCGGCTACGATGACAACGTCCTCGCCGGTACACGGCACCGCCCAAGCTGGACGATCGCCACCCAGCCATCGCTGCGGCTCAACTCCGACTGGTCACGCAACAGTTTTGCGGCCGATGTCTCCGGCAGCGACACAAGCTATCCCGAACTGCCGGCGCAGGGCCGCACCGACGTGACCGCATCGGCGGGCGGGACGATCGATATCGGCCAGGACCGGCTGACCCTCGGCGCGGCCCATGTCGTCCAGCATGAATCCCGCTCGCAACTTGACGCCGTGGCCAGCGACCGGCCGATCGCCGTGACGGTGGATGACGCGCGCGCCGCCTATGCCGTGGCGTCCGGGCGGTGGACGGTTACACCCGCGGTCGAGGCGTCCACCTGGCGCTATGGCAACACCACCATCCTCGGCATGCCGGCCAGCCAGGCCTACCGCGACCGCGATGTGGTGGCCGGCGGCACCACGGTCCGCTACGACTGGGGACCGTTGCGCAGCCTGCTGCTGGTGATGCGCGCCACCGGCCAGCGCTATACCGACCAACCGCGCGGCCAGCTCTCCGAGGACTCGATCGGCTACCAGGCCATGGTCGGGTTCGACTACGACGCCGATGCCGTCTGGCGCTATCGCGTGCTGCTGGGTGGGGAGACACGGCAGTTCACCGCCTTCCATCCCCACACCGACCTCATAGCCGAGGCGGAAGCGACCTGGTCCCCGAGTGGCCTGACCACGGTCCGCGGCACCCTGACCCGCAGCATCGAGGACGCGGCACAACAGGGCGTCTCCGGATTCACTTACACCGCCGCCCGATTCACGATCGATCACGAATACCTGCGCAACGTGCTGCTGAGTGCGTCCGCCGGATTGCAACGGGCGGACTTCCTGCAAGGCGGGGGTTCGCAGAATGGTTATCTGGCCGGCGCCGGCGTGACCTGGCTGTTGAACCGCTCCGTGCGGCTGTCCGCCACCTACAACCTGACCGGCGTCGCCGGCGCCCATACCGGCGCGACTATCGTGTCCGGCGATTTCACCCGCCAGTTGACCTTGCTGACCCTGCGGTTGGGATGGTGACCGACCCGGCCACGCCCATCCCGGTGAAGTCCTTGCTGGGCCTCAGCTTCGCCGACATCGATGCCGCCGCTGCCGCTTCCTGGTTAGCCGAGTGTCCGGCGGACGCGCCGTTCGATTATGTCGTCACCCCCAATGCCGACCATCTGGTGCGGCTGAGCCGCGATCCTGACTTGGCCGCAATCTATCATCAGGCGCGACTACGGCTGCTGGATTCCCGAGTGGTGGCGGGTTTCGCCCGCCTGCTGGCCATGGACCCGCCGCGCGTGGCCACCGGTTCGGATCTGACCGCTCGGCTGTTGCAGGCCCTGCCGCCAAACGAGCCGATCACGATCATCGGCCTGGCGCCGGATCATGTGGCGCGTCTGGTGGCGCGCTATGGGCTGGGCGAGCCGGCCCATCACAATCCGCCGATGGGGTTCGATCGCGACCCGGCCGCCTTCGCCGCCGCGGTTGCGTTTGTGCTGGCGCACCCGGCGCGCTTCGTCTTCCTGGCCGTCGGCTCGCCGCGGCAGGAACGGTTGGCCGCGGCGATCGCCCGGGACGGGCGTGGCCGCGGCACCGGCCTGTGCATCGGGGCCAGCCTGGCCTTCCTGGCTGGCGCAGAGCGGCGTGCGCCGGTCTTCATGCAGCGGGCCGGGCTTGAATGGTTGTTCCGGCTCCTGCGAGACCCGCACCGGTTGCTTTGGCGGTACGTCAGCGACAGTCCGCGGGTCTTCGGGATCCTGTGGCGGGCGCAGCGGCGTCTGCGCCGTCGGCGTCAGGCCTGACACACCGACAGCGGGGCCGCGAACCGGGATCAGTCGCCGGGTGCCTGACGATGGCCGTGGGTCTGTTCCTCGCCCGCCGTGGCGTGGGCCAGGCCTGGCAGCGGCGAGAACACCTCCCGGATCAACCGGGTGATCGCGGCGCCGCGATGCCCGCCGAGGACCCGGGGTGGCTCCACGACCGGTGTTCGGTCTGCTGGCAGGCCCGCGGCCATCTGGATCGCGGCCAGGATGGCTTTGAAGGTCGGGCCCGGCAGCCCGTTTCGCAGCCCTTTGACCAGATACGCCACGGTCCGCGGCGTCAGTCCAAGCCACCCGGCGCCATACTTGCGGCCGATATAGAGCCGGTTGCGCACGTGGTAGAACCACCGCTCGCCCGACCATGCGACCCTTGCCTCGGCGGCGACCTTGTGCCGCACCACCAGACCCCCACTGTAACGAATTCGCCAGCCCCCCGCAATCGCTCGGATTGCGAAATCATATTCCTCCCAGCAGAAGAACAGCGCCTCGTCGTAACCGCCCAGGCTGTCCCAGGCGCTGCGCCGGATCGCGTGTCCCGCGCCGACAAAGGTCGAGGCATCGAAGCAGTCGCCCGCACGCGGCAGCAGGTCCAGCGGATAGCCCCAGGAGGACAGGTCGTCGGCACCATTGCCATGCAGCACGATGCGGCACCCGACCGCGGCAAGATCGGGACCGCCGTCAAGCGCCGCGACAAGCCCCGCCAACGTACCAGGCGTGGCAAACTCGGCGTCGTTGTCCAGCGCCGCGATGACGCGGCCGTGGCCGAGATCGGCGCCACGGTTGCGCCCGCCGGCGACCCCGTGGTTGCGGTCCAGCGCGACCAGGGTCGCATCGGACCGGCCCTCGACCGCGGCGGCGAGACAGACCCGCGTCTCCGGCCGCGACCCCTGATCGACGACGAAGACGTGACGGGTGACGCCGGTTTGCGCCAGCGCGGATGCGATCGCCGCCACCGTCTCCTGCGGGCGGTCCAGCGCCAGGATGACGACGTCGGCGTCATAGGCGCTGTCCGGCGGACCGGATGCGCCGGCGATCCGGCGGATCATTCGGGCGGCGCCGGGATCGACAGATAGGCCAGCCGCTTCAGTTCCTTCCGCCCGCGCGAAACCGAATCCAGGATCAGCCCGCAGGTCAGCGACAGGAACGCGAGCAGAACCAATCCGGTCGACAGCAACGCCGTGGGCAGCCGCGGCACCAGGCCGGTTTGCAAATAGGTCACCACCACCGGCGCCCCGATGAGCAGCCCCGACAGCAGCAGCACCAGGGCGGTGACGGCGAAGGACTGCATTGGACGCTCCTGCTCGATCAGGGCCAGGATCGCGCGCAGGATTCGCAGTCCATCGCTGACGGTGCGCAATTTGGATCGCGATCCGGCTGGCCGGCCGCGATAGGAGACCGCAACCTCCTGCATCGGCATGTGCAACGCGAGCGCATGGACGGTGAATTCGGTCTCGGTTTCGAAGCCGCTGGCCATGGCGGGGAAGGACTTCACGAAGCGGCGGCTGAAGACGCGGAAGCCGGACAGCATGTCGCTGACACCTTTGCCGAAGACCCAGCGCACCATGCCGGTCAGCACCCGGTTGCCCAGCCGATGGCCCAACCGGTAGGCGCCCTCGTGGCTTGTCGTTCGGGCGGCGCTGACCATGTCGCAATGGTGGTCCAGCATGACCTGCAGCATCCGCGGGGCCGCGGTGGCATCATAGGTGTCGTCGCCATCCACCAGGACGAAAAAATCCGCTTCGACATCGGCGAACATGCGGCGCACGACATGGCCTTTGCCTTGCAGCATCTCGCTGCGCACCACCGCGCCGGCCGCCCGCGCCTCCAGCATCGTGTGGTCGGTCGAGTTGTTGTCATAGACGTAGATCGCGGCGTTCGGCAGCGCGAGGCGGAAATCGGTGACCACCTTGCCGATCGCCGCCTCCTCGTTGAAGCAGGGTATCAGCACCGCAACCCGGGGCGTTGCGGCGTCGACCGGCGATACGCGGGCCCCCGGCCGGTCGGTGAACCAGCCAGGCCGCGACTGCGGCAGGGTCGCGGCCGCGATCAAGCGCTCCAGGGTCTCGGACACTGGCTTCCCCCGCGGTCAGTAGGCGTTGCGCATGCGCAGCACCGTGCCGACCGTGCTGCAGATGATCCGCAGATCAAGCACCAGCGACCATGTGGCGATGTATTCCAGATCGCTGTCGATCCGGCGCAGCAACTTGTCTTCCGTGTCGGTTTCGCCGCGCCAGCCGCGCACCTGGGCCAGTCCGGTGATGCCTGGGCGGACCCGGTGACGGTCGGCGTAGCGCGGTGCCACCTCCTCGAACAGCCGCCCGCCCGCGCGCGTGCCTGGCGCGTGCGGCCGCGGGCCAACCAGTGACATCTCCCCCCGCAGAACATTGATCAGTTGCGGCAGCTCGTCGGCCGACAGGCACCGCAGCCATTGCCCGACCCGGGTAACGCGGGGGTCGTGGCGGCTGGCCTGCCGGCAGTCGTCCGGCGACGACGTATGATGATGCATCGTGCGGAATTTCAGCATCTCGAATTCCCGGCCCAGCAAACCGACGCGGCGCTGGCGGAACAAGGCCGGACCCGGGCTGTCGAGCTGGATCGCGAGCGCGATCATCATCATCGGAAGCGTCAGAATCGACAGCAGGATCAACGCCAGACCGACATCGACCGCTCGTTTGATCTGGGCGTCCGGCAATGTCCAGGTCGGGACATAAAGCGGCAAACGCGCGGGCGCGCTGTAGATGCCGGATTGCGGCAGGAGGTCGCCGCCGCTGAATTGCATCCGGTCAAGTGGTCTGTCGCGATATCTGAGCATGGCCCCGCCGCATGGTTGCGTCTCAACGGGGGCAGTGTCCGGCCGCAATCCTCGCCAAAGGGTTAACCTTGAACACAGTCGTAAGCGGCGAATGCAATTATTTTCACGCTGGGCGTCTGATCCGTGAACACACAACGAACCGAGTGGCGGAACGGTTACCGCGGCGGCAGAGCGGCCACGGCAGCCGGGTCGAAATCATTCACCTGCGCCAGCAGCGCATCGGTGAAATACGCCCCGGGGTCCAGTTTTTTGGACAACCCGCCGAACTCGAACAACGCGTCGCGCGCGGCAATGACCCTGTCCGGTGCCGCGACGCCAAAGGGCTGGGTATAATGATCAAGCTGCTTCCGCAGCACCTCCACCGCTCGGCTCAGCACGACCGCCTCGTCCTGGCCTTGCGGCTTGGTCAGCGGAAAGGTCTTCCAGTGCAGACGCACCGCGTCTTGCAGATGTGCGCGCGACCACACGGCGGCCTTAGCCATGCCGCGCAGCAGGCCGACGACCATCCTGGGCTGATCCTGCAGATCGGCCTGGTTCACCATCAGACCCTGCACGAAGGACAGGTCCTTCAACACCGGCAGGTCGTTGAACCGGTAGAATTTCGCGCCTTGGCCTTCGAAGGCATCATATTCCGCCTCGAAAGATTGCAGCCCGTCCAACCGGTGCGACTGCAGCGCCTGCAACGACGCCGCACCGCTGCCCACGGCAACCAGTTGGATGTCGCGGTCGGGGTTCAGCCCATAGGCT
>Ga0302157_10003818_pt1 | contig 16723 bp, 12 predicted proteins | sample I_Bog_N3_3_FD_193502 | JGI IMG/M metagenome (GOLD analysis project Ga0302157, IMG submission 193502) | Peat permafrost microbial communities from Stordalen Mire near Abisko, Sweden - I_Bog_N3_3 | ecosystem: Environmental > Terrestrial > Soil > Wetlands > Peat | place: Sweden: Abisko, Stordalen...
TCTCGGGAGGAATCGGATGAAGAGCAAAGACGAACGCAAAGGTCGCGAAGTAAGAACGCCAAGGACGCAAAGGAAACAGAGGCAATCGGAGGGGCTTCGCGACCTTTGCGCTTACCTTTGTGACCTTTGCGTTCGTTTCTAAAGACCAAGTTGCTCGATGTCGGCTATCGCATCGACATCCTGGTGGAAGGTGAACTCGTTATCGCTCCGAATGCACAGCGATTTAGCCCGTCAGCGGTCATGCCTCAGATCCCGATAGTGCAGCAGCTCGCTCACGCCGATCCAGATATCGATCAGCCCCACGCCGCTGACCAGCCCGCGCATCCATCCGCGCGCCAGCACGGCCTGCACCGCGGGATGCGCCATCAGCCAGCCGTTCTGGTCCCAGTAGCGGGGCAGCCAGGGCAGCGCCGCCAGCAGCCCGCCGATGTAAAAGCAGAACAGCACCAGCACGAGCAGGCTCATCCGCTGCAGCCAGACCGGCGCAGGTTGCGGCGCACCGGAGTTATCCTCACGTTCCGCCTGCGTGTCGGGTGGGAGTTGCTCCTGCTCTGCGAACATCGTCTGCTGCGCCATTCTCTCCACGGTAGCAGGAGGCGCCGCCGCGTGTCTTGCAGCTACTGCCGCCCCGCCTTCCGCCTCTGCCGCATCTCCGCGGCCATCGCCTGCGGGCTTTCGTCCGCGCCGTGCATCGCCAGCCCGAAGAGAACATCCCCCTTGGTCCCGCTGACGGAGATAGGCAGTTCCAGCCCCGCGCCGTTGCGCTGGAACAACGGATCGAAGGGCCGCAGCAGCGCCGACTTCCATCCCGTCACCATCTGGGAGGCCTTCGCGTCCGTGCGCACGTGGCCCTTGAACTCAAAGACGTTGCCGTCCATGGAGTACACGCCGTCCATGTTCACGTGCGCGCCCGGAATCTCATAATCCAGCGAGTTCACCGTCACCAGCGCATGACCCAGCGAGAAGTCCACCGCCATCTGCGACGCCACCTCCGCACGGCCGTCGCTCGACGCCGACTTCACCTCGCGCGGCCGGCCCTGCGCGCGCAGGCTCAGGCCGTCGATGCGGTCCTGAATCTTTGCGTTGGTGAACTCCACATTGTGAATCTGCACCCGGCCGGCGAGCTCCACCTTCTGCGCCACGCGCTCCTTGCCCGGCGGAATATGCAGCGTGGCCTTCATCGCGACCGCGCCGCGCATCACCGGCGGCTCGGTCTTCATGCCCATCTGCAGCAGGTCCTCAATGCGGCCGTGCGGCATGTTGATATCCAGCGCGATGTCATGCCCCTGGCCTTTGATCTTTACTACCGTTCCGGTTGCGGTGAACTGTGAGTGCAGCAGCGTGGCCCGCACCGGCGCCAGCGTGGTGTCGCCGCTGGTTCCGTCCACATAGGCGTGGAAGCTGGTCTCCAGAGGCACCGGGTGGTGGCTCACGTCCAGCGAGAAGTCCGGCGTCTGGGTCGTGCCGTCGATGGTGATGTGCCCCAGTTCGCCGTAGAAGTGCCCCGCGGACGAGAGCGTGCCGCCGATGCCGCGGATGGTGCTGAGGTCGGCGTGGTCAAAGTTGTAGTCGCCGTCGATGGCCGTAGTGCGCGGGTCCGCGCTCTGCCACGGACCGAAGTGGCCGAAAGCATGAACGTCGCCCACCGGCTTGGGGTTGATCAGGTCCGCGACGTAGAGCATCGGCCGTCCGCCGCCGGTGTCCGTGAGGTCCAGGTTCTGGATGTCGAACTCCAGCGGCTCCTTACCGGGCTTGCTGGTCTCGAGCACCAGCTTCGTCCGCGCGCAGTGGATCTCGCCCACCGTCAGATGCACCTTCAGGCGGTTGCTCCCGCCCGGCTTGGGCAACAGCTCGCTGCGGTCGGGCGGTACATGCAGCTCCATGCCGTCCACCTCCACCTGCACCAGGTGCGCCCGCAGCAGGACCAGATCATGCAGCGACGTCCGGAAGCTGAAGCTGTCCACGCTGAGCATCGGCGCGACCTGGAGCTGCTGCGGGATCGCGCCGGTCTGCTGCGGTGCCGTGAGCCGCAGGATGCGCAGCCCCTGCCCGCGCACCTGCACACCGTCCGCGAGCGCGATGTCCAGATGGTCCAGCTCCACCGGAGAGTGGAACCGCGCCTCCAGTGATTCGATCACGCTGCGCCGCAACACAGGCTCGAGATTGCGCGAGACGTACACCGCCGAAAACGCGAGGCACAGCAGCAGTCCCAGCGCGGACGCGGCAACCCACCGCGCCCATGCTCTGCGCCAACAGGGCGGGCGAGCTCTCTGCTTACCGGTCTGCGTTGTGGCGGCCACGTTCCATTTGCCTCCGTTCCTTCGATGCGGTGAAAAGCCTGCAGGTTCGATGTTCTTGTTGAGCAAGGCTCGATGGTCTTGCTTTGAAGGGGACGAGCTTCAGCTCGTCCGTTAAGGCTTGTAAGGGAGCAAGGGGCTTCAGCCCCGGAGGGTATGACTCCCTGAAGCATCCGCTCCCTCAGCGGCTAAAGCCACAGTCTTCTATGGACAGCTTGCGGCGGGGCTGAAGCCCCGCCCCTTCAAAGCAAATCGATAGGCGCGCGACCCCCTTCCACAGTGCGAAAATAGGGGTGATGCTCCAACTCTCCGCTGCCGGCAAACGCTACGGCCAAAAACTGCTCTTCGAGGACGTCAACTGGCTGGTCACGCCCAACGAGCGCACCGGGCTGGTCGGCGGCAACGGCACGGGTAAATCCACGCTGCTGAAGATCCTCGCCGGGCTCGAAACATTGGACTACGGCGTGCGCACCCACATCAAGGGCATGACCATCGGCTACCTGCCGCAGGACGGCCTCGCGCTCTCCGGCCGCTCGGTCTTCGATGAGTGCCTGTCGGTCTTCGACGAGCTGCGCGACATGGAGACCGAGGCCGAACAGCTCACGCATACGCTCTCGGACGCCGACCCCAAGTCGAAGGAGTACGCGGCGGCCGCCGACCGCTACTCCGAGATCGCCGAGCTGCTGCACCATCACGACATCTACACGCTGGACGCTCAGGTTGGCGCGGTGCTCGGCGGACTGGGCTTCAGCAAGGACGACTGGGCGCGGCGCACGGAAGAGTTTTCGGGCGGCTGGCAGATGCGCATCGCGCTGGCCAAGCTGCTGCTGCAGAAGCCGTCGCTGCTGCTGCTCGACGAGCCCACGAACCATCTCGATCTGGAGTCGCGCAACTGGCTGGAAGACTACCTGCACAACTACGAGAACGCCTTTGTGCTGATCTCGCATGACCGCTACTTCCTGGACGTGACCGTGGACAAGACCGTGGAGGTGTGGAACAAGCGCATGCACGTCTACCACGGCAACTACGAGAAGTACCTGACGCAGAAGCAGGAGCGGCTGACGCAGATCCTGAGCGCGTACAAGAACCAGCGCGACCGCATCGAGGCGCTGGAGGCGTTCATCAACCGCTTTCGCGCGCAGGCGACCAAGGCCAAGCAGGTGCAGAGCCGCATCAAAGAGCTCGAAAAGATCGAGCGCATCGAGGTGCCCGAAGAAGAGGCGACCATCCACTTCAGCTTCCCGCAGCCGCCGGCGAGCGGCCGCACGGTGATCGAGGTGAAGCACCTGACCAAGCACTACCCCGGCCTTGAGGGAACGACCAAGCGCGTGCTCGACGACGTGAGCTTCACCATCGAGCGCGGCGACCGCATCGCGCTCGTTGGGGCGAACGGCGCTGGCAAGTCCACCATGATAAGAATGTTGAGCGGACTGGAAGAGCAGACGAGCGGCAGCATCCGCCTTGGCCATAACGTGCTCGCGGACTACTTTGCGCAGGACCAGTACAAGGTGCTCGACGGAACGGCGAAGATGCTCGACGACATCACAGGCAGCAATCCCAAGGTCGATGTGGTCACGCTGCGCTCGCTGCTGGGCTGCTTCATGTTCACCGGCGACGACGTCTTCAAGACGCTGGGCGTGCTCTCCGGCGGCGAGCGCAACCGCTACGCGATGGCAAAGATGCTGGTGTCGCCGGCGAACTTTCTGCTGCTCGACGAGCCCACCAACCACCTGGACATGCGCGCTAAGGACGTGCTGCTGGATGCCATCCGCAACTTCAGCGGCACGGTGCTCTTCGTCTCGCACGACCGCTACTTCATTGACGGCCTCGCCACGCGCGTCTTCGAGGTCGAGGACCGCCGCGTCCACATCTACCCCGGCAACTATGAGGACTACCTCTTCCGCAAGAGCGGCGGCTTGGCAAAGATCGCGAAGGAAGCCGCAAGCAATCCGCATGTGGACCACGCAACGGGCATGTTGAAGCCACTGGCGCCGCGGGTCGTCGTCGACAACAGCAGCGAGCATGGGATTCAGGGCGCGCCGGCGGCCGTCCAGCCCACGCCGACCTCCAACGTCAAGCGCCTGAATCCCATCAAGCTCAAGCAACTGGAGCAGCGCGTCGCGGAGTTGGAGACCGAGCTGCCCGATTTGGAGGCCCGCATCCTCGCCGCCGAGCAGCAGCAGGGCATCTTCACCACCGCCGAAGCCGCACAGTCCCTCGCCGCCGAGCTCGAAACCCTGCGCGAACAACACGCCGCCCGCGCCGCCGAGTGGGAAGAACTGGCCACGCAGCTGGAGGAGCAGAGCGTCGCATGAGTGCCGCAAAAACAACCGCCACCGCCGCGCCGCGCCACTTGCTGCGCGATTTGCCTCACAAGGACTACTCCGGTACGCCGCTGGAGCGCAAGCTCGGCGTGGTCGCCGCGAAGGGTGGTATCGGTGAGGTCGCCGTTCTAGGTGAACCCGCGGGCTTTCGCGCGCTGCTCGGCGAGTTGCCGGAGAGCGTCACGCTGCACTCGCGACTGCGCGCGTCGGCTAAACTTGCGCTGTGCTTTGTGCGCTCGCGCCGCGAGCTGGCATCGCTGCTCGATCTGCTCAAGGCGCAACTGCCGCTCACCACGCACGTCTGGCTGATTCATCCCAAGGCGCACACTAAGCCGGACTTCAACCAGAACGACCTGCGCAACGCCGCGCTGGACATCGGCCTGGTGGACTACAAGGTCTGCTCGGTGAGTGAGGATTGGTCTGGTCTGAAGTTCGCGTGGCGGGGACAGTCCAAGAGCCCAGGGCATAGAATGACCTCCAACATGGCCAACAAAAGGACGCAGTCATGAAGACCCTCGTCATCGGCGCCGGAGCCGTGGGCGGCTACTTCGGAGCGCGGCTCAGCGCGGCGGGCCGCGACGTCACCTTCCTCGTCCGCGGAGCGCGCGCGGAGCAGTTGCGCCGCACCGGCCTGCACGTCACCAGCCCGCACGGAGATCTCAGCGTACAGCCCAAACTACTGCTCACGAGCGAGATCTCATCTCCCTTCGATCTCATCCTAATCAGCACCAAGTCCTACCAGCTCCAGGCCGCGATGGACGACTTCGCGCCAGCGGTCGGGGCCTTGTCTCTTGGAGGCCAGACCGCCATCCTTCCGCTGCTCAACGGCATGGCGCACCTGGATGCCCTCATCGCGCGCTTTGGCGAAGGGCCCGTGCTCGGCGGCTCCACGCGCATCGTCGCGGATGTCGACACAGAGGGCGTGATTCACTCCATGGAGGCGCTGCACGACATCCGCTTCGGCGAGCGCGACAAGAGCGTCACGCCGCGCGTGCAGGCCATCGAGGCCCATCTCTCTAACGCCGGCTTTGATGCCATCCTCGCGCCGGACATCCTCGCCGCCATGTGGCAGAAGTGGACCTTCCTCGCCGCGCTGGGCGCCATCACCTGCACGCTGCGCGGCAGCATCGGCCAGGTGATGGCCGCGCCCGGCGGCCCGGAGACCGCGCGCGCCATCCTCGCGGAGACCGTCGCCATCGCCACGGCCAACGGCTACCCCACGCCCGCACCGTTTCTGGAGAACACCACCACGCGCCTGTCCAAACCCGGCTCAACGCTCACCGCCAGCATGTACCGCGACATGATGCGCGGCGCGCCGGTGGAAGCGGACCAAATCCTCGGCGACATGCTGGCCCGTGGCCACGCCCACGGTGTGGACGCGCCACTGCTGCGCGCAGCCTACGCTCAATTAAGTATCTACTCTGCCGGGCTCTGAATCCTCCGCGAACCTCCGCGTCCTTTTGCGTCCTCCGCGTTTGCCTTTCGCGTTCGCATAGCATAATCACGTATGCCCTCCTTCTGGACACCGGCGAGCTGGGCCGGCCGGCTCGCCGAACTCGAAGCCCGTTCCGGCGAAGCCAAAGAGGCGCCGCTGCGCCGCGACATCCGCTCGCTGGCGACGCTGCTGGGCCAGGTGCTGCGCGAGCAGGCCGGCGACGCCCTCTTTGACGCCGTGGAGGCGCTGCGCCGCACCGCCATCCATCGCCGCGAAGCCGAGGCAGACAGCGATGCCGCGGGCGGCCAGCTGGATCGCGCCCGCGACCTTACGCGGGACTTTGCCGCGGACACCACCACCGCCTATCAGCTCGCGCGCGCCTTCGCCTTCTACTTTGAGCTGATCAACCTGGCGGAGACCAACCACCGCAAGCGCCGCCGCCGCGCCGCCATGCTGGATGAGGGCGCCGCACCGCAACGCGGCAGCCTGCGCGGAACGTTTCGACGCCTGCGCGCCGCAGGCCACTCGCGCACGGACGCGCTCCAGCTTCTGGCCCGCATCTGCATCACGCCGGTCTTCACCGCGCACCCCACGGAGGTCGCGCGCCGCAGCGTGCTGTTCAAGCGCCGCCGCATCGCGGAGATTCTGGAGCGGCTGGACTCCATCCCCATTCCCCCGGCCGGGCTGGACGCGCTGGAAGCCTCGCTGCTCGCCGAGATCACCGCGCTGTGGCAGACCGACGACGTGCGCTCCGCGCGCCCCACCGTCCGCGATGAGGTGCGCATGGCGCTCGACTACTTTGAGGCCTCCCTCTTCGCCACCGTCCCCGTGCTCTACACCGAGATCGCCAGCGCCCTCGACGCCGAGTTCCCTTCCACGGGTTTGGGTGCCCCACGTCTCGATTTCGAGACGTGGTATCGGACCACTACATCGTCCCTCCCCATCGTCGTCCGCTTCGGTTCATGGATCGGCGGCGACCGCGACGGCAACCCGTTTGTCACCGCGGCTACCACCGCGGAGTCGCTGGCCATGTCGCGCGCGCTGCTGCTCGACCACTACCTCGCCGAACTCTCCAACCTCTTTGACCAGCTTGCGTCCTCCACGCAGCAGGCGCTCATCTCCGCCGCTCTGCGCACGCGGCTGGACGACTACCTGCGCGCGATGCACAGTGCGGAGGGCCTGCCCACAGAGGCCGTGCGCCTGCAGCTGGCCTGCATTGTGCTGCGCCTGGGCGGTTCGCCGCCCTCCACCATGCTGCGCAACCTGGTGCTGGCAACCAACGCCACGCTGCCGCCCTACGCCAACGCGGCCGAGTTGCTGGAAGACCTTACGCTGCTGCGCGAGTCGCTCGCCCAGAACCGCGGCGAACGGCTCGCCGAGCTCTTCCTCGATCCGCTGTTGCTCGCGGTGCGCACCTTCGGCCTGCACCTGCAGACGCTGGACATCCGCCAGCACGCGCGCGTCCACGCCGCAGCGCTGGAGGAGATCGCTACCGGCAAACTCTCCGACCAGACGAAGGAGGTGCTTGACACCTTCCGTGCCGTCAGCGAGCTCAAGCGCTTTGCGCCCACGGCGATCACGCAGTACGTCGTCTCCGGCGCATCCTCGGCGCAGGACGCGCTCAACGTCATCCTGCTCGGGGAGCAGGCCGGCCTGAACGTCGCCGGTGGCGAAGCTCCCAACTGCGAGCACGACCCCGGCCTGCAGCCGGTGCTGCTCTTCGAGTCCATCGAGGACCTGCAAAACGCGCCCGCCATCTGCCGCGAGCTATGGACCAGCCCGCAGTATCAGACGTTGCTCACCGCGTGGCAGCACCGGCAGGAGATGATGCTCGGCTACTCGGACTCCAACAAGGACGGTGGCATGATCGCCAGCACCTGGGAGATATGGAAGGCACACCGCGCGCTGCACACGGTCGCGCGAGAGTGCGGCGTCACGCTGCGCCTCTTCCACGGCCGCGGCGGCACGGTCGGCCGCGGCGGCGGGCCCACGCACCGCGCCATCTTCGCGCAGCCGCTGGACAGCTTTACCGGCGAGCTGCGCCTGACCGAGCAGGGCGAGGTGCTGAACTGGAAGTACTCCGATGTGGTGCTCGCTGAGCGCAACCTTGAGCTGATGATCGCGGCCTCGCTGGATGCGATTGCGCGCCCTGACATTGTTGCCGCTCCCACCCATCGCGATGGAGCCGCGATGGATGGGCCACCCAAGACCTCGGTGGCACCGCACCTCACCGGCGAGATCCTGCCCGCATGGGAGGTCGCGCTGGACGAACTCTCCGCCACCTCCTTCGCCTTCTACACCAAACACATCGTCGATGATCCGGAGGTCTTCGCCTACTTCGAGCAGGCCACGCCGGTCGCCGAGCTGGAGCACGCGCGCATCGGCAGCCGCCCCGCCAAGCGCACCGATGCCAGCTCGACCAAAAAACGCAGCATGGCCGACCTGCGCGCCATCCCGTGGGTCTTCGGCTGGATGCAGTCGCGCCACGTGGTGCCGGCATACTTCGGCGTTGGCCACGCGCTGGAGCAGTTCATATCCACTTCTGATTTGTCATCTCGACCAGAGCCTTCGCGCAGCGAAGACGGATTGGAGAGCGGGGCCCCCGACGAGCGTTCTTTGCTCGATGGGGTGCAGAGACCCGCAGTTGTGAGTGCCGCCAACCCGCGCCTCGAACTCCTGCAGCAGATGGCGCGTGACTTCCCGCTCTTCCTCGACATCATCCGCAACGTGGAGCTGGCGCTGGCCAAGGCCGACTTCGGCATCGCGCGGCTCTACTCCTCGCTCGTCGCCGACGAGGCGCTGCGCGCGCGCGTGTTCTCCACGCTGGAAGCCGAGTTTGACCGCACCCGCCGCATGGTGCTCGCCGTCACCGGGCAGACCGCGCTGCTGGAGCGCAACCCGGTGCTGGCCAAATCCATCCGCCGCCGCAACCCGTACGTAGACCCGATGAGCCTGCTGCAGCTCGAACTGCTGCGCCGTAAACGCGCGGGCGAACGCAGCGAAGAGTTGGACCGCGCCATCACCGCTACGATCAACGGCATCAGCGCAGGACTGAGAAACACAGGTTAAGTCCCGTTGCAGACGCGGGCCGCTAGGTTCCAGGCTGCACGTAAGGCACCTGCCCCAGATAGCGCCGCTCGCGCCCGCGCGGATCGTCTTCCACCCGCATGGGCAAGTCGAAGATCATCGTCGGCCGTGCCGGCAGCGAGAACGCCGGCCACATCGGCGCGCCAGGCGTGTTCGGGTCGCCCGTGCGCGCGAAGGCGAGGAAGGCCTCGCTGACGGCGTCGGCCATCGGCTGCGCCCGCGCCTTGTCAGCTTCGGTGCTGCCGGCCATTCCCGGCGAGAGCGCCACGTTGTCAAACGCCAGCACCAGGTCCAGCGTGTGTGGCGCGCCCCACTTGCCGTCGTCCACCGGACTCTTCCAGTTCAGCTGATAGACCCAGGTGCGCGGCAGGGCAACAGGGTCTACTGCGCGGCGCTCGGCCTCGATCACCTCGCCGCGCCACGAGCGCGAGTCCGTGGTGACCGCGAAGAAGACATCGCTCGCGGAGTACGTGGGGTTCCACTCGCGGTACTTCGCGATGACCTCCACGACAGGAAGCGAGATGCCAGGGCCCTTCAGGAACGGTGCGTCCTTCTCCAGCGCCGCGGGCAGCGTCTCCCAGGTCAACTGGAAGAGTTCGGGGCGTCCGCCGCCGATGAGCACCCGTGTCTCATCGTGCGTGTTGCCCAGCACCATCGGCACGTTGGCGGAGAGCCGCGGGTCCGCTGGTTCGAACGGATCGACCGGCAGAGAGCGGCCATCCTTCACGGGGCCAAAGTAACCGCCCGCGCGCGTCGCCGCTTGTAGCTGCTGCATGGTCGCCGAACGCAGCGCACTTGCCGCGGCTGCAGGTCGCGCGGGGTCGATGCCCAACTGTTTCAGCACCGCGCGCGCGCGCTCCGTCGCATGTTGCGGTTGCACGCCGGTCACCTGCTGCCCGCTCATCGTGATTACGCGATGGAAGAGCCCCTTCGCCGGTGGTTGTGCCATGAGCGTCGCGCACTTTGCTCCGCCGCCACTCTGCCCGAAGATCATCACCCGCGAGGGGTCGCCGCCGAACGAGGTAATGTTATCGCGCACCCAGTGGAGCGCCAGCACCAGATCCAGCTGCCCCGCATTGCCGGAGTCCTCAAACCCCTGCCCCGGCAGCAGCTCTGCCAGGTACATGTAGCCGAACGAGTTCAGCCGGTGGTTCACCGTCACCACGACAACATTGCCGCGCCGCGCCAGGCGCGTTCCGTCGTACAACGCGGCGTTCGCCGTCCCGTTCGCGAACGCGCCGCCGTGGATGTAGACCATCACCGGCCGCAGCTTGCCGTCCCGCAGACCCGGCGTCCATACGTTCAAGTGCAGACAGTCTTCACTCTGCTCGCCTTCATCGAGGGGCAGATGGTATCCCGGTCTTGCGGCTGCCGCTTCGCGCGCTTTGGCGCTCTCATACTCGGGTCGGGCACCCACGGTCTGCGGGGCGCGTGGCGCCCACTCGCTGCACTCCTTCACCTTTGTCCAAGGTACTGGCGGCAGCGGCGCGGCAAACCTCGTCTGCGCCGTGTCCAAACCATAGGGAATACCCTTGAAGCAGCGAATCTCTGCGCTTGCGACGTACCCTCGGACCTTGCCGAAGGTTGTCATCGCCAGTACCTGAGGCAATTTGTTCTGGCCGTGCAACGCTACCCGCGACAACAACGACGCTGCGCCTGCGGCGACTCCAGCCACCAGGACCTCACGACGATTCACTCGCAGCCTCGCTTTCTCTACGCTCACCACTCTAACCTCCGCGCTACCCCACCGGCTCCATGCTGCTGAACTGTTTCTCGACGGCAATCAGATCGTCGGCGGAGAGCTTGTCCGCCGAGCGCAGCGCCGGGAAGAAGACCGACCACATCCCGGTGACAGCCAGGCTGGCCACGCCGCCGATGACCACCGCGCGCACCGCGCCCCACCAGTGGGCGGTCAGCCCGCTCTCGTACTCGCCCAGCTCATTGCTCGCGCCCAGGAACAGCCAGTTCACGCTGCTCACGCGTCCGCGCATCTGGGGCGGCGTGGCCAGTTGCAGAATGCTGGAGCGGACCACCACGCTCACCATGTCCGTCGCGCCGATGATCACCAGCGCCGCGCAGCTCAGCAGCAGGTTAGTGCTCAGCCCGAAGACCACGGTCGCCGCGCCGAACATCCCCACGCACAGCAGCATGGTCTTGCCCGCGCGCCGTTTGATGGGAAGCGCCAGCAGCGTCAGGCTCACGGCCAGCGCTCCCAGGCTGGGCATGGCGCGCAGCAGCCCCAGTCCGTTCGCTCCTTCATGCAGTACGTCGGACGCGAAGATCGGCATCAGGCTCACCGCGCCGCCCAGCAGCACCGCGAACAGGTCCAGCGAGATCGACCCCAGCAGCAGCCGCGTCCCGATCACGTAGCGCAGCCCGGCCAGCATCGTCTCCACGGTGAAACCTTTTTTTTCGCCTGCGCCTCGCGGACGTATAAACAGAAAGAGGGTCAGAAACGTCAGCAGCGCCGCCAGCGTAAAGCAGTAGACCAGCGGCGCGCCATTCAACCGCGACAATCGCCCGCCGGTAAGCCTGCCGATGGCGACGGTGAACAAGAGCCCCCCGATCATCGGCCCTGTGGCGTTGGCGATCTGGAAGATGCTCGCGCCCCAGGTCACCGCGTTGACGAAGTGCTCCTTCGGGACCAGCGTGGGCACCAGCGCGCTGGACGCCGGCCCGCTGAAGCATCTCCCTGTGCCGATGAGGAACAGCACCGCATAGATCACCCAGATGTTGTGCGCGCCGCGCAGCGAGATCCACAGCAGCAGCGCGGTCGCCACCGCCTGCACCGCGTAGCAGGCCATAATCACCGCACGGCGGTCGTAGCGGTCGGCCACATGCCCTGCCGGCAGCACAAAGAACAGGCCGGGAAGAAACAGCGCCAGCCCGGTGTAGCCCAGCGCCAGCGCCGAGTGCGTAATCTGGTACACCTGCCAGGCCACGCCCACCGACTGCGCCTCCGCGCCCATAATCCCCAGCAGCCGCGCCGCCGAGTAGATGCGGAAGTCCCGCGACCGCAACGCCACTGTCGCGTTTGGCTTCTCTACACTTGCCTTGCTGCTGGGATGCTCGCCGCCGTCCATCTCCTCTATGCTCCCACACTTCGGCGCAGCCGATATCATGGAACCCAGTGCCCGCACCTGACCAACCCGCCGTCGGCTCCCTGCTCGGCTTGTTGCCGACCGAGGCCCGCAACCCCGCCTCCGAGCGGCTCGACCAGCTCTCCACGCTGGAGATGCTGGAGCTGATCAACGCCGAGGATGCCACGGTCGCCGCCGCGGTCCACGCCGAGCTGCCGCACATCGCACGGGCCATCGACGAAGTTGCCGCGCGCTTCGCGCAAGGTGGACGACTGTTCTACGTCGGCGCCGGCACCAGCGGCCGGCTCGGCGTGCTGGACGCCAGTGAGTGCCCGCCGACCTTCTCCGTGGCCGCCGATCTCTTCCAGGGCCTCATCGCCGGCGGCGACCGCGCACTGCGCCTCTCCAGCGAGCACTCCGAGGACTCCCGCGAAGAGGGTGCCCGCGACCTCGCCGCTGCCGGCTTCGGCTCTCCGCGTTTCACCCAAGATGTGTCATCTCGACCGAAATCGCATAGCGACGAAGTGGAGAGCGAGGTCCCCGGCGAGCGTTCTTTGTTCGATGGGGTGCAGAGACCCGCAGTCGGCACCCGCGACACCCTCATCGGCATCGCCGCCAGCGGTCGCACTCCCTACGTGCTCGGCGCTCTCGAGTACGCGAAGACGCTCGGGGCTCTCACGATTGGAATCAGCTGCGTTCCCGGCTCCGCACTCGCGCAGGCCGCGGAGATCGCCATCACTCCTGCGACCGGTCCCGAGGTGCTGACCGGCAGCACACGCCTGAAGGCAGGCACCGCGACCAAGATGGTATTGAACATGATCTCCACGGGGGTGATGGTGCGCAGCGGCGCGACCTTCGGCAACCTGATGGTCAACGTCCGCCCCACCAATGCCAAGCTCGTCGACCGCGCCCAGCGCATCATCGCCGCGGCTACCGGCTGCGACCTCGCCACCGCCGCGCGCCTGCTCACGGACTCCGGCAACAACGTGAAGACCGCCGTCGTGATGCGGAAGCTCTCGCTTGACCGCGCCGCCGCTGAAGCGCGCCTAGCCGCAGCACAGGGCATCCTGGCGAAGGCCGTTAGCGCGTAGTCGAGTATGCCGTCGCGTCCCTCCGCGACCTTCGCGTCCGCCGCGTTCGCCGCGTTCGCCTTTGCATTTCTTGTTTGTCATTCCCGAAGGGAATCTGCTTCGGATTGTTCCTTACCCAAACAGCGTCGGCCTGTGCGGCATCTCGATGCCCAGATGCTCATACGCCAGTCGCGTGGCCACGCGCCCGCGCGGCGTGCGGTCGAGGAAGCCAATCTGGATCAGGAACGGCTCGTACACTTCTTCCAGCGCGTCCTGCTCCTCGGCCAGCGCGGCGGCCAGCGTGTTCAGGCCGACGGGGCCGCCGTCATACTTCTCGATGATGGTGCGCAGCAGCCGCCGGTCGAGCTCATCGAAGCCGTGCGCGTCCACCTCCAGCAGCTGTAATGCTGCGACCGCCGTGGGGCGGTCGATGGTCCCCGAAGCGCGCACCTCGGCGAAGTCCCGCACGCGCCGCAGCAGGCGGTTGGCGATGCGCGGCGTTCCGCGGGAGCGCATCGCAATCTCCGCCGCGCCGTCGCGGTCAATAGGAACGCCCAGCACCTCGGCCGAGCGCTCCACCACAAACCGCAGCTCGTCGTCGGTATAGAACTCCAGGCGCAGCAGGATGCCGAAGCGCGAGCGCAGTGGAGAACTCAGCAACCCCGGCCGCGTGGTCGCCGCCACAAACGTGAATGGGTCAATGCGCATCACGTGCGTGCGCGCCGCGGGGCCGGTGCCGATCATGATGTCCAGCTGGTAGTCCTCCAGCGCGGTGTAGAGCTTTTCTTCCATCACCGGCTGCAGGCGATGGATTTCGTCGAGGAATAGCACCTGCCGCGCCTTCAGGTTGGTCAGGATGGCGGCCATGTCGCCGGCCACCTGCAGCGCCGGCCCGCTGGTCTGCTGGAAGCCCACGTCCAATTCGTTCGCAATGATCGTCGCGAGCGTGGTCTTGCCCAGCCCCGGCGGCCCAAAGAGCAGTACGTGGTCCAGCGCCTCGCCGCGCGACTTCGCCGCTTCGAGCGCAATCGCCAACTGCTCCTTGGCCTTTGTCTGCCCGATAAACTCGGCCAGCCGCTTGGGCCGCAGCTTCAGCTCGACGGCGTCATCGTCCTCGACGCGCCCCGCCGAGACCAGCCGCTCGGCCTCCGCCGACTTCGGCGCAGCGCCCATCTTCTTCTTTTGTGCGAAGTCCATCTCAGGCGAGGATACGGCGAAGAGACTTGTGGAGGCAAAGAATCGCTGGTTTCGTTAAGGGCACGGCTTCAGCCGTGCCGTAAATGGCCCCAATTGATGCGGGGCTTCAAGCCCAGGGATATGCCTTCGCATCGTTCGCCGCACGCTATCATTTGAGCGAGATATCACGCAGGCCCGGAGGTCCTATGCTCACAGACGAAGAGTTCAAAGCAGGCATCAAGCCATGCGATGAGAGCCACGTTCCGAATGCCGAAACCATCGAGGCCATCGAAGCAGCCCGCCGCGGTGAAGTCGCGACCTTCAACAGCGTGGAAGAACTCTTCAGCGAGCTGGACTCCGCCGACAATCCGGAATTTGCTGGATGACTCTTTCACTTGACACCACCCAGCGTGGGGTCTAACGTTCCTCCATTCGGAGCAGGGCAGATACCAGAGTCCTCCGTTCCAGCTCCTCCGGCCCCCTCACTCTCTCCCTTGTCCGTCCACGCACCCCTTGGTTGGATCGCAGTGCAGGAGAGATGCCATGTCTGTTTCCTTCGCAAAAGATATTGCTCCGCTCTTTACCCCGGGAGACGTTACCTGCATGGGGCGCCACGGCGTTCTACTGAAGGATTTCGCCTACATGTCCGTGCCCGCCAACGCCGCTAATGTGCTGGCCCACCTGGATGGATCCAGACCGCCTCTCATGCCTCCGGGCGGATGGCCGGCCGCCAATATCAAGGCCTTCAAGAGCTGGATCGCCGACGGCTACAAGCCGTAACTCCCACATCGCCAAGCCGCCTTGTACATCCGGGCCTCATTGCTTTGCAGAGAAACAGATAAGGAAAGAGGTACGACCCATGCGCCTGAACCTGTCCAGAAACACCACCCTGCTGATCGCTCTGCTGGCCGCCGCCGCTCTGGCGGGAGGCTACCGCTGCCGCAACTTCTTCCGCTTGCACTCCGTCCATGCTGCCGGAAATCTTGCTCCACAGCCCATCCAGTTGCCTGGCTTCCCGTTTGCCGCCGCAACCATCAACGGCTGGGTCTCCGCCGGCAATCAGAGCGCCATCCGCACCCACGGCTGGAATATCTGGGCCGGCCTCTCCGCCATCACCTCCGCGAGCCAGGGTCTGCCGATCTACGAGACGTGGTACAGCAACACGGAGGTCCAGCAGGGTCCGCCGGCGCAGGCTGCCGCAACACGATTCACCGTCCTGCGCTCCGCCGGACACCCTGTCCACAACTTCGAGGTGCCGGAGCAGCTCCATCACGCCCGCCTGCACACCGCCGGCCTCGCCTTCGTTCCCTCCGCCGCCGCTGCCGTGGACGTCCATGCCCAGATCCTCGTCACCACGCAGTTCGACGCCGACTACGCCCAGTCAGTCTGGTCCAACAACTACCAGAATCCCGCCACCGTCTGGAACCTCCAGGCCAACTGGGGTACCATCACGCCCGTCTCCGCGCGCGTCATCAAACCCTTCACCGCGCCCTCCATCAGCACCAAGCCCGTCTATCAGTTCGTCAACGGCCCCCATCACAACAATGGCCTCACCACGGTGAAGTACTGGCTCGGCGACCTCACCACCGGCCCCACCCACTCCACCAACCGGGCCTTCCCCACGCCCGACACCTGGAACCAGTGCGTCGTCGTCAACACCGGCAGCGCGCCTAACCCCGGCAACCTTACCTGCTTCGGCACCAGCACGCCCGCCACCGGCATGGTCCCGGTGAGCAAGTTCTACAACTACGTGCTCACCGCCGCGGAAGCCACAAACGCCTGCGCGCAACTTGGCCTCCCCAACCCTTGCGACATCCAGGCCGGCGACTATGCCATCCTCGTCGCGATGCACGTCTCCACCCGCGAGAACGACAACTGGACCTGGCAGACCTTCTGGTTCAACTACAACCAGCCGTTCCCGTACGGTGCGCCGCCCGTCAACGTTCCCGCGCCGTTCAACAGCTACGCCATGTGCAGCGGCTACTCCATGACCATCAATCCCTCCAACAGCGGGCGCGGAACCAACACCGAGTGCTACAACCCGTATCTGGAGACCGGCCTAGGCCCCACCGTGCAGGGCACCAAATCCAACTGCATGTCCTGCCACTCGGTCGCCTCCATCGGCAACAATCCCAACGACGGCAACGCGCAACCCAGCCCCAGAAACAGCTTTGGCTACCCCACCTTTGCCTCCGGAACGGCGAATATCTCCGTACGGCTCCCAAGTGATGCCAGGGTCTTCTTCGACTGTCAA
>Ga0302157_10003821_pt1 | contig 16719 bp, 14 predicted proteins | sample I_Bog_N3_3_FD_193502 | JGI IMG/M metagenome (GOLD analysis project Ga0302157, IMG submission 193502) | Peat permafrost microbial communities from Stordalen Mire near Abisko, Sweden - I_Bog_N3_3 | ecosystem: Environmental > Terrestrial > Soil > Wetlands > Peat | place: Sweden: Abisko, Stordalen...
GAACTGCCAGTCACCCAGCCGGTGGTCGTCGAGGACGTGGCCGGCATGCTCTCGGCCTTCGGGGCGGATGGGACCGGGGCGACCGTCGACGACGAGGAGCGCACGCGCTACGGGGTCCTGCTGGACCGCGCCGCCGGGCGGGGACTGCTCACCCCGGCGGAGTACGAGGTACGACTGCGCGAGCTCGCCGCCGCCACCACCGTCGAGGAGATGGTCGCCCTGGTGACCGAGCTGCCCGTCCTGGCCACCGCGGTGGCGCCGTCAGGCCGGGTGCGGCCACCGACCGGAGGTGCCGGGCTGGGCCGGTCCCCGACAGCGGTCGGGGGCCCACGCGTCGGTCCTGCCCCGTCACCGGCCGGGTTCCCGCCCTTCGACGCGGTGTCGGGGCTGTCGCACGCGGCGCCCCGGCGTTCCAGCCCGTGGTTCATCCTGGCCGTGGTGGTGGTGATCCTGGTGGTGGCGATGGTGTTCTTCGCCGTCTACGCCGAGCACCTGGTCCACGTGCACGACACCGGCCTGCCGGCGTCGCCGCGGCCGGTGGCCTGGCTCAGTGCCCTTCGTTCTTGAGGAACTGCTCGAGCTCGGCGGCGATCTCGTCCCCGCTCGGGACATCCCCGTCCAGGCCCAGTGGGTTGACCTCTTCGGCGTCGACCGCCGTCTCCAGCCGACGGACCATGTCGAGGTGCTCGGGGTTCGAGCCGATCAGCTCGTCGACCTGGCGCCGGGACGCCTCGCCGGCGGCGCGCACCGTGGAGGCGTCCAGCACGGCTCCGGTCACCGCGCACAGCCCTTCGATGAGGGCGGCGCTGGCCTCGGGATAGGGCATCGCCGACACGTAGTGCGGCACGCGGGCCCACAGGCCGATCACCGGCACGCCGGCATCGCCGAGCGCCACCTCCATGGCGGCCTGGACCCCGGCCGGCACCTCCAGGGTGCCGTGCACCGAGCCCACCCGTCCGGCCAGTCCGGCCGACTGGGGCGGGACCGTCGAGGCCAGGCGGACCGGGCGGGTGTGCGGCGCCGGTGCGGGGAAGGCCCCGAGGCCGACCACGGTGCGGACGCCGAGGGCGCGGGTCAGCGCCACCACGTCGCGGATGAAGGTGGGCCACCGGAAGTCCGGCTCCGGTCCGGTCAGGTACAACAGGTCGGCGCCCACGCGGTCCTTGCCGGCCACCAGCGTGATGGCGGGCCAGGTGAGCCCGGTGGTGATGCCGTCCTCCAGCCGGGCCACGGGTCGCCTGGCGCGCTGGTCGAGGAGCAGCTCGGTGTCGAAGGATGCCACAGGCGAGGTGGGGGACGAGGCCAGGAGCTCGGCGATGGCGGCCGAGGCTCCCATGCCGGCGTCGACCCAGCCCTCCATCGAGACCACCAGGATCGGCCGCGAGAGCGACGCGTCCACGGGCTCGCCCCACTCGGGGTCGAACCGGTAGAGGGGTGCAGTGTCGTGATCGGTCACAGTGACTCCACTTCGGCCAACGCCCGCTCGCCCAGCCGCCCCACATGGGCGGCGAACTGATCCACTCCGGAACGGTCGCCGGCGGCGGCCCCCCCTGCATAGCGCACGAAGACCCCTTGCAGGATACAGGCCAATTTCCAGAACCCGAACGCACGGTAGAAGGCCATCGACGAGAGGTCCCGTCCGCTGCCGGCGGCGTACCGGGCCACCAGGTCGGACCTCCGGGCGAACCCGGGCAGGGTGGTCGGGGCCACGCCCAGCAGGGCCTGGTCCTCGTCCCCGGGCTCGGCCCAGTAGACGAGCAGGAGCCCGAGATCGGCCAGCGGATCGCCGAGCGTGCAGATCTCCCAGTCCAGGATGGCCTGCACCTCGCCGGCGTCGTCGAGCACCGTATTGTCGAGCCGGTAGTCCCCGTGCACGATGGCCACGCCCTGCTGGGCGGGGACCCGCTCGGCCAGGAGCTCGTGGACGCGGTCGATGACCGCGGGACCGGGAACGCCGTCGACCGTCGACTGGGTGAACTGGGTGTGCCACCGTTTCAGCTGGCGCTCGATGTACCCGTCGCGGCGGGCGAAGCCGCCGAGGCCGATGGCGTCGACGTCGACGTCGTGCAGGGCCAGGAGGGTGTCGACGAGGGACTCGCCGGCGTGCGCCCGGCTCGACTCGGCCAGCTCGGCGGCGGCACGCTCGTCCCGGAGGATGTGTCCCTCGACGAAGGACATCACGTAGAAGGGGGCGCCGGTGACGCCCTCGTCGGTGCAGAGCCCGAGCGCCTCGGGCACCGGCACGTCGGTGTCCCCGAGTGCGCTGATCACCGTGAACTCACGCTGCATGTCGTGGGCGGTCGGGAGCACGTGGCTGACCGGCGGGCGGCGGAGGGCGAACGACGCCCCGGCCCGGTCGGTCACCCGGTAGGTGAGGTTGGAACGGCCCCCGGCGATCAGTTCGAAGGCGAACGGGGGCGTGGCCGCGCTCACGGCCGAGGCCATCCACGCCGTGACGCGGTCCTGGTCGATCCCCTCGATGTCGCCGGGGCGGTCCGGTGGAGCTGCTCCCATGCCCCGACGCTACCCGCGCCGCCAACCGGCCCCCGGCGACGGCGGTGGGAGTCCCCGAAGGTGCCGCATCCCGGGTGTCCTCCCGGTATCGTCGGGTCGATGGTCGACGTCACCGATGCCACGTTCGAACACGAGGTCCTCCTCCGGTCCGAGGAGGTCCCGGTGGTCGTGGACCTGTGGGCGCCCTGGTGCGGCCCGTGCCGCACGCTCGGGCCCATCATCGAGCAGGTGGTCGACGCCACCGACGGAGCCGTGGTGCTGGCCAAGGTGAACGTGGACGAGAACCCGGCCATCTCGGCCAGCTTCAAGGTGCAGTCGATCCCCGCCGTGTTCGCCCTGAAGGGTGGCAAGGTGGTCGACGGCTTCATCGGGGCCCTCCCCGAGGCGGCCGTGAGCGAGTTCGTGGCCAAGTTGACCCCGGCGCCCTCGGAGGCCGATCTCCTGGTGGCCGAGGGCCTCGCCACCGACACCGAGGAGCCGCTCCGCCGGGCGCTCGACCTGCAGCCCGACCACGAGGGGGCCATCTGCGCCCTGGCCGGCAGGCTGATCGCAGGCGGCCAGCCCGACGAGGCCATCGCCCTCCTCGGGCGGATTCCCGAGACCCCGGCCACCCGGCTGCTGCTGGCCGAGGCCCGGCTGGCCGGCCAGGACGTCCGCGTCGACCCAGACGGCGTCGAGGCCCTCTTGGACGGGCTGTTGGAGCGCGTGCGCGACGACACGGACGCCCGCCAGGAGTTCCTCGATCTCCTCGAGACGCTGGGACCCGACGATCCCCGCACGTCCCACTACCGCAAGGCGCTGGCCACCCGGCTCTTCTGACCACCCGGAGCCGCGGGTAGCGTCACGGTCGTGCAGGCCACCCGGTTGTCGCTCGGCGACAGAACGTTCGACATCACCGACCGGGCCGTGGTCATGGGCATCCTGAACCGGACGCCGGACTCCTTCTACGACAAGGGAGCCACCTTCGCGCTCGCCGATCTGGTGGACCGGGCGGCGCGGCTGGTCGAGGACGGAGCCGACCTGCTCGACGTCGGCGGGGTGAAGGCCGGCCCGGGACCGGCCGTGGACGAAGCCGAGGAGCTCGACCGGGTGATCCCGGCCATCGAGGCCCTGCGGGCCCGCTTCGACCTGCCCCTGTCCGTCGACACCTGGCGGGCCTCCGTGGCCAAGGAGGCGTTTTCGGTGGGGGCGGTGGTGGGGAACGACATCAGTGGGTTCGCCGACCCCGACTACCTGACGGTGGCCGCCGCCGCCGGGGCCACCGTGGTGGCCACCCACATCCGTCTCGGGCCCCGGATCCCCGATCCCGATCCCGTCTACGACGACGTGGCCGTGGCGGTCCGGGACTTCCTGGTGGAGCGGGCGGCCTGGGCCCGTGCCGCCGGGCTCCCGCCCGAACGGATCGTCCTCGACGCCGGCCTCGACCTCGGGAAGACGGCGGCCCAGTCACTGACGCTCCTGCGCACGTCGGAGCAGCTGGCTGTCCTGGGCCACCCCCTGCTGCTCTCGGCGTCGAACAAGACCTTCCTCGGGGTGGTGCTCGGGCTGGAGCTCGGGCAGCGCCGCGACGCATCGCTGGCGGCCACGGCCCTCGGTGCCGCCAAGGGGTGCCGCATCATGCGGGTGCACGATGTGGCCGCCCACCGCCAGGTGTGCGACACCGTGGCCGCCGTCCTCGCCGCCCGTCGCCGCTCGGCCCCGGAGCCGCGGTGAGGGGCCGGCCGGCGTGAGCCCCACCCGCTCGACGGTACGCCCGGACACCGCCGTCCTGCCGGTGTACCTGGTGCGCGGCGACGACCCCTCGCTGGTGGCCCAGGCCGCCCACGCGCTGACCACCCGCCTGGTCGGGGACGGTGACGTCTCCATGATGGTCGAGGAGTTCGGGGGACCCGGCGTCGACGGCTTCGACGTGGGACCGGTCATCGACGCCTGCACCACCCCGCCGTTCCTGGTCGAGCGCCGGGTGGTGGTGGTCCGCGAGGCCGGCCAGCTGACCGCCGCCGATGCCAAGCGACTGGTGGCCTACGTCCAGGATCCGCTGCCCACCACGGCGCTGGTCCTGGTGTCGGGGGGCGGGACGGTGCCCTCGTCGCTGACCAAGGCGGTGACCGCCACCGGTGAGGTGATGGAGACGTCGGTGGGCACGGGACGGGCCCGGTCCCAGTGGCTGGCCGACCACCTGAAGGAGGGGCCGGTGCGCCTCGACGGGTCGGCCGCGGGCCTGCTGTCGGCCCATCTGGGCGGGGACATGGGTCGCCTGGAGGGTCTGCTCGGGACGCTGGCCACCGCCTACGGCCCGGGTGCCGCCGTGTCGGCGGCGGACCTCGAGCCCTTCCTCGGCGAGGCCGGATCGTTGGCCCCCTGGGACCTCACCGATGCCGTCGATGCCGGCGAGACGGCCAAGGCCCTGGCCGTGCTCCGCCGCATGCTGGTGGCGGGCGACACCCATCCGCTGGTGGTCATGACCCTGCTGCACCGCCACTACCGACAGATGCTGCGCCTGGACGGCGCCGGGGTCACCTCCGCCGACCAGGCCGCCCAGCTGTTGGGACTGCGCAGCTCGTACCCGGCCAAGAAGGCGCTGGCCCAGGCCACCCGGTTGGGCTCGGCGGGCGTCGGGCGGGCCATCCAGCTGCTGGCGCGGGCGGACCTGGACCTGCGTGGGCTCACCGACCTCGGTGGTGACGTGGTGCTCGAGGTACTCGTGGCCCGGTTGAGTCGTCTGGCCCGACAGGGCCGGTAGGGACGGGGGGTCCCGGCCCTGCCGGACCGACGATGGTTCAGGACGTGAGGGCGTCCCGTGACTGCTCGCCGTTGTCGGCGACGTTCTCGGTCCACTGGGCCCCGGCCCAGTAGCGGAATTGGTGCCTCCCGGTCGGGTCGGCCTTCCAGCCGGGTGGCACGGTCGACGACCCGGGGCCCGAGGCCTCCTGGGTCGGGGCCGGTGCCGGGATGCTGGACCGCTGCCGGGGGCGGTAGGCCCGGGTCAGGGACGCCGTCGCCGTCCGCCCGGTGCCTCCTCCTGTGCTGAAGAAGCCCCGTCCGGTGTCGACGCCGCCCCCGGGACCGGCACCGGTGTCGATCAGGCGGACCTCGCCGTCGGCGACGGTGGTGGCGCCGAAGCTTCCGAACCGCTCGGGAGGGGCGATGACGGTCCCCACCACCCCGCCCTCGTCACGCTGGGCCTGGATGGCGTCGTCGCCGAAGCTCTCGAACGGGAGGCTGGCGGCGCGACCGGCCGCCGCGAGGGCCGTGACCTTGGGCCGGGCGATGCGCAGGTACATGGCCAGCCCGATCAGTGGCACCAGCAGGACCAGGACGCAGTAGGCCGGCTTCGACTCCTCGGCCCGTCGCCAGGCCCATCCGGGTTGGCGCAGCACGTCGACGGTCCCGGCGACGATGGACACGGCGATGATCGCCACCACCAGCTCCAGTGAGAGGTTGCTCGTAGCTGCCAGCTGAACATTCATGAACCACAGCCTCCTGTTGTCGTCATTTCCACTCTGGACACCTGGGTCGGACCGCGGTTTCGGCACACCCGCTCCGGTCTCCGGGGCGACCCCTCGGACGGTGGGACGGTCGGTTGTGTCGTGCCCCCGGGAGGGCGTCCGTGCGGCCCGGTGGGACGGGATGGCCCGCTCGCCGGTTGCAGAATCAGAATGGGAATGATGGTGAGGCTGGTGGTGCGTCGATCCGGGTGGTGCCCGGACCTCGTGGTGCCGTGCGCATCGTGCACGGCGTGTTATCACCCTTAGTGTTGACTATGTCACCTACCGTAGTCAAGTGGATTCAGCGGAAATCCCGTGACGCCGGCACGGGTCCCAGATCCAGCGGATCGAACCGCTCGGCCACCAGGGTCATCGACCCTTCCGACCGTTCGATGCGACCGCGCACCAGCAACGCCGGACACGACCGCGCCACCGGCTTCCACCGGACCCAGGCCCCCCGGGAGCAGACGATGTTGACCATGCCGGTCTCGTCCTCGAGGTTCAAGAAGACCGCTCCGTGCGCGCTCTCGGGCTGCTGGCGGTGGGTCACCACCCCTCCGACGGTGATCCGCTCGCCGGTCGGTCTCGACCGCACCCCGGCGGCGGGGAGGATCCCCCGCCGGCTCAGGCCGTCCCGGGCCAGTTCCATGGCGGTGATGTCCGGGGCCATTCCGAGCGACCACAGGTCGTCGGCCACCCCCTCCCACGGCGTGGGGTGGGGGAGGGGTGGCGGGTCGGCCCCGGTGATCATCCCCGGGAGGCGGTCCGCCGTGGCCTGGGAGGCCGCCCCCGCCTGCCACACCAGCGATCTCCGGCCCGTGTCGCCGTCCCGTCGTCCGGCCCCCGTCCCTCGTCCCGGCTCCTGTCTCGACCCCTGTCCCGACCCCAGGTCGTCGAGCGCTCCGGCGGTGGCCAACGCCTCCAACTGGGCTCGGGTGACCCCGGCCCGGCGCACCAGGTCCTCCATCCCCGCCCACGGCTGTCCGGCGGCGATCCGCTCCGCGGTCTCTGTCCCGATGCCGCGCACGGACGACAGTCCGAGTCGCACCGCCGGCCCGCCCCCGCCCCCGGCCCCGGTGCCCGGCCGACCATGGTCCGGATCGACGACTTCGAGGGCAGCGTCGGCGCCTCCGGCGTTCACGTGGGGCCGGCGGACCACCACGCCGTGGCGCTTGGCGTCGGCCACCAGGCTCTGGGGGGACCAGAATCCCATGGGCTGGGCGTTCAGCAGTCCGGCGGTGAACGCCGCCGGGTAGTGCACCTTGCACCAGGCGGTGGAGTACACCAGGTGGGCAAAGGCCACCGAATGGCTCTCGGGGAACCCGAAGTTGGCGAAGGCGGCCAGCGCCTCGTAGACCTGCTCGGCCACCTCGACCGGGACCTGCCGGGCGGCCATGCCGGCGAACAGGCGGCCCCGCAGGCGGGCCATCCGCTCGCCCGACCGCTTGGCGCTCATGGCCTGGCGCAACTCGTCCGCCTCGGTCGGGGTGAACCCGGCCACATCGATGGCGATCTGCATCAGCTGCTCCTGGAAGAGGGGGACGCCGAGCGTGCGCTCCAGGGCCGGCTGCAGGAGCGGGTGGAGGTAGGTGACCGGCTCGCTCCCGTTGCGCCGCCGGATGTAGGGGTGGACGGCATGGCCCTGGATGGGGCCCGGGCGGATGAGCGCCACCTCGATGGCCAGGTCGTAGAAGCACCGGGGCTGGACGCGGGGGAGGGTGTTCATCTGGGCCCGCGACTCCACCTGGAACACCCCGACGGTGTCGGCCCGGCACAGCAGGTCGTAGACCTCGGGCTCCTGGTCCAGGTGGGCCAGGTCGACCTCGACATGGTGATAGGTGCGCACCAGGTCCACCATGTGGTGCAGCGCGGTGAGCATGCCCAGGCCGAGGAGGTCGAATTTGACCAGCCCGGCCGCCGCACAGTCGTCCTTGTCCCACTGGAGCACGCTCCGTCCGGGCGTGCGCCCCCACTCGACCGGGCAGACCTCCACCACCGGCCGGTCGCAGATGACCATGCCGCCGGAGTGGATGCCCAGGTGTCGGGGGAAGTTGAGCACCTCGGTGGCCAGTCTCCTCACCACCGCCGGAACGTCGGCGCGCTCCTCGAGGGACTCGCCCCGGTCCACCGACTTCGACCAGGCGTCCACGTCCTCGGGTGGGTGGCCGAGTGCCTTGCCCACGTCCCGGAGGGCCGAGCGCGGGCGGTAGGTGATCACGTTGGCCACCTGGGCGGCGTGCTGCCGGTCGTAGCGCTCGTAGACGTACTGGATGACCTCCTCGCGCCGGCCCGACTCGATGTCCACGTCGATGTCCGGCGGTCCGTCCCGTGCGGGGGACAAGAAGCGCTCGAACAGCAGCCCGAGCGAGACGGCGTCGACGTTGGTGATGCCGAGGGCGTAACAGACCGCCGACGTGGCCGCCGACCCCCGGCCCTGGCAGAAGATGTCCTTGTCCCGGCAGAACATGACGATGTCCCAGACGGTCAGGAAGTAGCCGGGGAACCCCAGCTCGCCGATGATGGCCAGCTCCCGCTCCAGCTGGGCGTAGGCCCCCGGCACCCGTTCGGCGTTCCTCGGCCCGTACCGGTCGGCGGCTCCCCGGCGGACCAGTTCGGTCAGCCAGGTGTGCTCGGTGTGCCCGGGGGGCACCGGGAAGTCGGGGAGCCGCGGTGCCACCAGTCGCAGATCGAAGGTGCAGCCGGCGGCGATGTCGGCCGCCCGCTCGACGGCCCCGGGCCACCGGGCGAAGCGCCGGTGCTGCTCGGCCTCGCTGCGGAGGCAGGCGGTGGCCGAGGAGGGCAGCCAGCCCTCCAGGTCCGCCAAGGTCCGCCTGGCCCGTACCGCAGCCAGGGCGGTGGCCAGTGGGAAGCGTGACGGTGAGGCGTAGTGCACGTTGTTGGTGGCCACCGGGGCCACCCCCCGAACGGTGGCCAGCACGGCCAGGGCGTCGTTGCGGGTGGCATCGATCGGGTTGCCGTGGTCCCACAGCTCGACAGCCAGATGGTCACGGCCGAACCGGTCGATGAGGTGGTCGAGGACCTGGGCCGCTGCTGCCGGGCCCCCGTCGGTGAGGGCGGCGGCCAGTGCCCCCTTGCGGCAGCCGGTGAGGATCTGCCAGTGCCCGCCGTGATGGTCGGACAGCGCCTCCAGGGTGATGATCGGCTTCCCCTTCTCGCCGCCGGCCAGGTGGGCCTCGGCGATCACCCGGCTGAGGCGGGCGTACCCCTCGGGGTCCCGGGCCAGCACCACCAGGTGGGTGCCACCGGGGTCGGGGACGCCGGTCCGCGGGGGCGAGACGGCCGCCCCGCTGATGGTGAGCTCGGCGCCGAAGACGGTGGGCAGGCCGAGGGCTCGGGCCGCCTCGGCGAAGCGGACCACACCGTAGAGCCCGTTGTGGTCGGTCAGGGCCAGGGCGGACAGGCCGAGCCGGACCGCCTCGGCGGCCAGCTCCTCGGGATGGCTGGCGCCGTCGAGGAAGGAGAAGTTGGAGTGGGTGTGTAGCTCGGCGTAGGCCATGGTCCGTGTCCCTGCCCGGTCATCCGTAGGTGGCTTCGACCCGCCACTGGCCCCGTTCGACCACCAACAGGTGGGCGGCGGCCCCCGTGACCGCCTGCAGGCGTGCGCGCCGGCGGCGCGACCTCGACCACCACCGCTCGTCCGATGGCCAGGGACCGGCCCACGAGGTGACCGTCGACCACGGGCCCTGTTCCACCGACAGGCGGCTCGGGACGGCGGTGAGGAGGCCGCTCCCCGATACCGACACCGGCTGACCATCGGGGCCGGCCAGCTCGGCGGTGAGGGGGTCGGGGTGCACCACCGCCGGCGCCGGCGGGGGGATCTGGCCCGGCCACGGCGCCCCGGTGTCGCCCCGGTCGGAACCCTCGCGGGCGTTCCACGTGACGAAGCGGGCCTGTTGGGCCGGCCCGCGGGCCCCCTGGAGCAGCGCGGTCACCACGCCGTCCGCCCCGATCAGGTCCTGCACGGTGGACAGGGCCCGGGCCGCCCGTGCGTCGGCATCGCTCACCCCGCCCCAGAACTCGGGCTCCATCGCTGAGGGAGCGTGCCCCGATCCTGCCCGCAGCTCGTCGACCCGCCGCGCGGTGGAGGGGAGCCGGAGGTCGGCGAGCTCACCGGCCCGGCCACCGGCCACGCGGTGGCCGAGGACCCCGTCGGCTCCGAAACGGCCGAGCACGTGTGACTCGGGGAGCGCGGCGAACTCCCCGAGGGTCCGGATGCCCAGCCGGCAGAGCAGGTCGGCCAGTTCGGGCTGACCCAGGAGGTCCACCGGCAGGGGATGCAGGAAGCCGGGGGTCCCTCCCTTCGGGACGATCACGCCGCTGCGGGCGGCCAGCAGGGCGGCGAACAACCCGTCGGCCACGCCGGCCTCGACGGTGGTGATGCCCGACGTGGCCTCGGTGACCAGCCGGACCAGTACCTCCTCGCCCCCGAAGTAGCGGGCCGGTCCACGGGTGGGGAGCGAGCAGATGCCCGGGCGGACGGGGGTGACCCACGGACAGTAGGTCTCCACCGCCTCGATCACCCGGATGAAGTGCCGGAGCGAGGCGCCGTCCTCGTCGTCCTCGAGAAGGTCGGGGCAGCGCACGAGGAGGAGTCGGTTCACGACGGTCCCCCCGGGTCGGCCTCGGCCACCGCCCCGGTGCTGGAGGGCAGCCAGAGGTGACGGCGGCGCGGGCGTGCGGCCGACCGGCGCCCGGTGGCGGTCACCGTCATCCGGCGCCGCTCCAGATAGCCGGCGCCACCGGCTCCGACGCCCTCCCATGCCATGTCGGTCACGCTCAGCTGCACATCGGGACCTTCGGGCCATCCGGACCGACCCGGGATGACCACCAGCACCGACCGCCGTTCCCGGGCCCGGGCCACCAGCCGGCGGGCCATGTCCCGACGGGGTGGGAAGGGGGGGCACAGCACCACCAGGTCGAGGCCGTCGATCAGCGCCGCGGTGACTTCGGCCCAGGCGGCTCCGGGACGGGGGATGACGGCCAGGCGGCCCAGGTCGATGCCGGCGTCGTGGGCCGCCACCGCCCCCAGTCCGGCCAAGCCCACCAGCCCACACCATGAGCCGGTTGCCGATGCTGCCGCTACGACCGCCAGGGCCAGGCTGACACCCCCGCCCCCGCCCGCAACGTTGTGCCCGGCGTTGTGGGTGATGGAGGCCAGGTCGCTGACCACGATGGTGCTGCCCCGGCGCACACCACCGTCGGGGAGCAGGCCGGCCAGGGGCGGGAGCACCGGGAGCAGGCGGGCCTGGCTCGACGACACCGGACGCGTGCGTTCCGCCAGCAATGCCAACGACTCGGTGGACCGTCCGGTAGCCGGGCCCTGTCGCCCGGCCCGGCCGTCCTGCCCCCCGGCCCGGCCGTCCTGCCCCCCGGCCCGGCCGTCCTGCTCCCCGCTCTCCTCGCCATCGTCACTCGGGTCCACCGGGACGCCGATGCCCCTGTCGGCCGGAGCCCGATCGATGGATACGAACATATGTTCGTAGAGTACCGCCCCCGATCCGGTGCGGCCAATGGCCCGATTTGGGACGTCCAGCCGACCCGCTGTCGCTTCGACCGCACCGTTGCTGGGGTTCGCCAGCCGGTCCGATCGGATCGCTAGCATGGGACCACCAGAGAGAGGAGGTGGTCCAACTGAGCAGTCAACGTTTTGGGACCCTGGAGGTGGCTGGCCGCTGAGTCGGCTTGCTGTACCGCCTGGCGAATCCCAGCCAGACACCCACCGGGCGACCTAGTCGGACCCAGGTCCCATCCGGCGCCTCACGGGAACCCCGGTGCACTTACATCAGCACATCTGTACCTGCAGGGCGCTCCTCCGGGGGCGCCCTGCAGCGCGTCCGTGAGACGGTGTCCGTGAGACGGCGCCCGTGAGACCGTGCCCGTGAGACGGCGCCCGTGAGACCGTGCCCGTGAGACGGCGCCCGTGAGACCGTGCCCGTGAGACGGTGTCCGTGAGACGGCGCCCGTGAGACGGCGCCCGTGAGACGGCGCGTTGGCCGCCACGGCTCTCTCCTCCGGTGATGTTTCTCGAAATTACCTACGCCACGTATGTAATTTTGGAATTCGTTAGCGGGAGAGACTCCCCGCCGACCCACCCACACCGGCTCACGGTCGCATGGTGGTCTCGTCCACGTCGAGGGCAGCCCGCACGCCACCGGCCACCCGCTCGGTGACCTTCCGGCGGGCAAGCAGCAGGTCGAGCTCGGCCCGTTCGGTGGCGATGACCAGCTGGCGCAGCTCCATCTCGGCCTCGAGTGCCCCCCTGGAGTCAGTCGCCCCGCTGCCGTCCGGATCACCATCGACCGGGTCCCCGTCTCCGTGGGTGCCGGAGCTGATGGCAGCCAGTCGGCGTTCGATCCGGGCCAGCTGGGACTCGTAGCCGAGCCGTATGCGGTCCAGGACCTCGTCGGGGAACCGGTCGCTGTGGCTGAGGTCCTCGATGCGGGACAGCGCCACCATGGTGAGCCGACGACGTGCCTCGGCCACCAACACCATGTCGCGCTCGTCCCGGGTCACCAGTCCGAACCGACGGATCAACGGGGGGAGGGTGAGGCCCTGGCCGACCAGTGTGGCGACGATGACCGCGAAGGCCAGGAAGACCAGGAGGTCCCGTTGGGGGAAGTCCTGGGGAAGGGCCAGCGCCGCAGCCAGGCTGACGGCACCGCGCATGCCTGCCCACGACACCACCACCGTCTCACGCCACGACCGTGCCGAGCGTTGGGTCGCTCCGACCAGTCGCTGACCACCGGGGAGCGCCGTGGCGCCGACGATCCACACGATGCGGACCGCGATGACCACGCCGACCACGGCCAGTGCCTCGGTGATCAGTGAGCCGGACTCTCGATTGGCCAGGCTGTCGAGAATCGGTCGCAGCTCCAGCCCCACCAGGAGGAACGACAGCCCGGTCAGGAGGAACACCACCAGATCCCAGATCTCGCGCTGCTGCAACCGGGCGGCGGCGGTCAGCGAACCGGACCCGTACCGACCGAAGACCAGCCCGCAGGCCACCACGGCCAAGACCCCCGATGCCCCGATCGTGTCGGCCGGGAGATAGGCGGCGAACGGAAGGATCAGCAGCATCGTGTTCTCGATCACCGGTGTCTCGGTGAAACGGAGGAGTCGCGACCCCATCCAGCCCACCGCGATCCCGATCCCGACGCCGACGAACACCGCGAAGAAGAACTTGCCGAATACATCGGCCACCGTGAAGGCCGTGCCGACCGCGGCGATGGCCAATTGGTAGGCCGTGAGCGCCGTGGCGTCGTTCATCAGCCCCTCACCGCCCAGGATGGTCACCATGCGGCGGGGCAGGCCGAGCTTGCCGGCGATCTGGGTGGCGGCCACCGAGTCCGGAGGGGACACGATGGCCCCGAGGGCGAAGGCCACCGGCCAACTCATGCCGTCCACCAGCGTGTGCGCGACCACCGCCACCGCGGTCATCGTCGCCACCACCAGGCCCACGGCCAGAAAGGCGATGGGTCGGATGTGCGTGCGCAGCTCCCGGGCCGACGTGTCCAACGAGGCGTCATAGATGAGCGGGGGCAGGAAGACCAGCAGGACGAGATCGGGGTCGAGGGACACGCGGTGTTTGACCGGCAGGAGCGCGATGCCGACCCCGGCGATGACCAGAAGGATGGGATAGGCGATCCGGAGCCGGTCGGCGATGGTGGCGATGATCACGATGCCGATCAGGAGGCCGATGCCGTCGGCGATGCTGATCATCGGGCGTGTCCCACAGCGGGTCGGCGCACAGCGGGTCGGCGCACAGCGGACCGGCGCACGGCGGGTCGGCGCACGGCGGGTCGGCGCACGGCGGGTCGGCGCACGGCCCGGCGGTGCATCGGGTGGCGGTGCACGGTGGTGTCGGCCAGCGGCGCGGAGGACCTAGTCGGCGACGGTTCGGTCCTCCCGGGCGAACGACAGTGTGACGTGCATCGATCCGAGGACCCAGAGGTCCTGGCGGACCCCGTTGGCGGACCACTCCCACAGGACGACCCCGCGCCCGACGCGTGTCCCCGACGGGGCCAGCACCTCGGCGATGGAGGCCGGCAGGAATCCGACCCGCAGCCCGCCGCCCAGGACGGCCAGTGCGCTGTGGTCCAGGGGGTTGGCCGGCTCCTGCTTGAACTCGACCGGTTGGCCGGCGGCGAAGTGGGGGAGTTGGAGCACGTCGTCGTGGAACGAGACGCCGGCCACCCGGGTGAAGAACACCCCGGGAAGCACCGGTGCGGTGTCGTCCTCCAGCAGCTCCTCGGTCCGGGCCGGGTCGAGGAACGCCTTGAAGCCCAGACCGAAGATCTCGCCGTCCGCGCTCTGGACCGTCCGCTCACAAGGTTCGAGGTAGACGGGAAGAACGACACCGTCCGCGGCTCTCCTATTGGGGACCGACATGGCAGACCTCTCCTCCGACTCCTCCGGCGTGGACCACTCGTCCACACCATGCCGCGCCGAACTCTACTGACACCAGGCGGGGACCGGAGGCATCGGTCCCGAGGGGCGTCGCGATCTGCCGACGACCCGCCCGATCGGGTCGGCCGAGCCCCGACGGTGGACCGGTCCTGTGATCGAATGGTCCGATGGCCAGCTATCACGATCGGTGGATCCGGTGCGACGACGGTGGGATCGACGTGCGGGGGTACTACTTTCCCTGGGGCACCAAGCACATCCCCTACACGGCCGTCCGGTCCCTGGAACGTTTCACCATGACGGCGCTGAAGGGAAAGGGCCGCATCTGGGGCTCGGGCGACTTCCGGCACTGGGCCAACCTCGACCCCCGGCGGTCGACGAAGGACGTGGGGTTCTTCCTCGACGTGGGCGCGCGGGTGACCCCGTTCCTCACACCCGACGACCCCGACGAGTTCGAACGGGTGGTCCGCGAGCGCGCCGGCCTCCCGGGGGGCCTTTGACATGTGACTAAATGGTCACCTAATATGCCGGTGTGGATGAGCGGGAGGACGGGGGAGACCGTGTCGGAGACTCGGATGCCGTCTTCAAGGCCCTGGCCGACCCGACCCGACGCAGCCTGCTCGACTCGCTGTTCGTCGACGACGGTCAGACGCTGGGCAGCCTGGAGGAGCGGTTCGCCATGTCGAGGTTCGGCGTGATGAAACACCTCCGCCAGCTGGAAGAGGCGGGGCTGGTGGTCACCCGGCGGCGAGGGAGGGAGAAGCTCCACTTCTTGAATCCCGTCCCCATCCGGCTCGTCCACGATCGTTGGGTCAGCAAGTTCGCCGAGCCCTGGGCCGCGGCGCTCAGTGACATCAAGACGAGACTGGAGAGCGACATGGAAAAGGTATTCGAGATCTACATCCGGACCACGCCCGAGCGGCTGTGGGAGGCCATCGTCGACCCTGACACCCGGGCCAAGTACAGCTTCGGCGCCGGGGCCTACTCGGACTGGGCCGTGGGCTCACCGATCGAGCTGTCGGCACCGGCGTCGGCGGGCCCGATCGCCTCCGGCGTGGTGCTCGAGGTCGACCCACCCCGGCGACTGGTCCACACCTGGTTGGCCCTGTGGGGCGACGACGTCGAGCGCGAGGGGGCATCCCGGGTCACCTGGGAGATCGAACCGGTGGGGGACTCGTGCCGGTTGCTCGTCATCCACGACGAACTGCGAGAGGGCGCCAGTCCGGAGCTCTACGGGGGCTGGCCCATGATCCTCTCCGGGCTGAAGACCTGGCTCGAGACGGGAGAGCTGCTCACCACACCCGGTTCGCTCAAGTACGCCTGAGGCCCGGGCACCCGGACAGGTACGGGCACCGGGCCCGCCAAACTCGACGACGCCGACGTTTGGCGGACCCGGCACCGGACTATCGACCGGGTCGGGGTCCATCTTGAGTGGGCTCGGTGGGCGACCGGGCGACCGGGCGGGCCGACCCCGAGTGGATCAGTGCGATCAGCGGCACCACGCGGCTCTCAGGGTCGGCGCCGGAGGGCGAAGTGGGCCTTCACCGACCGGTCGGTGGGAGCGCCACCGTTCTCGTCCTGCTCCTCGAGCAGCTCGAACCGGGGGAGCAGCGCGGCGCGGATCCGGGCCAGGTCCACGCCGAGCTCGCCGATCTCTTCGTGGTGCATGAGGTACTGCGACTCCCCGACGTGCTCGAAGATCTGGATGTCCCACCGGGACAGGCCATCCTCGGCGAAGTCGACGTCCATGATCATTACGTGCTCGTCGAAGTCGTAGACCCACGGCGGCTCGTCGCCCAGCCGGCGGAGCTCACCGACGGTGTTGACGTCGAACACGAACAGCCCGCCCTCGGCCAGGTGCCGGTGGACGGCCTCGAACGTGGACTGCCAGGCCTCGAAGGTGAGGAGGTGGTTCAGGCTGTCGAAGACGCAGGCCACCACGTCGAAGCGCTCCCCGAGCGAGAAGTCCGACATGTCCCCTTCGATCAGCCGGGCCCGGGGGACCTTGCCGGCGGCGACGGCCAGCATCTCCGGTGAGCGGTCGAGGCCGGTCACCGACGGCACCTCGTCCAGCCGGGCCAGGATGGAGCCGGTCCCGCAGGCCAACTCCAGCAGCGTCGAGGCGCCCGGTCGGTAGCGGTGGACGAATTCGAGCACCCGGGCCGCGCGCGGCCCGGGGTCGTCCATCACGGCGTCGTAGAACCGGGCGAATCGCTCGTAGGCGGGCACGGGTCCACGGTGCCACACCTCCCTCCGTGGCGCCCACCGTGGTCGGTAGCATCGGAAGGGATGG
>Ga0302157_10003822_pt1 | contig 16717 bp, 22 predicted proteins | sample I_Bog_N3_3_FD_193502 | JGI IMG/M metagenome (GOLD analysis project Ga0302157, IMG submission 193502) | Peat permafrost microbial communities from Stordalen Mire near Abisko, Sweden - I_Bog_N3_3 | ecosystem: Environmental > Terrestrial > Soil > Wetlands > Peat | place: Sweden: Abisko, Stordalen...
GTTTCCGGGCTCGACGCAATCGTTGCAGCTCGCCAACTCCAATGTCGTACGCTCTTCGGTCGGCGTCGGTCTGGTATGGGCCTCGCCGTTCGGCGCGCTCAGCATCAACTACGCGGTGCCGCTGACGAAGGCGTCCTATGACGTGGTGCAACCCTTCAGCTTCGGCGCCGGCGGGCTTTGAGCGGAGCCGCCCCGGGGGCACAGCGAGACCCAGATAGTTCAGGTGCGCCAACTGTCGCCCTTGCCGTGCGCACGATGCTCCGGAGAATTCGGAGGCAGCGACAGACCACGAAACAAGCCGGTCAGGCCCAGCCCGATGACGGCGAAGCCGAACGCCAGGCCGATGTATTGCAGGAAACTGGCCATCTGTACCTCATCCTCGGCGGTTGGTCGCGTTGAGGGAGAAATGGGTTCATCCGCGCTGTGGCTCGCCGGGCCACGGGCTTTGCCAACTCAAATTCATCTCGGATTAACGGTGAATCGGAAAGCCATGGTAACCGTAAATATACGGCAATTGTCGCTTTTAGTCTTTCCATAGCGCAATACGGCTATTGAATGGTCTTGAGGCTCACACAAGGGAATCCACCGTGTCGGTCAAGGAGTTTCTCGGTCAGCAAGCTGTCAACGTCGCCGTAGGCGGCCATTACACGCTTGCGAACTGGTTTGACGCGCAGGGAAAGCCACGCACCTTCGCGTGCCGGACCAGCCGCGTTTCTCCGTTCCGGATGATGGTCGCCGTGCCTGTGGTCGGCAAGGTCGGGGATCGCATCAGCTCCTATTTCGGCGATTTCGGCAAGCTCGACGGGCACATCAGCGACACCACTTCCGGCAGCTTCCTGCTCGAACTCGCCATGACCACCTCCATGCGCGAGAAGCTCGCAACCAAGCTCACCTGGCTCGACAACAAGCAGAAGGATCCCGCCGTCCGCGAATCCAGGAAACACGCGCGGATCATCCCGGCAAGCTCGCATTCGATCCTGACCTTCGCTGACGGCTCTACCCGCAGCTGTTTTGTCATCGACATGTCGGCCACAGGCGTTGCCGTCTCGGCTGACGTGCAGCCGCAGATCGGAATGCCGCTGGCGGTCGGGGCCTGCGTCGGCCGCGTCGTCAGACCGTTACCGCATGGTTTTGCGGTCAGTTTCATCGAACAGCAGAACCGCAACGATCTCGAGCGGCTGATCTTGCGGACCCCCCATCCGCGTTCCGCTGAAGGCGCAGGGCCACCGGCGCGGCGCGCCGGGCGGTCGCGGCTACTGCTTCTTCAGCGTGTAGACGCGATCGTTCAGGCCGACTACCGCGGTCGATGCGTCGACGAAATGGAAATCGATCTCGCAGCCGGTTTCCAGCGTCTTGATGCCCTTGCCTGCAAAGCCGAGCGCGGCGGCGAGCTTGTTCGGATTAACTGACTTGTCCTTCGATTGCATCTCCTCGAATGCGCCCTGGAAGATCATGTCGGCGGAAAGCTCGCTCTCCCTGTAACGCGGCGCCTTGCAAGCGAAGGGCGGTGGGCCGGCGATTTCCCTGGACCGGAAGACGATGATCTTGCCGAGCAGGCGCGATGGCTCGGCGCTGTCGGACTTCTGCTTCGAATCAGCCCAGGGTGCCGCTACCGCGCCTGAAATCTTCCAGCTCCCGAGGTAAAGCGGGTCAGCGGCTTTGGCCAGCGCCCCCATGGCGAGGCCGATGGAGGTAAGAAGGCAAGCGACAACGGCGGATTTCATGGCGGGCCCCCGGCGGTTACCGTGCTTGGACGGCACCGGCGCCAATCAGGTTCATTCGTCGGCTCGCATCGCATCCCTGGCGCCGTGAACTTAAACGCGGCACGGCGCGACCAATGGTGCGTGCGATCAAGGCCACGCCTGACCAGCCGCGCCCGCGGACGAACGTCGGGGATGCGTGCGCCATCAGCCATCAAGGGGCAACTTCATGCTTTCGTTGCGCGATCATTTGAAATGCGGCGCTCTGGCGATTCTCGTCATCAGCGGCGCGACGGCGGCGTGGGCCGAGGAGGCCAGGACCGACCTGTTCAAGGTCGTCACCGTCAAGGACGAAATCATCATCGGGCTCTCCGCCGACGAACTCAAGGCGCTCGGCGGACCGGACGCCAACGCGGTTGCGCACGCGCTGGCGCAGAAGGGCGACCTGACGGTGTGGCAGTACAACGTGCACCGCGGCGCCAATGGTGAATTGCAGCAGGCGCCGACCGCCAAAATCGGCCTGCTCGCCAATTCATCGCTGCGCGTCGAGCCCTACGCCACGCCCTACGCGATCGTGCCGCATCAGTGATTGCGCTGGTTTGCGTGAATCGTCATGACATATTTTTTAGCCATTTAAGGAAACCAGATGCTGGATGCCCATCAATTGCCATGGACACAGATTGCGGCCGGAGTGACTCTCCTGATGTTCGGGGGCATTCTGTTCAACGTGCTTCGGATGCGAAGCCAGATGCAGGCCGCGAGCCACTGGGACCGGATCGAGGGCGTCATCACCGTCTCCAGGGTGGATCAGCCGCCCTCGCATGTATCTGATGATCTGAACGACGCCACCCCCGTGATCCGGTATCGCTATCGCGTCGGTGGCCAGGACCTCGAAGGCGACCAGGTCCGAATTGGCGGCATAGCGCTGACGACGCGCGTGCTCGCCGGCGGGCTGGTGGCGAGATATCCGGTCGGCGCCCGCGTCGATGTCCATATCGACCCGAACGATCTCAAGAATGCGCTGCTGGAGCCGGAGCAGTAGGGCAATCTCACGGCCCTGATCGTGTTCGCGATCGTGTTCGGCTTCATCGCCGCCATTTTGACAGCGCATTCGATCGCGGGCCACGTGCTCTACACCAGCAACGGCGCGCCATTGTTCGTGTTCGGGATGCCGATCCTGGCGCTGCTCGGCGCGGTCGCGAGCGTCGTGGCCTTCATCCGCGGCCGGCGGCAAGCCCGCGCCAGCCTACGATGGCCGACCGTGGCCGGCACCATCACCACGTCCGACGTGATCGAGGAAGCGATCGAGGACAAGAGCAACGACGACAAGTCCTTCATCCGCAAGATCTATCGCTATCAGGTCGATTTGCGCCACGCCTACCAGCTCGGCAAGCGCGACTTTGTCGGTACCGCGCCCAATTGGGGCGGGACCGCGATTTACGGCCTTCGCGAAATGGCGGAAAAAGCGGCGAGTCGGTACAGCGTCGGGCAGCCCGTCACGGTTTATTACGATCCGGAACAACCGGGCAATGCAGTGCTGGAGCCGGAAAGCCGCGAAGGCTCGCTGGCGCTGCTGATCGTCGCCGTCCTCTGCGCCGTGACCGGCGGCCTGTTTCTGGCATTCTTCCTCACGGCGAATTTGAACTAGTTTTCCTGCGAGGCGTATGCGCGGGCCTCCCAGCCGATTCTCTCGCGTCTGCCGCCGGTAGCAATCGTGGTGGGTCCACCATATGATCTGAAGGAACCGTCGGACCGCCGCAATGAAGCTGCGAGGTAACGGCGCGTATCGGCTGTCGAAACTTGCGGGAAGCGAACGGCATGAAATCGAAATCCGGCGTCCGGCTGGGGCTCAGCTTGTTGCTGTGTCTTTCCGTAGGCGCCCTGGAAGGACTGGTGACCCGGCCGGAGATTCCCGCCTGGTATGCCGGACTTGTAAAGCCATCCTGGACACCCCCGCCGCTGGTATTTCCGATCGCCTGGACCGTTCTCTATTTCCTGATGGCCGTTAGCCTCTGGCGGCTGTGGGACCTGGCGGCGGGCTCGGCCGCGCGCACCCGCGCGCTGATCTGGTTTGCGGTCCAGCTTGCGCTCAATGCGCTGTGGTCGCCGGTCTTCTTCGGCTGGCACGGCACCAAGACCGCACTCGTTGTCATTGTCGGGCTGTTGCTCGCCATCGCCGCTACCATGATCGCGGCATCGCGCGCCGACCGTCCCGCGGCCTGGCTGCTCACGCCCTATCTGCTCTGGGTCGCCTATGCGACCACGATCAATATCGGCGTCGTCGCGATGAACTAGCACCGCTATTTTTCAACCGCATCGCATGACCAGCCGGCATGCATGCCGAATGAAGCTGCGAGCCCGGCCGGGCAAACCGGCTTCTGCGACAATACCCAGAAGCCGTAGAGAACGGCGACCAACGCAACACTGAATCCCAACCGCAGCTTCATTTCCGTCCCCTGATTGCGCCGGACATCCTATCGTTCCGGCCAGGGGCGCGCCACGGCCGCTACCGCCGTCCCGTCGCGAAGCCGTAGATCAGTGCCAGCCGGTCCAGGCATTCCTTGAACCTGCGCGCGAAATAATCCATCCAGCGCTGGCCGAGCAGCCCGCGCCGTTCCCCAACCTGCTCCATGGTCAGCCCCAGGATCAGGACCTCATGGACCAGCGTCGAGCCGTCGGCGCCAAGTTCGCGCTCAATGCGGTTGAGCCGAAGTACCGCCTTGCGCTGGCCTTCGGTGATCGGCTCCCGCGCCCGGCCGCCGTCGACATATTCCCGCGTCGGATCGACCGCCTGCGGCCCGCGCTCGGCCTTTTCCCAATCGTCCTGGAATGCGCGGCCGCCCTGGAACTGCGCCTCGTCGATCTGGCGATGCGAATGCAGCTTCCCCAGCGGATCGTTGCGCAGCGACCGCAGCGTGACGATCTTTTCTCCGGGCTCCAGGCCCAGGGGATCGTCGACTTCGATCGCCGCGACTTCGGCGTTGCGCGGCAGATCCGTCGATCGCCGGTCATGAACCTTTGCCAGTTTCTATCGCCTGTTGCGTTTGGCTCGTGCCACGTTGGATGCCTCCATGAGGGTGGATGTTGGATTGCCGGTGATACCGTCGATCGTTATGTCGCCCGCCTGGCGACATAGGCCGCCAGCTCCGCGCTGACGGAAACCTGGGATTTTTCCACGCGCCCGCCTGACGCCCCGGGGCCACCGGATGCACCCGCCTGGGCTTCAAGAAGACTCTGGTGTGAGTGTGAGTGGTCGACGATTGCCGCCGCCCCGCCCGACGACGGCGCAGCAATTGCCCGCGCCGGGACGGACCGGCCGCGCGAGGCGTTTTCCAGTTTCATCCGCGCCAGCGCCGAACCGATGCCGCCCTTTTGCCCGGCAATGGCGCGCTTCTGCGAAACGCGCATCATCTTGGCAAGCTCCGCGTCGATGCGTTTGTGTTTCCAGCCCTCGCAAAAGAAATCCTGCAGGGTCGGGCGATACTCACACCACGTTTTCAGCGGCAGCTTGGTGATTTTGGACAGCTGCCGGTCGTCGTCCGGAAGGTCGCCCCTGCGCCAGTAATGCATCATCAAGAGCAGATAGGCCCCGTGCTGCGCCGTGGTCAGGTGGCCGGTGTCGCCGAGATAGTCGCCGACATAGAGCGGCATCCAGGGGCGGTTCATATCGCTCGGCCTTCCAAAGCGGGCGCCATCGACGATTCCCGGCGCAGCAATGCCGTCAGTTGCTCGCGGCGGAACGACCCGGCCGGTTGCTGCCTGATCAGCGCCCGCAGATGCGCAAGGCGGTGACGGCGCGATAGCGGCTTCATCCGGCCGATCATGCTTGCCGGGTTCGGTTTCATGCCGCCTCCACGAGCCGCAGCGAGACCGCGCCAGACGCCCGCTGCAACGGGATTTCGGGATCGCGCGTCAGATGAAAATGCGGCCCGCAGTAACTCGAGCCTTCCCGCCGCGGGTGACCGCAGAAGGTGATGGTCTCCCCCTCCTCGTCGCCGCCATAGGGATAGCGGCAGTCGCCGGCTTCGAGCTCGACCAGCGAAAGATGACGCGGCGCGATTTCGACGCAACGGAGTTTCGGCTGGTCGATACGCTGGAACACCGGCATCGGCTTCATGAATTCGGGCACATGGCGTTCGCGCGGCCGCTCCAGTCTCGCTGGCTTCGCCGGTGGCGGCCGCATCGGAAAATGCGCCGGGGGGGCGCCCGGTCGGTCGGGCCTGGAAAGGCCCATCCGCTTGGCACGGCCGAGCGCGGCATTGCGCGTATAGCAGGTGCCGAACTTCGCGTTGATCGCGCCGGCGATTTGCGAATAGGACAGGCCCTTGGCGAAATGTTCCCGCAGCGCGTCGCAATGCGCCGTCGCCCAGTTCATGGATTGCATGGTCGTCACCTGTAGAATTCACGTTATGTTCTTTTATTCTGATATTCAGAAATAAATGTCAAGTCGGATTTCTGATAATCGTAATTGCATTTACTTCTGAAATTCGGAAAGGATGGCGGCATGTTGGATGTCAGGATGATCGAACGAGGGCTGACCAAGCCGGGCAAGACCAAGGGCGGTCTGGCGGCCGCGATGGGCGTGCGCCCCGGCGCGGTGTCGGAGATCCTGGCCGACATCCGCCTGATCAAGGCGAGCGAAATCCAGCCGATCATCGACTACCTGGAGCTCAATAGGGTGCCGATCATGGGCCGGGTCGGCGCCGGGGCGGTGATCGAGCAGGTGCCGCCGGAGGGCCTCGGCGAGGTCGAACTGCCCTTCCCGATCGCGGAGGAGACCGTCGCCTTCGAGGTAGCGGGCGATTCCATGCTGCCGAAATACGAAAATGGCGACATTATCGTGGTCTATCGGGATCAGCGCCACCCGGTCTCGAGTTTCTACGGCGAAGAGGCGGCGGTCCGGCTGAAGACCGGCGAGCGCTATCTGAAGACCATCGAGCGCGGAAAATCCGCCGTCATGGTCAACCTGACCAGCTTCAACGCCAAGCCGATCAACGGGGTGAAGCTGGATTGGATCGGCGAGATCTGCGTCACCCTGCCGAGGGGCCAGATCGATCGCCTGCGGGCCAAGACGGCGGCCCGATCCCGCAAGGCGGCGAAGGGCCATGGCGGCCGGACCCCGGAGAAATAGGCAGAATGGGCAAGGCACGGGCCGGCTGATTCGCGCCGCCCAGCGTCCCAAGCCCGATCCCGGCCGCTCTAATTCTGTTTTTCGGAATTTGTAGCTTGACTTATTTCCGATTTTCGGAAATACTGCGCGTCCTCCACCGACCGCTCCGCGGTCCGATTGACGCCGGGACATGCAGTATCAAGACATGCAGTATTTCGTCGTGATGATCGATTATGGCCGGCGCGGCCGCGAGGCCATCGTCGATCCCGAAGTCACCCGGCGCGAAGTCGTCTCGCGCGTGACCTCGGGCGAGTACAGCAACATCAGCTTCATTCACGAGATCGCCGGTTCCCAGGTGGACGATATCACCGCGGAAATTCTCGCCGAGGCCGCCCTGCCGGAAATCCCGCCTCCCGGCGCCGACCTGCAGGCCGGCCGTTTCGATCACGCCCGCGACCTTCGCAAGGTGGAGACGTGAACGGCTGGCAACGCCATACCCCTCGCCCCACATCCTGCCAGGCTTCATCCGGCTATCAGGCCTGACTGGTCGTCGAGCCGCCGGACCAACGATGCAATGCCAGCCTCAACCCGCGAGCGGCTGGCCCGGGTTTCCCGCACTGCCAGGCAATTCCATACGAACGACCGTCGCCGCCGGAGCGCCATGGCGCAGCATCGAATGCAATTCGATCTCCTGCTCGGCCTTGTGGTGCCACATCTCTGCCTGGGCAAGCAGCCGCCAGCTATCGAGCGGGTGAAACACCGCGCTCTGGCGGCACAGGGATTCCATTGCGCGGTAGCGAACGAGATCTGTCATGTCGCACCTCCTGCTCCCTGCCTGGAATTACTAAAGAACGATTCCAAGACAGTGTCATTACGATTCTGAAAAGAGTTGGCGAGGGTTGCCCGGGAACCGGCCTGCGATGCGTTGCAGAAGCGGCGCAGGACGCCGTATCGGTGGAACTTTGGCGCCGGGACGCGGGTTGTATGATCTGCTTCCGATTAAAGCGGTCTCATTACGGACTCGCGGGAAGCGCCCGAGGGTGCCATGCCGAATATCAGGATCCTCGCCGTGATCGCGCTGACCGCCGTGCTGGCGGGCGCGGCTTACGCGGCGCCGGGAAGAGGTGGCGGAGGCGGTGGTCGCGGCGGCGGAGGCGGCGGTGGGCACGCCATGGGCGGTGGTCACTTCGGCGGTGGCGGAATGCGCATGGGCGGTGCTCACTTTGGCGGCAGGCCCGCGATATCGCATTTCCGGGGCGGCGCACGGCCGAGTTTCCGGGCCGTATCCCGGCCCGGCTTCAGTGGTCGACGCGGCTTCGCGGTTCGTGGCAATCCGGCGGGCGTCGCCGGACCCGACAATCGAAACGCCGGCACTTTCAGCCAGAACCGGCGCGCCAATGCGAGGTCGAACGCGGTGCGCAACGCCCTCAGCTCCCGCGCGGTCGCGGGTGCGTTGCACAACAGGGCGACCCTCAACAATCCCAATGCCCGCGCCCGGATCGCCGCCAGCGCGGCCATGGCGAGCTGGCATGACGGGCGTGGCAGAGGCGGATGGTGGCGTCACCGCAACGGCGGATATGGCTGGGTCGGCCCGCTGTTCTGGCCGTTCGCCTATTACGACATCTACGACTACACGCTGTGGGGCTATGGCTACGACGATCCCTTCTGGGACTACGGCTACGGCGACATCTATGCCGGAATCTTCTCGCCCTATGGCTATGACGACCTCAGTGGTTACCTGCCGCAAGGCGGCGGACAGCCGGCCAGCGCCGGGCAAACGTCCGGCGCCCAAACCGCGCCAACCGCAACGTCCGACGAGCTGGCCGAGATGTGCGGCGAGGACAGCCGCGACATCGCCGGCCTGCCGATCGATCAGATCCAGAAAGCCATTTCGCCCAATGACGCGCAACGCGCCGCGCTGGACGATCTCGCCAACGCCTCGTTGAAAGCCGCCCAGGGCATCCGCGCGGCGTGTCCGAGCCAGATCGCGCTGACGGCCCCTGCCCGGCTTGCCGCGATGCAGGCGCGGATCGAAGCCATGATCTCGGCCGTGGGCGTCGTCCAGCCGCCGTTGCAGAAATTCTACGGCCTGCTCGACGACGACCAGAAGGCCCGGCTCAACGCACTCGGCCAGGATCAACGAAAAGATCAGCGCAAGGCCGAAGCCGCCGGGACCAAAGGCGGCTCACCCGCCGAAAGCTGCAACGCCACCGCACCGGGGGTGACGGCCTGGCCTGTGGCCGACATCGATGCGAGGGTTCATCCGACCGATGCGCAACGCGCAAGCCTCGCCGCACTGCAGGACGCCACCGCCAAGGCGGCCGATATACTCAAGGACTCGTGCCAGACCGATGAGCCGATCACGCCGCCGGCGCGGCTCGACGCCGTCGGCAAGCGGCTGGATGCCATGCTGCAGGCCGTCAGGAGCGTGCGCGGGCCGCTCGACGACTTCTACGGCAAACTGAGCGACGAGCGGAAGGCGCAGTTCGAGGCGATCGGCCAGAGCCGCGCCGCGGATTCCCGTCAATCGAGCGCGGCGTCGGCGCATCAGCGCCATCACTATCACCACGCCAGCATCGGCGGAATCATCCGGCATCTGATCTGGATGGCGCGGTGACGCCGGGGCGGAGCGATGCTCAGTAGATCCCGACGTCGTACGGCGGCTCGCCCGCAATATTCTTCAGGCGCTCGGAATAGGCGGCCAACAGTTCGAACCGCTGACCCTGCTGCAGCCGGGCGGGTCCATAGGCAATCTGCGGCGCCAGCACCTCAAAGCCGACGAACTGCAGTATGCCGCGCTGGATCGGCCGGAGAATGGCGTGGATGTCGCCGTTGAACCCGCTCTTGAGGTAGGCCGGCGCCGGGCCGCCCGTCGTCAGCGAAAGCAGCGCGCGCTTGCCCTTGAAAACACCGTTGGTGTAGATCCTGTCGCCGCCATAGGTCCTTCCCATCGCGAAGACCCGATCGACCCAGCCCTTGAGAATGCCGGGCAGACCGAACCACCACAGCGGAAACTGCCAGATCATCAGGTCGCACCATTCGAGCTTCTGGATCTCGCTTTCGATGTCCTCGGCAAAACCATAGGTTTCGGCGGCGTGCATCTCCTCGATCTGCTGCTTGAAATAATCCGGATCCTTGGCGGCCAGGAAGTTGTGGCGTCCCGACACCGGATCGAAGGCCATGGCGTGGAGATCGGAGGTTTTGACCTCGTGGCCCTCCTTGGACAACGTCTCGACGGCGGTCCGGAACATGGCGCCATTGAAACTCTGGTGCTCGGGATGCGCGAGAACGATGAGGATTTTCATGGGACATGATCCTGAACGGCGCGGTGGTGCTGCGCAAATGATACGCGGTGGATAACACATCCGTCATGACGCCGGTATTGCCAACCGCGCACGGCGGCAACGCGAACCGCGCTACAGGCGGTAGAGCCGCGCCGCCGTGTCGTGAAGGATCGCGGCCTGCTCGCCCTCGCCTAGATGCGAGATGGCGCCCCGGAACGTCCGGTACAGCGTCGCGTAGTCGGTCCACAGCTTCTCGATCGGAAAATTACTGCCGTAGCAGCAGCGATCCGCTCCGAACATCGCGACCGTCTCGCTGACGATCGGACCCGTCACATCCGCCCGGCAGGCATGAACGAAGGTCCCGAGCCCGGAGAGCTTGACGTTGACGTTCGGGCATTCGGCCAGCGCACTCATGCCCTCGCGCCAACGCTGCCATCCCTGCGGCGACATGTCTTCCAGCATGCCGGCATGCTCGAGCACGAAGACGACATCCGGGAACGCCCGGGCCAGGCCGGCGCCGTCCATCATCTGGCCGGCAAAGATCTGCAGCTCGAACAGCAGCCCGTGATCGGCCAGCATCGCCAGCCCTCTGCGCCAATCCCTGTCGTTCATGACGTCGGGGCGCGGCGCGAAGCGGTATTGCGGATTCTCATGCCAATGCAGCTGCTGCCGGATGCCACGCGTCGCCGGAAATAGTGCCAGCCGCGCGATCAGTGCGCCGGCATCGGGATCGGCCAGATCGGCATGAGCGACATTGGCGCTCGGCCAGCCGGTCAAGTCCGCAACCGACTGAACCCAGTGCGCCTCGTCATAGCTTTGCCCGGCGGGCCAGTTGGTCTGGATGTAGATGGATTTGACGATGTCGCCGCGAAATTCATCGATCGGATAGTCCCGGCAGATCGACTGGTACGGCCCGAAGATGCGCGGCGCCTGCGGCCCCGACAGCCACGGCAGGTCATTCAGTCGCCAGATATGGTGATGGGCATCGATGGTGGGAATGGATTTCATCGCGCCGTTCGCTCAGGGCTTTGCGGCCGGTCCGGAAGCCGGGCCGGGAGCGTCAGCAAAAATTTCGGCGGCGATGCGGTTGGTCTCGATCGCGGCCGGCACGCCGCAATACATCGCGACCAGCAAAAGGACGTCCTGCACCTGTTCCCTGGTGCAGCCGTTCGCCAGCGCCCCCTTGGCATGGACGCGAAACTCGGCGGGCTTGCCACTCGCCGCGGTGATGCCGAGCATGACCAGGCTGCGGATCTCGTCCGACAGCCCCGCCCTCTCCCAGACGTCGCCGTAGACATAGGCGTTGATGATGTTCTGCAGCGGCGCGCCGAACTCGCCCGACGCCGCCATCCGCTGCGCCACATCGGCCTCGCCGAACATCTTTTGGCGCCGGCTCAGGCCGCGCGCGTATAATTCGTTGGTATCCACGTTTCGCTCCCATTGGCCGCGGCCATTTATACGGTCAAATATAACACGGCTCAATCGCATTGATTGGCTCTTTTACGGTATAATTTCTTGCACAGCGTTCATTTGTCCGTATAAATCATCAAAAAGGAAACCCACCAGAGGTTTCCCTTCAGATGCCGGGAGGACATACGATGGAGCTGCGATCGATCCTTCTCACCGGCCTGCTGCTGACCGGACTTGCAGCGCCGCAACCCGCCGCGGCCGCCGACGATTACCCGCAGCGGCCGGTCAAGATCATCGTGCCGTTTCCGGCCGGCGCCGGTCCGGACCAGGTCGCGCGCCTGCTCGGCCAGCATCTGCAGGAAGCCTTCGGACAGACGGTGGTGATCGAGAACCGCGCCGGCGCGCTCGGCAGTATCGGCGCGCAGGAAGTCGCCCGCAGTGCGCCCGACGGCTACACGCTGCTGATGGGAACAAACACCACCCAGGCCAGCAATGTCGCGATGCTGAAAAACCTGGCTTACGATCCGGCCAGGGACTTCGCGCCGATCATCCGGACCATCACCACCGCCATGGTGCTGCTGGTCAAGCCGGATTTTCCGGCGAAGGACCTCGCGCAATTCATGGAGTATGCGCGCGCGCATCCGAACATGACCGCGGGTTATGGCTCCGGGGCGTCGCAGATATCGATCGGACAACTGCAAAGCCGCGGCGGCCTGTCGTTGATTTCGGCGTCCTACCGGGGCGTGCCGCAGGCGGTCACCGACGTGATGGGCGGGGCGATCAATCTCGCCTTTGCGGATTTTTCAATCGCTCTCCCGCAATTGAAGGGCGGCACGCTGCGCGGCATCGGGGTGACCTCGCCGCAACGAAACGAACTGATACCGGATCTTCCGGCGCTCGCCGAGGCCATGCCGGGCTTCGAGGCCACCATCTGGTACGGATTGCTGGCGCCGGCGGGTACTCCCGAACCCGTCATCAACAAGCTCTATCTCGAGAGCGAGAAGTTCCTCACCCTTCCCGTCACCCGGGAGAAGCTCGCCAGCGTCGGTGTGATCGTTTCCCCGATGCGCCCCGACGAATTCGGCGCCTTCATCCGCAGCGAGATCGTCCGATGGACCGCGGATACCAGGGCCGCCGGCATCGAACCCCAATAGTCTCGCGAGCGGAAATGGCGAGCTGTTCATGCACATAAACGCACCGGTCGGAATCGTCGGACTCGGTTTGATGGGAACCGCTTTGTCGGAGCGCCTGATCGCGGCCGGCGAACCGGTCATCGGCTTCGACATCGATGCCGGCCGGTGCGCGACGCTGAAGGCATGCGGCGGTACGGTCGCGGCATCGGTACGCGAACTGGCCGGCCGATCTCGAACCATCATCATTGCTGTCTTCAGCGGAGAACAGGCGAGCGCACTGTTTGACGAAATCGCCGAAGGCGCGGGCCTTGAACGCCCGATCATAGTCTGCACCACCACCTGTGCGCCCGACGAGATCACCGCGCTTGCCCGGCGCGCGGCCAGGGCCGGTATGGCGCTGGTGGAAGCGCCGATATCCGGCACCAGCGCCGAGCTGCGCGCCGGTACGGCGATCGCGCTGGTCGCGGGCGACGCGCCCGCCATCGAGGCCGTCAGCGGGCTTGTGGATATTCTCTGTCCGCGCAGCGTCAGAGCGGGCGCGATCGGTGACGCCAGCCGTATCAAGCTCGCCATCAACCTGATCCTCCAGAGCAACCGGGCGGCCCTGGCGGAGGGAATTGCGTTCGCCGAATGCCTGGGGCTGGACGGAAATGCTTTTCTGGCCGCCGCACGCGAATCGGCGGCATACTCCCGCGTCATGGACACCAAGGGCTACAAGATGCTGACGCGGGAGTACACGCCGCAATCGCATATCGCGCAGACGCTGAAGGACGCCGAATTGATCCTCGACGAAGCCAGCCGGCACGGCCTGCGGTTGCCCATGACCGCAACACAGGCCGGTCTGTTGCGCGCGGCCATCGCGCTGGAGGGGCCGGACAGCGACAGCGCCGCCGTAATCGAGGCAATCCGGCGGCCCGCCGCAGCCGGGATTTCCGGATGATCCGCGCCGCGATTGCCGGGCTGGGCCGCTGGGGCCGCAATCTCGTCGAGGCCGGCCACGGCCACCCGCGGCTGACATTCGTCCGGGCGGCGGAGCCCGACATCGGGCGCGCGCGGGATTTTTGCGCGCAACACCAGCTCGCGCTGAGCGACAATCTGGAGGCCGTGCTCGCGGACGGCGCGATCGACGCGGTATTGCTGGCGACGCCGCATTCGGTGCACCCGTCGCAGGTGATCGCCTGCGCTGGCGCGCGAAAGCAGGTGTTCTGCGAAAAGCCACTGGCGCTGCACCGCGCCGATGCCGCCAGAATGTTCGGCGCCTGCCGCAAGGCCGGCGTGGTGCTCGCGGTTGGGCACAACCGGCGCTTCTGGCCGGCGATGCGCGCCTTGCGCGACGTGGTGGCCGGCGGCGAGCTCGGCACCATCCTCCATATCGAAGGCCATAACAGCAACGAGAACTCGCAGAACATCACCGCCGGATGGCGGCTGTCTCCGGAAGAATCTCCCGGCGGCGGACTGACCGGCGCCGGACTTCACATACTTGACTCCTTCGTCAGCATGCTCGGCCCGGTTCGCAGCGTTTACGCGCAGCTGCATCAGCGAGAACCCGGACCGCCGCCGCTCGACACCGCCATGATGACGCTGGATTTTGCCAATGGCGTCACCGGCACCTTGGCCACCGTGCGGGCAACGCCGCTATACTGGCGCGTCCATGTGTTCGGAACCAAAGGCTCGGCCGAGGTGCTGGATGAAGTGACGATGATCCTGCGCAAGTCCGGGGCCAAGCCGCAACGGACCATCTATCCCGCGATCGATGTGCTGCGCGCCGAGCTCGATGCTTTCGCAGACAGCATCGAGCAGAGGCGCCCGTTTCCGGTGCGGGAGACCGAGGTGCTGGAGACGCTGTCGGCGTTCGAGGCCGCGCTGGCGTCGATGACATCGGGCGCACCGGTCGCATGCCGGAACGGTGACGACCTTGGCGGCTAAAAAGAAACAGCGCAAATCGTCGCGCTACCGCGACATCGCCGCCGAGCTGCAGAAGCAGATCCGGCTCGGCGTCACCCCGGTCGGCAAGCTCCTGCGGACCGAAACCGAATTGATGGCGCGGTTTTCCGCCAGCCGCCAGACCGTGCGCGAAGCCCTGCGCATCATCACCGAGCAGGGCCTGATCGTTCGGCGGGCCGGGCTCGGCTCGGTGGTGATTGCGAGCGAGCCGCCGGTGCTGTTCACCCACAGTGTCAAGTCGCTCACCGAATGGCTGCGCTATTCGAACGAGACCTACCGCCAGGTGGTCCGGTCCGGCGAGATCGTCGCCGACCGCAAGCTCGCCGCGTTGCTGAAATGCGAACCCGGCAAGCACTGGTTCCTGATCGAGGCCATTCGCCGCTCGGATGAATTCGCAAGCCCGCTGGGCTGGACCGAGATCTATGTGCTGCGCAAGTTCGCGGGCGTCGTGAAGCGCCGCGATCACGGCCGCGCGCCGGTGCACGAGCAGATCGCAAAAATGTTCGGCGAGAGCATCGAATATGCGCAACTGGAAGTGTTCGCGCGCGGCATGCCGGCCTATATCGCAAAGCAGCTCCAGGTCAAGCCAGGCTCGCCCGCGCTGACGATGGTGCGCCGCTATTACGGCCTGCGGGAGGAGCTGTTCGAGGTCACCGTCACCACCCATCCGGAAGGCCGCTACACCTATACGATGGACATGCAGCGGTCGCTGCGGTCGCCGATATAGCGGAACCGCGATCCCGGAGCGCGCGGGAGCGCGCGGGCGGGCCGACCCTGCCCGCCTCCGTTCGCTCAGGACCGACCGCCGGCGCTCACGCTCACACCGTCAGGACCGTCGAGCCCGTGGTCTTGCGCGCGGCGAGATCGGCGTGCGCCTTGGCGGCGTCCTTCAACGGATAGGTCTGGTTGACCTCGATCTTGACCGCACCCGATTTCACCACCTCGAACAGCTCGTTGGCCATCGCGACCAGGTTCTCGCGCTTGGCGGCATAGGTGTTGAGCGTCGGCCGGGTCACGAACAGCGAACCCTTCGCCGCCAGCAGGCCGAGGTTGAGCGGCTCGACGCTGCCGGAGGATTGCCCGAACAGCGCTGCGACGCCGAGCGGCGCCAGGCAGTCGAGCGATTTCAGGAAGGTGTCCTTGCCGACGGAATCATACACCACCGGCACTTTCTTGCCGCCGGTGATCTCGTCGACACGCTTCACAAAATCCTCGCGGGTGTAGACGATGGTGTGGGCGCAGCCATGGGCCTGCGCGAGCTTCGCCTTGTCGTCGCTGCCGACAGTGCCGATCACGGTGGCGCCGAGATGCTTGGCCCACTGGCCGAGGATCAGGCCGACGCCGCCGGCCGCGGCATGCAGCAGGATGGTGTCGCCGGCCTTGACCCGATAGGTCTGGCGGATCAGATATTGCACCGTCAGGCCCTTCAGCATCATCGCAGCGGCAGTCTTGTCATCGATGCCGTCGGGCAATTTCAAAAGACGATCGGCCGGGATCAGCCGCGCCTCGGCATAGGACCCGAGCGGCGCCGCGCCATAGGCGACGCGGTCGCCCGGCTTCAGATCGGTAACGCCGGCGCCGACTTCCTCGACCACGCCCGCGGCCTCGCCGCCGAGCCCGCTCGGCAGTTGCACGGGATAGAGCCCGGAGCGGTTGTAGATGTCGACGAAGTTCAGTCCGACCGCGGTGTGGCGGATGCGCGCCTCGCCGGGACCGGGCTTGCCCAGCGCGACCTCCTCCCAGACCAGCACTTCGGGACCGCCGGGTCTGTGAAAACGGATGGCGTGCGTCATGGAGCTACTCCTTGCGGTGATTGGCAAAAGTCGGGATCGCGGGGGCTGCAAAAATCCTGGCGGAGTCCGGTCGTCCGGCGGCCATGATTACAATGGGCGCTGCCCGCACCGCAAGGAACTCTCCTGCCGCGGGATCGGCGCCTCGATTCAGGGGGATTCAGGACAAGACTTCGTGTTCCCGCAGCGCAATACGCCCGGGTTGTACGAACATTTCCGCCCCATGAGGGCGTGGGAAATGCCGGGTGCCAGCGCACCCGCAGCCGCGCGTGTAGTGTAGGTAACACGCGCGTTAGTCACCACGGATACGCCGAAACACCCGGCATTCTCGCACGCGTTGTTTTTA
>Ga0302157_10003825_pt1 | contig 16712 bp, 15 predicted proteins | sample I_Bog_N3_3_FD_193502 | JGI IMG/M metagenome (GOLD analysis project Ga0302157, IMG submission 193502) | Peat permafrost microbial communities from Stordalen Mire near Abisko, Sweden - I_Bog_N3_3 | ecosystem: Environmental > Terrestrial > Soil > Wetlands > Peat | place: Sweden: Abisko, Stordalen...
TCGGCTGCACGGAGTTCTCGCTGCTGGTGGGGGAGAGCGACGCGAGCGTGCCGCTGTTCGATACAACCCGCCTGCACGCTGTGCAGGCGCTGGACTGGGCGCTCGCCTGAGGTCCTCCCCGCGGGGGAAGGGACCCCCGAGCGCCCGTCCCGGAGGCGCTCAGCCCATCCTGCCGAGGATCGGCACGAGCAGCAGCGCAACGATGTTGATGATCTTGATCAACGGGTTGATTGCCGGGCCCGCCGTGTCCTTGTAGGGATCGCCGACGGTGTCGCCGGTCACGGCAGCCTTGTGGGCATCGGAGCCCTTGCCGCCGAAATGACCTTCCTCGATGTACTTCTTGGCGTTGTCCCAGGCGCCGCCGCCGGTCGTCATCGAGATCGCGACGAACAGGCCGGTGACGATGGTGCCGATCAGCAGGCCGCCGAGCGCCTGGACGCCGGCGCCGGCGCCCATCAGCAGGTTGACCGTGAACACCAGTACGATCGGCACCGCGATCGGCAACAGCGACGGGATGATCATCTCCTTGATCGCCGCCTTCGTCAGCATGTCCACCGCGCGCGAATAGTCGGGCTTGGCGGTGCCTTCCATGATGCCCTTGATCTCGCGGAACTGGCGCCGCACCTCGTTGACGACCGCGCCGGCGGCGCGTCCAACGGCTTCCATCGCCATCGCTGCGAACAGGTACGGGACCAGGCCGCCGATGAACAAGCCGATGATCACGGCCGGGTTCGACAGGTCGAACGTGGTCTCGTGGCCGGTGACCTCGACGAGTTTGTGGGTGTAGTCCGCAAACAGCACCAGCGCCGCAAGCCCGGCGGAGCCGATCGCATAGCCCTTGGTGACCGCCTTCGTGGTATTGCCGACCGCATCCAGCGGATCGGTGATGTCGCGGACCTTCTTGTCGAGGCCGGCCATCTCGGCGATGCCGCCGGCGTTGTCGGTGATCGGCCCGTAGGCGTCGAGTGCGACGATCATGCCGGTCATCGACAGCATGGCCGTCGCTGCGATCGCGATGCCGTAGAGGCCCTCGAGCTGGTTCGCGGCCCAGATGCTGAGCGCGACGGCGATGACCGGCAGCGCGCAGGCCTTCATCGAGACGCCGAGGCCGGCGATGATGTTGGTGGCATGCCCGGTCTGGGATGCGGCGGCGACGTGCTGCACGGGAGCGTACTCGGTCGCCGTATAGTATTCGGTGATGACGATCATCGCGGCGGTCAGCGTCAACCCGACCAGCGTGCACAGCCACATCGACAGCGCGTGCGTGCCCATGACGGCCTGGGCGACGAAGTAGAACGCGACAGCGGAAATCACGGCGGAAACGATGACGCCCTTGTACAGCGCGTTCATGATCTTGGCGCCCTCGCGCGTCTTGACGAAGAAGGTGCCGACGATCGAGGAGATGATCGAGATCGCGCCGAGCAGCAGCGGGAAGAGAATGGCCTGTTCGCCGAAGCGCGCCACGAACAGTCCGCCGAGCAGCATGGTCGCGACCAGCGTCACCGCATAGGTCTCGAAGAGGTCCGCGGCCATGCCGGCGCAGTCGCCGACATTGTCGCCGACGTTGTCGGCGATCACGGCGGGGTTGCGCGGGTCATCCTCGGGAATGCCCGCTTCGACCTTGCCGACGAGGTCCGCACCGACGTCGGCGCCCTTGGTGAAGATGCCGCCGCCCAGTCGCGCGAAAATCGAGATCAGCGAGCCGCCGAATGCCAGGCCCACCAGCGAGCGCAGCGCCGCCTCCGGGTCGCCGAGCACCCGCAGCATGATCAGGAAGTAGCCGGCGACGCCGAGCAGCCCCAGGCCGACGACCAGCATGCCGGTGATCGCGCCGCCGCGGAACGCAACCTGCAGCGCCGCATTGATGCCGTTGTTGGCTGCCTGTGCGGTGCGCACATTGGCGCGCACCGAGATGAACATGCCGATGTAGCCAGCGAGCCCGGAGAGAATCGCCCCGGTCGCAAAGCCGCCGGCGCTCGCCCAGCCGAGCGAGAAGCCCAGGACGAGGAACAGCGCGACGCCGACGATCGCTATCGTCGTGTACTGGCGGTTCAGGTAAGCCTGGGCGCCGGACTGGATCGCCGCGGCAATCTCCTGCATGCGCGCATTGCCGGCCGGTTGCGCCAGGATCCAGCGCACCGAGTACAGTCCATACAGGATCGCAACGACGCCGGCCCCGATCGCCAGCCAAAGGGCATTGTCCAGACTCATTTATCCATCTCCCGTCTATTTATGATGAGACCTTCGCCTATGGCGCGAAGGGCTTGTTCAGTCGCCGTCTGACGGCGATCTTCTTCAATCGAACGTAGTCGGGCAGCCCGTCGCGGTACGGCGGGTAGTCCTCGCCGCCGATCAGCGGCGCGAGGTAACGGCGACAGGCCGCGGTGATGCCGAAGCCGTCGGCAGTGATGAAGCTGCGCGGCAGCTTCTTCTCGAGGTTGGCGACCTTCGCCAGCGGCGCCTCGCCGATCGTCCAGCGGTAGGGCTTGCCGGACTTGCGCACGATGATCGGCATCACCGCATTGCGGCCCTTGACGGCCAGCTCGACGGCGGCCTTGCCGACGGCATAGGCCTGTTCCACATCGACGGCGGAGGCGATGTGGCGTGCGGCGCGCTGCAGGTAGTCCGCGACCGCCCAGTGGAACTTGTAGCCGAACGCATCCCGGGTCATCTGCGCGACGACGGGGCCGACGCCGCCGAGCTGCGCATGGCCGAATGCGTCGCGGGTACCGGACTCGGCGAGGAAATTGCCGCTCGCGTCGCGCACGCCCTCCGAGACGACGATGACGCAGTAGCCGCAGCGCTCGACGGTCGCCTTGACCTTGGCGAGGAATTTCTCGCGGTCGAACGCGATCTCCGGGAACAGGATGATCTGCGGTGCCTCGCCGGGCCTGCGGGCGGCGAGCCCCGCCGCCGCAGCGATCCAGCCTGCATGGCGCCCCATGACTTCGAGCACAAAGATCCGCGTCGAGGTGCGCGCCATCGAGGCGACGTCGAGCGCCGCCTCCTGGGTCGAGATCGCGATGTACTTCGCGACCGAGCCGAAGCCGGGGCAGCAGTCGGTGATCGGCAGGTCGTTGTCGACGGTCTTCGGCACGCCGATGCAGGCGATCGGATAACCCAGTTGCGCGCCGATCTGCGACACCTTGTGGGCGGTGTCCATCGAATCGTTGCCGCCGTTGTAGAAGAAATAGCCGATGTCGTGGGCGCGGAAGACCTCGATCAGGCGTTCGTACTGGGCCCGGTTCTTGTCCAGGCCGCCAAGCTTGTAACGCGCCGAGCCGAATGCGCCGGCCGGCGTGTGGCGCAGCGCGCGGATGGCCGCCGCACTCTCGCGGCCGGTGTCGATCAGGTCCTCGGTCAGCGCGCCGACGATGCCGTCGCGGCCGGCGTAGACGTTGCCGATCACCCGCTTGTGCCGGCGCGCCGTCTCGATGACGCCGCAGGCCGACGCATTGATCACCGCGGTCACGCCGCCGGACTGTGCGTAGAACGCATTGCGGGGTCCTGCCCCCTGGTTGAGCTGCCGCTTCATGGGAATCCCCGCAACGTGCCGACAAAGACGCCAAGGATAGCCGATCGGACCCTGCGTGGGCAGCCCTCGGGTTTGACGATCCCGGCGGGCAAAGGTACGGTAGTCGTACTCCATAACAACGATATGTGAACAAAAATGCGAATAGTTCTGTTGGGCGCCCCGGGATCCGGCAAGGGCACCCAGTCTCAGCTCCTGGTCCAGGCCCATGGCGTTCCGCAGATCTCCACCGGCGACCTGTTGCGCGACGAAAAGGCGCGCGGCACGCCGCTCGGGCTGCAGGCCAAGGCCGCGATGGATGCGGGCAAGCTGGTTGACGATGCGCTGGTGCTGGCGATGCTGCGTGCACGGCTCGCCCGCGCGGACGCCGCGAACGGCTTCATTCTCGATGGCTATCCGCGCAACATCGCTCAGGCCGTGTCGCTGCAGTCGCTGCTGGCCGAGATCGGGCAGCCGCTGCAGCGGGTGATACTGCTGAATCTCGATCTCGGCCTGCTGTTCCGGCGCCTGACCGGACGCCGCGTCTGCAGAGACTGCCAGCGCGTGTTCAATATCTACACGACGCCGCCGGGCTCCCCGCCGCCCTGCCTGCAGTGCGGCGACATGCCGCGTCTGGAACAGCGGCCGGACGATGCCGAGGACGTGATCGGCAAGCGCCTCGAGGTCTATGACGCACAGACCAAGCCGCTCGTCAGTCACTATGAGGCGGCGGGTCTGCTGCGCGTCGTCGACGGCGATGCCGACGTCCAGACCGTGTTCGCACGGCTCCAGGCGGCCATCCAGGGCGCCTGAGGGTCGCGGCCGTCCTACAGCCCTGCCAGCAGCTCGGCGCCGATCACGTCCCGTCGCCAGCCCTGCAGGCAGGGCGTCTCGCGGCTGCCCAGCGCGAGGGATTTGAGTTCGCCGCGCGGGGCGAGGATCTCGGCGTGGACCGCGAGCGACGCGGCGCGGGCGTCCACGATGCGCGCCAGCTTCTCGACCAGCGACTTCTGTTCCGGGGTCAACCGCGCATCGCGCGCAGGTTCGGTGTCGAGCGGCTCCTGCCGCGATCCGGCCTGCAGCGCTGCGATCGCGCCATCGGCCAGCGCAGCGGGGAAATCCTCCGCCAGCGCCAGAAGCCGGCGCAGCGCGGCAGCGTCGCCGGGATTGACCTGGGCGGCCTCCAGCAGGGCCGCATCGGTCATGATCCAGGAGCGCGGCAGGTCGCGGGTGCGCGCCTCGCGCTCGCGCCAGACGCAGAGTTCGCGGGCACGTTGCCGCGGGACCGGCGGCAGCTGCGCGAGGCCGCGCAGCCGCTCCCAGGCGCGCGCCGGGTCGGCCGCGAATGCCTTCGGGTCGGACAGCGCGCCGCAATCCTCCAGCGCCCAGGCGGTGCGACCGAATTCGGCGAGCCGGGCCCCGAGCTGTTCCGCGATCGTGCCGAGGTAGAGCACATCCTCCGCCGCGTAGGTCAGCTGCGCCGCACTCAGCGGTCGCCGTGACCAGTCGGTGCGTGTCTGGCCCTTCGGGACCGTGACTCCCAGCAGCACCTGCGCCAGCTCCGCATAACCGATCTGCGGCTTCATCCCGACGCAGCCCGCGGCTATCTGCGTGTCGAACACCGGTGTCACGATCGCGCTGCTGTGCAGGTGGATCGCCTCCAGGTCCTGGCGCGCGGCATGGATGATCTTCGGTTGCGCGGCGCAGGTCAGCGCCGGCACGAGCGGGGCGAGGTTGCGGCAGGCGATAGCATCGATGCACCAGATCCGCTCCCCGGCTCCCACCTGCACGACGCAAAGCTGCGGAAAGAACGTGCTTTCGCGCAGGAACTCGGTGTCGACGCGGATTGCATCGTGGGCCCCAAGTTCGCCGGCAAGGCCGGCCAGGTCCGAGTCGCGATCGATCCAAATGGCATCCGGCATGGGGAGGGGTCCGCGTGTAAAATGTCGCCAGGGTTCTGTTGCCCGGGATTATGACTGAAACGGCCGATGCTGCGACTCGCAAAAGCATTCTGGGATCTCGCGCTGTGGCGCATCTCGCCGGCGCAACTGCCGGCGTCGCGGTTCCTGTTGCTGCTGGTGACGCTGGCGGTCGCGCTCCTCGAGGTGGTCGGCGCGCTGCTGCCGCCGTCGCAGACCGGGCAGCTGCCGATGCGCATCCTCCTCAGCGTCGCGCTGCCGTTGCTGTGGGCGTGGGCCATCCTGTCGCTGACGCAGCATCGCCAGCGCTTCCTGCAGACGGCGATTGCGCTGCTCGGCGTCGGTGTGCTGGCGCAGCTGCTGCTGTATCCGCTCGGCTCGCTCCTCGATGTGATCGGCGCCGACCACCCCGCTGCGATACCGCTCGGGCTGCTGTCCTTCGCCGGACTCGTCTGGTACCTGCTGGCATGCGCGAACATCTGGAAAGCCGCACTCGAGACCGGACTCTCCCTGGGGATCGCGATCAGCGTCGGCTACCTGGTGCTGTCGGTCGCCTGACGTGCACGTTCACATCCTCGGCATTGCAGGGACGTTCATGGGCGGCATCGCGGCGATCGCCCAGGCTGCCGGCCATCGCGTCACCGGCAGCGATCGCGGCATCTACCCGCCGATGAGCGAGCAGCTCGCCGCGTTGGGGATAGGGCTCGTGCAGGGCTACGAGGCAGCGCAGCTCCAGCCGCGCCCGGATATCGTCGTCGTCGGCAATGCCCTGTCGCGCGGCGTGCCTGTCATCGAGGAGCTGCTGGACCTCGGGCTGCCTTATGTGTCCGGCCCTGAGTGGCTCGCCGAGCACGTGCTGCAGGGACGACACGTGCTGGCCGTGGCCGGCACGCACGGCAAGACCACGACGACCAGCATGCTCGCGTGGATCCTCGAGTCCGCGGGCCTCGCGCCGGGCTTTCTGATCGGCGGTCTGGCTGCAAACTTCGCGACGTCTGCGCGGCTCGGGGACGCGCCGTATTTCGTCATCGAGGCCGATGAGTACGACACGGCGTTCTTCGACAAGCGGGCGAAGTTCGTGCACTACCGGCCGCGGACCGCAATCCTCGGCAACCTCGAGTTCGACCACGCCGACATCTACGCGGATGTCGCCGCGATCCGCTGGCAGTTTCACCAGCTGCTGCGCTGTGTGCCGGCCTCGGGCCGCGTGATCGTCAATGGCGCCGATGCGAACCTGGCCGAGACGCTGACCGCCGGCTGCTGGACGCCGGTCGAGCGCTTCGCGCTGCCGCCGGTCGCCGGCGACTGGAGCGCGCACATCGCACCCGGCACGGCGCAGCGCCGTTTCGAGGTGATCGCGGCCGGCAGCAGCGCCGGCTGGGTGGACTGGTCGCTCATCGGCGAACACAACGTCATGAATGCGCTGGCGGCGATTGCGGCGGCCGCCCAGGCTGGCGTTGCGCCCGCGCAGTCGGTACGTGCGCTGTCAGAATTTCGCGGTGTGCGCAGGCGCCTGGAGGTCCGCGGCGTTGCCGCCGGAGTCACCGTCTATGACGATTTTGCGCACCATCCGACGGCAATCCGCACCACGCTGGCCGGCCTGCGGGCCGCGGTCGCCGGGGCGCGCATCATCGCCGTGCTCGAGCCGCGCTCGAACACGATGAAGCTCGGGGTGCACCGCGAGACGCTGGCCGAATCGCTTCGCGGCGCCGACGAGAGCTGGTTACATGCACCGGCGGACCTCGGCTGGGACCTCGAGGGCGCAGTGCGATCGCTCGGTGCGCGCGCGCACTGCGTAGCGACCATCGAGTCGCTGGTTGCGGAGCTCGCCGCAACGCTGCGCGCGGGCGATCACGTGCTGGTGATGAGCAATGGCGGCTTCGGCGGACTGCACGCGAAGCTGCTCGATGCACTGCGCGCCAGGGAGACTGCATGACTGTGATCCCGCTGTTCCCGCTGAACATCGTGCTGTTCCCCGGGGGCCCGCTGCCGCTGCGCATCTTCGAGACGCGCTACATCGACATGGTGCGCCGCTGCATGCGTGAATCGGCGCCCTTCGGCGTCGTGCTGATCCGCTCCGGCGGCGAAGTCGGACATGCGGACACTTATGGCGTCGGCACCCTCGCGCGGATCGCCGACTTCCACCAGCTGCAGGACGGACTGCTCGGACTGTCCTGCGTCGGCGAGCAGCGCTTCCGGATCCAGAGCCGTCGCCGCCAGGCCGACGGACTGAACATCGCCGAGGTCGAGGCCATCGAGCCTGAGCCGGAGACGCCGCTGCCCGAGCGGCATGCGCCGCTGGCCGAACTGCTGCAGACGGTGTTGCCGCAGCTCGGCGAGACCTATGCCGGCATCGAGATGCACCTCGACGACGCGGTGTGGGTCGGGCACCGGCTCGCCGAGATCCTGCCGATGGCGCCGCTCGACAAGCAGCGCTGCCTGGAACTCGAGGATCCTGTGCTGCGCCTCGATGCGCTTGCGCCGCTGATCCGGCTCGCCGACGATGCGGACGGGCCGGACGCCTGACGCTACTGCCGCTGTGCGCTACAGCCGCCGCAGCGCCTCCTGCTCGAGTTCCGCGGTGGGCCAGCGCTGCGCGCTGCGGCGGCGTTCCTCCGGCTGTGCCTGCCACCAGGCGTGGGTAGCGCGGGCCGTATCCGCGAGCGGCCGGTAGTTGAGTCCGGCCGCGGCTGCCGCACTGCCGCTGATATCAAGGGTGCCGCCGTCCGGGTCGACCAGCGGCAGCTGGATGCCGGTCTGCGCCATCACCTCCGGGGTGGCGTAACGGATACCTGCGGGCACCGGACTCAAGGTGACGAGTTCATGCAACAGCCGCTCCCAGCTGACGGGCCGCACGGGACCGGAGGCATTGAAGACTCCGGCCTGATCGCGCTCGGCCAGAGTAATGATCCACGGGCACAGATCCCGTGCGTCGACCCACTGCAGTCCGGCCGTCGGGTGGGGCGGACCCAGTACGTCGCCACCGCGGAAGATCCGCTCGACCCAGTAGGTGAAGCGGTCCGTGTGATCACCGGGTCCGACTATGTAATTCGGTCTCACCACGGTGGCCTGGTCGCCCAGCGCAGCCCGCACGATCCGGTCCGATTCGGCCTTCAGGGGCCCGTAAGTCGTCGCCGATACCGTCTCCACCCCGGGATCCGGCGCGACCAATAGTGGTGAATGTTCATCGATCGTTGCGCCGGCCGGCGAATCGTAGACGGACACCGTGGAGACAAAGATGTAGCGCCCGATCCGACCCCGCAGGAGTCCGACGCTGTCATGGACCTGCCGCGGCACATAGCCGGAGTTGTCGATCACCACGTCCCAGCGTCGCGTGCCCGCCAGCGCCGCGAGTCCGGCCCCGACCCTCGGGTCGCGATTGCCGTTCAGCGTCTCGATGCGCGGATCTGCGGCCGTCCCGGTATCGTGGCCGCGATTGAACAGCGTAATCCGGTGGCCGCGCGCCAGGGCGGCGGCAACCATATGGGGCCCCAGGAATCCGGTACCGCCCAGAATCAGCAGGTTGAGGGATTTCCCGGCCCGCGCCACGAGGGCCTCATCACGCAACGGCTGCGAACTCGTCATTCCGGCTCCTGATGCAATCTCCAGGGGTACAAGTGTCGCGCTGGCGCACGTCAATGGATATACGCGCCTGCCGGTCCTGATTTAATCTGCGGGGGTGCAGCAGGCAACAGATCCCGGTCTGATGGTTCGCGCGGCCCAGCCAGCCGACGCCGGTCAGATCGCTGCAATCTACAACCACTACGTGACGACCACCATTGCCACGTTCGAGGAAGCGGCAGTGGCGGCGCCGGAAATGGCTGACAGAATGGCTGCCATCGGCTCGACGCCGCTGCCGTGGCTGGCCGCCGTGAAGGATGACCGCATCGCGGGTTACGCCTACGCGGCAAAATGGAAACAGCGGGCTGCCTATCGGTTCTCGACCGAGGTCACCGTGTACGTGCACCCTGACCTGGGAGGGAGCGGCGTGGGATCGGCGCTGTATGGCCGGTTGTTGCCGGCGCTGCAATCCTGCGGTGTCCATGCGGTGATCGGCGGGATCGCGCTGCCGAACGATGCGAGTGTGCGCTTGCATCAGAAGTTCGGATTCAGGAAGGTCGCGCACTTCGAGGCCGTGGGATTCAAGTTCAATCGATGGATTGACGTGGCCTACTGGCAACTGACGCTTACGACCTGAGCGAGGCGAGCGAGCTGCAATTCAACTCGGCGACGACGCAGAGTGCCTCGGGAACGCTGACCATCTCGGCGCAATAGTGCGCTACGGGGTGGCGCCGCGCTTGCCCGGGGTGCGCCTCACGCCGCCGCGCGCGCGCGGCACCCAGTAGCTGCGGGTCAGCCACAGTGCGGCCGCGATCACGGCGCCCCACGGCAACATCCACAGCCCGAGCAGGCCGTCGAAGCGGCTGACCCACGGCGAAGTTGCCGCGGCCGGGGTGGCGACGGTTGCTTCCTGCAGCATGCGCAGCACGACGACCCAGCCGGCATGCAGTCCGATGGCCACGGCAATGTTGCCCGTCAGGATCCGCGTCAAAGACAGGATCAGGAACACGGTGGTCCACGCGAGCAGCGCATCGACTACGGCGAGCGGCTGGGTGAGCACGACGAAGGAGCGCTGCAGCAGGTCGAAGCCGCTGTACCAGGCCAGTTCCTCCGGGGGGATGCGCGCCTTCGCGAACAGGTGCAGCAGCGCGAACAGCGTCGCCGTCAGCACCGCTGCGGCGAGCGGGCCTGACTCCCGCGCGATCGCCGTGTGCAATGCGCCGCGCATGACGGTCTCCTCGATCAGCGCGACCGTGACGCCGGAGCCGATGCCGATCAGCAGCAGGTGCGTCAGCGTCCCCGCGCCCGGCACGAAACCGGTACTCAGCGCCCGCAGATCGCTCGCCAGCAGCCAGGCGGCACCCGCCGCGGCCGTCGCGAAGCCGATCACGCCCCACAGCAGCGCCTGCCCGATGAAGCGCCGGCGCGGCAGGCCGTAGCCGAAGTCGGCACGCGTGCGGAGCCCGAAGCGCCGGCAGCCCCAGGCCAGTTCCAGCGCCAATAGCAGCATGGCCACCCGGCTCGCGACGCGATCGAAGCGCCAGCCGGCGCCTTGTACCAGTTCGTACGCCGGATAAGCGACGAGGGCCCCCGCGAGCATCGCCAGCCCAAGGGCCGCGACGAACCAGGCGAATGCCTTCACGCCGCGAAGGCGCGCTCCGCCGCGCGGATCGTCGCGTCGATGTCGCTGCGGGTATGGGCCGCCGACAGGAAGCCGGCCTCGAACGCGGATGGCGCGAAGTAGACACCTTCGTCGAGCATGTGGTGGAAGAAGCGGTTGAAGCGCGGCACGTCGCAGGCCATGACCCGGGCGTAGCTGTCGACCTGCGGTGCATCAGTAAAGAAGAACCCGAACATGCCGCAGACGTGGTTGGTCGCGAGCGGCACGCCCGCGCGGGCTGCGGCGGCCGCCAGTGCGCCGACCAGCACGTCGGTCATCGCGCCGAGACGCTCGTGAAAGCCGGGAGCGGAGACCAGCTCGAGGGTCTTGATACCGGCCGCCATCGATACCGGATTGCCGGACAGCGTGCCGGCCTGGTAGACCGGTCCCAGGGGTGCGAGGTGTTCCATGATGTCGCGCCGGCCGCCGAAGGCGCCGACCGGCATGCCGCCGCCGATGATCTTGCCGAGCGTCGTGAGGTCGGGGCGGATGCCGTACAGCGCCTGGGCGCCGCCGAGCGCGACGCGGAATCCGGTCATCACCTCGTCGAGGATCAGCAGCGCCCCCGAGGCATCGCAAACCTCGCGCAGCGTCTCGAGGAAGCCGGGCGCCGGCAGCACGCAGTTCATGTTGCCGGCGATGGGCTCGACGATGATGCAGGCGACTTCGCTGCCGATCTGGCGGAACACGTCGCGGACCTGCGCGGAGTCGTTGTAGTTCAGCGTCACCGTGTGCTCGGCGAGTGAAGCCGGGACGCCCGGGGAGCTCGGCACACCGAAGGTCAGCGCGCCGGACCCTGCCTTGATCAGCAGCGAGTCGGAGTGGCCGTGATAACAACCCTCGAACTTGACGATTTTCTCGCGGCCGGTGAAGCCGCGCGCGAGACGGATCGCGCTCATCGTCGCTTCGGTGCCGGAGCTGACGAAGCGCACCAGCTGCATCGAAGGCACCAGTTCGGTGACGCGACGCGCCAGCTGCGTCTCCAGTTCGGTCGGCGCCCCGAACGAGAGTCCGTCGGCAGCCGTGCGCTGCACGGCGGCGATGACCTCCGGATGCGCATGGCCGGCGATCATCGGGCCCCAGGAACCGACATAGTCGATGAAGCGGCGACCGTCAGCCGCGACCGTATACGCGCCCGCGGCCGAGCGGAAAAAGACGGGCTCGCCGCCGACGCCGCGGAACGCACGCACCGGCGAATTGACGCCGCCGGGAATATATCGACAGGCTTCGCTGAACAGGCTCACGCTTGGAAACTCCCCTGTGGAATCTGGTCCAAAGGGAGCCAGTTTAAGCGCTAACGGTGACCAGCGGTATCGACAGACGCACCTCGAGGCCACCTTCGGGCCGGTTCGTTGCGACCGCCGTGCCCCCGTGCGACTTCAGGACCTGCGCCGTGATCGCGAGCCCGATGCCTTCACCGCCGCTGTTGCGGTCGCGCGATTCCGCAACCCGGTAGAACGGCTCGAAGATGCGTGCAAGGTCAGCTTCCGGCACGCCCGGGCCGCGGTCCCGGACCCGCACCTGCAGCAGGCCTCCGGCAGACTCGACGCGCAGCTCGACCGGTGCGGACGGCGGGCTGTAGCGCACCGCATTGCGCACGACGTTCTCGATCGCGCTGCGCAGCAGCTCGCGGTTGCCGGGCACGCTGGCATGCACCTTGCCGCTGGCGTCGATGCGGCAGCCCTTGGCAGCGCCCTCGAACGCGGCATCGGCGACGATGTCCTCGATCACGTCGTCGATCGGCACGGGTTCCCTGGCATAGTTGGCATCCTCGCTGCGCAGCCGCGCGAGCTGCAGGACCTGGCCGATCATCTGGTCGAGCCGCTCGATCTCGCTCTCCAGCCGGTCGAGCTGGCGGCCGTTGTCCGCAGGCATCTGGCGCGCGAGGCCGAGAGCGACCCGCATGCGTGCCAGCGGCGAGCGCAGCTCGTGCGAGATGTCGCGCAGCAGCCGCGTGCGGGCGCTGCGGTTGGCCTTGAGCTGATCGGCCATGGCATCGAAGTCACGCGCCAGCACCGCGAGTTCATCGCGGCGACCGTCCAGCCCGGCGCTGACCCGCAGGTCCAGCGATTCGGTGGCGACCGCACGTGCGCCGGCCTGCAGACGCCGGATCGGTGCGGACAGGTGCTGCGCGAGCCACCAGCTCGCCAGCGCGCTGACGGCAAGTGCGACGGCCAGGACGGCCAGCGGAATCCCGGGCCGGCTCAGGGCGCCGAATATGCTGGGGCGGCGCGGCACGACCAGCAGCGTGTACCACGTGCCGTCGGCGGCGACGATCTGCGGCGCCTGGCGCGACGGCCGGAAATTCAGCGGCGGACCTCCTGGCGGGGGTCCGGGTGGCGGCCCGCTCTGCGGGTGCTGGTCGGCGCCAGCCCAGATGTCGCGATTGACGAAATCCAGCCGCCGCTGCGCCGCCTCCGACAGGCGGCGGCCGAGGATGTCGGTGCCGTCGGGACCGACGATGAACAGCTCACGGTCCGGAACCATGTCGCTGTTGGCGGCGAGCCACCTGCGCAGGCCCTGTACGCCCTCCCGCGACAGCACGTCCGAGGCCTGGATCGTCACGGCGGGGCGGCGCTGGAATTCCTGCTGTTCATACTCACGCGCGGCGTTCGTGTAGGTGATCACGATGCTGGCACCGACGATCAGTGCCATCGCGACCCAGAACAGCAGGAAGATGCGGACGAAGAGGCTCAAGGTCCGCCGCTGGTCAGCAGGTAGCCGGACCCACGGATGTTGCGGATCTCGGGATCGCCGGGCGCGTCCAGCCGGAGCTTGCGGCGCAGATTGCTGATGTGCGTGTCGATGCTGCGGTCGTATGCCGTGAGCTTGCGGCCGAGCGCCTGCTCGGTCAGCGACTCGCGCGAGATGACCTGCCCGGCGGAGCGCATCAGCAGTTCGAGCACACGCAGCTCCGCGCCGGTCAGCGTCACCGTCACGCCGGCGACGCGTACCTGGTGGTTCGCCATGTTCAGCTTGATCGGTCCCACTTCGACATTGTCCGGGAGCCGGCGCTCCGCGCGGTTGCCCGAGCGGCGCAGGATCGCCCGCAGCCGCGCGACCAGCTCACGCGGGTTGAACGGTTTGGCAAGGTAGTCGTCGGCGCCGAGTTCCAGCCCGACGATGCGGTCGACGTCCTCGCCGCGCGCGGTCAGCATCAGGACCGGCGGCGCCGTGGCCGCGTCCAGTTCGCGCAGCACCTCGAAGCCGCTGACCGACGGCAGCATGACATCGAGGATCAGGATCTCGTAGCTGTGGCGCATGACCTCGCGCAGCGCCTCGGCGCCGTCGTGGACGCTGTGTACCTCGAAATTCTCCGCGACCAGGTACTCGGCCAGCATCTGGCAAAGTTCGCGGTCGTCATCGACGAGCAGTACGCGCGCCTCGGTCTGGACAGGATTCTGGGTGGGGCTGTTCATGGGGCTCCTCGCGGCTACTGTGGCACAGTCGGTGCGCCGGATTCACGCTGTTGGGCGGCTGTTTGCACAACTTTGCACGGTCTTGCGGTTTCGTTGACACAACCTGACGCTGGGCCGCCGTACCATGGGTATACGCGGTATCACCAACCGTTCAACCGGAGAGACGATCATGCAGAAGGCGAACAAACTGGCGGCGGGCGGATTACTCGCCGCACTGGGGCTCGCGGCGGCCGTGGGGCCGGTCGCGCTGGCCGATGCCGATCCCCCGGCCGGCCCGCAGCAGCATGGCTGGGGTCCGTCCGACGGGCCGGGTGAGCGCGACGGCGGTTGGCACCGCGGTGGCGAGCGCCGCGGCGGCTGGCATCATCACTGGGGTCCGGGCGCGGAGTTCCATGAGCTCGGACTGACCGATGCGCAGCATGCGCAGATGAAGTCGATCCTGGAGACGGCGAGGCCCGCCACGCAGGAGCTGACACAGAAGATCCGGGCGAACGCGAAGCAGCTGCGCGAGATTACGCCCGACGACAAGAACTATGCGCAGGTCGTTGCCCGGGTCAGCCAGGAGAATGGCGTACTCTCGGGCAAGCTGCTGGCACAGCGCGCGAAGACCTATGCCGACCTCTATGCGCTGCTGGCGCCGGTCCAGAAAACGCACCTCGCGGAGATCCGCGCGCGGCGCGCGAAGTGGATGGATGAGCACCAGGACGGCAGGGGCCATGAGGGCCGTGACGGCGGCCACCGGGAGCACCGCGGGCCGTCGGCAGATGCCGGGGGCGCGCCTGCCGGGGATCCGCCGCAGGCCTGACCCTGAGGGCTCGCCGCGGGCGCGGGGCGATCCGGCCCTAGCCGCTCGCGGTCAGCCGCTCCGGCTGCACATCGACCCAGTGCGTGTGCGAGTCGATGCGTCCGTCAGGATGCAGCCGGAAACTGCGGTACGCCGGTGGCCGCGTGTCGATTGCGTAGGTGTCGCTGGCCGGCAGGAACTGCGCGCCGGTCGAGGGCGTCGCGAACAGCCGTACGTCCCCGCGGCGGCCGTCGAGTCGCTGATGAACGTGTCCCCAGACCACCGCCCGCACCTGCGGGAAATCATCGACGAGGCGCCAGAACTCATTCGCATTCGCAAGTCCGATGCCGTCCAGCCAGTCGCTGCCCATCGGGACCGGGTGGTGATGCATGCAGACCATCACGTGATGATCGCGGGAGCGGGCGAGTTCGGTCTCGAGGCGCTTCAGTTCGGCGCTGCTGAGCCGGCCGCCAACCTTTCCCTGGTCGAGGCTGTCGAGCATGATCACCGTCCAGTCGCCGAAGCGGTGCGCGCCGCCGATCTCAAACGGCGGGGCTGACAGTTCGCGCTGCATCGCGTCGCGATCGTCGTGGTTGCCCGGAATGCACAGGACCGGCCGGTCAAGCGTCTCGAAAATGCGACGGAAGCGTCCGTAGCCCTTCGGGTCCTCGTGCACGAGGTCGCCGGTTGCGAGCAGCGCGGCAAACCCGGGGAAGCGCGACAGGGCGTCGTCCACGACCGCACGCAGGCTCGAATCGGTCTCCACGCCGCGCAGGGTGCCGCCGGCCTGGCCGTACAAGTGGGGGTCGGTGATCTGCAGGATTCTCATGTGCAAATGCTACCAAGGCGCGGCGTTTTGAACGGTGAACTGGGTCATGCCTCCTTCTGCCGTTACTGCACATAAGCTGCCCATTTCCCATAAGACGTTGCTGGTCAAGCCGTCATCGGGGACAATATGGGGTCCAAAAAACCCAGAAGACCACAAAACCATGCCTACCCGCCGCGAACTAGCCAATGCAGTGCGTTTCCTGTCCGTCGACGCCGTCCAGAAAGCCAAATCCGGTCATCCGGGCGCCCCGATGGGCATGGCGGACATCGCCGAGGTGCTCTGGCGCGATGTCCTGAAGCACAACCCCGGAAATCCCGGCTGGTGGGATCGCGACCGCTTCGTGCTGTCCAACGGCCATGCCTCCATGCTGCTGTACTCGGTGCTGAATCTGACCGGCTATCCGCTGACGATCGAGGACATCAAGAACTTCCGCCAGTTCGGCTCGCACACCGCGGGTCACCCCGAGCGCAACCTGCACCTCGGCATCGAGACGACGACCGGCCCGCTGGGCCAGGGTATCTCGAACGCCGTCGGCATGGCGCTGGCGGAGCGCGCGCTCGCGGCGACGTTCAACCGTCCGGGCCACACGATCGTCGATCATCACACCTACGTGTTCGTCGGCGACGGCTGCCTGATGGAAGGCATCTCGCACGAGATCGCCTCTTTCGCGGGAACCCAGCAGCTCGGCAAACTGATTGTCGTCTACGACGATAACGGCATCTCGATCGATGGCAAGGTCAAGGGCTGGTTCGCTGACGATACGCCGAAGCGCTTCGAGGCCTACGGCTGGCATGTGATACCGCATGTCGACGGCCACGATTCGGATGCAGTCGCGGCGGCCTTCGCGGCCGCGCGCGCCGGGACCGACAAGCCGTCGCTGATCTGTGCGAAGACCATCATCGGCTGGGGCGCGCCGAACAAGCAGGGCACCGCCGCGATGCACGGCGAAGCGGCCGGCGACGCGGAGATCGCCGCAGCCCGGGCACACCTCGGCTGGACCTCGCCGCCGTTCGTCATCCCTGACGAGAT
>Ga0302157_10003827_pt1 | contig 16706 bp, 15 predicted proteins | sample I_Bog_N3_3_FD_193502 | JGI IMG/M metagenome (GOLD analysis project Ga0302157, IMG submission 193502) | Peat permafrost microbial communities from Stordalen Mire near Abisko, Sweden - I_Bog_N3_3 | ecosystem: Environmental > Terrestrial > Soil > Wetlands > Peat | place: Sweden: Abisko, Stordalen...
CGATGCCCGCGGCCTCGTTGTCGCCGGTCTCGATGACCGAGACCGTGAAGGCCGCCCCGTTCAGGCCCGAGGTGGTGAGCGACGTGAGGTCGGTGCCGGTGTTGGACTCGCCGATCAGGACGGCACCGCCGTCGGCCGCCCCGGCCTGGGAGGCCGTGCCGAGGACCAGGGCCGCCGTGCCGGCGGCGGCGCCGGCCCCGGCCAGGGTCAGCAATTGGCGGCGGCTGCGGGGTCGGTCGTTCCCTGTGCCACGCCTCTCGGACTGGCTGCTCATGTGACCTCCAACCGTCCCGGCCAACCTGTGCGTCGCGTCACGCCTCGATGCGTCGCACGCTCGACCTGGCCGGCAGGGTGCCGGGTAGCGACAATCTACGCGATGAACCCCGTGGCGTCGAATATGACGTCCGTCGTCTGGCTGGCGTAGATGCTCACCTTCCCCGACGACGACAGGGCAACGGTCACCCCATTGGCCTGTGACGACGTCAACGGGAAATTGAGCGACGACGTCCCGGGCTGGGACACCCCGGTCGCCCACAGCGTCAGGTAACCGTGGGCCTCGGCATTGACCGCGGTCACGTTTCCGATTACCGCGACCGCCCCCTCGGGGACGAAGATTCCCCCCACCGTGACCCCCGCCACCAGGAGATCGAGCGTTCCCCCTTTGACCAACGGCGTCCCGGGGTCGGTCGGGGCCCCGGACGACGGGCGGGTATCGAGGAGGCGGATCGGCGCGGGAAGCAGGCAGAAGGCTCCCGACGCATAACTGGTCGGACCGACCGAGACCAGTCCCCAGGCACCCGGCTCTCCCAGGTACGTGCACACGTAGATGTCGCCTTCGGAATCGACGACGACCTCCCCCCGGTCATGCAGGCCGGTCGTCGGTGGGCCGGTCGAGGTGGCGGGGACCAGGTAGAGGGGGGCGCGACCGCCCTGGGCGGAGACACCGATCCCGTTCGAGGACTCGCCCTGGACACCCAAGCCGTTGTCCGACTCGCCGGCGACACCGACACCTCCGCCGCTGCTGTAGTCGAGGCCGAAGACGCCGTCGTTGTCGTTGACACCGGTGACGCCCTGGATCGACGACGCACTTCCCCCGGATGACTGTCCGTAGACCGCGACCTGGCCCTCACCGGACGCCAGGCCGATGATGCCGAACCCGGTCGTCGATTCTCCGAAGATGGCGCCGGACAACGAGTTGTCCAGCCCGGTCGAAGCCGTCTGCGTACTGTGGAACGTCGCGGTAGCCGACGAGAGCAGTGTGGTCGGGTCGGTGGCGGTATTTCCCTCGCCCAGTGTCATGTCCCCGCCCTGGGTCCCGGCGCTGGCTGGGACGGCACCCGTGACCGCCCCGGCTGCGGCACCGATCCCCGCCGCTGCAGCTCCGGCGATCAGCCCTCTCCGGCTCCATCGCCGACCTTGCCTTCCCCGCCCGCCACTCCTACCCGCGTCGCCTTCGTCTTCCGACCCGTCTTCGGTCATCTCCCACGTCCCATTCGTTGATCGGCGGCACCCGGACGTGCCACGTGCCTCGTGTCGTCCATTGTTGTCGATGAACGCCGCCGCCTGCATGGCCGATCGGAAGGAGCCCCGCGACGTGCCCGGGACGTCGGTGGAAGCGCTTCAGTGCGCTGTCACGTCACGATCGACGCACGACAACTACACGTTGAAGCGGAATTCCACCACGTCGCCGTCCTGCATCACATACTCCTTGCCCTCGACCCGGGCCTTCCCGGCTGCCCGAACGGCGGCGATCGAGCCGGCGGCCACCAGATCGTCGAAGCCGACGACCTCGGCCTTGATGAACCCCCGCTCGAAGTCGGTGTGGATCACGCCGGCCGCCTGCGGCGCGGTGTCGCCCACGTGGATGGTCCACGCCCGTGACTCCTTCGGCCCGGCCGTCAGATACGTCTGGAGCCCGAGGGTGGAGAACCCCACCTGCACCAGCTGCACCAGGCCCGAACGGTCCTGACCGTAGCCGGCCAGCAGTTCGGCGGCGTCCTCGGGATCGAGGTCGGCCACTTCGGCCTCGATCTGTGCGCACAGCACCACGGACTTCGCCGGGGCCACCAATTCGGCCAGCTCCGACCGGAGCTTGTCGTCGGTCAGGGACGACTCGTCGACGTTGAAGACGTAGATGAACGGCTTCGCGCTCAGCAGGTGCAGGTCGCCGAGGAGCGAGCCGTCGATCTCACCGTCCGCCTCGGCTTCGGCGATGGTCCGGCCGCTGTCGAGGATGGTCCGAGCGGCCTCGGCCGCGGCCAGCACGGGCTTCAGCTCCGGCTGCTTGCGCGATTCCTTGGCCAGTTTCACGATCCGGTTGTCCACGGTCTGCAGATCGGCCAGAACCAGTTCGGTGTTGATCGTGGCGATGTCGTCGGCCGGGTCGATGCGCCCGTCGACGTGGATCACGTCGTCGTCGACGAAGACCCGGACCACCTGGCAGATGGCATCGCTCTCGCGGATCGCCGCAAGGAACTTGTTGCCCAGGCCCTCCCCTTCGGACGCTCCCCGCACGATGCCGGCGATATCGACGAACGTGACGGTGGCCGGGATGACGGCCTGGCTCTGGAAGATCTCGGCCAGCTTCCCCAGGCGCTCGTCGGGGACGGCCACCACTCCGACGTTGGGCTCGATGGTGGCGAACGGGTAGTTCGCGGCCAGCACGTCGTTGCGGGTCAGGGCGTTGAACAGGGTGGACTTCCCCACGTTGGGGAGGCCGACGATGCCGATGGACAGTCCCACGGATACTTCCTCCGATGTTCCGACAGAAGTGACGAGGTTACGCGATCGGCGTCACGGCGCCGACCGGTCGCTTCCGGTTGCGGCCCGGAGGACCGGACGGGATGTCGGGCGCGATGCCGGTCTCAGCCGAACGAGCGCAGCAGGTACTCGCTCATGGTGGTGCTCCGCAGCCGGCTGAGGTCGAGGCAGGCCTCGACGCTGGCCACCATGGACGCGACGTTGGCCGTCAGCTCCTCGGGTGTCGAGGCGTTGAAGAACAGCATCGGGTCGGCCACGTGGGCGGCCGACGGCCATCCCTCCTCCACGATCCCGTGCACCTCCGGGGCGCTCTCGGTGACCGCCCGGACCACCTCGTTGCGGACGTACCGGGTCCGGGGCTGGAGCGCTCCCGACAGCGGCGACTGGGTTCCGTGCCACCTGGTGATCCACTCCCGGTAGTCGAGGCCGGGAGGTCGATGGATCAGCGCCACGGTAAGGACACCGGGCGACCGCTCGCCATCCGCCCAGTCCCGGGGACCGGCATACCCGGTGGTGCCGTAGTCGTCGTAGAGCGACTCGGTGACCAGGTAACCGGCGGAGCGGAGGCCAACGGCGGCGACCGCCTCGTCGACACCCGATCGGCGGTCGTAGCTGTCTACCCACACCGACACCTCGGCGACGTGGACGGGCTCACCGGTCGGCGCGGGTGCCGGGGACGGAGCGTCGGCGGCCGGGGCGTCGTGCACGTTGACCGACAGTGCCCGGGCACCGCGATCGAGCAGGAGGCCCGCGGTCACCGTGAGCAGCGTCTCCCGGAGGGCGTCGCCGCCGGCACCGGTCCCGTCGTCGGACCACAGCAGGTAGACCAGCTTCTCCATCCGACGAGTATGCCAGCGCAGCTTCCAGAGGCATCCTGTCCGCGTTCGTCGAGGGGTCGGACCGGATCAGGAGGGACCGGGTTCCGGGAGGTCGCCCGGACAGGGTGCTCGTCACCGGCATGGTTCCGCATGGGCTGCTCGACAATCCCGGAGGTCGGAATCGAGCGCGTCCCTGTGGATGACCGGACTCAGCGGGACGATCGGCGTGCGCGTACGTCGTCGAGGGGCGCTTCGGCAGCGGCTTCGCTGGGCACCGCTGCGGAATCGGGCGGGACATGGCGGGCGCGGGCAATGCATCGTGGAGCTCCGCGGCGGCATCCGTCGACGCGGCCGCCCCGCGTACCCGGAGTACGTCCGGCCGGACGATCACGACGGTCCGGACCTGTCCGACATCCGTCGACCGGGCGTGCCAGAACCCCTGCCCGTCTGCCTCGATGGTTCCGTCCCTCACCGGTCGACTGGTCCGAACGGTGCGGTGCAGCAGTGGGCTATGATGTCATCAGTTGATGACATCAAGTGGTGACAAGAGGGCGATCGAGGGGTACGGCAGACGGTGGCAGCGCTCGACAGCGGCACAATCGAAGGCACGCCGGCCGGGCCGAAATTGCTCGTCCCCACCCTGATCTACATCGGGATGCTCGTGGCCATCATCAGCAGCCTCGGCGCGCCGCTCATCCCGACCGTCGCCCACGTCTACGGCGTGACCTTGAGCAGTGCCCAGTGGGTGCTCACCGCTGCGCTCATGACCGGCGCCGTGGTCACCCCGATCATGGGCCGCCTGGCCGACGGCCCCCGCCAGCGCATCGTCATCCTCACGACACTCACCCTGGTGGCCCTGGGCTGCGTGATCTCCGCCGTGTCGACCCGCTTCGAGGTGCTCATCCTCGGACGGGCCCTCCAGGGGTTCGGTCTGGGACTCCTCCCCGTCAACATGGCCATCGCCCGCCGCCACCTCCCGTTCACCAAGGCAGCACGGGCCATCGCCATCCTGTCGGTGTCGACAGCCATCGGCGTCGGCCTGGGGTACCCGCTCACCGGACTCATCGCCCAGGTGTTCAATTTCCGTGCCGCCTACTGGTTCGGGGCCATCGTCGTGGTTTCCGCCCTGGTGTGCGCGGCGGTGGTCCTGCCCCCCCGCTCCGACGTCCCACCGCTGCGCTTCGACGGCATCGGTGCCGTCATGCTCGGGTTCGCGGTGATCGGCGTGTCGGTGTTCCTCAGCGAGGGCGGCAACTGGGGCTGGACGTCGACACGGACCATCGGTGTCGTCGCCGTCTGTCTGCTGCTCGTCGCCGGTTGGGTCGTCCACGAGCTCCGGTTCGACCGCCCGCTGGTCGACCTCCGGCACCTGCGCAACCGGTCGGTGCTCACCGCCGACATCACCGGCTTCCTCATGAGCGTCTCCATGTACCTCATCATCCCCATCGTGGTGGAGTTCGTGCAGCTCCCCACGTCGCTCGGGTTCGGTTTCGGTGCGTCGATCGCCGTCTCGGGGCTCGTGCTGGTTCCTCTCTCGATCACGACGTTCGGAGCCAGCCGGTTCCTCGTGATCTACGAACGACGCTTCGGGGTCCGCAGCATGATCCCGTTGGGCGCGGTGGTGTCCTCCTCGGCGTCGCTCTACTTCGCCTTCGAGCACTCGTCGTTGTGGCAGGCCTTCGTGACGGTGGGGATCGCCGGTCTGGGCATCGGCTTCACCTTCGCCGCCATGCCCGGGTTCATCGTCCGGGCGGTGCCCCACACCGAGACCGGGAGCGCCACCGGTTTCTACCAGGTGCTGCGCAATGTCGGCCTGTCCGTCGGCAGCGCCCTGGGCGCCGCCGTGCTGCTCGGCTACACCCACCACGGCCACATCTATCCCGAGATCGACGGCTTCCGCGCCGTGCTGTTCGTCTCGGCCGGCCTGGGCTTCGCCACGGCGCTGCTCAGCTTCGTGCTCCCCGGGCACACCGTGGCTGCGGTCCCGGCGTCCGACCACGACCGTGCCGCGGTCGACGAGCTGATGGAAGAGGAGGCGGAGCTGGCCGGTGCCGGTCTCATGCTGTCCGACGACCACGACCCGCTCGACGAGGGGACGGAGGGGCAATGACCGTGACCGACACCCCGTCCGGGGGAGAACAGGTGCGGACGGGCCGGGCCCGGGACGCCGCGGCCAGCCGGCGCGCCCTGTTCCTCGCCGCCCAGGAGCTCTTCGGCCAGAAGGGCTACGAGCGCACCACCATCCGGGAGATCGGCGAGCGGGCCGGCGTCGACGCCGCGCTGATCGCCCGCTACTACGGGGGCAAGGCCGATCTCTACATCGCCGTGGTGACGGCGGAGCCGGTCGACGAGCGCGGGGTCACCGACGGTGCCGACGGTGCCGACGGTGCCGACGGTGCCGACGGTGCCGAGGAGCCGTACGAAGGATTGGCCCACATCGCCGAGACCCTGTTCGACCGGACCGACCGGCACGGTCCCGGGCCGATCATGCAGGCCCTCATCCGTCTGGACACGTCCGACGAGATCCGGGAGGCGGCACGTGGCCGGCTGATCCGGCGCATCGTCGATCCGCTCGTCGCATCCGGCGAAGCCGACGGCGTGGATCGTCCACGGCTCCGGGCGGAGGTCGCCGTCGCGGCGCTCGTGGGCGTCAGCCTCGGTCGGGCTCTGGGGTGGTTCGACGAGCTCCAGTCGGTCCCGAGAGACGAGCTGGTCGAGCTGGTCACAGGAGCGCTCGCCCTCGTGATCGACGGCACCGTGGGGAACTCCACCGGCGACTGACCGTCACCGGCCCTCGTCGGTCAGACCGACGCGGTCCCCAGCCGTCGACCGATCCGGCCGGCCAGGCCGTCGATGAACTGCTCCCAGACCCGGTCACCGATCAGCCACAGCCACAGTTCGCGCCGGTAGGCGACGACGGTTTCCACGAAGTCGTCGCGGCTGAATCCGGCCGGCTCGAGCGCCGGCTGCCAGCGGCCCCACAGCCAGATGCCGATGCAGATGTCGTCGCTGAACCCCTCGCGCCAGTCCTTGCCCGCGAGGAGCGCGGCCTTGAGCCCTTCACGCAGCTCCACCGGCTCGTCCGGGCGCTCGATCCGGGGGCCACCGTCGATGTCGATCACCGTCACGTCAGGCACCGTAGCCAGGGATCGGCCGGTTCGCCGGGGTGGCGACCGCGGCCGTCATCGGTCCACCACGACGGGGGCCCGGTCGGTTCCACTGAACGCCGCCACGTGCTCGGCGTAGTCGATGAACAGCGGCCCGTCGGGGTCGAAGTCCCGGGGCAGGGAGGCGAAGGCCACCCGCTTGTCGAAGGCGTCCAGCTTGAGCAGGGCCTCCGGGTTGTCGAGCTCGCGGAAGTCCAGCCGGGGCCGGGCATTGTCCAGGGCCCGCCTCCCCCGTTCGGTGCGGACGATCACCGAGCTCCAGCCGGCGAACGAGCCGACACTGCCCACCGACAGATCGGCACTGCGCCCGAGGAAGTCGGCGCACTCGTCACATCCCTTGAGCGCCGCACCGTGGAAGTCCTTCACCGGCTCGTCGACGGCGATCTCACCGTCGCGGTACTCGACGATCATCCGGCCGTGGATGACGTCCACCTTGGAGACCCGGTCGAGGTCGATGCCCCGCTGCTCCTGGAGGAGGCGGAGCATCAGACCCTCGTAGTCGAAGCTCTTGGTGCACAGGAGGGCGATCGTCAGCACCACGGCATCGACCCGGTGCGCACCGGTCGACCAGCGGCGGGCCTGCATGCCCCGCAGCCCCTGGATCTCGCACGGTGTCCCCACGACGGCGATCCGGGGACTGGGCGGGAGGTCATAGGACGACAGGTCCAGCGCGGCGAGCGCCATGGTCTGGTTGTAGTAGCTCCCGGCCGCCGCGGTGATCTCCTTGGCCGTGGTGGCCACGTGGGCCACGCCCTTCCACGGCTCCTCGGGGTCGGGGCTCGGCTTGGTCACCAATGCCCCGTCGATCTCCCCGGCGGCCAGCGCGGCGATCAGGATGGCCGTGACCACACCGCCGTCCTGGGCCTCGTCGGGTGCACCCCCGGCCCGCACGGCGTACTGGTCGAGCACGGCGCCCAGCCCGTCGGCCGGTGGGGCACCGGTGATCTTCCAATACGTGTCGGAGGCGTCGACCCGCTCGACCGTGTCCTCGGGGACCGCGTCAGGGAGGGGCGTCGACGGCGGCCAGAGGGATTCGTATCGCAGGCCACCACGTGGACAGAAGTCCCAGCACAGCGAGCAGCCGGTGCACATCTTGACCAGTTCGGGCAGAAAGGTGTCTTCGTCGATGCCGATGGAGTTCGACGGGCAGGCGGCGATGCAGGTACCGCACTGGATGCACCGGTCGGCGGCGATGACGCCGGCTTCGAGCTCCCAGAACCAGGTCTTCCCCGGGGGCTCGGTGATCCCGTTGATCTCTTCGCGCAGCCTGTAGGCCTTCATCGGACCCTCTTCCTCGTGGCCGGAGCCTTCTTCGCTGCGGCCTTCTTCGACGGGGACTTCGTGGCCGGGGACTTCTTCGCCGGGGCCTTCTTCGCTGCGGCTTTCTTGACCGGGGACTTCTTCGCCGGAGCCTTCTTCGCTGCGGCCTTCCTCGACGGGGACTTCTTCGCCGGGGCCTTCTTCGCTGCGGCTTTCTTGACCGGGGACTTCGTGGCCGGGGCCACGGCGACAAGACGGACCGGAGGCTCGTCGACCGGCTCCTCGAGCCCGACCCCCTCGGCGGCCAGTGTCCGGCGCAGCTCGTCGTCGGGGACCCGACGGGCCCAGTTGTAGAACGGCTCGGTCTCACCGCGCTCCGACTGGTACCGGCGGACCACCCGGAGCAGTGCGTTGGGGACGGTGTTCACGGGCCGGGCGTGCTCGATCCAATCGATGAACCCCGAGCCGGCACCCAGCGAGCCGCCCATGCCGATGTCCACGGCCTCCTCGAGGTGGGTGCCCACCTTGGCGATCTCACCCCGGAAGCCGATGTCGGCGATCTGGGGCTGGGCACACGAGGCCGAGCACCCGGAAAAGTGCATGCGCACCACCCCGGCGTCCTCCCGCACCCCCGACCGCTCCCCGGGACGCGGCGCGGCTCCCACCGGCTCCCCGGCCAGTTGCTCGTCGAGGAACCGGGCCCACTTGACGGCCCGTTCCTTCGTCTCCACGATGGCGAACCGGCAGAACTCGCTGCCCGTGCAGGCCACCACGCCCCGGCTGAACGGTCCGGGGAACGGCGAGTACTTGGCCAGCAGCTCCTCGCCCAGCAAGGCGTCGAGCCGGTCCTCGGGCACGCCGGTCAGGGTGAAGTTCTGATCCGTGCTGAGGCGCACGGTCCCGTCGCCGTAGGTCTCGGCCAGCCGGGCCACCTCCACCAGCTCCAACCCCGACATCCGACCCACCGGCACCGAGCAGCCGACGTAGACCAGACCGGGCTGCTTCTGGGGATGGACCCCGACGTGGTCGCCGCGGTAGCGCCTGGTCAGGTCGGTGCCCGCCGGCACCAGGTCGAACGCCGCCCGGTCGGCCAGGGCGCTCCGGAACCCTTCGGGGCCGAGCTCCTGGACGAGGTAGCGCATGCGGGCCAGGCCCCGGTTCTCCCGGTTGCCCAGTTCGCCGAAGGTCTGGGCGATGGCCCGGCACAGCTCGACGGCCTGGTCCGGGCGGACGAAGATGTCGAGGTCGGAGGCCATGCGCTCACCGTCGGACAGGCCGCCGCCGGCCAGCACATTGAACCCGAGCTCACCGTCGGCGGAACGGGCCGGCCACAGCCCGATGTCGTTGATCTCGGCCTGGGCGCAGTCCTCGGTACACCCGGTGATGGAGATCTTGAACTTGCGGGGCAGGTTGGCGTACTCCCGGTTGCCCCCGAAGAACGCCGACACGGCCTGGGCCACGGGCAGGGCGTTGAAGGCCTCGTCGGCATCGATGCCCGAGACCGGGCAGCAGAGCACGTTGCGGGCCGAGTCCCCACAGGCCTGCACGGTCGACACGCCCACGGCGGCGAACCGGCGCCAGATCCGGGGGATGTCCTCGATGCGCAGCCAGTGGATCTGGATGGACTGACGGGTGGTGAGGTCGGCGTAGCGCGATCCGAACACCCGGCTCTCGGAACCGTCGGGGCCCTCGCCGAAGGCGTCGGCCACCACCCCGATCTCCCGGATCTGCGGGGCGGTGAGGAACCCGCCGGGGACCTTGACCCGCATCATGAAGTTGTCGCCGCCCTGCTTCTGCGGGTAGATGCCCGCCCACTTCAGGCGCTCCACCTCGCCGGGGACGGTGGCGATGGCCGCCGGCCCCTCTACCGAGTACCGGTCGATGATGGCGTCGGCGATCTCCAGGGGATGCCGCTCCAGCTTCCACTGCTCGATCTGGTTCAGCTCCCCTACCGTCCGGTAGGGGTTGATGAACCGCATGGCCCGGTCGGAGCCGGTCATGCGGGTGCCGTAGAGCTCGTCCTTGTCCTTGGTCATGCGACGTGGAGCCCGCACTCGACCTTGCCGGTGTCGGCCCACCGGCCCGAACGCGGATCCTCACCCTCGGCCACGGGCCGGGTGGTCGGGGCGCACCCGATGGACAGGTAGCCCTGTGCCAGCAGGGGATGGCGGGGGATCCCGTGGTCGTCCTCGTACCCGGCGATGTCGAGGTCCGTCCAGGTGGCCAGGGGGTTGATCTTGACCAGTCCCCACGCGTCGTCGTAGGCGGCGATCGGCGTGGTGGCCCGTGTCGGGGCGTCGACCCGCTTCAAGCCGGTGATCCACGCCGCCTTGCCGGCCAGGGCCTGCTTCAGGGGCTGGACCTTACGGAACTCGCAGCACCGCTCGGTGCCGCACGGCCAGTCCCCGGCTCCCTCCACGGGCGTGGTCACCGTGAGGTTGAGGTCGTAGCGGGCCCGGATGGTCTCCACGTACCCGAGGGTCTCGGGGAAGTGCGCCCCGGTGTCGAGGAAGATGATCTCGATGCCCGGGTCGGCGGCCACCACCAGGTCCACCAGGACGGCGTCCTGGAAGGAGCAGGCCACGGCCAGCCCCGAGCCGAAGCGCTCGACGGCCCAGGCGATCACCGATCCGGCGGCCGACGTCTCGAACGCCGCCGACCGCTCGTCGATCTCCGCACGGAGCGTGGTCAGTTCCTCGTCGTTCGCCATCTTCCGCTCGCTCTCGCTGGTACCCGGACCGGCCGGCCGGCGCACGGTTCCACCCGTCTCCGGTGGTCGGCCGACCCTACCCGACGGCACACCGACCCGGTCCTTTTCCCCAGTAAATCACTAGCTTTTGTCGGCAACGGTCGGGCGTCCGGCGGCCGCCGCCGGTTGCCCGGACGGCCTGGGACCGAGTATACATGACTAACCAGATCAGCTTTTGACGGAATATCTGCCGGATCCGTCCGTTGACCACACCGGGAGACGGCGTCGGATCGCAGGAGGCCACCGTGCGGGCCGGGCGGGACCGATCGCCCAGGTTCGAGGTACGACGGCCACAGGAGGACCGCAGCACATGACGACCATCCTCGACAGGGCCACCACCGCCACCGACGACGAGACCCCACTCGGAGCATCGCAGACCATGGCTACCCACCCCGTTGACACCCGCTCGCCCGTCGACCACCTGGACCTGCTCGAGGCCCACGCCATCTTCATCATGCGGGAGGTGGCGGCCGAGTGCGAACGTCCCGTCCTGCTGTTCAGTGGGGGCAAGGACTCGGCGGTGCTGCTCCGCCTGGCCGAGAAGGCCTTCAGCCCGGCCGGCCTGCCCTTCCCCATCCTCCACGTGGACACCGGGCACAACTTCCCCGAGGTGCTGGAATTCCGCGACCGCCGGGTCGCCGAATTGGGTGAGCGCCTGCTGGTGGCCTCGGTCCAGGAGTCCATCGACACCGGACGGGTGGCCGACCCGGGCGAGGGGGGCATGCGGAACCGGCTCCAGACCACCGCGCTGCTCGACGCCATACGCGCCCACGGCTTCGACGCCTGCATCGGCGGGGCCCGACGCGACGAGGACAAGGCCCGGGCCAAGGAGCGGGTCCTGTCGTTCCGCGACACCTTCGGCCAGTGGGACCCCAAGCGCCAGCGGCCCGAGCTGTGGCAGCTCTACTCCGGCCAGGTGCAGCCGGGCGAGAGCCTGCGGGCCTTCCCGCTGTCCGACTGGACCGAGCTCGACATCTGGCAGTACATCGCCCGCGAGTCGATCGAGCTCCCGTCCATCTACTTCGCCCACCGCCGGACCGTGGTCGAGCGCAACGGCATGCTGCTGGCCCTGTCCCAGTGGGTCACGCCGGCCGAGGGCGAGCCGGTGACCGAGGAGACCGTGCGGTTCCGCACCGTCGGGGACGCCACGTGCACCGGCGCCGTCCGGTCGGAGGCCACCACGATCGAGGTGATCATCCGGGAGGTCGCGGCCTCGCGGGTCTCCGAGCGGGGGGCCACCAGGGCCGACGACAAGTTCTCGGAGACCGCCATGGAGGACCGCAAACGCGAGGGGTACTTCTAGGCGATGACCGCAGCCCCGGACGGTGGGACCACCATCGGCGGACCGGTCAGCGAGCCCCACATGGACCTGCTCCGCTTCGCCGCGGTGGGATCGGTCGATGACGGCAAGTCCACGCTGATCGGCCGGCTCCTCCACGACACCAAGCAGCTCTTCGACGACCAGCTCGAAGCCGTGGCCACCGCGTCGCGCAACCGCGGTGTGGGCGAGCTCGACCTGTCCTTCATCACCGACGGCCTCCGGGCCGAGCGTGAGCAGGGCATCACCATCGACGTCGCCTACCGCTACGCCGCCACCCCCACCCGCAAATTCATCATCGCCGACTGCCCGGGCCACGTGCAGTACACCCGCAACATGGCCACCGGTGCCTCCACCGCCGATCTGGCCCTGGTCGTCGTCGACACCCCGAAGGGACTGCGGGAGCAGACCCGTCGCCACGTCTGCATCGCCGCCCTCCTCGGGGTCCGCCACCTCATCGTGGCGGCCAACAAGATGGACCAGATCGACTGGGATCGGGCCGCCTTCGACCGGGTGGTGGCCGAGATGGCCGAACTGTCGGACCGCCTGGGCGTGGCCTCGTGCACGGTGGTCCCCGTCTCGGCCCTGCGCGGTGACAACGTGGCCGAGGCGTCCGACGCCGCCCCGTGGTACGACGGGCCGACCGTGCTCGAGGCCCTCGAGGCCGCCCCGGCCGGGTCGTGGGCCGGGGTCCACGGTGCCCACAAGGGCTCGGGGGCCCGCCTGCCGGTCCAGTGGGTCCTCCGCCACCCCGGGGGTGGGCGGACCTACGCCGGGATGGTGAACGGGGGGCCGCTGTCCCTCGGCGACGAGGTGGTGGTCCTGCCGGGCGGCCAACGGACGTCGGTGGCCGCCGTGGGGACGGCCGACGGCCCGCTCGACCGGGCCCCGGTGGGCCTGTCCGTCTCGGTGCGGCTGGCCGACGACCTCGACGTGAGCCGGGGCGACCTCCTGGCCGCCGCCGACGACCCGGCCGAGGTGACGAACCAGCTCGAGGCCACCGTCTGCTGGTTCGACCAGCGGCCGCTCTCGGCCGGCGGCCAGTTCCGGCTGAAGCACACCACCCGGGTCACCCCGGCCCGGATCCTGGCCGTCACCGGTCGCCTCGACGTCAACGATCTCGAGATCATGCCGGCCGACTCGTTGGACGACAACGACATCGGGACGGTGACCATCGCCGTGGCCACCCCGCTGGCCGTCGACCCGTACCACCACAACCGGATCACCGGGAGCTTCGTCCTGATCGACCCGGCCACCAACGCCACGGTGGCCGCCGGGATGATCGGTCGGCCCGACCTGTCGCCGCTCGACGACCCGGACTGAGGGCCGCGCCGTGGCGCACGACGCCCCGCTGTACCCGGTGTCCCTGGTCGTCGCCGGACGGCCCTGCCTGGTGGTCGGGGGTGGCCACGTGGCCGCCCGCAAGATCGAGGGCCTGTTGGCCTGCGGGGCCGACGTGACCGCCGTGGCCCCCGAGATGACCGGGGCCGTCGAGGACCTGGCCGGGGGCGGGGCGGTCGGCGGGGCGGTCGGCGGGGCGGTCGACGGGGCGGGTTCGCTGCACCTCGAGCGGCGCCCGTACCGGGCCGGGGAGGCCTCGGCCTACCGGCTGGTGGTCACGGCCACCGGCCTGCCCGAGATCGACCATGCCGTGGCCGCCGACGCCGAGGCGGCCGGCGTCTGGGTCAACAGTGCCGACGACCCCGCCAACTGCTCGTTCCTCCTGCCCGCCGTCCACCGCGACGGGCCGGTCACCGTGGCCGTGTCCACCGGTGGGTCGAGCCCGGCGCTGGCCGGCTGGCTGCGCACCACGGTGGCCGACGCCCTCGGGCCCCACCTCCCCGAACTGGCTGCCCTGCTCGATGACGCCCGCGGCCGGCTCCGGCGATCGGGGCGTTCGACCGAGTCCATCGACTGGCGGCCGATCCTCGACGGCCCGGTGGTCGCCCTGGTGCGGGACGGGCGCACCGACGAGGCCCGAACGGTCCTGTGGGAGGCCCTGGGCCTCCAGCGCTGACGGGCCCCGGTCCGAGGCCGGCCACCCGCCGGGGGCACCGGGCACCCGCGGTCGGCTCAGGGCTTCGCCGTCATCACCACGGTGGCCACTACGAAGATGAGCAGCTCGGCCGAGGCCACGCCGGCCACCTGCAGGCACAGGGCCCGGCTGCCGGCCACGGTGACCGGGTCCTCGGCCACCAGGTCCTGGAGCCGCCGCTCCGCCGGCCACAGGGCCAGCTCGGCCCCGAAGGCGGCCACCACCCAGAGCATCAGACCGGCCATGAGCCAGCCGTCGGAGAAGCTCCAGGCCCCGCGGCTCATGGCCACCAGGGTCAGGCCCAGCACGGGGACCACGAAGAGGATCCGCCCGGCCCAGTTGACCCCCGGACGGTAGTAGCGCACCACGGCCTCGCCGGGCGGCCCCGGACGCCGGAGGAGGAGGGCGTGGACCCCCGCCACGGCCACCGCACCGAACCCGGCCAGGGCCGACAGCACGTGCAGGAGCAGCACGAGGTCATAGGCGGCGCCCCGGTTCGAGGACTCGGCGACGAGGACGGCGGACATCACGGGCACCACGGGCACCACGGGCACCGGGTGATTCTGGCACTCCGCCGGGGCTCCCGGGCCCCGGGGCGGCGGTCGGCCGGGGGACCCGGAGCGCCACTCGACGCACCCTACCTGCCACCACCCGTGGGCATTGCTACGTTAGGGGGACGCATGCACACGTGCGGCCGTCCGCCACCACCGGGCGAGGCGGCGACATCCGATGCGACATACAGGCAGGGCGCCATCGTGGCCGAGAGCAGTCCCCGGAAACTCCATCCCCATCAGCTCAACCAGTTGCGACTGGACCCGCTCACCGGACGGTGGGTCGTGGTGAGCACGGACCGGGCCAACCGGCCCCAGGCCTTCATGCCCCGTCTGGCCCCGATCCAGGCGGACACGTCCCGGCCGTGCCCCTTCTGCCCGGGCAACGAGGAGTCGACGCCCCCGGCCCTCGAGACCTACGGGCCCGAGGGCGGCTGGAGGGTCCGGGTCGTCCCCAACCTGTACCCGGCCTTCGAGGGCGACGACCCCTTCGTGGTCACCAACCGGGGGCCCGTGTTCACCCAGGCCACCGCCGGCGGGATCCACGAGGTACTGGTCCTCTCCCCCGATCACCGCAATTCCTGGTCCATGCTCTCCGACGAGCAGACCGCGGTGGTCATGGCGGCCATCCGCGACCGCATCGACCAGCACTCCCACATCCCCGGTCTCCGGTACTCGCAGGCCATCGTGAACGCCGGCCGCGAGGCCGGGGCCTCGATCGAGCACCCCCACGGGCAGCTCCTGGGCATGTCCTTCGTCCCCCGCGAGCTGGTCGAGGAGCAGGCCGGGTTCGCCCGCTTCGCCGGCCGGTGCCTGCTGTGCACCACGGTCGACGCCGAGGAGGACGTCGGCCACCGTGTGGTCTACGCCGACGAGCGGGTGCTGGTGGTGTGCCCGTTCTGGAGCGGCTCCCCCTACGAGATGCTGGTCATCCCCCGGGCCCACGGACCCCACCTCCACCACAGCCAGCCCGCCGACCTGGTCGCCGTGGGGCACGCCCTCAAGTCCGTGCTGGGCCGCCTGCGCGACGCCCTGGGTGACGTGGCCTACAACCTGGTGTTCCACTCGGCCCCCTACCGGGCACCCGAGCCCTACCACTGGCACGTCCACGTCGTGCCCAAGCTGACCACCGTGGCCGGGTTCGAGCTGGGCACCGGCATGCTCATCAACACGGTGAACCCCGAGCACGCGGCCGAGGAGCTGGCCGCCAGCTCCGCCGTGGCCTCGACCGGCTGAACCACCCGGGGCCCGGCCCGTCGGGTCCTAGCGCTCCCGGACCTCGGCCAGGACGACCTCACCATCCTGGCCGTCCCAGCCCGCGACCAGTCCGATGGCCGGACGGGGACCGGGGACCGGTCGCCGGTGGACGGTGAGCTCGAACCGGTCGTTACGGAGGACCGTCGTGGACACCCCGTCGGCGACGGGCTCGAAACCGTCGACCGGCACACGCCCCTGCGTCCATCCGCCCCCGTGGATGCGCACGTTGCTCGGGGTGACGATCCAGCGACCGCCCACCTCCACCAGTCCGACCGCCTCACCCTGGCCGGTCAAGGCGACCGCCGCCAACATGAGCACGAACCGGGGATCCCCCAGCCCGTCGTAGACCCACCGGGTGCCGAGCACGGAGTGCTCCATCCGGGTGATGAGCGCGTCCTCGGCGCCCTCGAGCGGCTCGTCCCGATACGAGAGTGGGACCTGGACGAGCGTGCCTCCGGCGCTGACCAGGTGGGTCTCCAGGCCCACCCGACCCTCGGGGTCGTCGAACCGGAACGCCCCGATCACGGTGAGCGGCTCACCGGCCGGCGGCCCCCACGGACGGGTCGGGACCCAGGCGGCGATCAGCTCGGCCTTGGTCGGTGAGATCGTCGCCCGGTGCAGGATGGCCACGGACCGCATGCTAAGCGACTGGCTCCACAAAGTCCCCGGCCCCTCCGCCCCCCGGCCCGTGAACGTGTCACACCCTCAGTCCATACTCGTCCCATGACGTTGATGGCCGAGGGCCGGACGACAGGGAACGGCACCGGGACGACCGGTGACGGGCCCGATGG
>Ga0302157_10003828_pt1 | contig 16706 bp, 19 predicted proteins | sample I_Bog_N3_3_FD_193502 | JGI IMG/M metagenome (GOLD analysis project Ga0302157, IMG submission 193502) | Peat permafrost microbial communities from Stordalen Mire near Abisko, Sweden - I_Bog_N3_3 | ecosystem: Environmental > Terrestrial > Soil > Wetlands > Peat | place: Sweden: Abisko, Stordalen...
CTGCCTTCACAGCCAAAACCATAACCATATGGTGATGGATTGTCAAGCGGAAGATTCAATGCGCGATTTTGAATTGCGAAAAAATCTTGGGGCTAGCCGAGCAGGGAATCGACAAACGCTTCGGGGTTGAATTCGAGCAGGTCGCCCATCTGTTCGCCGACTCCTACAAAGCGCACGGGGAGATTCATCTCCTGGGCGATGGCTACGGCGATGCCGCCCTTGGCGGTGCCGTCGAGCTTGGTGAGGATGATGCCAGTGACGCCGGCGGCCTGGGTAAACAGGCGCGCCTGCTGCAATCCATTTTGCCCGGTTGTCGCATCCATGACGAGCAGCACCTGGTGCGGGGCGCCGGGGATGAGCTTGGCGGCGGTACGGCGCATTTTTTCGAGCTCGTCCATGAGGCCGGTCTTGGTGTGCAAGCGGCCGGCAGTGTCGACAATGAGCTCGTCGATCTGGTGGGCGCGGGCCGAGGAAGCTGCGTCATAGAGCACGGCGGCAGGATCGCCGCCCTGGCGGGTCTTGACGATCTGCACGCCGGAGCGTGAGGCCCAGACTTCAAGCTGCTCGATGGCTGCTGCCCTGAACGTATCTGCGGCACACAAAAGCACGGTGCGATTTTGCGCGCGGTACCAGGCGGCGAGCTTGCCGGCGGACGTGGTTTTGCCGGTGCCGTTGACGCCGACGAGGAAGGTGACGTTGGGGCCTTCGGCGGGGTTGGCGGCGGGCGGGTGCTGCGCAATCGGAGTTTCAAGAATGGCGCGCAGCTCCTGCTTGAGTAGCGCGCGCAGCTCCTCGCCGCCTTCAATGGCCTGGCGGCGGGCGCGGTCGCGCAGGGCGTCGAGAATGCGCGCCGTGGTCTGGACGCCGAGGTCGCTGGTGAGCAGCGCCGATTCGAGGTCTTCGAGCGCGGACTCGTCTACCGTGCGGGTGAGCGCGACCAGGCCTTCGATGCGCGTCGAGAGCGACTCGCGGGTGCGCGAAACGGCCTGCTTCATCCGGTCGAAGAGGCCGGTTTTGGGTGCGTCGTCTGCTATTTCTTTTTTGCTGCCGAAAAACTTCATCGTTTGAGGAGTCCAGTCTTGAGTTTAATGCAGAGGAGCGAGGACCAAGGGACTAAGGGGCCAGGGCCCAGGGACTGAGATGCCATCCAACCGCAGGGTCGCGTATATTGGCGGCATGCGACTTCTCATTTTCCATTCGCCTTCTCGATGTCGTATTGCGTGGCTGCCAATGGTCACTGTTGTTGGATGCGCTGCGATCGCCCTGTGCCTGTGTCGCCCTGCTGTGGCGCAGATGGGTTCGATGCCGGGGATGGCGGACATGCAGCCAGTGCCGCCGCCGGAGCAGCTTCCGATGCCCATCAAGATGACGGGCATCGGCAACAGCCACATCACCATCAAGTCGAGCGCGGAAGCGCAGGCCTGGTTTGACCAGGGGCTGAGCCTGCTGCACGACTTCTGGGATTATGAATCGGCCAAGGCGTTTGAGCAGGCCATCCGCGTGGACCCCAACTGCGCCATGTGCTGGTGGGGCTTGGCGCAGGCCATCGACATGCGTCATGACGAGATGAGCGTGTACGGCAAAACGGCGCTGGCCCGGGCTGTCGAGTTGAAGGGGCGCGCAAGTGGCGCGGAGAAGCTCTACATTGAGGCCGCGGCAGCGAAAGATGCAGCCAAGGATGACGATAGGAGCGCGGAGATTGCGATTCTGCGTACTCTCGTCAAGAAAAATTCCAAAGACATTGAGGCGAGAATATTTCTGGCCGGAGTGGTGGGCGACGGCTTTGACGACAAGGGCGAGCCGAAGCCGGGGCAGAAGGAGCGGATCGCGCTGCTGGAAGGTGTGATGCGCGAGGCGCCCAACGACTCGGCCGCAAACCACTACTGGATTCACGCCATGGAGCCGGGCAATCATCCCGAAGCGGCGCTGAAGAGCGCGGCGCTGCTGGCCAGCCTGGCGCCGACATCGGGACACATGGTCCATATGCCGGGGCACATTTTTTATCGCGTCGGCAACTACGCGGAGGCGGAACACTGGTTTAATGCGTCGATGGAGGCCGATGAGCGCTACATGCGCGAGCAGCACGTCTCGGTCGACGACGACTGGAACTACGTGCACAACATGATGTATGCGATCGCCAACCTGATGGAGCAGGGCAAGCTGAGCGAGGCCGACGCGCTCAGCGATCACCTGGCGGCGGCGCGCGGCAAGCTGTCGGCCTCGCTCTATATCTGGTCGGCGCGGGACCAGATGGCGCGCATCAGCAGGCGGCTGCCGGTGGCGCTGCGGGTGGGCGACTGGGAGGCGGTGGAGTCACTGCTCAACGAAGCCAACCTGGCTGACAGTGAGAAGACGGCCAATCTGCGGTTCCTGGCTGAGGAGCTGAGCGACTATGCGCGGGCGATGAAGGCGCTGGAAGCCGCGGACCGGGGCGCAGTGGATGTTGATGCCGCGAAGGCTGCCAGCGCGGAGATGGACGCCGGGCTGTGGCGCGCCAGGCACGACCAGGAGGCGCGGGAAGCTGCGAAGGAGAAAGAGAAGAAGGACGCGGCAAAACCTGGCGACGGAAAAACGGATCAGCCTGCCATGGCTGTGGTGATGCCGGACGCCGATCCCGCTCCGCTGCTCAAGAACCTGGGCATCGCTTCGCTGGAGCTGCGCGCAGGCGTGCTCGCCGCGCAAGGCAAGCTGGAGGACGCGAAGAAGCTCTACGCCGAAGCCTGTCTGGAAGAGAAAAATGCCGGCTATCACGAGCCGCCGTTTTATATCCGGCCGGTGGGTGAGAACGAGGCGGCCGCGCTGCTGCGTGCCAGGGATTATGCTGGCGCGAAGGCGGCGTATGAGGCAGCGCTGGCGGAGCGCCCCAACTCGGGGTTTGGGCTCTATGGATTGGCGCACGTTGCAGAGTTGCAAGGAGACGAAGCTGGCGCCCGGCAAGCCTACGGCGCGTTTCTGAAGGCGTGGTCCGCGGCCGATGCATCCTTGCCGGAGATGGAGCATGCGCGCAGCGTGGTCGCAGAGCAGGCAGCAGGAACCCGCTGATCGCTGCCCGCCTGCGAGAATCGATTCCGCTATTGGCCGAAGAGAGCAGCAAGCACCGGGCCGGCTTCGGCGTCTTCGAGGACCGGAACCGTGGTGAGCTCCATCAGGTCAGCCCATTGCGCTGCGCCCTTGTACATCTGGACGGGGTTATCGGTTTCATACAGGCTGAACCCGCCGCTGCAGTCTGCTTTGTGCCAGCGGCCGAGCAGCTTTACACCCTCCTGGGGCGCGGCCTCTCCGGCGAGGAATTTTTCGACGCATTCCTTGGTGGCTCCGGGAAAGGCAGCCCACGTTGTCATGAATTTCATGGTGGTCGTCCTCAAGGTTGGATTTTCGCGGGGGAAATGTCCAGGGGAATCCCGCGCGGCGATTATAGGGACCGGCCTCGACTGGCGTCGTCCGCGGCAACAAAAAATACTTGCCATTGCTGCTCGCATGGGGAAGAATCGCAGCACGGTGCTGCTCAAAATCTCTTGGCGCAAGCCGGGGAATTGAGGCAACCGCGAGGAGGTCGACTTGAGCCAGGTGCGTGTGCTGGTGGGCACAAAAAAAGGTGCGTTTGTCCTGACCGCGGACGGATCGCGGAAAAGCTGGACGGTGAGCGGGCCGTTCTTTGCCGGCTGGGAGATCTACCACGTGAAGGGGTCCGCGGTTGACCCCAATCGCATTTATGCCTCGCAGTCCAGCGGCTGGTTCGGGCAGCTCATTCAGCGCTCGGACGATGGCGGCGCCACGTGGACTCCGGTGGACAACAAGTTTGTGTACGACGGCGTTCCCGGCACGCACCAGTGGTACGACGGCACGCCGCATCCGTGGGAGTTCAAGCGGGTGTGGCATCTGGAGCCCTCGCTCACCGACGCGGAGACGGTGTACGCGGGCGTGGAGGACGCGGCCCTGTTCAAGTCCACAGACGGCGGCGCGAGCTGGAGCGAACTGGCCGGTCTGCGCGGCCATGGCAGCGGGCCCCACTGGCAGCCAGGGGCCGGCGGCATGTGCCTGCACACCATCCTTCTGGACCCCGGCAACGAGCAGCGGATGTACATTGCGATCTCCGCGGCGGGAACCTTCCGCACCGACGACGGAGGCCAGAGCTGGAAGCCCATCAACAAGGGCCTGGTCTCCAACTTCATGCCCAATCCAACGGCCGAGGTGGGCCACTGCGTGCATCATGTGGCCATGCATCGCGCGCGTCCCGAGGTGCTGTTCATGCAAAAGCACTGGGACGTGATGCGCTCCGACGACGCGGGCGAGAACTGGCGCGAGGTGAGCGGCAATCTGCCCACCGATTTCGGCTTTGCTATCGACGTGCATGCGCACGAGCCGGAGACGCTCTACGTGGTGCCGATCAAGAGCGACTCCGAGCATTTTGTTCCCGACGGCAAGCTGCGGGTTTATCGCAGCCGCAGCGGCGGAAACGAGTGGGAGCCGCTGACCGCGGGGCTGCCGCAGAAGGACTGCTACGTGAACGTGCTGCGCGACGCCATGGCGGTGGACACGCTGGACGATTGCGGTGTGTACTTCGGGACTTCCGGCGGACAGGTTTACGCCTCCGCGAATGCGGGTGACAGCTGGACGCCGATTGTGCGCGATTTGCCGGCCGTGCTGAGCGTCGAGGTGCAGACGCTGGCATGATCCGAGTCGTGTTGCCGCAGCATCTGCGAACGCTGGCCGGTGTCGGCGCGGAGATCGCGCTCGAAGTGCCCGCACCGGTTACGGTGGGGCGTGTTCTGGACGCGATCGAGGAGTGCTACCCCATGCTGCGCGGCACCGTTCGCGAATATGGAACAGGACAGCGTCGGCCGTTTCTGCGCTTCTTTGCATGCGAAGACGACTGGTCCCATGCGGGCATGGATGCGGAACTGCCCGCAGGCGTTGCGGAGGGGCGCGAACCACTGCTGATCATTGGCGCCATTGCCGGGGGATAATTGGGGCCCGATGCACACCTTGCGGCAGATGGAGGTGCGCCCTATTGCTCAGACCGCGTTCGTTCGAGGTCACTAGTCTCAAGCACGGTGGGGTAGACCAGGATGGCCCCGACCGAGTGAGGAGATTGGATGAACGGATGTAAGGTTCTTGCATTAGCGGCTGTTGCCGGATTTCTGTTTACGGCAACCCCACCCAAGGCCCAGGCCCAGATCACCGTTGAGGTTGGCGTGGCGCCGGATTGCCCTTACGGCTACTATGACTACGCCCCCTACACGTGTGTTCCCGACGGGTACTACGGCCCGGAGTGGTTCACCGGCGGCGTGTTCATTGGCGCTGGCCCGTGGTTCCACGGTGCGGACAACTTCCGCGGCAATGTCGACAATTCTTTTGACCCGAATCACGGCTACAACGGCGCGCGGCCAAAGGTTGGCGACAAGGCAGCGGCGCAACGCAGAGATCCGGGACAGTTCAAAGGCAATGAGACGCGCGACGGGCGTGGACATACGGGTGGAGAGAAGAAGTAACGTTCAACGCTGCGCCTGTTGATTTACGGCGTGGGAGCAAGACAAAGAGCGCGGCATTTGCCGCGCTCTTTGTCTTGCTGCAGGATTCAAGCTGAACGATGCGGAGCCGAGCGTCAGGCCACGTACTGCTGGTTCGCCGGCCTGTTCGTCTGCACCAACTCATCGAACATCGCGCGGTATTGGATCATGGCGGTGCGCAGCTCTTCCGTGGTGGCCTCGCTCTTGCTGGGGCGGGCGGCGATGCCGTGCGCCAGGCGATAGTTCTCAGTCACGCGCGGATAGGTAACAGAGACGTCGGCTGCGCGCTGCTCAAATCCGGTGTGTGAATAGCCGCAGGTTTCAAGAATGGCATTGACCAGGTCGTCGGCTTCAGTGACTGCGGCGCGGGGATGGTCGACGAAGCGCGATTGGACGGTCTGCCACTCGGCGATGAAGCGATCGCGCTCGGTGGCGCCAAGCTCGCGAATCTGAAGAGCCTCCACACGGCTCTCACGGGCAGCCAGCTTCGCTTCCGCGTGGCGAGCCGATCCGTGAGCGAGCACGGCGCGGTCGTACTCCAGTCCGTAGCGGTTGCGGAAGGCCCGCGTGCGCGCTTTGCTGCGGGCGACGAGGGCGACGACGATCGCGGCAACCACGAGCAGCGTGACGATTGCAGCAACAACAATCTGCGTTGGAGTGAAGCTCCAGTACGTTCCGAGGAATTGACCCTGCATGGCATTCTCCTGTCTGGGGCAGCCAAGCGACGGCGGGGAGGGATGCGGGCCGTCGTGTGACTACTGGAGGCAGTATGCAGGGGGCTAGTCCAGCATGGCTGGACAGAATTGACCACGCCGCGCGGATTGCGGGCGCGCCGGGCTGGCCAGCAATCAGTACTGCTCGTGTTTGCCGGGGCGGAGCATCAGGTCCCTGATGGCTTCACGCGGATCTTTGCCCTCTTCGAGGATCAGCTCCATCTGCTCGGTGATGGGCATCTCGATGTGATGACGGCGGGCGAGACCCAGGGCGGCGCGGGTGGTGAAGACGCCTTCGGCCACTTTGCCGCCCAGGCTATCCAGAATCTCGGGCAAGCTGCGGCCCTGGCCCAGTGCCTGTCCAACTGTTCGATTGCGGCTGAGAGACCCGGTGCATGTCAGCACCAGGTCACCCGTTCCGGAAAGGCCTGCCAGGGTTTCGCGGCGGCCTCCGCAGGCGACGGCGAGCCGGGTGATCTCGGCAATGCCGCGGGTCATGAGCGCGGCAGCGGAGTTGTGGCCCAGACCCATGCCGGCAGCTACGCCGGCGGCGATGGCGATGACGTTCTTGAGCGCTCCGCCGAGCTCCACGCCGATCACATCGGTCGATGTGTACAGGCGGAGCGTCTCGGAGGAGAACTCGTGCTGCACGCGGGCGGCGACGGCCGGATCGTCAAAGGCGACAGTGACGGCGGTGGGCTGGCCCTGCGCCACTTCCAGAGCAAAGCTGGGCCCGCTGAACGCTCCGATGGGCAGGATGAGTTCATCGAGAGAACGGGGCGCTGCCTCGATGCCGGACGAACTGACCTCGGGCGCGGTCGGCTCGGTGAAGACTTCAAGATCGGTGTCGGGGTTCGGGTGATCTTCGCGCTCCGCACTTGTGGGGGTGGCGGGCCTGGGCATGGCTGCGCCCAGACTGGAGGCAATGACCTCGGTCATGCGCAGGTAGGTCGCATTCTCCACGCCCTTGGTGGCGGAGACGACAATCTGGCCGGGGCGGAACCAGGGGCGCAGGCGATTGAGCGTGGGGCGCAGAAACTCCGAGGGGATGACCGAGACCACGATCTCCGCATCGCCCACGGCTGCTCCATCGGCGGTAACGGTGATGGACTCGGGCAGCGGGAAGCCGGGAAGGAAGAGGGTGTTTTCGCCGGCAGCGGCGATCTGCCCGGCTTCTTCGGCCGAGTGCGACCAGAGCGTGATGGCGTGGCCGCCGCGACGATGCAAGGCAAGGGCGATGGCGGTTCCCCAGGCTCCGGAACCAAGAACGGCGATACGGCTCATGAATTTTTCCTGTCGTGCGGGGAGGGTTTTCCGAAGCGGGATTCCGTGCCGGAGAGCAGGCGGCGGATGTTCTGGTGATGCTTGGCGATGATGAGCAGGGCAACGGCGAACTGGACGGCGATGAAGAAGGGTGCCCGGTCGCCATGGACCAGCAGCCAGGCAAAGAAGGGAAAGCTGGCCGCGCCAAGAATGGAAGCCAGCGAGACATATCGAGTGAAGAGCAGGACCAGGACGAAGACCGTGATGGCGGACAGCGCTCCCCAGGGCGCGGCGACCAGGAACACGCCAAAGCCGGTCGCGACGCCCTTGCCGCCTTTGAAGCGCAGCCACACCGGGAAGACGTGGCCGAGCACGGCGGCGAGCGCAGCAAGAGCCTGCATGGTGCGCAGGTGCGCATCGGGAGTCAGCGCCACGCCGATCAGGCCGCCGAGGTAGACGGCCGTGCAGCCCTTCAGCACGTCGCCAAGAAAAGTGGCCGCGCCCAGGCCCTTGCCGCCGGAGCGCAGAACGTTGGTGGCGCCAATGTTGCCGCTGCCCACCGCGCGCACATCCTGCTTGAGGAAAAGGCGCACCAGCAGGTACCCAACGGGGATGGAGCCGAGCAGATAGGCAACCGCAATGACCACGAGGCTTGCAAGCAGCATGACGAGCCTGAGTTTACCACCCGCCACCAGCGGTCGCGCAGCCACCTGCGGTGGGGTTCGCCGCGGCGAACTCCCTAGTCGCTCGCAGGGGCTACGTGGCTTCCCGTCCTTTCGCCAGGAAAAGGGCGAAGGGGGCGTCCTGGTTAAAGAAGGTCGGCAATGGGCGGAAACGTCAGAAGGATACTCAGAAGCAGCAGAACAAATGCGAATGCGTTGACGCGCGCCATGGCGACAGTCCTGGTTCTCCAGCGCCATTCAAGCAGGGCCCACGTTACCAGCCACGCAACGATCGCCATCGTGGTTACACCCGACAGCGGTCCGGTGGGCTTGTAAAAGCTGAGCGCTGGTTTCAACTGGGTCCATTTATCGGCGGCAACGGCCAGCACGGCAAGGGCAAACGCGCCGGTGCCGGCGGCCAGAATGGCGGCAGCGCCCGATCCGTTGGGCAGGCTCGGAGTGTTTTGCAGTGCGTCGCCAACCATGTTCATCGTTCGCCTCCCTGCGTCAGCTGAATCGTTGCGCCGCCTTTGACCGGCGCCTGCTTGTCGATCATTGCGCCCAGAAACCCGGCCAGCCCGGCGGCTAGAAACGCAACCCACGCAAAGCCGAGCACCGCGCGGCGAAGCTGCAAGTGATTCCTGAGATCGCTGCCATAGCGGATAAAGACCGCAGCCACCATGGTGATGGAGATCGGGGCAAGCCACGCCACATGCTCCTTCCACTCCATGCCCAGCGAGTGCCAGCCGATGGTGGTGGGGCTGGCCATGAGCAGCCGCTGTGGATAGAGCGAGAGGTCGACAGTCCCGTGCGGCGCCGCGGCACGGTACCAGGGATAAACAACGTAAGCGCCGGTCAACACGGCGAGCCACGCCAGCACCACCATCACAATCAGGTAGGCTTTCAGGAAGCGTGCGTGGGCCGGGCTGGACGGGGACGAATTGGAAGATGCGGTGCATCGATAAAGATCGACAAGTACACCGGAAAAGGCGAGCAGGTACAGCCCGCCGAATCCCAGTCCGTGGATCATGGCCCAAAGCCCATGCGAGGTAATTTGCATCCGCAGTTTCCCTTCGTCAGATTTTCGATTTACGTCGATTCCGGCCGGTCATTCGGTTCCCATTGCCCGCATGGGCGACTGCAGCCATGCGGTTGCCGGAGCGTCCTTCTTGTCGTCCTTGCCCCAGGTCCAATACATGCCCGCGTAAGCGTAGTTCTCCGTCTGGCCGGCGACGGAGTGGCCGTAGCAGAACAGAAATTGCTCGCCGTCGTGATGCTTGAAGTGGTAGTAGCCGCCCACGTCGATCATGGCCGAGCGGCCGGTCTGCGCCGCGGCAAAGCCTTCGCGGCCGTGCGCAAAGACCTCGGCGCCCAACTCCAGCCGCTCATTGAGCTCCTTCTTCACCAGCCAGCCGGTATAGGGAAAGTCGCGAAAGCCGGCTTGGGGAACCACCTGGTAGCCGCCACCGCCGTCAAACAGCCATTTGCCCTCATTTTTTTGCAGCCAGATGGGCACCTTGTACCAGGTCTTTCCCACGCCCAGACCATCATTTGCATTCCCGGTGGGCGCTTCAATCATGGGGAAGGTGCCGATCTGCGGAAAATGTTTGCTCTCTTTGATGATGGCGAGCTTTACGCCCAGCTCCATATCAGTCAGGCCAAAGGAGCTCGGCCCAACTCCACCGGGCAGATAAACCGGGTTGTTGGAGGGGAAGACGCCGCCCCAGGGGAGGATGGCGTGCAACTGGACGCGAGGCAGAGCGCCCCAGTTGAACTCGAAGGCCGGCCCGGTGGAGTCGATCTCCGCCGGGGTTCCGTCGACGGCGCCAAAGATGTAGAACTCGTAGTGATGCAGGTCCACCGGCACCGGATCGTCGGTCTGATAGGGCGGGCCCTGCGCCCGCAGCAACGGAACGGCAAGCAGTACGAACAGCGCCAGCCATGAGTACCGCACCTTCATCGCTTCGTACCTCGGGGCCGGAATCTGAAAATCTGCTGGGACTTCCTTGCCGCCAGCCGCTCGCAACAGCATATATCGAAATTCGATAATAAGCCATCCGGAACAAGCCCGGAAACGGTACCATGAATTTTGTGTTGAAACAGCAGCGCGAACTCTTCTTCGGACTCATCCGGATCCACGTGCTGGTGCATGCCGCGCATGAGACCATCTTCGGGCTGGCCATGATGGAGGAGCTGGAGCATCACGGCTACCGCATCGGCCCCGGAACCCTCTATCCGCTGCTGCACGGACTGGAGCGCAGCGGGTTGCTGCGGTCGGCATTGTGCACCGTCGCAGGACGCCGCCGCCGTGTCTACCGGATCACTGCCGCCGGCAGGCGAGCCTTGACCCGCGCCACGGCGAAGGTTGACGAGCTCCACCATGAGCTGCATGAGGAGCTCCCGCGCCGGCTCTGACGACTCAACATTGCACCCTATCGCCGTCCGGCTCAAGCTCTCCCGCGTCTCACTGCGCGGCCCATCCTTGCGTCCGCCGCGGCGACCGATAAGGATGGGACAAGCAAACAAGACTGCGCAGCGTCCTCAGACGAACTCATCTGCCGAGGGGCCGTATAAGGCGGGGACGGAGGAATCGGCCAGGCGCAGGTAAACGGTGAGCTGGCCGCGGTGGTGTGCCAGGTGGCTGAACACGGCGTCGGCGATCATGATGGTGCGCGGCTGCTGCTGCACCACACGGCCGCCCATCTTGAAGGCCCAAGGAGTGAGCAGGTGGGGGTCGCTCGTGGCGGCGAGCGAGGCGCGGGCGGCGGCGACGGAGCTGTCCAGATGAGCCAGCAGGTCACCGCGCGAGGTCATCTCGCGGGTGCGAAAGCCCTCGCCGGCGGGCGAGTCGAGGTCGAACTCGTCGCGGTCGATCATGAGCGGAATCCAGCCCAGGATACCGGCGACGATCGAGGCCAGGTAGCCCAGCGTCATGGAGCGTTCGTGCGGCTTGAACTCGTTGCGTCCCTCGGGAACGCGCTCCAGAGTTTTCTGCACCAGGACGGCTTCGCGGTCGAGCTTGTCCAGGAAAAACTGCTTCAGGCTGATCGTGGCTACGACGGTTTGGGCGACAGGGGTGGCGATGGCTGGGGATTCGACAGGCATGGAACGATCCTCCTTGAGTTGCGGGATTCTAACCCCGACTTCCCGAGAGTACGAATCTATATATGACAAGTAATGTCATAATTGATCTGCGACAGTAAAAAATATTTGAAAAGGGTCGTGAGAGGACGAGAAAGGGCGGGGCACATGAAATCTGACCGTCTGCTTTCGGCGCTGTTGCTGCTCCAGGCCCGGGGCAGGGTAACGGAGCGCGAACTGGCCGAACGGCTGGAGGTTTCGCAGCGGACGGTGCACCGGGACATGGAGGCGCTGAGCGCGGCGCACGTTCCCATTGCCGCGATCCGCGGGGCGCAAGGCGGCTGGGAACTTGAAAAGGGTTGGCGAACCCAGGTTCCTGGGCTGGACGAGGGAGAGCTGCGGGCGCTGCTGATGGCGCAACCGCGGGCGGTTGGCCACTCGCGGCTTGCGGCGGCAGCGGAGAGCGCGCTCAACAAGCTGATGGCGGCGCTTCCGGTGCCGATGCAGGCGCGGGCCGCGGCCATGCGCGAGCGGCTCCACGTGGACCCGACCGGCTGGCGCGGTACAGGCGAGGACCTGTCGATGCTGGCGGCGGTGCAGGAGGCGGTCGCCGGCGACCGCAGGCTGGCCTTTGACTACACGCGGGCCGATGGGCGAACGGGTCCGCGGACCGTCGATCCGCTGGGGGTGGTGGCCAAGGGGCTGACCTGGTACCTGGTGGCGCGGGGAGGGAGTGGGATGCGCACCTACCGGGTCTCGCGCATGGCTGCGGTGACAGTGCTGGCCAGCGGGTTTGAGCGGCCGGCACGGTTTGATCTTGCTGAGTACTGGAAGGCGTCGACGGCGCGGCTGGGCGAGCAGCGGGGGAGCTTTGCCGTCACCCTGCGGGCAACCCCGAGTGCGGCGCGCAGGCTGGCGGAGTGGGGTATGGTGCGGCTGCCGGCGAACCGCGCATCCGCTCCAGAAGGCGCCGAGGGATGGACCACGGTGACGGCACACTTCGACGCTGAAGGTGAGGCAATGTTCTTTGTGCTGGGGATGGGAACGCGGGTTACGGTGGTGTCGCCGAATGACTTCAGGGAGCGGGTTGCGGCGGAGGCTGGGTTGGTTGCTGGGGTGGGCATGGAGGATCGGCGCCCGCGTTAGCTACTCGACAATAATTTCCCCTGGAAGGATGGGTCGGGTCCGGTAGAGCTTGCCCTGCGCGGAGAGCAGGCCCATCAAAAGCAGCGCGGCCACGTAGACGGCCAGCTTGATGCTGTTGCCGGCCTGGGTGTGGGGCACGATCTTCCACATCACCAGCAGCAGGGTCTGCGCAGCGGTCACGGCCCAGACCGAGCCGTAGAAGTAGCGGCGCTCCATGCCCTCGCTCTTGGTTGAGGCGCCCACGCGGGGCAGTTTGCCGAATGCGCCCAGCAGCAGGATGATGGCGCTGAGCGGAATGTAGGCCCAGTTGTAAATCTGCTTCATATACCAGACACCGGTAACGGCCGAGACCACCAGGCCGACCAGGTTGAGGCTGGCGAAGGTGACGACGGCGCTCCAGGCAAAGGTGTAGCAGACGCGGCGGTAGAGGGGGTTGGGCCGGTCCTCGTCGAAGCGCAGAATGTAGGGCCGCGGCTCGGTGCCGGGCAGGCTGCCGCGCAGGCCGGCGATGCCGGTGCCAATGAGCACAGCGGTCAGCCACAGGCCGTTGGCCAGGCTGAATCCGTGCGCGAAGAGCGAGAAGGTGAGTGGACCGGGGGCCAGAAAAAAGACCCAGATCCAGATGGGCCAGTGGCAAAGCCGGTAGATTCGGGTGTTCCGGTCGCGGATCTTCCGCTCGTGGGCAAAGTCTACTTTTCCGCGATATTGCATGGGCCCCCAGTTTCTCAGTTGGGGCGTGCGTGCGTCAATCGCCGGCCGCCGCGCCTGGGGACGCCGCTTTGCTCCAGAATGGCGCTGCGCGCGGAGCGGACTTCCGCAGCGAGAACTTGCAGGATTTTGAGCGCCAGCATCGGGTCAGTGCGCATGAGAGCCGTGAAGTTTTCGCGGGTCAGGAAGCTCACCTCGGAGCCGGCCTGGGCGATGGCGGTCAGCGTGTAGGGTTCATTGCCGATGAGGCCGGGCAGGCCGAGCAGGGAGCCAGGCCCGGCATCGAGCGCGAGGATTTCAGTGCTGGCAGTAGTGGTCATCGACAGCGCGGCCGATCCCGACTTGAGGATGTAGAGCCCGTTGGGCACATCTCCCTGGCGAAAGAGGACACGCTTTTGGCCGCAGAGAAAGGGCTCTGAGCGGGAGTCCAGTGCCTGGAGCAGTTCCGGATCGGCGATGAACGCGGATGGGTCGAGGTTCACGTGCAGTCTCCCGAGGAAAGGCATTGCCGCAAAGCCGGCATTGGCATAAACAAGTTGCCGCCCAATTGTGATTCGGTTCCTGTCAGCGATGGTTTCACTGCTGGTCGACAATCTAATGTGATGCGTATCACGCTCTCAAGTTTAACGGCGATCCGGGCTGTGATCCAGACGCACCCACCGCTGTTCCGGGGGTGCGCTTCTCAGGCTTTTCGGCCCGGGCTGCATGTAAACGCAGCAGCGGCGTCCCCTGGAAGTTGTATACATCTGTTTACAGGTTTTCGCTCGTATCCGGCGCCGGATTGCCCGGAATTGCCTGAATTCAAATGGTATACAAGCGAGCCGCGATTGGAGCGTGAATTGCAACACTTTAGCTACTCCGTCTGTCCTGGGGAGAACGACGTCTGCGGGAGCAAGGCCGTGAACACATTGCTGGTGAAGCTGCGCTTGAGATTTCTGGAGTTGGTCGAACAGACCGATGGTCAGGACATTGTTGAATATGTGCTGGTTTTTGCGTTGCTTGCACTGGGCGCCACCACGGCGACAAAGTTTCTGGCCACCGGACTGGCCGGGGCATTTAACGGCATCAGCACCACCATGGCCAGCTACACCAGCTAGCAGATTGTGGAGTCGTCTTCCTTGCGGCCCCATGGTCCGCACCGCCGGCGGAGACTGCGAGCGGTAGCCTGGACCGAGAGGCGGTGAATTGCCGGGAGTCTCGGTTCCCCCGCAGCATTCATGGAATCGGCGGTTATTTAGACTCAATCAGGGTTCGAGATCCATCTCCTCGATCTCTCCACAACTCCAAATTGCCAGCGCACCTTCCGGCACAGCCGGGATCAGGCCCGCTATTCGTAACGCAGCGCCTCGATGGGATCGAGGTTGGCCGCGCGGATGGCCGGAATCATGCCGCTGACCAACCCGGTGATGATCAGGATCACCGTGGCCACGACCACCGAAGTGGGCGAGATCAGCAGGCGGATGTCGGCCGATTCGGCATTCTTGGCAAGGGCGCTGTAGAAGGTGATGCGGCCCACCAGCGCGGAGATCAGGTAGGCCAGCGCAATGCCGCCCACGCCGCCAACAGCGGTAATGGCCATGGCTTCTGCCAGGAATTGAATCAGGATGTGATGGCGCCGCGCGCCGAGCGCTTTCTCAATGCCGATCTCGCGGGTGCGCTGCTGCACGGCGACAAGCATGATGTTCATCAGGCCGATGCCGGCGATGCCCAGCGTGAGCGCGCCCACCAGCGTAAGCAAAATCGACAACGCGATCGAGAGCAGGCGGAAGACCTTCACCTGGGTCATCAGGTTGGCGACTCCCATGGCGTTGTGGTCGGAGGGGCGAAAGTGGTGCGCGGCGGCCATGGTCTCGCGCAGTGCCTTCTCCACCATCTCGTTGTCGCCCTGGTAGTCGAGCCAGATGCTGTCCAGGTACTGCGTGTCTTCAAAGTCGTTGCTGGTATCGAAAGGAATATAGATATTGCGGTTGCTGTCGTCGTTGTCGCCTTCCTGCATCTTGGGCTTCAACACGCCAATCACCGTGAAGGCCTCGCCGTTCAGGCGGATGGTTTCGCCCAGCGCCCAGCCGCCGGAGAACAGCTTCGTCTTGTTCTCCGACCCGATGATGCACACGTGGGCGCGCTCCTGGTCTTCGGCCCCGTTGAAGAAGCGGCCCTGCTCGAGGTTGAGCTTCCATATCTCCTGGTACTGGGGACGGACGCCGTTCACGCTCCAGGTATAGGTGTGCAGGTCGTTCTGCACGGGAACGCTCTTCGATGCCATGGGCGAGATGTGCAGGATGCCCGGAACGCCGTTGGAGACCCGGTCAACGTCGTCGAGCGTGAAGCGAACCTTGGCTCCGGCCTTGTCGCCGCCGGCCTGCTCGCTGGTGCGGCCGCCCCAGAAGATGATGGTGTTGGTGCCGAACTTGGAGAAGATGTTTTCAATGGCCGCGCTGAACCCCGCGCCGTAAGCCACCAGCAGCACCACCGTGGCAATGCCCCACGCCATGCCGACCATGGTGATGGCGGTGCGGCGGCGGTTGTAGATCATCGCCTCCCAGGCTTGACCGAGAATGTCTTTGAGCATGTTCTCCACCGTCCACCTATTCCCTGCGCAACGCCTCAATCGGATCGAGATTGGCCGCTTTGCTGGCCGGATAAAGTCCCGCCACCACACCGCAGAGAACCAGGCAGACCAGCGCCAGCGCCGCTGACCAGGGGACCAGGCGCGGCGGATCGAAGCCGGGCATCTTGTCGGTGAGCAACTGTTGAAGAATCCACATCCCTCCTCCTGAGACGACGATGCCGATGATGCCGCTGACCGCGGTGAGCAGCAGGCCCTCCCAGAAGAACTGGGCCAGGATGCTGCGCTTGGTGGCGCCCAGCGCCTTCAGCAGCCCGATCTCGCGCGTGCGCTCGGTCACCGAGACCAGCATGATGTTGATGATGCCGACCGCGCCCAGGGCCAGCGTAACAATGCCCACGCCACCCAGAAAAATATCCATGGCGTTGAAGATCGCGCCGATCATGTGCTCTTCCTGAATGGAGTCCCACTCGTCGAACGCGTCCTTGAGGCTGGGGTCGAAGCCGTGGCGCGCCGCGATGACGCGATGGACAGCGGGGACGGCGGCCGTGGTGTCGCCATGCGTGGCCGGCTGGTACTGGATGGAGCTGAGAGCATTCTGAGCCACGTTGTCGCCCTTCATGGCGAACAGCTCCAGCATGGTGGTCAGCGGGATGTAGACCTTTTGATTATCGAAGTCGTTGTTGCCACGGCTGATGGTGGTGGCGCGGCCAATGACGGTGAACTGCGTGTCGTTGATGGTGATGGTTTCGCCCAGCATGGGGCGGCCGGGAAACAGCAACGTGGCTCCTTTTGCTCCGAGTACCACCACCCGCCGCCGGTCAGCCAGATCGGCATCGTTGATAAACCGGCCCTCGGCAAGCGGAACGAAACGGACCGCGGGATAATTGGGCTCCACGCCCAGCACCTGGCCGGAGGAGTTGGCATAGGCGCTCACCTCATAAAGATCGTTGCGCTGCAGGAAACCGGTGACGGCGCGCAACTGGGGCAGGGCGCGCAGAGCAGCTTCGTCGCCCGGCGTGAACTGATAGGGGCGCATGCCGGTATGCTGATTGGC
>Ga0302157_10003833_pt1 | contig 16699 bp, 18 predicted proteins | sample I_Bog_N3_3_FD_193502 | JGI IMG/M metagenome (GOLD analysis project Ga0302157, IMG submission 193502) | Peat permafrost microbial communities from Stordalen Mire near Abisko, Sweden - I_Bog_N3_3 | ecosystem: Environmental > Terrestrial > Soil > Wetlands > Peat | place: Sweden: Abisko, Stordalen...
GGAACCGGGGTCTACCTTGAGGCGGATCGGCTGAAGGACGGATTCCTCAACCGTGCGGTCGACCAGCCGGATGGTGAACGGGAACATCTTGTGGACGCGGGCACGCCCGCGCTCAAGCAGCAGCCGCGCCCGCTTTTCGGAGCACGGCATCAGAGGCTTCTTTCGCTTGTCCAGGACGCAGACGGACATGGCAGGCAGTCTCTCCAGTGTGTAGGCCCCTTACGGGTCCGGTGACGGAGTCAAGTCATCAGGCACTCGCTCTTCTCGACCATGTTGCCGCCCGGTGTGGTTAAGTCCCTCCTTCTGGAGGCCGGGTCCCGCCCGTTTCGTGACCATCCTTGGTCTTGTCTGGCTACGGGACCTTACAGGGCGCGGGACTGAAGAAGCATCCCGGGGTGTGTCTTTCACCTGACGGCAACGTCTGCCTCCGTTTGGACCGGAGGCGGTCTGGCAACATCGGCTCTCCCTCGAACCGTTTTAGGCCTCATCGGGAAAGCCCTTCCCCTTTAGGGGAAGGGATTGGTTACGGGGTAGGTCGGGGGCAGGCCCCACTTCGCGCGGTATTGGGCGGGCGTCAGGCCAAAGGAGCCCATGAGGTGGCGCTTCAACGTCCGCAGCCGCTTCCCGTCCTCGAGGCAGATGAAGATGATGAAGTCCTCGGTCACCGACCGCTCGACAGGCACAACAGGCTTCAGGCCTGCAGCGGCCGGGACTGTCGCCTGCCCGGACGCGAGCCCGGCCAGCGACGCGCTGACGGTGCGGATCAGGCCGCTGAGATCGGCGGCGTCAACGGTGTGGTTGGAAACGTAGGCAGCAACGATGCCCGCTGACAGCTTGAGGATGCTGGCGTCTTGGTCAGTCATGGGTCGATCTCCTTTGTTGCAGGCTGTGGCCTGCCGTGGGCAGGACCAATATCCGGTCATGACCGCAACTGGACTTTGGCGGTTTTTCGGCGGCAGGCCGGGTGAGGTGGCATGCGGCATGACGGTTCCATGAGCCATGAACCGTACGGTATGCCATGGATTGATCGAAGATTCTTCTTGGGGTTGCCCAAGGAGAAGAGGCTGTGGCACGGAATGCTGGGCACGAGAGTCCTCGTGCGATGGAAAGCTGGCTGCTGCCATTCATCGGGATGTTCACGCGGCCGTCGTGGCTGAACGCGGTCGCGCTGGCGATGGGCGCGCTGCTGTGTCTGAACAGGCGGACCGTATGCTCGGCGCTGCGCGCGATGGGCGGCGCGTCGGACAAAGGGTTCAGTCGGTTCCACAGGTTTCTGTCGTGCGGGAAGTGGTCTGGGCTGGAAGGCTCGAGGATATTGCTCGGGCTGCTGGTCAAAGCGTTCGTTCCGGACGGTGGGGCCGTGGTCATCGGCGTGGACGACACGGTGGAGCGACGGCGCGGAGCGAAGATCCGTGCGAAGGGGCTGTTCCGCGACGCGGTCCGCTCAAGCCGCGGCGTCTGCGTGAAGGTCGAGGGTCTGCGGTGGCTGTCGTTCCAGTTGCTGGTCAAGCCTGGTTTTGCGAAGCGGACGTGGGGTCTGCCCTTTCTGACGATGCTGAGCAGGGCGGAGAAGGCCGACATCGCCAGGAAGAGGCGGCATCAGACGGTTCCGGAGAAGGCTGGATGGGGGATGCGGCTGATCGGTCGTTGGCTGCCGGACCGTCTGCTGGTCATGGTCGGAGACGGCGCGTTCGCGAGCCTCAACATCTTCGGCATGCTGCCGCCAGGAGCCGTGTGCGTGGCACGCTGCCGGATGGATGCGCGGTTCTTCAACCCGCCACCGGACCGGGAGAAGGGGCAGAAGGGTCGTCCGCGCATCATCGGGACGCGGCAGATAACGCCAGAGACCCGTCTGGCGCGGAAGAACACGAAGTGGGTGCGCATGACGGTTCCGGGCTGGAAGGCCGACGACGGGGCGATGGAGCGGGAGGTTGAGGTCACGACGGGAACTGCGTTGTGGAACTCGCACGGAATGACGAGGCTGGTCCGGTGGGTTCTGACCAGAGACCCGTCCGGTCGGACTGAGCCGAGGCTGTTCGTCTGTTCGGAGCCGGCGCGGACGGCGCTGGAAATTCTCACGTGGTACGCGATGCGGTGGGCTGTTGAGGTCACGTTCGAAGAGGTCCGGCGTCATCTCGGGGTTGAAACCCAGCGGCAGTGGTCCGACCTGGCGATCGAGCGGACCACGCCGCTGCTGTTCGGCCTGTTCTCGTTGGTGACGCTGTGGGCTTCGCAACTGGCGACAAAGATGGGAGACCTTCCCGTCCTCGGAGCTTCGTGGTATCGGAAGACGGACCCGACATTCTCGGACTGCCTGGCGGCCGTCCGCCGCGTTCTCTGGGCCGAGGAAGCCGCGCGGCCAATCTTGTGGCGCGATGATTTTCCCACTTGGCGGTCAAAATCGCGAAGTGCGGAAAATCCGTTGCCCCTACAGCAACGCCTTGCGGAAATTATGTCATACGCCGCCTGACGCGGCCTGAAACCGCCAAAGTCCAGCGCAAGCGCAAGCAAAAAATCAGTTTGCCTTGCCATCCCGCGATTGGCTGCAGCGGCCTGGAAAGGAAAGCATGCAATGGCAAGGCATGTCCGACAGGGATGGTTCCGGCTCCCCGACTAAAGGTTGTCGAGCCACTCGAGCGCCTGCACCAGCGTCGAGACCGGAAACAGGTCCAGCCCGGGAACGCCTTCGCGTGGGCAGTTCGCCAGCGGCACCACAGCCCGCTTGAAGCCAAGCTTCGCGGCTTCCCTCAACCGGTCGGATCCATTCTGGCAGGGGCGCACCTCGCCAGACAGGCCGACCTCGCCGAAAACGATGATGTCGGATGGGATGGATTTTTCCTTAAGGCTGGACGCGACGGACAGCAGCACGGGGAGGTCGGCGCTCGTCTCGATCACCTTGATTCCGCCGACGACGTTGGCGTAGACGTCCGCGTCATGGACGTGGACTCCGCCGTGGCGGTGGAGCACAGCCAGGAGCATCGCCAGCCGCTTGTCGTCCAGCCCGACGCCGACCCTCCTGGGGTTTCCCTGCGCGCCGGCGTCCGCCAGCGCCTGGACCTCGACAAGCATGGGGCGCGTGCCCTGCCACAGCGGCGTCACCACGGTGCCGGCGGCGTCCTCCACTGCCCTCGACAGGAAGATTGCCGAGGGGTTCTCCACCACCTTCAGCCCCGTCCCGGTCATGGCGAACACGCCGATCTCGCTGGCCGAGCCGAACCTGTTCTTATCGGCGCGCATGATGCGGTAACGTGCATCGTCGGTACTACTTAAATGAGCCACCGCATCGACAAGATGGATCAGCGTCATTGGGCCGGCGATCGCCTCTGACTTGGTGATGTGGCCAACAAATACGATCGCGGTGCCGAGGCGCTTGGCGAAACGGTTCAGGTAGCCGGCGCACGTTCTGAGCTGCGAAACGCTGCCCGGTTCGCTGTCGAGCTCCGGGTGGAAGACCGACTGGATCGAATCGACGATGACCAGATCAGGGCGCTCGCGCTCCATGAAGGAACCGATGGTCACCACATCGGTCTCGACGATGGCGCGCATCCGGTCCTGCGGAAGCCCGAGACGCGTGGCGTGGTCTTTGATTTGCTCCAGCGATTCCTCGCCAGTGCAGTAGATAACGCCGCGTTCCCTGGCGACGCTGCAGCCCGTCTGCAGCAGCAGCGTGGATTTCCCGGCGCCTGGATTGCCGCTCAGGACGATTGAACTGCCGGCGACGATTCCGCCGCCAAGCACCCGGTCGAACTCGGAGAGTCCGGAGGGAATCCGCACCATGGACCCTGGGGCGAGGGAATCAAGCGTGACCAGCAACCCGGAACCGGCGCCGGCATAGCCCTGGCGGGCGAGGGCAGGGGTCGCCGGCTTGCGCGCAACGGACTCTGCCATGGCGTCCCATTTTCCGCATTTCGGACACTGCCCGACCCACCGCGGGCTGGCGGCCCCGCAGCCGGCGCACGTGTACTGCGTTTTTGGTCTGTCTTTGGCCGCGACTGCCATGGTGCGCCCCTATTCCGGATGCGGTGTGGTAGGGCCACGGGTTGCCAAGGTCAAGGAAATACCGCTACAGCGGCCGTGGGTGGCATGCTGTCCGGTTGTCCCGGCTGCGGAGGCATGCCCCATTCTTCGGCCGTCCAATCACCGGACGAAGCGTGATGCCGAACCGGGACGGGGCAATATCGACGGCAGGCGGCCACCGACGGACCGCCCTCAGCGTCTGCGGGTTGCAGCGACCGGCCGCCTGGTCCCACGGTGGAAGGCCACCCGGGCCACCGTGCTACCCGCCGGAGCTGGCCTTCTGCCTCAGTGGACTGCCGCCGGAGCGGAGAACAGCGCCGCGGCGTGGTCGCGCGCCTCCCGCAGCCCTCCGTGGGTCGAGGCTTCGCCCGTAACCGTCTGCAGCATATAGCGGCCAGCCGCGAGGCTGATGCGCCCCAGCGGGGTCCGGCTTGGATGCATCCTGACGGTCCAGGACGTGATGGGAACGGCGCGAAAATCGTCAGCCAGGACGTCGACGTCGAGCATGGTGGCCTCCTGGTCCGCAACCTAGACCGGGGGCACCTGAACCACAAGGAAAAACACCACTGGTGCCTGTGGCCCATGGCGATGCCCGTTGTTTTTGCCGCCTGAAACACCGGGCTCGGCATCAATGGCCTGACAGCATGCCCAATGCCCAGTGCCGTGGCTGGCCGTCGTGCCAGCGTTGCGGCGCGCGGTTTCTGTCGGTAGTTGTCGTATTGGCAGGGCATCCGATCTATCCTTCAGGGGTCCGGCAGCCCCGCGCGCAATGCGCAAGGCGTCCGGCCCGCCCCGAATGGGCGGGCCGGACGCCCGTGGCGCTTGGTTTTTGGAGTGTGGTTGATGGCATTGGGATCGTTTGACAACAAAATGCGCGTTTTGCAGATCAGGGTGCTGTTCATTCTGATTCCGCCATTGCACAGGCTACGGCTGGCATGGCTGGCACCATTCATCGCGGCAAAGCTTCCCGCCATGATTGCGGTGCCTCTCCTGTTCCTGCTATTCCTCCGGCTGAGCTTTCTGTTGCCGTTGGGCATCCACCATTAGGCATGGACGCGATGCGCAAAGTGGCTTGTGGCCGTTTGCCGCGGCGTTTGCCGGACAGCCAGCCTGATCTGTGCTCCGCGGCCCGGTCCGGAGGCAGCCGCGCCGCATGTTTTGCCATGCGTGCAGCGGCTGCCGCATGGGTCGCCGCTGCGCTGCTGGCGTGGCCAGCCAGTGCAGGGGAAAACAGCGCCCCGGCACCGACGACGTGCTTCGGAAGCCAATTGGATGGCGTGCCACATGGCGACCGCGTGGCAAGCGCCGCGGTCTACCTGCTGGCGGGTGGCAAGGATGGCATCATGGCCGTCGAATCCACGGGTGTCGTGGTAAGGAACAGCTCGCCGGTGCCGCATGGCCACAACCGGATCCTGACTGCGGGCCATGTTTTCGCCGCCCCGTTTCCTCTGAAGGAGCCGGGCAGGCTGCTTGTGTTCGCATCGGATGGGGCCTATCTCGGGAAAGCGGAAATGGCGGCCAGGGCGCGTCCCGAAGGCTCGGTCAGTCTCACGGAGAGGGTCGCCGGGGACGCGGCTGTCCTCGAAATGGCGGAGGGAGCCGATGGGTGGCGTCCCTACGATGCGATCGAAGGTTTGGACCTGTCGCCTGGCGTATCCGGCAGACCGCTCACCGCAATGGTAGGCACACCGGGAGGCCTCGGGAGGGGGGCGTCCGGCAGCGGCGTTCTGGACCTGCAAGGCAGGATCCTAGCGGTGGTCAGCGCAATTCGCGGCAGCGGCACCGGCGGGACGGTAAGCTTCACCACCCGCAGCATCGACGAGATCACGGACCGGCGCCTGATGGCGGCCGGCCATGCCAGCGGCATGCTGCCAACGGTTGGCGATGCCCGGAGCATCAGCCTGCCGCTGCGGAACCGCGGCTATTTTTCGCCGATTGGAGATTCGGCACTGCTGGCGGCATTGGGTCCCGCTGGGGTGCAGGCCGCTGCTACGGGGGACGTTCCTGAGCATGGTTCTGCCGTCAGGATCGCCGGGTTTCCCCATCAGGAATGCACGGTTTACTCCGGTCTGGCGGAACCTTTCGACGAATCCAAACCGGAGCATCTTGACGCCGGCGCCAGAGGACTCGGCGGCTTCATCGGCACGCTGGCCGCAGCGCTGTCCAACTTTGCTACAGGATCTGTTGTTGACATGAACGAGTAGCGATCAGAGTTCGGCCAGACCGCCGCGCCGATCGCCAGCATCAGGGCTTCTGCAAACAGCGAATCTCTTGAAAACAGGCATCGAGGCATGTTGCGACGCCTTCCTAACCTTCGCGGTCAACGGCCGACAGGAAATCCTCCACCGTTTCTTCGGGTGGGACGAATGGGCCGGGCCGGCGTCGGTCAATCAGAGCCTGCAGCGCCTGAATATTCGGCCCGCGCTCCTCGTCATCACGCCGCAGCATGTCCAGTCCGTGCTGGAGCACGGCACTGAGGCTCGGGTAGCGTCCGCGATCAACCAGTGAGCGGGCAAAGGACGCCTGTTCGCCAATCAGCGAAATCGATGTTTTTAACCGTTCATTTGGCATGGTGAATGCCACCCGGTGGCACCAGACGCAGGCGGGCTGAAGACGCCTTGCGTCGGTCGGCACGGCTGGCAGCAGTCACCGGAAACCAGGTTCGTCATGGCATTCACCAACTGGCAGGTCGGCCAGATCAGCATGCGGCGTTCCGAAGCGTGGTGCCGTCCGGAGTCCGCGGCGCTGAAAAACGTATTCGGTGCCATCTTTCGTGACGCAGAGACATGGCATGCCGTCGGACTGCGATGCGCTGTAGGAGACATCGCAGCCCGACGCGATGTCCACGCCGGCGGCCGTGTGCGCGGACAAGACCGCCTGCAGCATGCGGCGCCCGCCGACGGCGCTGCCGCAGCCAAGCTCCCGCATGAAGGCGTCAGCCGACATGTCTGCTGACGCCAGGCTGTGCACTGCGGGCGTGGCGGGATCGCCGGGAACGCGCATGGCAACGCAATCATAGAGCGAGCGGAAGTCATCAAGCATGAAGGTCCACTCGTCCGTGTCGCCGTCCACCGTCCATGCCCGCCACATCTCCCGCTGCTCTACCAGGCCGCTGTCCAACGCCCAGCGGAGGATGGCGTCAAGGGCGGCGCTGTCGAGCGCCAGAATGTCGAGATAGACCGCATCGTGCTTGCAGAGTCCCTTTAGCGGGGCGCCGCCAAGATGGGCAATGGCTTGCCAGGCGAGCGGGCAGAGCGAAACAGAGAGCCCGGCACCCTCAAGCGACTGGGTGTGGTATTCGCCGCGGCGCGCCGGATCGAGCGTTCCGATGTGATAGACGACGGGCAAATTGATCAGGGGAAAGCGCATTGGTGGCTCCGCGTCGCGTGCTTGGAGCCATACTTGTGCGCCGACGGCAAGGGACGGAAGACCTTTTCCGGGCGTTGCCACCCGGCCCTCGGACCTTAGCCAGGCACGCCGACCAGGCGTCAAGCTGCCCGATAGAATGAGCGCCAGGCCCGGCGCTCCCGTTCCGCGTCCCCGGAGTCCTCGGCGTCTGCCATATCCCTGTCGATGGCTGTTTCGATCAGCCCGAGTATGTTGCCGATGCGCTCATCCGCCTCGACGAGCGCGTCCTCGACATGCCTGCCGTTGGGCGCGCGCTGCCCTTCCAGCGTTTGCCGCCGGGCTTCCAGGAGCGCCCTCCGGATATTGGCGATGTGGTCGCCGCGAGGTGTCATGGTGTCCATTGGGCAGACACTCGGATCCGGGCGCCCTGGATGGAAGGACGACATGCGGTGGTAACCACAGAAGCAGAATGAACAACAGGCCGGAAGATCCTGATGCGCCGCACATTCCTGGCGACTCGGCTGTCACTACAATACCGCGTGAGTTACCATTTCTTTATGCTGGCGGATCCCCGTCTTTTGCCGCCCCCTGCGGCCGCTGTTTGGCATCCCGGAGGCGGGGTCCAATCAGTGGATTGGCTCCTGCGCGGCCGGGCTGCCATATTTCTCGACCCAATGCCGGCCGAGTTCGGCCGCCTCCGCAGCGGTGAGCCATGACCAATCAGCCCCGCGCGCCCGGATCGCGACCCACAGGGTTTCGTCCTGAATGACGCGCTCCTCGACAGAATAGCCAGACGATGCGTGAACCATGATTCGACTCCTGCCCATGGGGGCGGGTTTGTTGTGCTGTGGCAGGGTCATCTCCAGGCAGGACGCCAGGGGGGATCCTCTGGTGGCCAGCGGCGGAGTGGTTCCCACTCACGTTTCCGTGAACACCATGTGCGCCTTCGGCACGCCGTTGCAAGGCAAAAATTGCGTTCCGGCAAAAAGTTCCGCGTGCCCGCGCCAGGGGGGTCCGGGCTCGGCGCGATGTGGCCGTGGACATCCGGTGAGCGGTGGCGCGCCGTTCCCGCCAGTGCCCGAGGCGCTCACCAGCCGCCGCGCCAGTCCCGGAGACGGACCGCCGGAAACGCCGGGCTGACCACACGCGGCGACCCATCGACCCATCGACGGAAGCATCGCACGACGGGATGGCGCGTCTGGCCAAGGCCTCGCACGCTGCCGCGAATGCCCTGACATTTCGCCGCATCGGTTGCCCGGAGGAATGCCGTCCGGACCTGCTTCGGTTCGGCCAACGTGGCCCGCGGCGCGGCGCCTTCCCGACCTGTCATGCCACCCGGTCCCCGGAGCAGCCCGGCGTCCGTGGCGCTGCGCCTTCCGGCGGCCAGTTCTGGATTTCCCGAAGCTGCCGTGGTGGGATCATGGGCGCACATCAGCGCGTGCCGGTTAACAAACCGTGCCCAGGCTGGGTCGCGCAGGTTCCTTCCTGAACAGCAACCGCCGGCTCAAACCCGTGATCTTCCCGCATCCTGAGCAGGACATCCCCGACGGAGTCCGATTCCCTGGTCAGAACGCGCAGATAGCCGTCATCGAACGGCCATTCCCGGCCCCATGCCCCCAGATATTTTTTCCGCAGGATTCTGGCATTGGCCGCCGATCCTCTCAGCATCCCCGTTCACCCCGTCGTTTTGAATTGCTGGCCTTGCCAGCGTTTCGCAACCGCTACCACACACTGGCTCTGGCAGGTAGTGCCAATGGAGACCCGCCGCCCGGGAGTCATCGGCGCTGGCTGGCGATGCATCCATGCCACCCGGGACGCCACCGCTGGCCGGGCGGACGCATCCGGTTCCGCGGATGGCGTCCCGCTGGCGGCATGCCACGCCCGGCGGCGGACTGTCAGCCCTGGTTGCGGTCCCCGCGGGCGGCGAACAGATCGCTGAAGAGGGCAGCCCAGAACCTGGCGTCGTCACCGGCGCGGTGGGTGACGGGGTTGGCTGCGATCACCCGCGCTTTTGCCGCCAGGAACATGGTCTTTGGATCGGGCTCCTCCTGGAGAATGATACCCGCCAGCCTGTAAGAGTTGGCCAGCCGGAAAGTTACAGCCATCCGGGCGGCGGTGAACAGCACACCCAGCCAGTGCCCGTCGTAATCCGGATTGTCCGAGCAGACCGTGAAACCGCTGCAGGCGGCGTTGAGCCATTCGGCAACCTCCCGCACGCCGTGGCCGCCCGTCAGGAGCTCCCCGGGGCTGATGCGGTGGATGGCGGAGGACTTCGGATCCCACGGGATTCCGGCCCAGGCTTCGGCGGGCCTCACCAGCCTCGACTCCGTCCGGCCGCCGCACCAGCCCAGGCCGACTTCAACCGGATAGCTTTCACGCGCCAGGCTGGTCGCTTCGCAGTCGATGAACACCAGACCGTCCGGCGTCAAGCCATCCCCACGCGCCTGCATTGCAAGTCCCCATTCCGCACGCTTCCCAGCATACGGAAAACGACTGGATTCTGCCAGCAGCGGCCTCTTTTGCCACGCCGCAGCCCACAACGCGCAAAGGAAAACCCAGGCCGGCGGGACGCGCATGGCGGGACGCCGCGTCAAGCAAAAATAACCTTTGTCTTATTCCGCGGTGCAGCATACGACTGGTTGCTGAAGTGAAAGAGGTGCCGCGATGATTTCTTACAGGCGCGTTCTGCCGGCCGAGGCGGCCGCGGTGGCCGGCCATCTGAAGCGGCTGTCCCCGGCGCAGCGCCAGACACGCTTCTTCCACTACGTCGGCGACGACTCAATCGACCGCTACGTCGACGGGATCACATGGTCCCGGGCCGTCGTGGTCGGCGCGTTCGATGAAGGACACCTGCGCGGGGTGGCGGAAGTCATGCAAGGCGTCGGATGCGCCGAGCTGGCGGTTTCGGTGGAAACGGACTGGCAGGGGCTGCACCGGGCGACCGAACTGACCAGGCGGGCGCTGCTTGCCGCACGCAACCGTTCGTTCGGTGATGTTTCCGTGCGGTTCCTGCGGGAAAACGGACCGATGAAGGGCATCGCGCGAAGGTTCGGGGGTGGCGTCCGCTACGAGGAAGGCGAGCTGGTTTCGGAAATCCACATGGATGCCGCCACGCCGCAGACCATGTCCGAAGAGATGGCGGGCGAGGGCCTGGGCTGGATTGGGGACTTCCCGGATCGGTCGGCAGCCATGACTCCCGGCATGTAGCCGCTGGGCTGGCAGGGTCGCGATAGGGTGGCGGGCGGCCGTGCAGGCAAGGCATTCGGAAGCTGCAACCCCACTGGGAGGGAATGGCAGCGACCGTCCGGGTAATCGCGGATGACGGCGGGACGTGGGCTGGGATGGCCCGATTCCATGCGCCACACCATATCGCCAAGAGAACCAATTGGAGCGTGGTTCTCCGGGCGCCGCATCGGGTGCCGCTGTGGACGCTTTGGCCTGCGGTAACGCTTTCTTAACCGTTGTGCCCACTGACTGCGGAGCATTATTGGGCGCCAACAAAAATGGCTTCGCCTCCGCTTCCTTCCGGCCAGGCCGGACCTCCGCTGATCGGCGGCCTTTACTCAGTCGACCTTGGGCGCCGGATGGACTGGGCCGGCGGTGGGCTCCCCGCCTTCGGCGCCTCCGGTCCCGGTGCCGGAGGCCTGCCGCTCATGGCTGTGCAGGCTGCGGCGCGCCACCCGCCGCGCGCCGCAGTGCTGGGCGCGCTCACCGCTCCGTTGGACGGCGTGCTTGGTCCGCTGGCGCATGGCCCTGGCAGGGGCGCCGCGGGTGAAGCGGCCTACTATGTGATTTGCCCTGCCCCGGCCGGCCCGCCGCTGGGCGCTCCGGTCCGGGCCTGGACTGAAGCCGCGCTGCTCGGGCAGGTTCTGCGTCCGGTGGCGACGGCGCTGGAGCAGCTTGATTCCCTTGGGGTCACGCACCGCGCCATCCGGCTTGACAACGTGTTCCACGTGCCAGGCCAGCCGGTTGAGATCGGCGCTGCCTGGGCGGCGCCTCCTGGCCTGCGCCAGCCGGCGCTGTTCGAGCCTCCCTACTCGGCGATGTGCATTCCGTCCGGCCGGGGCAACGGCACCATCGCCGACGACGTCTATGCGCTCGGTGTCCTGCTTGTTGTGCTGGCGCTCGGGCGGCTGCCGCTTGACGGCCAGTCCGACGCCGCGGTCATCCGGCGCAAGCTTGCGGTGGGGAGCTTTGCCGCGCTGGTCGGCGACGAACGGCTGCCGCCGCTGATCGCCGATCTTGTCCGCGGCATGCTCGCGGAAGACCCCGAGCACCGGCCCCACCCCTCCCTGCTGCTCAGTCCTGTCACCGTCCGGACCCGCCGTCTCGCCGCGCGTCCCGCGCAACGGGCCCAGCGTCCGCTTGTTATCGGCGAGACGGAGGCATGGGATGCGAGAACCCTGGCCTATGCGCTGGCGGCGGAGCCGGATCCTGGGGGACAGGCGCTGCATGGCGGCGCTGTGGTCCACTGGCTGAGGCGCGGGCTGGGCGACAGCACCCTGGCCGCCCGTGTTGAAGATGCTGTCCGGCACAGGCAGGCGGGTGCGGACGACGGACAGCGCAGCTCCGCTGCCGCGGCCGCGGCAATGCGCGCCATTGCCCTTCTTGATCCGTTGGCCCCGCTCGTCTGGCGGAGCACCGCGCTCTGGCCTGACGGACTCGGGACTGCGCTGGCCGACGCGCAGGCGGGCGACCAGGCGGTGATTGGCGCACTGACCGAGATGACCAATCTGGAGGCTGCCGGAAGCTGGGAGTCGGTCCGTCCCGAGCGCAGCGATGCCGGCACGCTGCGGTCAGCGGCGCGTGCGCAGCGGGCGTGGCTGCTGGGCCACAATGCCGGCGGGCTGGCACGGCTGACATACTCGCTGAACCCGCTGCTCCCCTGCGCCAGCCCGCTGCTGGCTGGCTGCTGGGTGGCCGGGCTGGCCGATCTGCCGGCGGCGCTCGAAGCGGCGTCCTGGAAGGTTGACAGGAAGAACGTGGCGCCGCTCGACGGGCCTACCGTCGACTTCATCGCAGCGCGCAGCGAGCGGCGGCTTGACGTGCAGGATGCCGCCGACGCGCGCGAGGCGGGCGCCGGCACACAATTTGGCGCGGCGCATCTCCGGCTCCTCGTGCATCTGCAGGCCAGGCACCATGCGGCGCCTTTGCCCGGGCTCGCAGCCTGGGTGGCGGCCCAGTCGGACCCGATGATCGGCGGATGGGAAAGCCGCAGCCGCCGCGCTGCGATTGCCGGGCATCTGCTGGAGATCGCGCAGACGGGGTACCTGGCGCCCATGCTTTCGGTGATCGAAGACCCGCGGGGACGCATTGACGACTCAGCCGCGGCGCAGCGCGCCGCGGCTGAGATGGCAGGAATTGAAGCTGAGCTGGCGGAAATCGCCTCCGGCGGTCCGGCGCGGGCAGACGCCGCGATCCGTTTTGGCCAGGAGATCGCCGCCGGGATAGGGCTCACCGCTCTTGCCGCCGTGCTCGTGGCCGCGGCATTGGGCTGAAGCGCATGGGCAAGCGCTCACGCGAACCGCGACGGGCAGCCGCGCCAGCAGGGCGCCAGCATTCACTCGCCTGGCTGCAGGGGCTGGTTGTCGGCGCGTTGGTTACGCTGGCGACAGCGGATGCACTGCTTCTCGCAGCGCTGCTCGCGCCGGCCATCGTTGCGTTCGTCATCGACCGGGCGCCTGGACGTCCGGTTGCCCGGTCCGTGGCCCTGTGCGGCATGGCCGCGTGCGTTGGTCCGGAACTGGCCCTGTGGGGGTCCGGCCACGACCTGGCGACAGCCACCGGGCTGCTGGCGGACCTGTGGACCGTCGGTGTCGCCTGGACCGCATGCGCCGCCGGATGGCTCGTCGCCGAACTGGCGCCGGTCGCCATGCGGGCGGTGCTGGATGCGCTCGGCCTCGCCCGCGCTGCCAGGCTCAGGGCGCGGCTGGCCAGGCTCGCGGAGGAATGGGGACCGCCGGGCCAGTAACCGGCCGGTGCCGGGCCGGATTGCCGCCGGACAAGCCGGTAACGGAATCTGCGCGGAAACCCGACAGATCGGCGAGACGGCCTGTGGCGGCGCGGGTGCCTCCGGCTTCAAATCTCCGTGGCCAGCCGCCGGTTGCCGTGGCCGCATCGCGAAGGCAAAACTGCCTGCGGATCGCGAAAGGCCATGCCGGATGGTTCAGGAACCGCCGCCCTTCAGCCGCGTGCCGCCACTGGCATCCGGGCACGCATCCTGGCTGTCGGCTGGCGGCGTTGGCGCGGGTCCTTAACGGGTCGTGCGATATCGTCTAGATTTGAAGCCGACCATGACAAAAACCTCTGGGATCAGAGCCATGAGGCACCAGCCAACAAACACCTGCGATTACGAACTCGATGTCACCGTTGGCGACATCGACGAAATGGGCCACGTCAACAATGCCGTCTACCTGACGTGGGTGCAGGCGGCCGTGCTTTGCCATTGGCGCCGCTTCGCCCCGAAAGATGTGGCTGACGCACGTCTCTGGGTCGCCCTGAAGCACGAAATCAGCTATTTGCACCCCGCGTTTCTCAACGACCATGTCGTTGTCAGGGCGGCGCTGCAAAAGCAGCTTGGCGCACGGGCCTTCTATCGGACGGCAATCAATCGCGGCGGGGATGTCCTGGCGGAGGTTGAGAGCTGCTGGTGCTGCCTGGATTCGGTCACGAGGAAGCCTGTCCGCCTCACCAGGGATATCGTTGCGCGCTTTCTTCCCGCAGAGGCGACGCACCACACCTGATGGGCGGGGCGATACGCGGAAAGCGGCCCTGATCCGGCCGGTTGGGGACCGTTGCGCGCCATTGGCCACCGCATATCGGCAGCATATCGGCCTGCATCCCCATGGCGACGCTGCGCTACCAGGCGGCCCGGCGACCGATGCCAGCCGCCTCCCGTGCCGTGCGGCGGGCGCCGTTGCCGCGCGAGCCATGCGATCCGGCAAGCCTCTTGCGGCACATCCGCCTGCCCATGCCGCCGTACGCCGCCGAAAAACGCCAAGCCACGCTTGATGGGACCCGGTCCTGGGTGTCGGCACCCCGTCGGCATGCTGGCGAAACCGACCGCCGACCACTGCGCGCGTCACTGTTGTACCGCAGCCGCGTCACATGACAACCTGCCCAGCCTGAACGAACCCGTCCGGGACAACCACGGTGCCGGAACAACCGCAGCGGGGCCTGCGTCGTGGCGCCAGCGGCTATTGAACGCTGGTGGACCGCCGGGGCGGGAGCCAGGCATTGCGATTTCGGCAGGTTGCAAAAAACAAACCCATCGAGACCTAGCAGTTAGGACATTGCGGCCGTCACGATGGCGCGTGGAGGCCGAATCGGGTGCCTGGCTGGCGACGCAATGCCGGCGGGCCAGGATGCCTTGTCGGCTGACGGCAATGTGATAATGACGGGGTCACAGCCGGGTCCAGGAGTGGAATGCCGCAGTCCATTGCCAGCGGCAAAGACGGGATCGTGGGCACAGTGGCGATCGCCGGATTTGGGGGCGGGGACGGGCTCCGCCCCCTCGTTCTTGATGCACACAGACCTGTACGCTACAGTTCCGCGATGCGATCATAATCCACGGTGGCCGGGGGGAATCAGTTGCAGTTTGCGTACAGCATTCTTTTGCGGGAGCTTGTGGGCGCCGGGGAGGTCGAGCCCGGAGACTGTGAGACGTTTCAGTTGGTTTGCCCCGCATGCCGCGAGCCGGTGTTCAAAAAAACACGGGCCAGGACGGACGGCGGCATCTCGCATTTCCTGTCCCACTACCGAGCCGAAACCCCCGACGAGAAAGACTGCGAGCTGCGGGTCGATGCGATCAGCCGAGACCAGGCCGAGCGGTTCAGCATGCCGGGCCGGGGCCAGACCCTGGATGGCTTCATGTCCGTTTTGCGGGACGCCATCATCCGCGGCCAGGCGTTCACGCAGCCGCCCGGAGAATATGCGAAATCGGTCAACAGGCTGTTGGCGCATCCGGCTTTCGATCAGTTTGCCGGCTATGCCAGGGAGGCCGTCCGGGTGATCCCGAAGCTGCCGGATCCCCGCAGGACTGTGTCTGACATGCTCGCCGGTTTTCCGCGATTCGCGGACCGGTCGCCGTTCTGGCACAGGAGGCAGGCGAGCTACGTGCTCGATGTCCTGGGACATCTGACGGCGCCCCAGGTGCGGCAGAACCTGCGGGTGCTCGCAGCCGCGGCATACCTGAGCATTGGCCTGTCCGCCTCCAGCTACCGGAGCAGGCTGGCGGCGCTGCCGACGGACAGCGGGAGCGGCGGTGAAGCGGCCGTCAACCTCATCGAGGCACTCGTCAAAGGACGGTCGGAGCCAGCCATGCACCGGCTGAACCTGCGCTGGTCCGGAGCCGGCAAGGCCGCGACCAGGGAGGAGGCGGCGGACCGCATGGCGGCGGTCCAGGTGGCCATCGTCGGCGAACTCGCCGGTCCGATTGTTGGCATACTGGCCGCCGTGCCGTTCCCTGACCTCGCCCGCGACCGCAATGCTGTCATGCCGGATGCCGACGGTCTGGAGGCATTGCAGGCGCTGATGGGGAAGTTGTTCGGGGAGATGCGGCGTGGGGTAGGCATGCCAGGGGGAACGCTGGCAGACGGTGAACAGGGTCCGCGCGGCGGGGACACGCCGTGACCCGCGGGAGCATGTCCAGGGAGCGCATTGGCCGGTTTGTGATCCCGATGGATGGCACGCCCGCATTCGCGCTGGTGGCCACGTGGACGCCCGGGTTCCAAATGCCGGGTTTCGAAGACTGGCGGTCGAGCGCGCCGTCGGTAGACTGCGCCACGGAATGCCCCAAATGCGGGGGTTCGAAGACATGAGGTGCCCGCGCCCACAGCACCGACGAGCCACTGCATGCCTCCAAGTGCGGGGGTTCCGAAAAACGGTGCCAGGCTGGCGTTGGTCTGGCCAAATACTGGCCGCCGCCTGTTGATGCATGCAGCTTTCCCGGCTATTGAAACCGCATGCCGGACATCCTTTACCACGTCACGCAGACCTGGAGGCTGAAGCGTATCCTCGCCGATGGCCTGGTGCCGCAGATTGGACCGCGGTCACGCCGGGCCAGGGAGCGGGAACCAGCGGTCTATTTCTTCGCGTCGGCCGGGGCGATCGGGAACGCCGTGGCCAATTGGGTCCTGGAAGAGTTCTCCGAGGACGCCAGGCTGTCGGTCCTCTGTGTCGAATTGCCCTCCGAATTTCCAGTGCACTCCGCCGTGGGGTGGGAGCGCCACGTTTTCACGGTGGTGCCGCCCGGCTGCCTGCGGGTGATGACCAGGGACATCTGGTCCGCAACCGGCTATGGATTTCTCGGAGAAAAGGAGAATGCGGTCGGCCC
>Ga0302157_10003845_pt1 | contig 16680 bp, 12 predicted proteins | sample I_Bog_N3_3_FD_193502 | JGI IMG/M metagenome (GOLD analysis project Ga0302157, IMG submission 193502) | Peat permafrost microbial communities from Stordalen Mire near Abisko, Sweden - I_Bog_N3_3 | ecosystem: Environmental > Terrestrial > Soil > Wetlands > Peat | place: Sweden: Abisko, Stordalen...
CGCGATCGAGACGGATGTGAGAATGTTGCGGTCGTCGTCGACCAGGGCGATTGTGGGCATGAGCCTGCTTTCAGGTACTGGTACTAGGTTGCTGAAACGGCGAGCAATCCGGTGATGCGCCGCGTAAGTGGGCCTCGAACCTGGTCAACGAGCAATGCAAGCTGGGCTGAAGTGTGACCGAGTTCCGCAAAACGCCCCGGGCAAACCCGGGGGTCCAGCCTATATAGACATCGCTTCTGCCGGGAAAAGGCCCGTTTTGCAATGAGATATGCGGGAAAGACCGATGCAGCCCACCGCTGATTTCGATGCCGGCCGGCTGACCCGGTCGTTGCTCCGCCGCAGCCGGCAGGGGGCGCTGGCGACCCTGATGACCTCCAGCGGTGCGCCCTACTGCTCGCTGGTCAATGTCGCCAGCCATGCCGACGGATCCCCGATCCTGCTGATTTCGCGCCTGGCGGTGCACACGAGGAACATCCTCGGCGATCCCAGGGTCTCGCTGATGCTGGATGAGCGTGTCGAGGGTGACCCGCTGGAGGGCGCGCGGATCATGCTGGCCGGCCGGGCCGAGGAGGCCGCGGGCGACGGCATGGCGATCCTGCGCCGGCGCTACCTCAGCGCCCATCCATCGGCCGAAGCCTTTGTCGATTTCAAGGATTTTTCCTTCTTCCTGATCCGGCCGAGCGGCGCCCATCTGGTGGCCGGGTTCGGGCGGATCGTGGACCTCAAGCCCGAACAGTTCCTGACCGATATCTCCGATGCCCAGGCGCTGCTGGAAGCCGAGCAGGGCGCCATCGACCACATGAACGCCGATCATCGCGAGGCGACCAACCTCTATGCGACCCGGCTGCTCGGCGCCGGGCCGGCCGACTGGCGCTGCACCGGCTGCGATCCCGACGGGCTCGACCTGGCAGCCGGCGGCAAGACCCTGCGGCTGGATTTTCCCGAGCGCGTGACCGGCCCGGGCGAACTGCGCAGGATGCTGGTCAGGCTGGCGGACGAGGCGCGGGCCAAGGCTTGATCAAGGCGTGATAGCGCAACCATCATTGTGCGACGCAAACCAACGCCGAGGTCGTCTTCGCTCTGAATCGCGGCGGATTGTCGCGTTGGCACCGCCGCAGCGCGCCAAATCGTTGCGATCGGGCCGGCGCTGCAACAACCGGTTGAGGCGTATCAATGACCCGGCCCGGAATAAACCAATATCACGGGATCGGCTTGGCAAGCCCGGCGTTCGTCAGTATTAGGTCGCCGGACCTGGGCCGTGAGGCTATTATATCAGCGGTCACCGCGACAGAGGCGCGTTCAGCGGCGTTCGCGCGATCGGGTAACGCGGGTTCGAGGAGGACTTTTCATTGCAAGAGACGGGTATGCGCAACGGCGCCTTCGGCGCCGATAAATTCGGCTTAAAAAATCTCAAGCAGGTGCACTGGAATCTCGGAGCGCCGCAGCTCTACCAGTATTCGCTTGTCGCGGGCGAGGCGGTACTGTCCGCCGACGGCGCGCTGTGCGCGGACACCGGTGACTTCACCGGCCGCAGCCCGAAGGACAAGTTCACGGTTCGCGACGCCTCCACCGAGAAGATGTGGTGGGCCGGCAACCAGTCGATATCATCGCAACAGTTCGAAGCGCTGTATCAGGATTTCCTCAAGCACGCCGAAGGCAGGACGCTGTTCGCGCAGGATCTGTTCGGCGGCGCCGATCCGAGTTTTCAGATCAAGACCCGGGTCTTCACCGAGCTCGCCTGGCACTCGCTGTTCATCCGCACGCTGCTGATCCGGCCTGAGGCTTCCTTGCTGCGGGACTTCGTGCCCGAACTGACCATCATCGACATGCCGAGCTTCCGCGCCGATCCCAAACGCCACGGTTGCAAGTCGGAGAACGTGGTCGCGATCGATTTCGCCCGCAAGATCGTCCTGATCGGCGGGTCTTATTATGCCGGCGAGATGAAGAAGAGCGTGTTCACCACGCTGAATTACTATCTGCCCGAGAAGGGCGTGATGCCGATGCACTGCTCGGCCAATGTCGGCCCCAAGGGCGACAGCGCGATTTTCTTCGGCCTGTCCGGCACCGGCAAGACCACGCTGTCGGCGGATCCGAAACGTACGCTGATCGGCGACGACGAGCACGGCTGGGGCAGCGACGGCGTCTTCAATTTCGAGGGCGGCTGCTACGCCAAATGCATCAAGCTGTCGAAGGAAGCCGAGCCGGAAATCCACGCCGCCAGCAAGCGCTTCGGCGCGGTGCTGGAGAACGTGGTGCTCGACGAGGATACAAGGGAGCCCGATTTCGACGACGGCTCGAAAACCGAGAACACCCGCTCGGCCTATCCGCTGGATTTCATCCCCAACGCCTCGCGCACCGGCCGCGCCGGCCACCCGAAGAACGTGGTGATGCTGGCGGCGGACGCGTTCGGCGTGTTGCCGCCGATCGCCAGGCTGACGCCGGCGCAGGCGATGTATCACTTCCTGTCCGGCTATACCGCCAAGGTGGCGGGCACCGAGCGCGGCCTCGGCGCCGAGCCGCAGCCGGAATTCTCCACCTGCTTCGGTTCGCCGTTCCTCCCCTTGGACCCGTCGGTCTACGGCAACATGCTGCGCGAGCTGATCGCCCGTCACAACGTCGATTGCTGGCTGGTCAACACCGGCTGGACCGGCGGCAAATACGGCACCGGTTCCCGGATGCCGATCAAGGTGACCCGCGCGCTGCTGACCGCGGCGCTCGACGGCAGCCTGCGCAATGTCGAATTCCGCACCGACAAGTATTTCGGTTTTGCGGTGCCGACCGCGCTGCCGGGCGTACCGAGCGAGATCCTCGATCCCGTCAACACCTGGAAGGACAAGGCCGAGTTCGACAAGACCGCGCGCGCGCTGGTCGGCATGTTCCAGAAGAATTTTGCCAAGTTCGAGGCCCAGGTCGACGCCGACGTCCGCGCCGCAGCACCCGACCTGAAGCTCGCGGCGGAGTGACGCACGACGTCACCGCCTCGTCGTCCCGGCCTTGAGCCGGGACCCATACCGCGTGATCCCTTGATGAGGTGGCATGGTAGACGGCTGTAATCACCGAAACGCCGGTGGCTATGGGTCCCCGCGTTCGCGGGGACGACGAAAGAGTGGGCTTTCGCCTACGCCTTGAAATAGGCGATCTGCGTGGTGGTCGCGAGCAGCCGTCCGTTCGGCGACCACAATTCGGCGCTCTGGTCGCCGTAGCTCTTGTGAAAAATCCTGGCGTCGGCGACCGCGAGCACGCTGCTGATGTCCTCGGCCGCGAGATCCTCGGCATCGGTGTGGAAATAGGTGGTCAGCGACACCGTGCCGAACGGCACCAGTTCGCGCCGCGCATGGAACACCCGGGCGAAGAACGCATCCGACATCGACATCAGCGACAGCGCGTCGATCTTGCGCGGCGCGCGGTCGGCGATCCATAATTTCGAGAATGCGCTCGCCGGTGCTTCCGCTTTCGCGCCGCCGAAATCCGGATAACCCTCGACGAAACGGAAGTCATACTGATTGGCCCAGCTTGCCTTGATCCTGGGATAGGGCTGGATCTGCTCGAACGGCGGACTTTGCGGAAATGCCGCCGGCTGGTGCGACCATGACGGCCGGCGCTCGGCGAACACGGCGATTGCCAGCGTCGCCACCTCGCCGCCGCCTTGCGTCAGCTCGACGCACCAGTGTTGCGACGAGCGGTTGGCCTTGACCAGGCGGACGTCGAGATCGAACGGCCCTTGCGCGATCGGCGCGCAGTAATTGACGGTCAGCGACAGCGGATCGCCGGAGCGTTCGGGATGATCGATCAGCGCCCGCAGGATGGTCGCGGCGGTGGCGCCGCCGAACGGACCGACGAACGCCCAGTAGTCGTCGCTGGTCTGGCCCTGCCAGCGGCTGTCGCCGGCGGTGACCCGGGTGGCCTCGTCGAACAGATGCTGGGTCCGTGTGAGCATTGCAATCCCTGGAGTGCCGCGAAAATATATCGACCGTCATTGCGAGGAGCGTAAGCGACGAAGCAATCCAGCTTTGCGGCCCCATGGATTGCTTCGCGGAGCCTGTCATCGGGCGCGCATTCGCGCGACCCGTTGGCTCGCGATGACGGCTCTGCGCCTCGCTCGCAGTATCATGGCTGCGCCGGCAAATTCAATGACGTCGAAGGTAATGCTTCCTGGGTCTCAGCGCGTCGCTCCGCGCTGCACGCCCGGCTCCTGCGCGGCCTGCGGCGCGGTCCCGCGCACCGGCACGTTCCAGATCTCCCGGGCGTATTCGCCGATGGTGCGGTCGGAGGAGAACCACGGCATCCGCGCCACGTTGAGGATGGAAGCCCTGGTCCACGCCGGCATCACCTGCCAGCGCGCATCGATGCCGCGCTGGCAGTCATAGTAGGAATCGAAATCCGAGCTCACCATGTAGTGGTCGAGATGGCGCAGCGCGTGCGCGACCGATTCGAACCGGCCCGGATCGCCCGGCGAGAATTCGCCGCCCCCGATGGCGTTGATGGCGCGCTGCAGCCGCGGCGAGCGGCGGATCACGTCGCTCGCATCCAGTCCTTGCTTGCGCCGCACCACCACGTCCAGCGCCTCCATGCCGAAGATCGCAATGTTTTCCGCCCCGACATGGTCGCGGATCTCGATGTTGGCGCCGTCCAGCGTGCCGATGGTCAGCGCGCCGTTCAGCGCCAGCTTCATGTTGCCGGTGCCGGAGGCTTCCATCCCGGCGGTCGAGATCTGCTCCGAGAGGTCGGCGGCGGGAATGATCACCTCGGCGAGGCTGACATTGTAGTCGGGCAGGAACGCGATCCTGAGCCGGCCGGCGATCACGGGATCGTTGTTGACGATGTCGGCGACGTCGTTGATCAGCTTGATGATCAGCTTGGCGTAGCGGTAGCTCGCCGCCGCCTTGCCGGCAAATATCTTTACCCGCGGCACCCAGTCCTTTTGCGGCTCGTCCTTGATCGCGTGGTAGAGCGCCACGGTCTCCAAGAGGTTGAGCAGCTGGCGCTTGTATTCGTGGATACGCTTGATCTGGACGTCGAACAGCGCGTTGGGATCGACCTTGATGTTGAGGCGCTCGCCGATCAGTCGCGCCAGTGCGACCTTGTTGTGGTACTTGACGGCCCGGAATTGCTGCTGGAACGCGTTGTCGCTGGCCCTGGCTTCCAGCCGTTCGAGCAGAGTGGGATCGTCGAGCACGGCCTCGCCGCAGGCCTCGCGCAGCAGATCGGTCAGCTTCGGATTGGCCAGCATCAGCCAGCGGCGGAAGGTGATGCCGTTGGTCTTGTTGTTGATGCGGCCGGGATAGAGATGATTGAGATCGTGGAACACGGTCTCCTTCATCAGGTCGGAATGCATCGCCGAGACGCCGTTGATGCTGTGCGAGCCGACGAAGGCCAGTTGCCCCATCCGCACCCTGCGGCCGGATTTCTCGTCGATCAGCGACACCGAGGCGCGGAAGTCGACGTCGCCGGGGCAGCGCACATCGGCGAGCGCCAGATGCGCGACATTGATGCGGTAGATGATTTCCAGATGGCGCGGCAGCAGCCGCTCGAACAGTTCGACCGGCCAGGTCTCCAGCGCTTCCGGCAGCAGCGTGTGGTTGGTGTAGGACAGCGTCGCCACCGTGATCTGCCAGGCCTCGTCCCAGCGGAAATTATGCAGGTCGACCAGGATCCGCATCAATTCGGTGACGGCGAGGCTCGGATGGGTGTCGTTGAGCTGCACCGCCGCCTTGGAGGCGAGCCCGCGCAACTGTCCGTCCGAAGCCAGGTGCCGGTTGACCAGGTCCTGCAGCGAGGCCGAGACGAAGAAATATTCCTGGCGCAGCCGCAGCTCGCGGCCCGCCGGGCTCTCGTCGTTGGGGTAGAGGAATTTGCAGATCGATTCGGCGCGCGCCTCCTCGGCGCTGGCGCCGAGATAGTCGCCGGTGTTGAAGACGTCGAGTTTCAGAGGATCGGGCGAACGCGCCGACCACAGCCGCAGCGCGTTGACGTGCTGGCCGCGCCAGCCGACGATCGGGGTGTCGTAGGCGACCGCCTGCACGGTCTCCGCCGGGTGCCAGATCGCGCGGTCGCGTCCCTTGGCGTCGACATGTTCGACGCCGCCGCCGAAATGCACGTGATACACCACTTCCGGCCGCTGGAATTCCCAGGGATTGCCGAAGCTCAGCCACTCGTCGGGATATTCCTGTTGCCAGCCTTGCGCGATGATCTGGCGGAACAGGCCGAAATCGTAGCGGATGCCGTAGCCGGTGGCGGGGATGGCCAATGTGGCCATGCTCTCCATGAAGCAGGCGGCGAGCCGCCCGAGGCCCCCATTGCCGAGTGCTGCGTCCGGCTCGCATTTGGCCAGATCCGAAAGCCCGACGCCGAGATCGCCGAGTGCGGCCTCGAACACCGGCAACAGGCCCATATTGTTCAGAGCGTCGGTGAACAGCCGGCCGATCAGGAATTCCAGGCTGAGGTAGTAGACCCGCTTGCTGCCGGCGTCGTAGCTCTGCTTTTCGGTGGTGAGCCAGTGGTGAACGATGCGGTCGCGCAGCGCCAGCGCCGCCGCCTTGTACCAGTCGTGGCGGGTCGCCATGCCGGCGTCCTTGCCGATCGCCAGCCTGAGCTTGGTGAGGATCGCGCTCTTGATCTCGGTCAGCGCCAGTTCGTCGACCGGCTGGCCCTGCGCTGCAACATTGGTCGGGAACGATGGATCGGGCAATTTGGGCATCCCTGACTGAACCCCGCGGATGATACGCGCTCTATGCCGCGTTCGAAACCCGCTTGCGGGGGTCCCGTCCGTGCCATGCGTGCCCGGTTATTATGCAAGTAGCGGGCCGATTTTGTCACACTCGGCGCGCATTCGCTTCGGTGCTAGACTGGAATCCGCAAAGAAATTCCGATGTCGCGATATCTGCAAAGGACTTCTCTGGAAGGGACCGGCCATGAGACTGACCATCGAGATCGCCGCCGCCGCACTTCTGCTGTTCTGCATCTCCGCCTCCAGCGCCGCCTTCGCCGCCGGCAAGTCCGGCAAGAGCGCCGACGGGTTGATCTGCGCCTTCAGCGTCCCCGCCAACGCCTCGCCCGCCGCGCGCTGTACCGCGATCAGGCGGCAGTGCGGTGGAAAGTTCTTCGCGAATTATTGTGGCGACAGGCTGTTGTCGGCGATGTGAGGAAACGGAAAACGCTGGCGTCGTCCCGGCGAAGGCCGGGACCCATCTCGTAGGGTGGGCAAAGGCGCCCTTTGCGCCGTGCCCACCAACGTCCAGAAATTCCGAACGCCAAGCTAAAATGGGTTGGTGGGCACGCTTGCGCTTTGCCCACCCTACGGCTGGGGCCCGTTACCCCATCTACGTTTGTTACGGCCAGCATTCAATCGGTCAATGAAATTGACGAACCGTATCGCGTCATGAATCTTTCCCGAATCCGCCGAACCCAATTCGGTTCATATTCGGGTTTCATTTTCTCTGCTCTAAGAACAGCGTATGCAAATTCTGTGTCGCTAAGAACCGTCCCGTCAGCGATTAGGTCTGCGGCGGAAAGGCGATTGCAGAAACCCCACTCCTTGCACAGGTCGCCTAGCAGGAGGTCGAGATCCTTCAATAGGTCTTCTCGTCTTATTTTCTGCATAGCCATTGATAGAATTAGGACCCTCGAAGGATCAATTGGAATGTCGTCGCCAGAAATATAAGGCAGCATCGGAACAAATTAAGAACACTTTAGCAAGTGTTTGATATATCATTGTGATTCGGCGCGTCGCCGATACAATATCTAGCGTCTATCCGGATTTGCGAGGACTACATGTCCACCATCGCCTTCGATCAGTTCGCGCTCACCCGCATCGCCGATTTCGCCCGCTCGCTGTCGCGGCTGCACCGGGCCTCGCGCCGGCAGGCGATCGACGACGACGCCATCGACCGCGAGTTCAACGCCGTCTGCATGTCGGTGTGGGGCTACACCACAGACGATTTCAGCGACGATCTGTTTTCCGACCAGGACCATGCGTTTCTGGATTCGCTGGATGAAGCCCATGCCCGCATCTTCGCCGCCGAACAGGGCTACGACCTCGTCGACGACGAGGGCATGCTGACGGACTGGTGGGGCTATTGCTGGATGATCCTGGCCGAAAAGCGCGGGCTGCTGACCCCGGAAAACCGTGCCGCGGCGCGCGCGCAGATCGAGGAAAAATATCTTTCCGCGCCAAACGTGATCGGCGTCATCGTCGGGCGGTGAGTTTGAGGCGTTGCCGCCATTGGCACTTCCGTCATTGCGAGGAGCGAAGCGACGAAGCAATCCAGCTTTGGGTGAGCGAATGGATTGCTTCGCTTCGCTCGCAATGACGATTTCAGGCCGTGTCGCCTAATCCGCTTCCGCCCGCTTGCCTCTGGCCGGGATGCTCTTGGGCACCACCGTCACCGCGGCATCGGGCAGGGGGGCGTCGTTGGCGAACATCTCGGCGGCCACCGGCGCCACCTTCATCTCGCCGAGCCGGGCGCGGACGTCGGCGGTGAGGCCGGGATAGGACGCCACCGGCGTGAATTCGGGCGCCTGGTTGACGCCGGTCTTGACGCCGGAATAGGCGACGAGCCCGCTGGTGGTGGCGATCACGTCGCCGGGACGCAGCGAGGTGTCGAGCGTGAGATCGACCGGGGCGAGCCCTGCGGGATCGCGGCCGTTACAGGTGCAATCGGCGCGCATCGCCTTGCGATAGGTGTAGGCGTTGTCGCTGTCCGCGTAGCGTTCGCCGTTCGCCGACGTCGCGCCGTCGATATTGCTGCCGAAGAACACCTTGGTCGGGCTCGCCGGGCAGAACGCCTGGCAGATCTGCACCGGCGAGGCGTTGCCGCGCGTGGTCAGCGGGAAATAGCGGCCGTCGCAGCTGCGTACGCAAAAGGCGGGACCGGAGCCCGACGCGACCTGGCGCGGCGGCGGTGCCGGCTGCGGCGGGTTCAGGCCGAACGGATCGGCGAAGAAATTCGCCTGCGGCGGGGCCTTCTGCTGTTGCTGTTTCTGGACGCCGCCGAAAAACAGGTCGAACAGGCCTTCGGCGACGGCCATGCGCGGCGTCAGCGCGATGGCGCCGGCGAGCAGCGCGGCGGCAACGAGTATCATGCGGCGCCGCATGCGCTGATAAGGCAACTCTGTACGCAACGCTTACTCCACCCGACGCAACCGTAACAGCTGAGGTCTGGTCTTGCCCCAGTGCGAGTAACCATAGGGCCGGATGGTAAACGAGCGGTGAGCAAGCCGCCGCCGGCGAGAAAGAATTGGGGGGGCGGGCCACCACAAAATGCCCGTCATGGCCGGGCATAGCCGCCCGAAGGACGGCGTCGCTTCCGCTTGCCTATGACCCGGCCATCCACGTCTTTCCTGCCCGTAAGAGTCAAAGACGTGGATGCCCGGGACAAGCCCGGGCATGACGACAGACCAACGCGCAGACTCAAGGAGGGCAGTTGAAAACGCTGCTCAATCCTTCAAAAACTCGCCGGCCTTGTAGAGTGAGCGGAAGGGAATGCCGGCTTCCGCGAAGGCTTCGGTGGCGCCTTCGTCGCGGTCGACCATGGTGAACACCAGCGCGATCACCCCGCCGGCGTCGCGCACCGCTTCGGCCGCCTTCAGCGCCGATCCGCCGGTCGTGGTGACGTCCTCGACGATGACAATGCGCTTGCCCTGCAGGGTCTCGCCTTTGGCCAGCCCCTCGACCGCCAGCCGCGCGCCGTGTTCCTTCGGCTTCTTGCGCACGAAGAACGCCGCGATCGGATGGCCCTTGATCCAGGACAGCTGCGCGATCGCGCCCGCCAGCGGCACCGCGCCCATCTCGAGCCCGCCGACATAGTCGAGGCCGTCGTCCTTCAGCGCCTCATAGGTCAATTCCGCCAGCAGAGCGGCGCCTTCGGGGTCGAGCATGGTCGGCTTGAGATTGAAATAGAAGTCGCTCTTGCGGCCCGAAGCCAGGGTGATCTCGCCGCGCCCGAACGAGCGTTTGCGGATGATCTCGGCGAGGCGGGCGCGGGAGGCTGATTTGGACAAGGGCGATCTTCTCTTCTCAGGGGCGGGCGCAATCTATTCACGAACGGGCGCACATTCCAGAGCCGATGTGGGGCCGTTAACAGCGTGCAGAGGGGCCACCGGCGCAAACGGCGGTTGTAAGGCCTCGGGCTTCCGGGCTACTGAGTGGCAAAACCTGACGCGGGGGAACGACCAGAAAATGACCATCGAGCTCTACGCCTGGAACACGCCGAACGGCCGCAAGATTTCGGTCGCGCTGGAGGAGATGGGCCTGCCTTACAAGGTGATCCCGGTGAACATCACCAAGGGGGAGCAGATGGCGCCCGCCTTCCTCAGCCTCAGCCCCAACAACAAGATCCCGGCGATCGTCGATACCGACGGCCCCGGCGGTAAGCCGGTCAGCGTGTTCGAGTCCGGCGCGATCCTGCTCTATCTCGGCGAAAAGACCGGAAAATTCCTGCCCGTGCCGCTGCTCGAGCGCATCCCGGTCTATGAATGGCTGATGTGGCAGATGGGCGGTTTCGGGCCGATGCCCGGACAGGTGCATCACTTCATCGCGCTGGAGAACGAGCAGGAGCGTGCCTACGGGTTGAAGCGCTTCATGGCGGAGACCCGCCGGCTCTACGGCGTGCTCGATCGTCGTCTTGCCGATCACGAATTCGTCGCCGGTCCCTTGTCGGTGGCTGATTTTGCCATTCTCGGCTGGGCCTGGCGGCACCCGCGCCACAAGGTGGAACTGTCGGATTTCCCCCATGTCGAACGCTGGTACAACGCCCTGATGGCGCGCCCGGCGGTCAAGCGCGGCATGGAAGCGAAACTGGATTGAGGGGCTGCGAAGCGCGTCCTTCCCCTCTCCCCTTGTGGGAGAAGGAAAAAATCACGCCCGCCGCGTTTCCAGCGCCATCCGCACCGCCAGCCCCGCGAGCACGGTGCCCATCAGCCAGCGCTGCACCTTGAGCCAGCTCGGCCGGCTGCCGAGGAACAGCGCGATCGAGCCGGCGGCCAGCGCGATCGCGGCATTGACGGAGACGCTGATCACGATCTGGATCGATCCGAGCGCCAGTGACTGCGTCAGCACGCTGCCGGTCGCGGGATCGATGAACTGCGGCAGCAGCGCCAGGTACAGCATCGCGATCTTGGGGTTGAGCAAATTGGTGACGAACCCCATCGCGAACAATTTGCGCGGGCCGTCGACGGCGAGTTTCTTGACCTGGAACGGCGAGCGTCCGTTGGGCTTCACGGCCTGCCACGCCAGCCACAGCAGATACGCCGCGCCCGACAGCCGCAGCGCGTCATAGGCATAGGGAACCGCGAGCAGCAGCGCGGTGATGCCGAACGCCGCGCACAGCATGTAAAACACAAAGCCGAGCGCGACGCCGCCGAGCGAAACGATCCCGGCCGCCGGTCCCTGCGTGATCGAGCGCGAGATCAGATAAATCATGTTCGGCCCCGGTGTCAGCACCATGCCGAACGAGACCAGGGCAAAACCGAGCAGGGAAGTGAGATGGGGCATGGGGGATTCTCGTCGGCGGGAGATCCGTGCTTTTTAACGCGCATCCGGCCGCGACGCTATTTCGTATTGGGCATGGGTGTTGGTCGAATATTTCAGGGAGCTTTGCGGCTCGGTGCCGGAGCGCTCCCTCTCCCGCACTTGCGGGGGAGGGTCGGGGTGGGGGTGCCCGACGAGAACGCCGGCGCTAGCGGTTAGAGCCCCCACCCGCCGCGCTCTTCGAGCGCCACAGCCGAAGCCTCGCTTCGGCGTTCTTATCTGAGAACGGCCGCCAAAGGCGGCCTACGCTCCCCCGCAAGCGGGAGAGGTCAGATGGTTCAATGCGCCTCGTCCCAATTGTTCGCCGCCCTCGCGTCGACATGCAGCGGCACCGACAACAGCACCGCGGGGAACGGTGCGTCCTGCATCACGTGCTGCACCACCGGAAGCGTTGCCGCCACCTCGTCGTCGGGAACCTCGAAGATCAGTTCGTCGTGAACTTGCAAAAGCATCTGCGCCGAGAGTTTTTTCTCGGCCAGCGCATCTTCCATCCGGACCATGGCGCGGCGGATGATGTCGGCGGCGGTGCCCTGCAGGCGCGCGTTGATCGCGGCGCGCTCGTTGAAGGAGCGCACCGAGGCGTTGGACGCCTTGATGTCGGGGTAATGGCACTTCCGCCCGAACAGGGTCTCGACATAGCCGTGGGCACGGCAGAAATCCCGCGTCGCGTCCATGTAGGCGCGGATGCCCGGAAAGCGTTCGAAGTATTTCTTGATGTAGGCGCCGGCTTCCTCGCGGGCGATGCCGAGCTGGTTGGCCAGGCCGAACGCGGAGATGCCGTAGATGATGCCGAAATTGATCGCCTTGGCCCGGCGGCGCACTTCGGCCGGCATGTCCTTGACTGGAACGCCGAACATTTCCGACGCCGTCATGGCGTGAATGTCGAGCCCGTCGCGGAAGGCCTGTTTGAGGACGGGGATATCGGCGATTTCGGCCAATAGCCGCAGCTCGATCTGCGAATAGTCCGCCGATACCAGCTTGTGGCCGGGCGAGGCGATGAAGGCGCGGCGGATCTTGCGGCCGTCCTCGGTACGCACAGGGATGTTCTGCAGGTTCGGTTCGTTCGACGACAGCCGCCCCGTCGTGGTCGCCGCCAGCGCGTAGGTGGTGTGAACGCGATGGGTCTGCGGATGCACATAGGCCGGCAGCGCGTCGGTATAGGTCGATTTCAGTTTCGAGACCTGCCGCCACTCGAGAATCTTTTTCGGGAATTCGTGGCCCTGTTCGGCGAGTTCGTCGAGCACCTGCGCCGAGGTCGACCACGCGCCGGTCTTGGTCTTGGTGCCGCCGGTGATTCCCATCTTGCCGAACAGGATGTCGCCGATCTGCTTGGGGCTGCCGACATTGATCGGCTCACCCGCCAGTTCCTGAAGCTCGGCTTCGACCCGCGCGGCGGTCTGGGCGAATTCGCCCGACAGCCGCGACAGCACCTGGCGGTCGATCGAGATGCCGCGCCGCTCCATCCGCGCCAGCACCGAGATCAGCGGGCGCTCCAGGGTCTCGTAAACCGCGGTCATGCGCTCGGCGACCAGCCGCGGCTTCAGCACCCGCCACAGCCGCAAGATCACATCGGCGTCCTCGGCCGAATAGGCCGTGGCCTTGTCGATCGCGACCTGGTCGAAGGCAATCTTGCCCTTGCCGCTGCCGATCAGATCGCCATGGGTCTGGTTGGCATGGCCGAGCCAGCGCTCGGCTAGCGCGTCGAGCCCGTGCGCATTGCGCCCGGCGTCCAGTGCGTAGGACAAGAGCTGCGCGTCGTCGTGATTGCGCAAGGTCACGCCGTGCTGGGCCAGCATCACGGCGCCGAACTTGATGTTGAAGCCGATCTTCAGGATGCCCGCGGACTCCAGCAGCGGCCGCAGCGCCTCCAGCGCGTCGGCGGTCCTGATCTGGTCCGGCGCGAGGCCTGCCGCGAACAGGCCCGAGCCGTCGCCGGACAGCTTGTGGCCGAGCGGAACGTAGCAGGCGTCGTTGGGGGCAAGCGCCAGCGCGATGCCGCCGATTTCGGCCTGCATCGGGTCGTCGGAGTCCGACTTGGCCTCGATGGCGAAGTGCCCGACATCGTGCACCCGCGCCAGCCAGGCCTTGAGTTCCGGCAGGGAACGGATCGTCTGGTATTTGCCGCGGTCGATCCGTGTCTTGCGCGCTTCCTCGGCGCGGGCCGCGGCAAGGTCCTGCGGGGTGCCCTTGAGGCTGGCCGACTTGTCCTGACGGTCGCCCCCCGATTTGCCCGGTGGTGCGCTTCCTCTCCCGCTTGCAGGGGAGGGCGGGGTGGAGGCTTCCTGATCGGCAAAGAGGTCGCCTGCCGGCACCGGCGACGACGAACCGGCGGAGCGGCCGCCGGCCGCGCTCTTGTTCTTGTCGTCCGCCTCGACATCCGCCGGATCGATCTGCGAATATTCGGCGACGCGGCGGGTCAGGGTGGAGAATTCCATCGCCTTCAGGAACGCGATCAGCTTGCGCGCGTCGGGCTCATGCACCGCGAGTTCGGCGAGCGGCACGTCGAGCGCGACGTGATCGTCGAGCAGCACCAGCTGGCGCGAGATCCGCGCCTTTTCGGCGTTCGCGATCAGCGCCTCGCGCCGCTTCGGCTGCTTGATCTCGGAGGCACGGCCGAGCAGCGTTTCCAGATCGCCATATTCGACGATCAGTTGCGCTGCGGTCTTGATGCCGATGCCGGGCACGCCGGGCACGTTGTCGGTGGAATCGCCGGCCAGCGCCTGCACCTCGACCACTTTTTCCGGCGGAACGCCGAATTTCTCGATCACCTCGGGAATGCCGATGCGGCGGTCCTTCATGGTGTCGTACATGGTCACCTTGTCGGTGACGAGCTGCATCAGGTCCTTGTCGGAGGAGACGATGGTGGCGATGGCGCCGCGCTCGCCGGCCTCGCGGGCATAGGTGGCGATCAGGTCGTCGGCCTCGAAGCCGCCCTGCTCCAGGCAGGGCAGGTCGAACGCGCGCACCGCCTCGCGGATCAGCGCGAATTGCGGGATCAAATCGTCCGGCGCCGGCGGCCGGTGCGCCTTGTAGTCGGGGTAGAGCTTGTTGCGGAAGGTGATCTCCGCCTTGTCGAACACGATCGCCAGATGGGTCGGGCGGTTGTCCGGCGGCATGTCGCGCAGCAGCTTCCACAGCATGTTGCAGAAGCCGAGCACGGCATTGACCTGCAGGCCGTCGGACTTGCGGTTCAGCGGCGGCAGCGCGTGGTAGGCGCGGAAAATATAGGAGGAACCGTCGACCAGAAAGACATGGTCGCCCTTGGCGGGGGCCTTGGCGACAACGGGGCTCGGGGCGGCTTTGGGTGATGATTTCGGCATGGCCGCAACTTAGGGATTTTTGCGGCGATTGACAGCCTCCGGGATCGGTTTGTGCCGGGATTTTTGCCGCTCCGATCGGCCCCCGGAACGAGTTGCATCGCTGCCCGTTCCGTGTCCCCTTGCGCGCCAGACTGACCGAAAGGACCGACATGGCCACGCAACTCGACGAACTGACGGCAAAGCTGCGATCGGTCGAGGCCGAGATCGAGGCCGAGCTGGCGAAGCGGCGCGAGGAGCTCCGGTTCCGCATCGAAAACCGCCGCATCGTGTTCGCGGAAGAAGTGCTGCGGGTCCAGCGCGCGATCAAGGTTCGGGCGTCGCGCTATCTGCTCGATGCCAATCCGCTGATGATCCTGAGCGCACCGGTGATCTATTCGCTGCTGATCCCGATCGCGCTGGCCGACCTCTGGGTGATGGCCTATCAGGCGATCTGCTTTCCGGTCTACAAAATCCCGAAGGTGCGCCGCCGCGATTATCTGATCTTCGACCGCCATCATCTCGCCTATCTCAACATCATCGAGAAGATCAACTGCGGCTATTGCTCCTACGCCAACGGCGCCATCGCGTTCATTCGCGAAGTGGCGTCGCGCACCGAGGTCTACTGGTGCCCGATCAAGCACGCCCGCCGCGTGCTCGGCCCGCACCCGCACTACCGGGGCTTTGCGGATTTCGGCGATGCCGAAGGTTTTCGCGAGAAGCTCAAGCAGATGAAGAACGGCGTGAAGCTCGACGGCGCGGGGTGAAGATTCAGCCGTCGTCCTGGCGTTCGCCGGGACGACGAAGCAGAAAACCTACTCTGCCGCCTGCAGGCTCGCCTGCGGTTTCTTCGGCGCGATCCAGAAGGCGGCGGGACGCTCGAACAGGAAGTTGGCGCCGGCCGCCAAAGCCGCCCGCCAGATCGCCAGCGCGCCGAGCACGCCTGCGATGGTGACGACCAGCGAGATCGTGCCGATGTCAGGGATCAGCCCGCTTCGCAGCAGCAGCGTCCGGGTTGCCGCCATCGGCAGGAAGAACGCCAGGTAGATCACGATCGAATGCTCGCCGCAGAAGCGCAAGGCGGTGAGCCAGCGCGCCCGCGCCAGCAGCGTTGCGATGGTGATGATGGCGCAGGCGCCGGACAGCCCGAGCAGAAGCGAGATCAGCGGCCATTCGCTGAAGCCGAAATAGACCAGGCTGCCATTGATGACAACCCAGACCGCCAACCCGGCAAGCGCCAGCTCGGGCCGCGCCCGCGCACGGTCGGACAGCGCGAACACGTAGTCCGCGCAGAGATAGCCGCTGTAAAAATAGACAAAACGCGCGCCAAATTCGTCGATCACGGTCCAGCCGGTCGCGACATGCGCCGCCTCCAGCAGCGCCAGGATGCTCCAGATCACCAGCGGCGGCAGGTCGCGCGTCACCTTGGTGACCACGAAGAACACCGGAAGCAGGTAGATGAACCACAGCGTGCCGAACGGCTCGATCAGGGATTCCAGGTACAGGAAGCCGGCATGGGCCCAGCCGGATTCGGCGGCGAAGGCCGGCGCCTTGAAGCCGAACTGGATGGTCACCCACAGCAGGTAGAAATAGGCGAAATGCACCACCTTGCGGTCGAGATAGGTGCGCCAGTCGCGGTCGATCACCGCCGCCAGGAACAGGCCCGAGATCAGGAAGAAGTCCGGCATCCGGAACGGCTTTGCGAACGCCACCAGGACATGCATGAAACCGGTCTGGCCGGCTGCCAGTTCGACCCCCAGCACCGAATGCATCATCACCACCATGACGATGCAGATGCCCTTGGCGTAGTCCACCCAGTCGACGCGGCCCGCCGGGGAGGGCGGGGTGCGCGAGGCG
>Ga0302157_10003848_pt1 | contig 16674 bp, 5 predicted proteins | sample I_Bog_N3_3_FD_193502 | JGI IMG/M metagenome (GOLD analysis project Ga0302157, IMG submission 193502) | Peat permafrost microbial communities from Stordalen Mire near Abisko, Sweden - I_Bog_N3_3 | ecosystem: Environmental > Terrestrial > Soil > Wetlands > Peat | place: Sweden: Abisko, Stordalen...
GTAGTACTCGTAGACGCGGGACTGGAAGGTGCGGGCGCGGATGGGGTATTTGGCGCGCAGGCGCAGGCTGAGGGTGACGGTCTGCCGGGGGGCGAGCGCGTTGAAGTAGAGGATGGCCTGGGTTGCCGTGAGCGAGAACTTCTCCAGGCGGCCGGATTTGGCGCCGGCGGTCTTCTCCTGGAAAGCCTGCAGGTCTTCGCTGAGCAGGTCGAAGCCGGGAGGAATGCCAAGGTCGACCATCACCATGTTGGCGGTGGCGGGCAGGTTGTTGCGGATGGTGGCGGTGGCAGTGACGATGTCGTTCTCCGCCATGTGGGTGCGATCGTAGGCGACCTCGATGGAGAGCGGCTCGGCGGCGGGCTTTGATTCCCAAGGGGTAAAGTAGCGGCCTGCGACCTGGTAGGCGAGGCCTCCCGTCCCGGTGAAGCGTAGCTCCACGCTGGCGGGCCGGGTGGCATCGATGTTCTTGAAAACGAACTGGTGGAAGAGGTCATTGTTGTCCGGCGTCAGGGTCAGAGTCTGAACAGTCTTGCCATCCAGCAGCACGTCGACGGTTCCATGCACGTCGGACGCGCTGAGTTGCGAGGCGAGCAGGATGGCGCGCAGGGCCATGATGGTGGCCTGGGTGGTGCCCCAGTTGCCGGATGCCTCTTTCCTGGAGGAGATGAAGGTGAGGGCCTTGCGTGCGGTCTCGGAGGCCTGCCCCCATTTCAGCAGCGCCTGCACGGCCAGACCGGTGGTCTCGATGGCAGCGCTGGCGCCGGTGGCGTAGACGCTGGTCTCGTCCGTGGTCCAGGAGACCTGGTCGTCCTTTTCCGTGCGCGCGTCGAGAAGGGCTTGCATGGAGCGGCGTGTGAAGTCTCTATCCTTCGCATAGTCCACGGCGAAGTTGGCGACGATGGCGAGGGTGTAGCTGTCGGTCTTTGCGCTGGAGTGGGCTTCAATGTACTGCTTCGCCTTTTCGATGGCCGGGCCCTGGTAGCCGGTGTTGGCCAGCGACCAGGCGATGTAGGCGGTGATGCGGAGCACGTCGGAGTTGTAGCGGTTGGTGGCGCCCTCGTTGATGAAGCTGGTGTCGGGCTTCCAACTGCCGTCGGGCTGCTGCTGGCGGGCGAGCCAGTCGGCAGTGCGCTGGATCAGCCTGGGGTCTACGTCCGCGACCTTGGCCATGTCGTTGAACTCCATCAAGCCGTAGGCGGTCAGGATCTTGTTGGCGGGCGCCTGGCCGAACCAGGAGAAGCCGCCGCCGGGAACCTCGAAGGTAAGCAGGCGCTGGTAGCCGTTGGCGATGTAGCCCTCGGCCTTGGCGTGGACCTCTGGCGTGAGCTTCTTGGTGCGCTTCATATAGTCCAGCGCGAGCACGTTGGGGTAGGTGCTGGAGGAGGTCTGCTCGAAGCAGCCGCCGGGCATGCGCAGGATGCTGTCCATGCCTTCGATGACCTGGCTGAGCGGCCCTGGGTAAAGGTTGACGAGGATGCTGGTGGCGTCGGGAATGGACGCGGCGGGGAAGTCGAGCTGGTGCTGGGTGGGGGTGGCGGAGCCGGATTCGAGGCGGCCGTTGAAGACGAGGCTCTGCTCGCGGCCGTTGGGGATGACCTCAATCTCGCGGACGACGATATCGCTTCGGCCGGCGCCATCATTTCGGTCGTCCATGTGGGCGGTGAGGGTGAGTTTGAATTTGCCGATGCGGTTGGCGGTGAGGGTGAACTGCGAACTGCCGACGTGGCCGGATTCGACGGCGACGGTCTTGTCGGCGGTGTCGTTGGCCAGGGAGTACCAGTTGTCGGCGTCGGGCTGGAGCTGGAGGGTGACGTTGCCGGGCTTGCCGGAGTAGTTGTAGATGGCGACCGGCAGGGTGACGCTGTCGCCCTGGGTGAGGGTGACGGGGAGATCGAGGTCGGCGAAGAAGTCCTGGAAGACTTTGAGACTGCCCGTGCCGGTGCCGAGTGCGCCGGACTGGGTGGAGGCGAGCATGGCCATGCGCCAGGTGGTGATGGAGTCTGCGACGGGGATGGAGATGGTGGCGTTGCCGTTGGCGTCGGTGAGGATCTCCGGGTTGATGTAGAGGGCCTCCGGAAAGTAGGAGCGGACGTGCGCGGCGGCTGGGGCGGCGGCTTTGAGCGCGAAGGCGGCGCTTACGGGCATGCCCTCAACATAGTTTTCGTTCAGGTTCCCTGCGCCGGTGCCGCCATAGATGCCTGCGAGGCCTGCGGCCATGGCGGTGGCTCCTGGGACGGGGGCCGGCATGACTCTGCGGAAGGCGGTGGCGTTGCGCGCGGCTCCGTTCATGGCGAGGGGAAGCTGGGCGAACATCTCATTCTCGATGGTGCCACCCAGTGTGGCGTCGTCGGTGTCGAGGAATGCGGGTGCGTCGGTGACGGTGACGGACTCCGTCGCGCTGCCAATGGCGAGTTTGGAGGCCAGGATGGCGCGGTCGCGCGGCTCCAGCGCAAACTCGCGGACCAGGACCTTGAAGCCGGGCGAGGCGATGGTGGCCTGGTAGCGGCCTGCGGCCAGGCCGGAGAGTGTGAACTGGCCGGTGGCATCGGAGTGCGCCGTGCGCGTCTCCTGCGCGGAGAGCAGGCGGAGCGCGATGGTGGCTCCCGGCACGAAGGCGCCAGTGGGGTCGGTGACGGTGCCGGTGACCTCGGCGCGCCCGTTGAAGGAGCCGCGATCGTGTTCAATGGTCAGCGCGAGAGAGCCGCCGCGTTCGGCCTGCTGAGCGACCCGCGTGGAGGGTTTGAGGTTGTAGAAGATCAGGACTGGGGCAACCAGGTCGTCCGCGGTGTTGAAGCGGTGGTCCGCGCCGGCGCTGCGGACCAGGAAGTAGCGCTTGCCGTCGGGGTTCCAGCCGACGGGCTCCATGCGCAGCGGAGTGTTCCAGGCGTCGCGCGGCTGGGTTCCATCCTTCAGCGTGAGGGTCGCCGGGGAGTCCGCGGCGTTCTGGCTGGGCGGCTTGTCGGCGAGCGTGTGGGCCTGTGCGAGTTGGCGGACCTGATCCGCGAGGGCGGTGCGGTAGCGCTGCTGGTACTCGGCGAACTTGTCCTGCGGCAGGCTGCGGCCGAACTCCACGTCGAGTCTGGCGGGGGCGGCCAACTCGGTAGCAGAGAAGAGCGCGCGGGCGGCAAGGTTCTGCTGGTCCTGCTGTGCCGCAGCACCGATGGGCTGGGGGACGGGCGGTTCGACTACATCGGCCATGGAGAGCGAGTGGATCTCGTAGCGCGGCTTCATCACCTCCTGCTCCAGGTAGAAGAAGACCTTGGCGAAGCCGGGCTGCTTCTCCGCAAGGGCGAAGACGGCCTCGTCGACGATCTGGAGGCCGAGAGCGGCGCTGACGCCTTCGCCGCGCGCGTTGGTCACATGGAAGTGGATGCGGGCGTCGTCGCCGGGCTTGTAGACGGCGGCGTCGGCGGTGGTCTGGATGTGGAGCTCGTCGGCGGGCTGCACAAAGAGCAGGCGATGGTCGGCGACGGGCTGGGCATCGCGGCCAAAGAGGTAGGCGTCGATGTCGAGCGTGCCGGCCATCTCCGGCGTAGCGGTCAGGGTCAGGTCGGCGTGGCCGTTGTGCAGGTCGAGGTCGCGGGTCAGGATGGTCTGGCCGTTCTTGACGATGTCGACGTACGCGGTGCCGCCGGTGCGGGTGGAGAGGACCGTGAGCTGGATAGGGTCGCCGGCCTTGACCACGGCGCGGTCGGTGCGGAGCAGGACCTGGTCGGTGCCGTCGCGCGGCTGCAGCGGCAGGCTGGTGGAGGCGCTGTTGCCGCGATGGTCGTCGGCGTCCACGGTGAGGACCTGCGGGCCGCTGCCGGGGTTGAAGTGGACGATCGCGATGCCGCCGGCGTCGGTGGAGAGGCGCTGGGACTGGTGGTCGGGGAGATGGACGGTGAGGGCAGTCGCGGCCGGCGTGCCGTCCGGGTAGGAGGTGAGCAGGAAGACCTGGTTGTCGATGTGGGGGATGAGCGTGCCGCCCTCGGGGACGGCGGTGATGAGCAGGGAGGACTGGCTGATGGTGATGGGCTCGCCTCGAGTCTCCGCGTGGGCGGCGGAGTCCTTGACGGTGGCCTCGATGAGGGCGCGGGCGGCGCCCTGGCTGAGCGAGCGGCCGGCGAAGTAGGTGGGGAGTTTCAGATCGAAGCGGTTGGCGCCGTCGGCATCGGTCTTGCCGGTGGCGGAGGCGGCCTCGAAGACGGCGACGTCCGCGCTGGAGGCCTTGAGGGTGATGTCGGCGTGGTCGACCGGCTTGCCGAAGAAGTAGTTGGCGCGGACGGTGCCGGTGACGTGGTCGCCGGGGCGGTAGTCGCGCTGGGGCTTGCCGTTTTTCTGGGTGAACTCGACCTCGACTTTGAACTTGGGCAGGACGTACCGCTCCACGTCGAGGGCGATCTCGGCGGTGTTGGAGGGCGCGGTGGTGTCGCCCAGGATCGCGCGGAGATGATAGGTGCCGAGGTTGACCTCGTCGGCGAGGGAGAACTCGGTGGAGGCGATGCCGAAGGCGTCGGTTGCGGTGGCGTTGCGGAAGACCTTGTTGCCGCGGGAGTCTTCGATCTCGAAGGTGAGCTTGCGGGCGGCGGCGGCCTGGTTGCCATCGCGGCCCAGCGCTAGGGCGCGGACGTGGATGGTCTGGCCGGGCTGGTAGATGGGCTTCTCCGTGGTGAGCAGGATGGAGGCTTTGTCTGCCAGGTGGATGGACTGGGTGTATTCGGTTGAGCCGATGGGAGTGTCGGCGGTGAAATGCAGCTCCGCGCTGCCGGTCAGGCCGGCGGGGAAGCGGAGTTGGGCCTCCAGCGTGCCGCTGCGGTTCAGGCGGCCGGAGAAGAGCAGACGCGGCTGTGGGCTGGGCTCCACGGAGCCGGACGCATTGGGGACGACCAGCTCGATGCGGACGGTGCCGCGCTGGATGAGGGCGGGGGCGTCGTCGTGCTGGTTGGCGTCCGAGACGAGGACGCGGATGGCGGCCTGACTGCCGGTGAGGTACTCCGACTGGCCGAGGACGCGGACGACGGGGCGGCGCAGGATCTGCGAGAGAGACTCGATGCCCTCGATGGCGGGTGTTGCTGCGTCGGCGTATTCGAAGCGGTAGCGGAGGCGCTGCCAGACGAGGTCGTCGAAGGCGATGGGCTTGTCCGGCGCGATGGCGAACTGCCAGGAGCCGTCGCCGTTGGCGATGTCGGTGGTGCGCTCGGAGCGGCCCAGGACGTGGTCTTCGGGATCGAGGAGCTCCGCGACCAGCTTGCCCGAGGAGCCGCGGGTGGAGTGGTACGGCAGAGTGACCGAGAGCCGGCCGCGTGAGTAGGTGGCGGACAGCTCGGGGTCCTGCACCTGGGCCTGCGTATGCGTCAGCGAGAGGATTGCGGCGGCGACCAGGACGGCGAGGGTGAGCGGCAGCAGAAGGCGGAGCGAAGGACGGAAGGTGGACATGGGGCGTTCTCCTGGTGCGGCCGGCGGAGAGATGCGGTCGCTTGTCTTACCGGAGAACGGGGGCCGGCGGGAAACTTGCAGGGCAGGCCGGATATTTTTTGCGAGGCGGGAAAAAGGAGGGTGACCGGCGAGAGGAAAGGCCCGGGGTTAAGACCCCGGTTGATGGGATCCCGGTTACCGCAGGCTAAAGCCTGTTCTACTCCCAAAGGCGCAGAGCCTGGTGTTGATACCGAAGGCGCACGGAGCGGAGTTTTCAATATTGTCCAAGAGGTAGGAGACTATGGGCGGCGAGTCCAGGTCTGGCCGTCGGGGCTGGTCCAGCGGTCGCCGGACTCGGTGGTGACCTCGAACAGGGGTGCGGGCGGCATGGCCGCAACTTGTGGGATGACGGCGGGAGCTACGGCTTTGTTCGCGGCCTGGGAGCGGGTCGCGGTGTCGATCCGTGGTGGCGCATCGGTGACGGTGACAGTGGTCGTGTCCGCGCCGATCTGGAGTGCGAGGTCGACCTGGTTTCGCTGGGCGGGCTCCAGCGCAATAGGCTGTTCGAGCCTTTGGAAGCCGGGTGCGAATGCTGTCAGGCGGTAGTGTCCTGGGGCGAGGCTGTCGATGCGATATCGACCGGCGGAGTCGGTCCTGGCGCTGGCCACGTCCTGCCGTGCGGCGTCGGTGACGACGATGGATGCGTTGGGGATGAAGGCGCCGGCTGGGTCGGTGATGACGCCGGCGATGCTGCCGGCGATGCCGGAGTTCGGGGCCGGGGCGGGCACCGGCAGCGGGGAGAATGCAGCGGGGCTCCGGGCGAGGCCGGCTCCCAGGGCCGCCATGTGGACTGGTGCGGCGGCGTGGCCTGCGAGATCGACCCGGACGGCGCGGCCCTGCCACGGAGCGGGAACGGGCCTCCAACGCCGGCCGCCGTCGTCGGAGTCGGAGACGAAGAGCGCGTGCGCGGAGTCGAGCGCCAGCGTCACGCGTCCGCTGCTGGCGGTGGAGAGGGTAGGAAGACCGCTGGGCAGACGGATGGTCCTCGCACGGTCCTCGCTCAGCAATTCTGCGACTGCGGCGTTAGTGGTCTCCAGCTGGGGAGGCGCGTTGGTGACGGCGACGGTGGCAGCGGCTGCTCCGGTCGCAGCGGATGCAGCGTCTGCACTGGCGGCCATGTTCGCTGTGGGCATGGCCTCCAGGTAATTTTCGTTGAGGTTGGTCTGGCCGGTGCCTCCGTAGACACCGGAGCTTCCGTTGCCGGCGCCCTGGCCGGCGCCGCTGCCCGGCTTGCTCTGCGCACCCGGCCTCATCTTTGGGGAGGCATTGCGGGCGGCTCGGTTCATGGCCAGTGGAAGCTGGGAGTACAGCTCATTCTCAATGGTCCCGCCTGTGGAGGCGTCCTGAGTATCGAGATATGCGGGAGTTTTGGCGGCGGCACCCGGGCTGGCCGGCATGGCCGGGGCAGCAGTGGGCGGCGGTGTGGAGGGTTCTGCGGGGCGGTTGTGCTCCATAGCAGGGCGCGGGGAGGGCGCGGTGGCAGTGGGCGGCTGGGCAGCAGCGGGCGGCTCAGGGGCTGCGGGCGGCTGGGACTGGGCCATCTGGATGGGCGCAGCGGGACCGGCAGGAGTGCCTGCGCTCCGGTGGACAAAGTAAACCAGCGGGACCAGCGCGGCGAAGGCTGCGGCGACCGGCCACGCGAGATTCCACCCGGAGAACCACGGCTTGCGGGCAGGCCGTGCGTGCGGCTTGGCGGGCGCCTCGTCCAGCGGCAGCGAGAGCGCGACGATGGCGCGGCAGGCGGGGCAGGCGGCCAGGTGGGCGAGCGTGTGTTCGCGCTCGTGCGGCGGCAGCGCATGCTCGACGAAGGCGTTGAGCTGGTCGGCGTCTGGATGGTGCCCGGATTGGTGGTGTTGGCTCATGGTTGACCGGGTGCTGCGGTTGGGGCCGGGGTCGTCTTATCGGAGAACGGAGCAGGCTGCGAAGTTTGCAGCAGGGCGCGCAGGTTTATTTCGATGTCGCGGGGATCGGTACCCAGCGCCTCCTCCGCTGCCCGGCGGCTGAGACCGCTCGCTTGCAGCGTGGTGAGCAGGTGCTGGCGCAGGCTGGCGGTCAGGCGCTGGATGCGGCGGCTGACGGTGGCCTCGTGGACGTGGAGGATGCGCGCGATCTGCAGCAGCGTCTGGCGATCGAGGAAGTAAGCCGCCAGCAGGTAACGGTCTTCCGCGGCAAGGGCTTGCAGGGTGTGGGCGACGGCGTGGGTCAGATGCGCGAGCTCCGCGGGGACGGGCTGCGGCGCGGGATTGGCGGCGGGAGCGTCGAAGGTGTCCAGATTGTCCAGCGGAGTCTCGCGATGGGTGCGGCGGTGGTGATCAACATGGCGCTGCGCGAGGGTGGTACGAAGCCAGCCCAGCAGCGAGCCGCGGCCGGAGTAGGAGGCCAGCGGAGACTGGCGCAGGCCGTCGCGCTGGCGCAGGCCGTAGAGTTCCGCATAGAGCGATTCGGCGAGGTCGTGGCCGAGGGTGGCGGAGCCGGCGATGGCAATGGCTGCCTGGGTGAGCGCGGAGCGATACAACGCGAGGAAGCGCTGCCATGCGGCCTCTCTGCCGAGGGCGCAGGCGTGCGCAAGGGCCAGGTCCGGGAGGCGCAGCGCGCGGAAGAAAGCGGCCTTCCGGGCGGGATCGGCAAGGGCTCCGGGGGGCAGGCCGTGGTTGAACTTTGCGCCAATGGAAGCGAGGACGGCGCCGAATTCCTGCAGGGTCAGGCCGCAGGAATCCGCCTCGGCAGCCTGCCACAACGCGTCGAGGAGGGTTGCGGGCAGGGCGGAGGCGGGCGCCGGAGTCGCCTGCGCGGCAGGCAGAGTCAGGACGAGATCGCCGGGCTGGGAAGACGCCGTGTCCACGACCTCCACGATACTGTATCCGGACGGTGGCGAGGATTAGCGGGGGCGGGAGCGAAATGCGGGGATTCTTCGCTGCGCTCAGAATGACAAGCCAAAAGAATAGGTGACGAGCAGGAAGAATAGGTGACGAGCCAAAAGAGTAGGGGACGAGCCAAAAGAATAGGTGACGAGCAGGAAGAATAGGTGACGAGCAGGAAGAATTGGTGACGAGCAGGAAGAAAAAATGCGCTTTGGGCTGGCGGGAAGCAGGCAGAGTTGCGGCGGGTCAGGGCTGGAGAGGTTTGGGTTAGGGGAGGGTTGCGGTTTCCGTTATGGGTTCGACGTCTACGCCGACGCGGACGGTGTGGGCGCCGCCGCCCAGGATGAGGCCACGCAGCGGGCTTACGTCGCCGTAGTCGCGGCCCCAGGCCAGGGTGACGTGGCCGTCTGAGGGGATGGCGTTGTTGGTGGGGTCCACGTCCAGCCAGCCGGAGCCGGGGCAATAGGCCGAGACCCAGGCGTGGGATGCGTCCGCGCCGATGAGCCTGGGCTTGCCGGGCGGCGGGTAGGTGCGCAGGTATCCGCTGACGTAGCGGGCGGCCAGGTGGATGGAGCGGAGGCAGGCGATCTGCACGTGGGCAAAGTCCTGGCAGACGCCGCGGCGTTTGCGGAAGACCTCTTCGGCGGGCGTGCGCACGTTGGTGACTTTGGAGTCGAAGCGGAAGTCGGTGTGGATGCGGTCGGTCAGGTGCAGCAGCGCCTGGTGCAGGGGACGGCCGGGGGTGAAGGATTGCAGGGCATAGTCGGCAAACTCCGGCCGCGCGCGGATGCGGGGCGACTCGAATGCGAACTGATAGGCGTCCAGACCTTCGGGGGTGGGATCTTCCGGGAGCATGCGGGCCACGTCTTCCCAGGCGAGCGAGTGCCTGGGCCAGGGCTGCACGCCATCCTTGAGGGTTACGTTGCTGCGCGCCTCCACCACCAGTTCGCGATGGGGCTCGCGGACGGTGAAGAAGCAGACGCGGTTGCCGAAGTAATCCAGCCGCTCCGTGCGCGTGACGGGGGTGGGACTGATATGGAGTTCGCTGGACGCCGATTGGCGGTGGCGCAACTGCCGCGGCATCAGGTACGCCAGATGGTTTCCGAGCGAGACCGGATACTTGTAGCGAAACGTGGTGCGGTGCGTGATGCGATAGATCATTGGCCTACGGAGATGGGCAGCGTTCGGGCGTGGCTGAAGTATGTAGTCGACAGGTTATTCGACCAGACGGGCAGCAGGACTTCCAGGCTGCGGAGATAGCGCTCGAGCTGGGTGAGCCCGCTGGAATCGTTGGCGGCGATCGCGGAGCCCGGCAAGGGGTAGGTGATCTGACGGAGATCGATGTTGTGCAGCGTGGTGAGGGCCTCGCGCATGGCTTGGAGGTCGTCGGGCAGGTGGCGCGGCAGCTTCTGGTAGATGTCGATGAGGTGGCTGAGCTGGAACTCCAGCGATCTCGGATTGGTCTCGTCCGCCAGCAGGACATCGAGCACGGCGAGCGGCTGCAGCGTGGTGTAGTAGCGCGTGCGGTAGGTCATGGAGCTGTCGGCGACCTCCAGCAGGCACTCCAGGAAGGGCCAGTCCTGCTCGGCCAGCGGGGTGGCTATCTCGCGCAGTTGGCGGGTGAGGTAGATGGCCCGCTCCATGCGGCGGCCCAGGGTCATGAACAGCCAGCCCAGGCCGCGGTTGATGTTCTCGCGCTCCATGCCGGAGAAGGCGGAGAGCAGCTCCAGGCAGGAGGTGAGCAGCGCCGGGTATTCCAGGAAGGGGGTGTCGCGCGCGATTCTGCTGGCGTCGCGGAGCTTGCCGAGCAGCACCATCATGTCCGACGAGAGGCGCTCGCGCACGTTGCCGCCCACGCGGGCGACGGAGGCCAGTGTGGAGGCCAGGCTGTCTGGCCGCTTGAGGTCGGTGATGACCGAGACCATCTCGTGCTCCAGCTCGGCGGAGGTGGGCTGGCGGTCCTTCGCTTTGGGCAGCTTGCTGTGGCGTGTCTCCAGGCAACTGTGGAGCTGCAGGAGACAGCCAAGCTCCGACGCGGTGGAGCGGCGCAGACGAGAGATGAGCGGACGCGCGATGCGGGCGATGTTCTCGGCGCGCTCGGCGTAGCGGCCCAGCCAGAAGACATTGTCCGCCACGCTGCTGGGCACGGCGCGCGCGACGCGGCGCAGCTCCACCGGCTCATGGCGCGGGCGCAGCATGCTGAAGGTATCGACGGGGCCGTCCGACAGGACCCAGACGTCCTTGCTGTGGCCGCCGCGCTGGATGGAGACGACGGAGCCTGCGGCTTCCGCTACACGCACCAGGCCTCCGGGGATAGCGACCCAGCCGTTGCCGGTGTTGAGCACGTAGGTGCGGAGGACCATGCTGCGCGAGTCGAGGTGGCCGTTGTCCCACACGGGCGCGGTGGAGAGCGCGATCTGCTCCTGCGCCACATACTCGTGGGGACGGGTGCGCAGCTTGTCCGCAAGCTTGCGCTTCTCCGCATGCGGCAGCTCGGCGCCGAAGACCGGCTCCATGCCGCGCGACGGGAACGCCGGCTTGACCACGATGGAATCCAGGTGATCGAGCACCCAGTCGAGCGCATACTTCTGCCCGCACCACCAGGTGGCGACGGAGGGGAGCTTGAGTTCCTCGCCGAGTAGATGGCGGGAGAGAGCGGGTAGAAACGGCATCACCGCGGCAGTCTCGATGACGCCGCTGCCCAGCGCATTCGCGACGGTCACGTTGCCCGCAACGATGGCATCCACCAGGCCGGGAACGCCCAGCAGGGAGTCGCCCAGCAGCTCCAGCGGATCGCAGAAGCTGTCGTCCACGCGGCGCAGAATCACGTCGACCTGCTCCAGCCCGTCGACGGTCTTGAGATAGACGCGGCGGTCGCGCACGGTCAGGTCCGCGCCCTCCACCAGGGTGAAGCCGAGGTAGCGAGCGGTGTAGGAGTGCTCGAAGTAGACCTCGTTCAACGGGCCGGGAGTCAGCAGCACCACGCGCGGATTGTCGCACTGCGCCAGGTTGGTGAGGGCTTCGCGCTGGGCGCGGAAGAAGGGCGCCAGGCGCAGGACGTTGGAGGTACGGAAGAGGTCGGGGAGAACGTCGGAGACGATGGTGCGGTTCTCCAGCGCATAGCCGCTGCCGGAGGGCGCCTGGGTGCGGTCCGCGAGCACCCACCACTGGCCGTCCGGCGAGCGCGCCAGGTCGATGGCCAGCATGTGGAGATAACTTTGCGGGGGAACACGCACACCCACCAGCGGACGCAGGAACGATGGGTTGGCGTAGAGCAGCCCTGCGGGGAAGTGACCCTGGGCGACCAGGCGTTGCGGCCCATAGAGATCTTCCAGCAGCAGGCTGAGCACCTGCGCGCGCTGGATAATTCCCGCCTCGAGGTAGCGCCATTCCTGGGCCGGAATCAGCAGCGGAACAATGTCGATCTTCCATGCGCGATTCGCGCCGCGTGGATCGCCGTAGATGTTGTAGGTGATTCCGTTCTCGCGGATGCGGCGCTCGGCGCGGTCCCAGCGCCGGCTGAGCTCCTCCGGCCCAATCGCGCTGAGCGAATCCACCAGGTGCTGCCAGTGGGGCCGCGGATGGACGCCATCGGCGGACATCTCGTCGTACGCCGCCTCGTACCGCAGCGAGGGTTCAAAGAGTTGGGTGGTCATGGCACGCGCCCCGCCTTCTGGGTGTCCGCCGGGGCCGCGGGCGGGGGCGTGCGCAGGTCGAGCGTCATGGGAAAGCTCTGGTTGACCTCATCCGCCGGTATGGCGACTGGGCCGGGCGCGTGCTCGGAGAGATGGAAGCGTTCGGCTCGCCGCTGGCGGGCTTCGGCTGCATTGACGGGCCGTGCGGGGTAGAGGCTGCCGTCCTTCGGCCCCGCGTAGTAGGTACAGCGGCCCAGGGAGATTCCCTTCCAGCGATCGATCAGGTCGAAGACCAGCGGCACATGCAGGGGTACGGTGGGATGCAGCGATGCCGACAGACGGCGTGCACGATAGCGCACGCCGGCGACTGCCTCTCCGGGCTCGCCGGTGGGTGTGAGCGGCACCATGCGGCCGTTGCAGGCGACCAGGTAACGCGATTCCGTGGTGAAGCCGGAGACTTTGACCTGCATGCGCTCCAGCGAGGAGTCCACGCTGCGCACGGTGCTGCCGGACACGGTCTCTTCCGCGAGTACGTTCCATGGCTCGAGCGCCTGGCGCAGCTCCACCTCCAGGCCATCGGCGAGGATCGAGCCGATCCTGGGGAAGCGGAACTCCACCTGCGCGGCAAACCAGCGGTCCTCAAACGGGTAGCCAGCCTGGCGCAGCGTGTCGAGCACATCGGAGAAGTCGCGCTGAACAAAGTGCGGCAGCATGAAGCGGTCATGCAGCGCGGTGCCCCAGCGGACCAGGCTGCCCGGATAAGGTCTTTGCCAGAAGGCGCTGACCAGGGCGCGGACGAGCAGCATCTGGGTGAGGCCCATGCGGAGGTGGGGCGCCATCTCGAAGGCGCGCAGCTCCAGCAGGCCAAGCTGCAGGCCCAGGCCCGGCGGGGGAAACATCTTGTCGATGCAGAACTCCGCGCGGTGCGAGTTGCCTGTTACATCGACCAGCAGATTGCGGAAGAACCCGTCCACCACAAACGGTGGACAGTCCTGCAATGGCAACTGGCTGAAGGCGACCTCCAACTCGTAGAGCGCGTCCATGCGCGCCTCGTCCACGCGCGGGTACTGGCTGGTGGGCCCGACGTACATGCCGGAGAAGAGGTAGGAGAGCGAGGGGTGATTCTGCCAGAACGACACCATGCTGCGCAGCAGGTCGGGGCGTCGCAGGAAGGGACTGTCGAGCACCGTGGCTCCGCCGACCACGATGTGGCTGCCGCCTCCGGTGGCGATGTGGCCGCCGTCGTAGTTGAACTTCTCCGCGGCCAGGCGGTTGCGCTGTGCCTCCTCGAAGAGCAGCGTGTTCAGGTGCTCCAACTCGTCCCAGGTGCTGGCGGGCGGGAGGTTGACCTCCAGGACGCCGGGATCGGGTGTGAGGCTAAACGAGCGCAGACGCGGATCGGCGGCCGGGGTGTAGCCCTCCAGCCAGACCGGCTTGTGCAGGTGCTGGCAGGTGTCTTCGATGGCGGCGGCCAGGTCGAGAAAATCCGCGAGCCTGGAGACATAGGGCAGGAAGACGTGCAGCCGGCCTTCCCTGGCCTGCACGCAGAGCGACGGCCGGATCAACTCGGTGGCGGTCTCCGCCGAGGCGGAGAGAGCCGGCAGCGGATCGGCGGCGGGAGTCCTGGCAAAGAACTCCGGGTGGCGCGGCGGGCTGGGCGGGAGCCTGACCCGGTCGGCGAAGGGCGCGGCGTCGAACTCGTACACCAGTTCATCGGGCGCAACCCAGGGCATCGTCTCCGTGGCAATGCGGAAGCCGATGGGCGAGTCGCCCGGCATCAACTCCAGCCGCTCTGCGCGCGGGAACCACAACTGGCTGGACCAGCTCAGCTTGCCCGCGGGCTGGCGGCGGCGAATGGGCAGGATGTAGCCGGCGGGCTGCTGCGTATCGTCTGTATCTCCGCCGGGATTGTAGGCGGGGAGGATGTTCTCCGGGCTCACCTGCAGGCGGCGGGTGAGCGCCTGCATAAAGTCGAGCGCGTCCGCCGTGGCGAAGCCGTAGTCCACATCCGGGCTGGCGATCAGGTCGATGTTCTCCCACACGGGGACGCCGTCCGCACGCCAGTAGCAACTGAGCGCCCAGCGCGGCAGCGGCTCGCCGGGATACCACTTTCCCTGGCCGTAGTGGAGCAGCCCGCCGGGAGCCACACGCGCGCGCAGGCGCTGGATCAGGCTGAGGCCGCGGGTGCGCTTGATCGGCCCCAGCGCATCGATGTTCCACTGCGGGCTCTCGGGCTCGTCGATGCCGACGAAGGTGGGCTCGCCGCCCATGGTGAGGCGGACGTCGTGGGCAGCAAGATCCGCGTCGATGCGGTGCGCGACCTGGCGAACGCGCTGCCAGTCGTCTTCGGTGAAGGGCTTGGAGGGCCGCGGCGCATCGTTGAGCCGGCGGATGGACATGGAGTAACTGAAGTCCACGCTGGCGGGCTCCACGGTGCCGTCGACGGGCGCAGCCTTGGACGGGGTGGGCGTGCAGACCAGCGGGATGTGGCCCTCGCCGGCGAAGAGTCCCGAAGTAGGATCGAAGCCAATCCAGCCAGCGCCGGGGAGGTACGCCTCGGCCCAGGCGTGCAGGTCGGCGGAATCGGCTTGCAGCGTGGCCGCGCCCGGAGTATCTGGTTCGTCTGGCTCGTCTGGGGCCAACTGAATCAGGTAGCCGGAGACAAACCGGGCCGCGATGCCGAGGCGGCGGAGGGTCTGCACCAGCAGCCAGGCGGAGTCGCGGCAGGAACCGGTGCGCAACTGCAGGGTATGCTCCGGAGTCTGCACGCCGTGGTCGAGGCGGGTGACGTAGCCGACTGCGTCGCGCACACGGCGATTGAGATCGGCAAGGAACGCGATGGTTCCGCGACGCTCGCCCGCGACGCCGGCGACAAACGCCTGTAGCAATGGGCCGGCGGGCTCGATGGAGAGATACGGCTCCAGGTCCGCAGCCAGATCGGGCGTGTAGGCGAAGGGGAAGTTCGCCACGCCTGGCTCCAGGATGAAGCCGAAGGGGTTGAATGGGGTGAGTTCGGCGACCAGGTCCACCTCGACTACGAACTCCGTGGTCTTGCCGGAGAACAGGACGCGGGCCAGATGATTGTGATGCGGGTCGAGCTGCCAGTTGAGGATGTGGTCCGCGGGGGTGACGTGGAGCGAGTAGCTGAGGATGGGCGTGCGGCTATGCGACGCCGGGCGCAACTGTATAACCTGAGGACCGAGTGAAACCGCTTTGCCGTACAGGTATTGTGTGCGGTGATTCAGCGCGACTTTTATGCCCATCAATCCTCATGTGGCCCACGATAGAGTCGTTGGCTGGCTGCCCCCTGCGGCAAGAGGACCGAGCGGAAGGGCCAGGCACTGTGCGGAGAAGGCTAGCGTAAAGCTACCTTAACATACATCCGCCAAGGAACCGGCGTTGGCCGGCAGGCAGGGGTGCAGCTTGATCGCGCCCGACGCGCCCACGGACAGCACCGGTTCCGGTGCAATCGCAGTTTCGGATTTGCTTGTCGCGCGGCATGGGATTAGATTGTTGCTAATCCCCTGTAGTGCCTTGTTCTTCCGAGTCCTCGCCATGTGGACGGCGTTGGGCACCTCTATAAGCTTTGGTAGATCTACCAACCGTCTTCCGTAAAGGGGTTCCGCAATGAGCCAAGCCGCAAGTGTCCCTGACCTCAGTCATGTTCTGACGCTCGAAGAGATTGGCAACCTGGCCAAGGATCGCAACAAGCCGGCCGAGACGCTGATGAACGTGGTCTCGCTGATTGCGAAGCGGTTCCAGACTGATGTCTGTTCGGCCTATCTGCTGGAGCCCGACCGGGCCAACCTGATTCTGGCGGCGACGCTGGGGTTGCGGCACGACTGCATCGGCAACCTGCGGCTGGCGCTGAACGAAGGCCTGGCGGGACTGGTGGCGGAGACGGTGCTGCCTGTGTCCGTGGAGCAGGTGAAGAACCATCCCCGCTTCAAGTACTTCAGTGAGTCCGGCGAAGAGGAGTATCAGTCCTTTCTGGGCGTGCCGCTGGTGGATCGCGGCGTGCTGCAGGGCGTGCTGGTGGTGCAGACGAAGGATGCGCGCGCCTTCCGCGAGGATGAGATTCGCATGCTGGGAGATGCGGCCGCGGCGGTTGCTCCTGTGGTGAGCGAGGCGCGGCTGCTGGACCGGTTCATCGCGCCGGTGCAGGAGCGGCTGTGGTCGCTGGCGCGGAATCTGTGGTGGAGCTGGGACAACGAATGCACCAGCCTGTTCCGTGACCTGGACCCCACGCGCTGGCGCAAACTGCATCACAACCCGCTCTCTGTGCTGAGCGAACTGCCGCTGGCCGAGGTGGAGCAGCGCGCCGAAGAGATGGTGCTGCATGGCCGCGTGAACTACGCCTTCCGCCGCCAGCGCGAGTACCTGAACGCGGACCGCACCTGGGGCGCGCGCCATGCCGGAGTGCTGCGGCCACGGCCGGTCGCCTATTTTTCCGCGGAGTTCGGGCTGCACGAATCAATCCCGGTGTACTCCGGCGGGCTGGGCATTCTGGCCGGCGACCATATCAAGAGCGCCTCCGACCTGGACATCCCGCTGATTGGCATTGGCCTGTTCTACGGCCAGGGATACTTCCACCAGCACCTGGACCTGGAGGGCTGGCAGCAGGAGGAGTACATCGAGACGGACGTGAGCCGAGTGCCGATGGAGCCGGCGATCGGCACCAACGGCGAACCGGTGACGGTGCGTGTGGACACTCGCGGCGG
>Ga0302157_10003851_pt1 | contig 16667 bp, 18 predicted proteins | sample I_Bog_N3_3_FD_193502 | JGI IMG/M metagenome (GOLD analysis project Ga0302157, IMG submission 193502) | Peat permafrost microbial communities from Stordalen Mire near Abisko, Sweden - I_Bog_N3_3 | ecosystem: Environmental > Terrestrial > Soil > Wetlands > Peat | place: Sweden: Abisko, Stordalen...
CCTCGACATCGGTCATCGTTGTCGTTACTATGACTACCATTCGCATGGCTCAACCGCATGAGCTGCACGGGAGGGTTCAGGCCATGACAACCACCGACCCATCGGTCGTTCCGGTCCGACACGGGTTCTTGCACTCCGAGGACGAGGGCCTGCGCACGAAGGGCTATCCCGAGTGGGACCGCCTCCGCAACGAGACACCGGTCTTCGAGAGTGACTACGCCACGCCGGGAAGCCCCCAGCCGATCTGGTACTTCCTCGACTACGACGACGTCTACGCCATCTTGCGCGACACCGGCATGTACTCGAGTGAGGGGTTCACCCACCCTGACTACGACAGCGAGTACATGATGATCCCCTCGGAGTTCGACCCGCCGAAGCACACCAAGTACCGCACCCAGATCAACCCGTTCTTCTCGCCCACCCGCGTCGCCCAGATGGAGCCGGTCATCCGCTCAGTCTGCCGGGAGCTGCTCGAGGAGCTCGCCCCCCTCGGGCGGGCAGACGTGATCACCGACTTCGCGCTGCGGTTCCCGACGTCGGTGTTCATGGGCATGCTCGGTGTCCCCGTCGACGACCTCGACACCCTGATCTCGTGGGTGCACCAGTCCCAGCACACGAGTCACGCCGAGGACCCCGACGGCCGGATCCGTGACGGTGCCGACCGCGCCATCCACGAGTTCATGGGAGCGATCGCCGAGGACCGCAAGAAGAACCCGGGCAACGACATCGTGAGCGGCCTGCTCGAGTGCCGCGTCGACGGCCGCCCCTTCAACGACCAGGAGCTCGGCGGCATCTTGTACCTCCTCTTCCTGGCCGGGCTGGACACGGTGGCGAGCATGCTGGGCTGGACCTTCATGCACCTCGCCCAGCACACCGACGACCGCAAGCGCATCACTGCGGACCCCACCCTCAGTGCGAGCACCGTCGAGGAGCTCCTCCGGTACTACTCGATCGTGAGCATCACCCGCCACACCACCGCCGATGTCGAGATGAAGGGCTGTCCCATCAAGAAGGGGGACAGGGTGATCGTGCCCCTCGCTCCGGCCGACCGCGACCCGAAAGCGTTCCCCGATGCAATGGATTTCCAGCTCGACCGGGCCCCGAACCGCCACATCGCCTTCGGGGCCGGACCGCACCGCTGCGTGGGGTCGCACCTGGCGCGCCTCGAGCTTCGGGTGGCCCTCGAGGAGTGGCACCGCCTCATCCCCGACTACGCCATCGCCCCCGAAGCCGACTTGGGGCTTCGCGTCGGGATGTTCGTCACCTCCTTGCAGTCGGTGCCACTCGAGTGGACGCCGTCGACCGGGGGCTGAGCCATGAAGGTACGCGTCGACCAGTCGCTGTGCACCGGCCACGCCCGCTGCAACGCCATTGACCCCGACCTGTTCTTGCTCGACGACGTCGGCTACTCGAGCATCGATACGGTCGAGGTCCCCCCGGGGCTCGAGGACCACGCACGCCAGGCCGAGGCCAACTGCCCCGAGCACGCCATCTCCATCGAAGTGGACTAGTCGGCCGACGGGGTCAAACAGCCGAGCGGGCGCCCTCGATGATGCGGGCGAGTGCGCCCGGCGCGCTGATCATCGCCATGTGCCCGGCTGCGAGGTCCACGACGTCGGGATCACCGAGGGCGGCCGCCGCCCGGTCCTGGGCGCCGAGCGGGAGCGTCGCATCGAGGGTGAGGCGCACGTAGGTGCACGGCACCGAGCGCGTCGCTGTCAGATCCACAGGCTCGGCGAGGAGCCGCACCGACTCGGCGACCCGGCACGCCAGCGTGAAGGCAGTGGCGTCGTCATCCATGTCGTTGCACAGATAGCTCGCCGCCGACGGTCCCTCGGGCCGGTAGATGCCGTCCACCAGGTTGGCCACGACGGACTCGTGCAGCTCGGGGCTCATGGTGTCGAAGACGCACCCGCCGTCGAGGGGGACGGCGGCGGCGACGAAGACGAGGCGGGCCAACCGGTCGCCGAGGGCGGTGGCTGCGCCCGGCAGGACCACCCCGGCGAGGGAGTGGCCGACCAGGACGATGTCGTCCCACCCGCCTGCGTCCTCCACCACGGCCTCGACGCACGCCTCGATGCCGACTGTTGCGAGGTCGACCGAGGCACGTGCGCCACGGCCGGGCAGGTCGACGGCGAAGACAGGGTGTTCGAGCAGGGGGGCCAGGCGCTCCCAGCACGAGGCGGCGAAGCGCCCCCCGTGCACCAGGAGCACGGGGCGCACCATCGCTCCCGCCGCGCTCACGCGCTCGTGTCGCCGCCGAGGAGGCCGCGCACCGGGAAAGAGCGCCCGGGCGCGCTCGGAGGTGGCTCCCCGGTGCCCGACCACCATGCGTTGAACTCGCCGCGCAGCTCGGCGTCGACCAGTTCGACGAACATCGACGACTGGGGGTCCTCCAGGTAGGCGAAGCGGCTGAGCCAGCCGTCGGGCGACTCGCCGTGGAGGCGGCAGCGCAGGCCCGCTGCCTCGAGTCGGGCGATCTCGACGGGCAGGTCGTCAGACCAGTAGCCGAGGTGGTTGATCCGCGGCGCGCCCGGCAGGTGGTCGTAGGCGGTCGAATCCGCGTGCTCGAGCAGCTCCAGATGATGGGGTCCCTCGAGGGAGAACGTCACCCAGGTGTCGCGTGGCAGGAGCCCGCGCTCGGTGCGCAGCGGGTGCGTGGAGTGCTTGGGCAGGGCCCACTCGAGGCCGAAGGCGGTGCCGTAGGTGGCCATGGCCTCGGCGAGGTCGTCCACCACGATGCCGGTGTGGAAGGGGCCGTGCAGGCCCGGGTGGCTCACGTCCGCACCCTCGATCGGGGCACTCGGCTCATGCTCGGGTCCCTCAGATCGTCATGCCGCCATCGACGACCATCACGGTGCCGGTGACGAAGGATCCTGCCGGGCTCGCCAGGTAGAGGGCCGCCCGGGCGATGTCGAGCGGATCGCCGGCGTGGCCCAGTGGCGTCAGCTTGGTCGGCACCACCGCCGCTGCGGACATGGGCGTGGCGATGGTGCCCGGCGCCACCGCGTTGACGGTGACACCGGTCGGCGCGTAACGACGTGCCGCCCACTTGACGAGGCCGTGGACGCCGGCCTTGGACGCGGCGTAGGCCGGGCCCGACTTGTAGCCGCCGTTGATGCCCGACACCGACCCGATGAGCACGATGGCGCCGCCGCCCGCCTCCTCGATGCGCGGGATCCCGTGCTTCAAGAAGAGGAACCCCGACGTCAGGTTGGTGTCGATGACCTTGCGCCAGACCGAAATGTCCGCGTCGAGTCCCGGGCCGTCGAAGATGCCCGCACAGTGGATGATCGCGCTGAGCGGCGTGGTCGCCCCAGCGGCGGCGACCACCGCCTCCACGTAGTCCTCGTCGCCGACGTCGCCGACGATCGGTTTGAGCTCGCCGTGCGGCGTGGCGGCCTCGATCGGGTTGATGTCACATGCGGTGACGGTCGCCCCGGCCTCGACGAAGAGTTCCGCAGTGCGCCGTCCGATGCCCGATGCGGCCCCGGTCACGATCACGCTTCGCCCGTCGAGTCGCAGTGTCAGGTCGTCGGCAGCGCGCGTCTCGGTGTCAGTCATTGGAACCTTCCTTCTTGTTGAAGCTCGTCTCGGCGTTCATCCCGCCGTCGCCTTGTCACCGAGGAACGCCTTGACCACGTCAGGGTGGGTGCGGATCTCATCGGCGGTCCCGCTGAGCACGATGTGGCCACGCTCGAGCACGATGGCCGACTCGGCGACCTCGAGGGCGGCCATGGCGTTCTGCTCGACCATCAAGATGCCGATACCGGTCTTCGCGATGTCGCCGATGGCGTCCATGATGCGCTCGACCATCGCCGGCGAGAGCCCCATCGACGGCTCGTCCATCAGCATGACCTTGGGCTCGGCCATCATGGCCCGCCCGAAGGCCAGCATCTGCTGCTCGCCGCCACTCAGGAGCCCCGCAGGCTGCTTGCGGCGCTCGCCCAGGATCGGGAACATCGTGAACACCGACTCGAGGAGCTCGGCGCGTCGGGCCTTCGACTTGTTCGTGTACCCCCCGAGGAGGAGGTTCTCGTAGACGCTCAGCGGCGCGAAGACCCGCCTGCCCTCGGGCACGAGCACCAGGCCGGCGCGCGCCACCTTGAACGAGGGCCACGTCGAGATGTCCGAGTCGGCCCAGCGCACGTGGCCCTGCGACTGGCGCAGCTGGCCGCAGATGGCGCGCAGCGTCGAGGTCTTGCCGGCGCCGTTCGCCCCGAGCACCACCTCGACGCGTCCCTCGTCGACGGAGAGGTCGATGCCGCGCACGGCGATGACCCCGCCGTAGCGGACATGGAGATCGTGGACTTCAAGCAGTGGCATTCTTGCTGCCCCGCTTTCCGAGATAGGCCTCTTGGACGAGTGGGTCGGCCACCACCGCTTCGGGATCCCCCTGGGCGATGACCTTTCCGAAGTTCATGACGAAGACGTAGTCGCAGACCTCGGTGATCATCTGCATGTCGTGCTCGACGAGCACCTGGGTGAGCCCCTGGCCACGGAGCGAGCGCATCACCTCGCCGACCTCATCGCGTTCTTCGCGGTTCATGCCCGCCGTCGGCTCGTCGAAGAGGAGGAGGTCGGGCTTGGCGGCGAGGGCCCGGGCGATCTCGACCCGGCGCTGCGTGCCGTAGGGCAGCATCCCCGCCGTCCGCTTCTCGAGCCCCGTGAGCTCGAGGCGCTCGATCGCCTCCATCGCCCCCTCGCGACACGAGCGCTCGCAGTTGCGGGTGCGCCACGGCAGCAGCCAGTTGGCGAAGATCCCGACACCGGCGGTGCGTGCGTCGCCGCCGAGCATGACGTTCTCGAGCACCGAGAGCCCCGGGATGAGGCGCACCGCCTGGAAGGTGCGGCCGATGCCCATGCGGGCGGTCTTCGCCGGAGAGTACGTCTGGTACTCCTCGCCGGCGAAGACGAGGCGGCCCGATGTCAGATTCGTCATGCGAGAGAGCGCCCCAAGGAGGGTGCTCTTCCCTGAGCCGTTCGGCCCGACCAGCCCGTAGAGGCACCCCGTTTCGAGGTCGAAGTCGATCCCGTCGACGGCGCGTACGCCGCCGAAGTGCACGTTGACGTCGGCGACCTCGAGCAGCACGCTCACGCCGTCACCCCCTTCTGCGGTGTGGTGGCCGGCGGCGGAACGCTCGGGACGACCTTCTTCTCCTCGACGGGTACCTCAGCGCCCCCCGAGCTGCGTTTCTCGATGAGCGCCGCAATGGCTCGGACGCCGCGCTGGAGGAGGCCGAGTACGCCGCCGGGCTCGTAGGCCACCACCAGGATCACCAGCACGCCATAGACGATGGCCTTGTAGGAGCCCACGAACGTGAAGACCTGGGGGAACCAGACGACGATGAGGGCGCCGATCACCGCGCCGAGCCAGGACCCGATGCCGCCGACCACCGCCATGGTGAGGCCGGCCACGATCAGGTCGAAGCCGAAGCCACCCGGAGCGATCGTCGAGAAGTTGAAAGTGTTGAGGACGCCGGCGAGGCCGCCGAGTGCGGCGGACAGGGCGAAGATGAAGTTGCGCTGCCGGTTCACCTCGACACCCATCGAGCGGGCGAGCTGCTCGTCGACCCGCAGCACCGAGATCGACCGCCCGATGCTCCGGCGCTCGAGCTGGCTCACCAGCAGGAGGCAGATGGCGGCGACGATAAACAGCTCCAGGGTGCTGACGTCGAAGGGGATGCCGAACAGGCCCACCGGTCCACCCGTGTAGGTCCCGCCGTTGTTGGCGACCACGATCAGGATCTGGTCGAAGGCGAAGGTCACCATCCCGAGATACAGGCCCCGCAATCGGACGAGGGGGAGCGAGAGCGCGTACCCGAAGATCGCACTGCCGACAAAGACGATGATCATCGAGAGAACGCCGCTCACCCCGTGCTTGGCCAGGTTCGCCGAGACGTAGGCGCCGATGCCGAAGAAACCGACGCTGGCGAACGAGAAGACGCCCGAGCGCAGCACGACCTGGAAACTGAGCGCGAGCACGGCGTAGATGGCCGTCGTCTGGAAGAGCACGACATGCGCGCTGTACCAGGCGTTCACGTCCGGTTCACATTCACTCGACTGAAGAGCCCGCTCGGCCGCAGCAGGAGCACGACGATGATCAGGCCGAACGACACCGCCTGGGTCCACGTGCCCGATGTCGTGGCACTGACGAGTGTCTCTCCTGCAGCCAGGATGAAGGCGCCGATGAGCGTGCCCCAGACGCTGCCGACACCACCGATGACGACGGCAGCGAAGGCGGCCAGCAGGAGGTCGGAGCCTGACTCAGGGGTGAGACTGTCCAGGAAGACGGCGAGGAACACCCCGGCCGCTCCGGCGGTCATCCCCGACAGGACCAAGACGAGCGCGGACATTCGGCCCTGGCTGATGCCCATGAGGCCGCCGGTCTCCGCGTCGAAGGAAAGCGCCCGCAGTGCCCGACCCGAGTTGGAGCGTTGCAGCCAGATTGCCAGGCCTACCGTCAGTACCAGGGTGAAGACGACGATCAGGATCTCGATGTTGGTGATGTAGACGCTGCCGATGTGGTATTCGGTCGTGTTGATCGGCTTCGCGGTGACGGTGAAGGGACTGTCGATGGTCACCTTCTGGGCGATGGTGACCGGGATCGCCGCTGCGCCGATGCTGGCGATCAACATGGAGAGCTCGGCGTCGGCGAGTGTCTTGCTCCGCTTGCGGATCGGCCGGAAAACGAGCAGGTCGAGGGCCAGCTCCATCGCCGCCCCGACGGCCATGGCGATGAGGATCAGCCACGGAAGCGGGATCGCCAGGTCGAGGTGCTGGGTGAGCAGGTAACAGGTGAAGGCGGAGAACATGAACACGGCGCCGTGCGCCAGGTTCAGGACGTTGAGCGTCCCCCAGGTGAGGCTGAGGCCGATCGCGAACAGGCAGTAACACGACCCGAGGACGATGGCGTTGACTACCTGTTCCAACCGTCTCGCTCCTTCGACCTCAACGCCGGACCGACCGTCACACCGAGGCCCGGCCCGTCCGGCGTAGCGGAACCTCGGTGTCGTGCGTGGGCGGGACCCGTCCGCCCCCCCGGGGGGTGGGCGCGGACGGGTCCCGATACCTAGCTCCCGTGAAGCAGCTCCACGCCAAGGTGATCAGGGATTCTGGTTCGTGAGCGGCACCGCTGCGCCGTTCTCCCATTGGACGAGGACGGCCTTGGAGTGCTCCTGGCCGTCGGTCACCGTCGCCTTGCCGAGCACGCCGGTGTAGCCGGCCTTGCCCTCCTTGATGAGCGCCTCATCGACCGCCGCCGGCGACGTCGACCCGGCTTCCTTCAGGGCCCGTGCCGCGAAGTACGTGGCGTCGAACGCCTCGGCTGCCCAGTCACTCGGCGACGTGTGGTAGGCCGCCTCGTAGGCCTTGGTGAAGTCGGTCGAGACCGTGCCGTTGGGTGTTCCCGGGACCCAGTCCGACGCCCAGACGATGCCGTTGGCGTCAGCTCCCGCACCCGAAAGCGTCCCGTTGCCGGCGCCGTCCTCCGCGATGATCGGTCCCTTGAAGCCTGCCTGCGCCAACTCGGTTGCCGCCGTCGCGTTCTGCGTCAGCGTCAGGTCGAGGGAGATGCCTTCGGGGTGGTGCGACACCAGGTTGGAGATTTCAGCCGAGATGTTCGACTGGGTCACCGACACGCCTTCGGTGTCGTCGACCTTGAACCCATACTTGGCCTCGTCCGCCTGGGCCTCCTGAGCGAGTGCCGCCTGGGTCGGGAAGTCCGAGTCGTCGATGATGCCGAGCGTCTTCACGTCCTTCGACTTGAGCCAGGCGAAAGCCTCGGGGATCCGGTCGGTCTGCAGGGGCGTGAGCCGGAATATGTACTTGTTGAGCAATGTCCCGGGGCCACCGGCCTGCGTGAAGATGGTCGGCTCGTCGACGCGAGCCAGGATCGGCGCGACAGCCACGGCCGTGGAACTCGCCGGCGGACCGATCACGAGTGGGTAGTGCGCCGAGGCCGCCTGCGTGGCGAGGTTCGCTGCACTGGTCGGGTTCGTCGCATCGTCGCCGTAGGTGATCGCCAACTTCGAGCTGCCGAGCAGGTGCGACGCGTTGATCTCCTTGATGGCCAGGTTGATGCCGTCTTCGTTGTCGACGCCCACCGCCCCGGCGGCACCGCTGGCGTCTTGGATCGAGTACAGGTTGATGGTCGACGGAAGGCTTGCGCCCGCCGTACCCGCCATGACCCCGCCGGCCGTGACGGTCGCCAATGACGAGCCGAGCACGGCTGCCATTGTCATTCGTTGCCACCGCTTCTTCATTGTCCCCCCAAGTTGGTTCGTTGTTTGTTGGTTAGTTGGTTACTGGTCACTGCGAATTGTCCGGGACGGGTCCGCTGCCGGGGACCGAGAACCGGGGATGGTCGAAACGCTCGAAGGGCACGAGGCCAAGCGAGTTGATGGCCTCGTGCGGATGGGGCCCGCCGATGTAGCGCGTGCTCCCGGGCATGAAGACGACTGTCCACGCGCGCCGAGGCCTGTCCGTGAGGTTGGGGCCCGCGCCGTGGAGCGTGAGCGCGTCGTGTGCGGTGGCATCGCCTGCGAGCAGTGGCACGGTCACCGCGTCGCCGACGAGGTCGAAGTCGTCGCTGCGCAGGATGTCGTCGAGCTCGTAGTCCTGTGACACGAGATCGAGGCGGCCGAGCGGGCCGAGATGGTGCGACCGGGGCACGAACCGAAGGGCGCCCGACTCGGCCGGGACGTCTTCGAGCGCGACCCAGATGGTCAGCATGCCGCGACGGTCGATCGGGTTGTAGGGGAAGTCCTGGTGCCACACGCTCTCGCGGGTGCCCTCCGAGGCCGGTGGCTTCACGAACGTCTTGTCCCAGAACACCTTCACGTCGTCGTCACCGAGCAGGGCGCGTGCCACGTCAGCCAAACGGGCGACGATGTCAGCGACCACGCCGAATCGCAGGCGGAGGTCGAAGGCGTTCGACCACATCGCCGAGTACCGCTCGTCGTTGTGGTACTTGAACCGGCCTGCGAGCGACTCGTCGTCGGTGGCCTCGCCGATGAGGCCCCCCGGGCCCTCGGTCTCGGTGGCGACGCAGACGTCGTGGAGCATGGCCAGCGAGGCTGCGTCGAGCACCGACGGCAGCTTGATGAAACCCTCGCGTCGGTACTCGGCGACCCTCTGCGCGTTGAGCAAGCCTTCGGCCACGCCCACTTCGGTCATCTCACCCCCCCTTCGCGCTGCGGCACTGCGTTCTCAGCCCACCCACAAATGTCGGCCCGAACATAGAACAGTTGCATGACAAGTTTCGGTCGGTCCGGTAACGATTCGAGCCGGCTGACCCGTTTTTGGGCCGAAACCCGGTTCAGCTCCCCCACTCACCTCTAATACCTAGTAATCATGCATACTATTCCACTTAATTGCTGGCGTCCATCCCCTCGCAGCAATTTCCGGAAATTCGCAACTCAGGTTGCGAGCAGATCGGGAAGGGGCGGATGGTCCTTGAGCTCGGCGATGACCGTGCGGCCGAGCAGCTTGATGGCCTCGATCGCCTCATCGGCGCTCATGGACGGCCACTGCGGCTTGAAGATCACCGGATCGATCGGCAGCCGCTCGATGAGCCCGCGCAGTGACGCGGTGACCTCCTCGGGCGAGCCCAGGATCGCGTGGGAGCCGGTCGTCTTGATGAAGTCATCTTCGAGTTGGTCCTCGGTGTACACGTCGAGGCCCCGCTGGGCGTAAGCGATGTAACGCCCCTTCGCCACCCTCGTGAACTCCCGGAGTGCCTCTTCCCGATTGGCCGCCACGAGCACGTTGCGACGAGCGGGCTGCGGGCCGAAGGGCTTGTCGCGCTTGACGAACTCGGCGCGCATGATGGCGAAGCGCTCTGCCATCTGCTGCTCGGTCGCCTCGGGGGGCACGGGGTAGAAGTCGCCGTAGCGGCCGGCCCGGCGGGCTCCTCGGTCGCTGTGCCCACCGACCCACAGGGGCGGGTAGGGCTTCTGCAAGGGCTGGATGTGGGGGCGGACGTGGTCGAGCTCGAAGAAACGACCCTTGTGGGTGACCTCGGGCTCGGTCCACAGCTGCATTAAAATCTCGATGGTCTCATCGAGGCGCGGCGCGCGCTCCTTGTAGGGGATCCCGATGTAGTCGAACTCCTCGGCGCGATAGCCGAGCCCGAGTCCGAACTCGAGCCGGCCCTCGGTGACGATGTCGAGGGTCGCGATCTCCTCGGCGAGGATCACCGGGTGGTAGAGGGGGGCGATCATGATCTGGGTGCACAGGCGCACGTCGGGGTCCACCTCAGCGGCGAGGCGGGCCAGAACGGGCACGGGTTGGAGCCATCGCAGGTCCCCGTACAAGAAGTGCTGGCCGATGCAGATGTAGCGGATGCCGTTCTCCTGGGCCGCGTGCACGATCCGGAACATGTCCGAAAGCTGCTGGCGCGGTGGGGTCGACGACGGGACGTCGGATAACAAGATGCCGAATTGCATGAGTGCTCCTCTCAGTTGAGCCACCCCACGGCGGCCCTCGAGCGTGTGGTCAGTCGTTGATGATGTGGGTGAGGTCGTGGACGCGGCGGCTGGCGAACTGCCAGCGACCGTCCTCTCGCACATAGCGGTCGGCGTAACGGAAGGCGAAGAACGTCTTCGAGTCGTCGGTGCCGAACAGGGCCGCGTAGCAGGCGACCGTTCCCTCAACCGAATCGGATCCGACTCCGTCGAGGACCTGCGATGTGGGCGTGTGCACCCGTGAGCGGTGCGCCGTTGCGGCCCGGTGGTTCAGGTACGCCACAATGGCGTCCCTGCCCTCGGCCGGCTCGCCCTGCAGACCGTGGAATGTCGCGTCCTTGGCGAAGAGGCCCCGCAGAGCCTCGTAGTCCTCGTCGTCGACCGCCATGGCGTAGCGGGACACCAGTTCCCACAGCGCCGAGCGGTCCTCCAGCGCGCGCAGCCTGGTCTCGAGTTCATCGGTCATCGGTCACTCTCCTTTTCTCTGCTCCACTCTTCAAAGCGTCGCAAGCCCTCAACTGGACCTTCATCCCCCACGAAGCACGAAGCCGGTGGCGTTCCACAAGAAGCCGCCCGGGGTCACCAGCGCGGTGGCCGCTCCGGGGACCTGGCGTTCGCCGGCGTCACCACGCAGTTGGGTCACGGCCTCACGGAAATGACCCGCGCCCTGCGTCGCTCCCTCCGAGAGACTTCCGCCGTGGGTGTTGATTGGCACCCGGCCGTCGATGAGCACACGGTTCTCGCCCGCAGACCAGTGCTTCGCCAGAAACGGCCCGGCCTCGCCCGGCTGGCAGTAGCCGACCGCCTCGACCCAGCTGAGCGCCATGATCGAGAAGCCGTCATAGGGGAAGAACACGTCGACGTCGGAGAGCGCCACATCGCTCTTCTCCCAGAGGCGCCACGCCACGATCTCCTTGCCCGAGATGGTGTAGTCCTCAAGCTGGTCGGCGAATGGCCGGTCAGTGCGCCCTGAGGTGGCGGCATGGAGCAGCACCGGGCGGTGGCCGAGGTCGCGGGCGCGCTCGGCAGTCGTCAGGACGAAGGCGTCACCGGCATCGACGGGCGGGTCCATGTCGAGGACGCACAGTGGTTCGCGGATCATCCGGGCACCGAGGTACTGCTCCATGCTGAGCGGCTCGCGGAAGAGGGCGTGCGGATTGCGCGCCGCGTTGGCTCGCCCGTTGATCGCCACCAGACCGAGGGCGTCGCGCCCGACGCCGTAGGTGTCGAGGTAGCGCTGGGCCCACGCGCAGTACCCGTAGGTCCCCGACGGCGATTCGGCGGTCATCGCCGCGTTGTGGCCGTGCGCGTCGCTGGCGTTGTGCACGCGGAATGGGTCGGCGGCGGCCGTTTTCGATCCACCCGCCCCGCGCAGCGAGGAGTGGTAGACGAGCACCGTGGTGCAGGCACCGGAGAAGACGGCGTTCATGGCCTCGATCACGAGAAGGCTGAAGGGCAGCGAGCTGTTGGACCACCACGTCACGGCCGGCAGGCCGAGGGCCGCCTGCACGGACACCGTCGGCACGGACGACCCGCAGATCCCGTCGATGTCGGCAAGGTCCACTCCGGCGTCTTCGATGGCCGTCCTGGCGGCGTCACAGGCGAGGGCCGTCGCCGACTTTCCGCCAGCGTCGCGCAGATAGGGCGTCGTCCCCACGCCGACGAACGCGACGGCGTCGCGGGCTGGGTTGCGGACGGTGGCCATCATGGGCGCGCCGCGAAGACGGGGAAGGGTGCGCCCGAGCGCTCGATCCATTCCAGTTCGACGGGCATCCCGATCGCCGGCCGGATGCCGTCGCTTCGGATGGCCGAGGTGTAGCGGAGGCCACGCTGCTCGACCAGCTCCACCGAGCCCACGGCGTAGCCGCTGTGGTAGTCGACGCCGGGCGTCGGCGGGCCCTGGTGCATGACGGTGAGGAGGTAGATCTCCCCGCGTCCGCTGACCGGGGTCGCCACGACGTCGGTCGACCAGCAGCGCGGGCACATGGGGAGCGAGGGGTGCTGCCAGTGCCCGCAGGCACCGCACCGGTTGAGCCGGAGCTCGCGTTCGAGGAATCCCCGGTAGAGGCCCTTGTTGTCGTGATCGAGCCCGACGCCCGGGAAGCGCTCGAACAGCGCGGCGTCGTCGGGTAGCGCGCTCATGTGGCCAGGAGCGGCGCGACCTGCTCGCCGAAGCGGTCCAGCTGGTCGAGGGCCTCGTTTTGGGGGAGACCGGGCCACTGGGGCTTGAGCACGAAATGCGTCATGCCCACCTTCTGGCGCAGTTCGTCGATCTGGGCAGCGCAGTCCTGCGGTGTTCCGAGCACGAAGCGCTGCTTCAGGTTGTCGGTGTCGACGTCGGTGATGTCGCCCGACCGGTAGTCCTTGTCCATCCCCCACTTCACATACGTGCCCATCCGGCTCTCGGACCGCTGCGCCGCACCGCGCAGCGCCTCTTCGTACGTGTCGGCGATCACGAGCTCGCGGCGGACCGGGAACTCGGTGGCCGGCGGCAGGCCGCCCCGCTCGCGTTCTTCGGCGAAGATGGCGGCGAACTCGACCAGCTGCTCGTGGGTGATGAACGGCGGGACGCACCAGGCGTCGGCCAGGCGCGCCGCGCGCCGCACGGCGACCTTGGTCTGACCGGCGGACCAGACGGGTGGCCCCGGCCGCTGGATGGGCACCGTCGAAGCCAGGAGGTCGTCGATGACGAAGTGCGCACCCTTGTGGCTGCCCCCGGCCCCCGACCACATGGCCCGGATCACCTCGAGTGACTCCTCGAATCGTGCGACCCGATCCTCCCGGTTCACGCCGAACGCCTTGAACTCGTGATCGGCGTAACCGAGGCCCACGCCCATGATCGACTTGCCGCCGGAGATCACGTCGAGGGTCGCCATCTGCTCCGCGATATCGATGGGGTTGTGCAGCGGCAGGAGGAGGATGAACGTCGCCAATCGCAGTGACGGAGCGACGGCGCCCATATGGGCCAGATAGGGGATCGGCTGGAGGTAACGGAGCTCGGGGGTGAGGAAGTGCTGCCCGACCCCGATGAAGTCGAACCCAAGGGCCTCTGCCCTGCGGACCAGCTCCTCGTGCTCGGCGACGTGGACGTCGGGGGGGTCCTGCGCCGTGTACACCGACGTCAACTGCATCCCATATCGCAAGGGTTGTGCGCCCATGGTGCTCACCTGCTCCCTAACTCGCCGAGGAGATCGCCGATGCCGAGCTCCGAGAGGATCTCGGCAGTGTGCTCTCCGATCTCCGGTGGGGGGCCCACGCTCGGAGGCTCGCCCGCCCCAGCTGATGTGGAGATGCGCACCGGCGTGGCGGGCACCGTGACCGGCTCGCCGCCCACCGTCGTTGGGCGCATGACGCCGAGGGCGGCGGCCTGCTCACTCTCCATGGCCTCGCCCAGCGTGAGGACCGGGGCAAAGGGCACCGAGCTCGCCGTCAGCGCCGTCGTCCACTCGGCGAGGGTGCGCGTGGCGATGGCTCGGGCGATCACCGGGCGCTCGGCTTCGTACGCAGCCCCCCGGCCGAAATCCATGCCCGAGTCCCATGAGCCCCGGTCGTGCAGCTCGGTGAGCCCGGCGATATCGCAGAACTCGTGCCAGAACTTCTGCTCCGCCGGCGCCACGATGAGCGCGCGGTGGTCGGCGGTGCCGTACATCGAGTAGCGCGAGCCCAGGTCCTGATAGTCGGTCCACGGCTCACCGAGGTTGGCCATGCAGGTGAGGTCCCGCCAGCTCCATGCCATCGCCGCCCCCCAGACCGGGACGCTCACATGGAGCGGCCCGGGGACACCTTTGGCCTTCTGGTAGAGGGCGTACATGGTGCCCAATGCCGCGTAGATTCCGGCCAGCGTCGTGCCCGAGGATCGCCAAGCCGCCGGCGTGGTGGGCGCGCTGTCCACCCATTCGATCGGGACGAGCCCGGCCATGGCGTCCATCGTCTGGCCGTGGGCGGTGAAGTCCTGCCACGGTCCGGACTCCCCGTAGCCCGAGATCAGGCAGTAGACGACGTCGCTCTTCACCTTGGCGACGCTGTGGAAGTCGAGGCCCAGGCGCTCGGCGTCCTTCGGGCGCGCGCCGACTATCACCGCGTCGGCCCACTCGATGGCGGCGCGCACCACCGTCTCGAAGTGCGGCGAGCGCCGGTCGACCGCGATGCTGCGTGTACCGGCACTCAGGGCGAGATGCATACTGCCGACACCCTCGACCAAGGGGTGGAGCCCACGGTTCCCGTCGCCGGTCCGAGGGTTCTCGATCTTGATCACGTCGGCGCCGAGGTCGGACAGGATCCGACTGGCGAACGGCCCGCTCAGGTGCGTCGAGAAGTCAGCGATCCGCGGGTTCTCCCCACCGTCACCCTCGCTCACGGCACGACGACTCCAGTGAGTCGACCACAACTTCTGTCGCCGAACGGCGACCGGTCAGACACCCGCCGGGATCCGTCGGGCGCCACGGGTGGGAGGCGTCTGGTCGAGAGGGTTCTTGAGCGGCCGGGCGGCCAGCTCGGCCTTCTCGGCCGGAGTGATCACGCCGAGCTGGGCGGCGATGTTCAGTCCTTGGATCTTGCGCACCTCGTCGATCGGCAGCCCATTGAACTGCCTGGCCCGAACCTCGTTCGACCAGGGCCAGTCCCCCACGCTGTGCGGGAAGTCGTTGGCCCAGCAGATGTTGTCGATCCCGATGGAGTGCCGCAGGGCGACGCCCGCGTGGTCCTCTTGGAACGAGAAGGTGAAGTGGTCCCGGAAGTACTGCAGGGGTCGCCGCGGCAGCTCCACATTGGCCCAGAAGCGGTGCCGGTCGAAGCGGTCCTCCATCTGCTCGAGCCAGTAGGGCAACCAGCCGATTCCCGTCTCGGCGAAGTGGAACCGCAGGTTCGGGTACTTGTCGAGCGTCCCGGAGAGGAACAGCTGTTCGACAGTGAGGATGGGCAGGGTGGGCATCGGCAGGTCACAGGTGAGCAGCCAGGCGAACATGGCGAGATCAGCGCCGCCGGCGATCTCGAGGGCCTTCTCCTTCATGCCCGACATGGGGTGTGACTTCGCCTTGTCGTCGCCACCGAAGTTGTGGTGGGCGATGATCGGCACGGAGAGATCGTTGGCGACCGACCAGAACTCGTCGTCTTCCCGGCTGAGGTAGGAGTCGCCCGAGGGGAACTTCAAGAGGTGCACGCCCCTGATCCCCGGTTTGGCGGCAACCCGCTCGAGCTCTTCGACCGCGGGGCGAACGCCGTTGAACGGCATGAGGGCGATGCCGAAGAGGCGGTCGGGATCATAGGAGCAGAACTCGTCGAGCCAGTCGTTGTAGGCGCGGACGCAGGCGCCGATCAACTCCGGGTCCTGCATCTTGGTGAACATGGTGGCGATGACCGTGGAGAAGAGGACCTCGGCGTCGACGCCGTCGCGGTCCTGCTCTGCGATGCGCTGGGCGGGCTGGCCCGTCCCGGGCGGGTCATCGTCGTAGCGAAGGCCCTTCTGGCGGAACTGGTCGTAGGTAAGGCCACCGGTGATGGTCAGCCCAAGTGGCACCCGTTCATCGCCGAGTGCGACACCTTGGCCCCCGTCGGGCATCTCGACGACCGTTGGCGCCTGGTCGCGCAGTGCAGCCGGCAACCGGTCCGTCCAACGGGTGGGCGGTGCCTCGATGTGGGCGTCCGCCGAGACGACTTCGTACTCGTACATGGGTCCCCTCCCCCGGCCATTCCGAAAATAGCCTTACTATTCGCATAGTAGTACTGAATTCTTGGAGCGGTCAATCGCTCCGACGCGTGGACAACCGGGCGTCAGCCGCCAGGATCAGTCGCGCGGTCCGACCTGGGCCACGCCGCTCGCCACCAGGTCGTCGACCTCGCTGCGATCCCATCCGAACTCGAGCAGGACCTCTTCGGTGTGCTGACCGAGCAGCGGCGACGGCCGGTCGATGCGTGCCGGGGTGTCGGTCATGCGAATGGCCGCAGCCAGCTGGCGCTGGACGCCGGCCTTCGGGTGCTCGACGTCAACCACGAGCTTCATGGCCTCGGCCTGTGGGTGGTTGAAAAGCTCCGAGAACGTGTTAACCGGCGCGAACAGGACCTTGCGTGAAGAGAACCGCTCCTCCCATTCCGCTGTCGTCCGATCGGTGAAGCGCTCCTGGAGCATCTCGCTCAGCTCGTCACGCCGCTCCACCCGCTTCACGTTCGTGTCGTAGCGGTGGTCGTCAGCGAGCTCGGGCCAGC
>Ga0302157_10003858_pt1 | contig 16647 bp, 16 predicted proteins | sample I_Bog_N3_3_FD_193502 | JGI IMG/M metagenome (GOLD analysis project Ga0302157, IMG submission 193502) | Peat permafrost microbial communities from Stordalen Mire near Abisko, Sweden - I_Bog_N3_3 | ecosystem: Environmental > Terrestrial > Soil > Wetlands > Peat | place: Sweden: Abisko, Stordalen...
ACGAACCCGTCGAGCGCACGTCCACCACGCAGAAGCAGACGCTGGTGCCCGACGGCCACGGCCCGCAGAAGGATCCGCAGGTGGACTTCCGCACGCACGAGCTGCACGTGGGCACCGACTCCTACGAGCCGGTGTCGATCCGCCAGGCCATGTCTCACCCGACGACACCGGAGGCCTTCGGCCGCATCGAGACGCACGCCGAGACGCAGCACACCTTCGTCGCGCAGGCGGCGCAGATCACGCAGTTCGTTCAGGTGGCGCAGACCGAGCACGTCGCGCCGCTCGTCGCGGTCGCTTAAGCCGCCAGGCGGGCGTCCAGGTCGTCGTCACGCGCGGGCTCGTCGAGCACACGCGACAACACGCGCCCCTCCAGCTCGGCGAACGCCGGCGACGCATGGGCACGCGGCCGCGCGAGCGCGACAGGTTCGTCCAGCGTGATGCGCCCATCCTCCACCAGCAGCACGCGATCGGCCAGCGCCACCGCCTCGGCCACGTCGTGCGTCACGAGCACGGCCGTGAAGCGCAGTTCGCGCCACACCGATTCGATCAGGCGGTGCATCTCGATGCGCGTCAGCGCGTCGAGCGCGCCGAGCGGCTCGTCCAGCAACAACAGGCGCGGGCGATGCACCAGCGCGCGCGCCAGCGCCACGCGCTGGCGCTGGCCGCCGGACAGCAGCGCAGGCCAGTCGTCGGCGCGATCGGCGAGCCCGACCTGGGCCAGCGCCTCGCGCGCCCGCGTGGCGCCAGCGTTCGAATCCAGGCCCAGCTGCACGTTCTGGAGCACCGTGCGCCAGGGCAGCAACCGGGCCTCCTGGAACATGATGCGGACGTCGTCGCGACGCGCGGCCAGTGGCGCACCGTCCAGGCGCACGTTGCCGGCGGACGGTGTCTCCAGTCCGGCCAGCAGTCGAAGCAGCGTGCTCTTGCCGCAGCCGCTACGGCCGACGATGGCCACGAATTCGCCCGGGCGCACGTCGAGGTCGATGTTGTCCAGCACCGGGCGCTCGCCGAAGCGCTTGCCCAGGCCGTCCAGGCGCACGCCCAGGCCGGTGGCGGGCGGCATGATCCAGTCGCGTTGCATCTCGTGTCTCTCCATGAGTCAGGCCGCGCCCAGGTAGGCGGGATTCCAGCGCAGGAATTGCCGTTCCAGGCCGCGCGCGATGAGGTCGGCCAGCTTGCCGAGCAGCGCATACAGCAGTACGCCCACCAGCACGACGTCGGTCTGCAGGAACTCGCGCGCATTCATCGTCATGTAGCCGATGCCCGACTGCGCGGAGATCGTCTCTGCCACGATCAGCAGCACCCACATCAGGCCCAGCGAGAAGCGCAGGCCGACGAGGATGGACGGCAGCGCGCCGGGCAGGATCACCTCGCGATACAGCGGCCAGCCCGTGAGGCCGTAGCTGCGCGCCATCTCGACGAGGTCGGCGTCCACCGACTTGATCCCGTGGTAGGTATTCAGGTAGATCGGGAAGAACACGCCGATCGCCACCAGGAACAGCTTGGCCGACTCGTCGATGCCGAACCACAGGATCACCAGCGGAATCAACGCCAGCGGCGGCACGTTGCGCACCATCTGCAGCGTGGTGTCGAGCAAGGTCTCCGCGGTCCTGAACGTGCCGGTCAACAACCCCAACGCCAGGCCCAGGCTGCCGCCGATGGCCAGGCCCGCCAGCGCGCGACCCGTGCTGATGGCGACGTCGCGCGCCAGCTCGCCCGACTTCAGCAGGTTCCAGGCCGCGGTGGCGACCGCGAACGGCTCGGGCAGGATGCGCGACGACAGCCAGCCGGAACGCGACGCGATCTCCCAGCCGACGATCACGGCGATCGGCATGAGCCAGGGCACGAGGCCGTTCAAGCGAGCGAGTTTCATGCGCGGCCTCGAACGTTGCCGCTGGCGCGAGTGTCTTGTTCAAGGGAGCGCGAGATCCGGCTTTGCCGGGCGCGTCGCGGAGCGCCCCCTCGGGGGGCAGCGACCGTCAGGGAGCGTGGGGACCTCATTTCGGCACGATGTGGTTGGCCACCACCTCGCCGAAGGGCCCCGACAGCACCGGGCCGGTCGACAGCTTCTCGCGCGTCGCGAGCGGCAGCAGCGGAAACACCAGCTCGGCGAAGCGGTAGGCCTCCTCCAGATGCGGGTAGCCGGACAGGATGAAGTAGTTCATGCCGAGGTCGGCGTACTCCTGGATGCGGTCGGCCACCTGTTGCGGATTGCCCACCAGCGCCGTGCCGGCCCCGCCGCGCACCAGGCCGACGCCGGCCCACAGGTTGGGCGACACCTCGAGGCCCGCACGCGGATTGGCCTTGTCGAACTTGCCGCCGTGCAGCTCCGCCATGCGGCGCTGGCCGATCGAATCCATGGCGGCGAACTTCTTCTGCGCGGCCGCGACGATGCCCTCGTCCAGGTGCGAGATCAACGAGCCGGCGGCCGCCCAGGCTTCTTCCTCGGTCTCGCGCACGATCACGTGCAGGCGGATGCCGAATTCCAGCTTGCGGCCCAGCTTCCCGGCGCGACCGCCGACGTCCCTGATCTTCTCGGCGACGGCCGCGGGCGGCTCGCCCCACGTGAGGTAGGTGTCCATCTGCGCCGCGCACAGGTCGTGCGCCGGGCCCGACGAACCGCCGAAGAACATCGGCGGGTACGGCTTGGAGACGGGCGGGTACAACACCTTCGCGCCCTCGACCTTCAGGTGCCTGCCGTCGAAGCTGAACGCCTCGCCGTCATGGCTGCGCGCGAGCACCTGGCGCCAGATCGTCACGAACTCCTCGGACAGCTGGTAGCGCTCCTCGTGGCTCAGGAACAGGCCGTCGCCCGAGAGTTCCTCCGGATCGCCGCCCGTCACGAGGTTGACCAGCACGCGCCCGCCCGAGAGGCGATCGAGCGTGGCGGCCATGCGCGCCGTCTGCACCGGCGCGATGATGCCGGGGCGCAGCGCGACGAGGAACTTGAGCTGCTTCGTGACATCGACCAGGCTGGCCGCGACCATCCACGAATCCTCGCAGGAACGCCCGGTGGGCAGCAGCACGCCTTCATAGCCGAGCGTGTCGGCGGCGATCGCCACCTGCTTGAAATAGGCCAGGTCGGCGATGCGCGCGCCGGTGCTGGTGCCCAGGTAGCGCGAGTCGCCGTGCGTGGGGATGAACCAGAGGATTTTCATGGGAAGTCTCTTATGCGAATGCGGCGCCGGGCTGCCAGACGGCGTCGGCCACGCGCAGCGGCTTTGGAATCAGCCCGATGCGGCTGAACGCGTCGGCCACGCGCTGCTGGTCGGCGATGTCGGCCGGCTTGAGCACCGTCACCGGACCGGTCGTGCGGCGGCCCAGGAAACGGATCGTGCCGGCCAGCGGCACGCCGGTGGCCTCCGACAGGAACCTGGCCGTCTGCGGCAGGTTGGCCTTCGTCCAGGCGTCGGCTTCGGTCAATGCGGCGAACAGCGCCTTCAGCACCGCCGGCTGCTGCGTCAGCGCCTTCGACGCCAGATAGAAGCTGTTGTTGCTGGACAGGCCCTGGCCGGTGATCAGCACGCGGGCGCGGCTGTCGATCTCGGCGGCCGCGTAGTACGGATCCCAGATGCCCCAGGCATCGAGCGCGCCCTTCTCGAACGCGGCGCGCGCGTCCGAAGGCGTGAGATACAGGGGCGTGATATCCGACCACTGCAGGCCGGCCTTCTCCACCGCCCGCACGATCAGGTAGTGCGAGCTGGAGCCCTTCTGGAAACCGATGCGCCTGCCCCTCAGGTCGGCGAGCGTGCGGATCGTCGAATCCGGCGGGACGAGGATCGCCGAACTGGTGGGCTTGGGCGGCTCGAGGCCCACGTACCAGACGTCCTTGCCCGCGGCCTGCGCGAACACGGGCGGCGTGTCGCCGGTGAAACCGAAATCCAGGCTGCCCACCGACAGCGCCTCGAGGATCTGCGGGCCGGCCGGAAACTCGACCCACTTCAACGCGATGCCCGCCAGTCGCGCGTCGAGCAGCTTGCGCTCGCGCACCACCATCAGGTTGACCGAGGACTTCTGGTAGCCGATGCGCAACCCGGCGACCGCGGCGCGGGCGCCAGTGCCCGCGAGGAGCGTGGCGGAGCCGACCGTGGCGCCGAGCAGCGCGAGCACGCGGCGTCGGGTGGCGGCGCGTTCGTTGGAACAAGACATCGCCCGCCCTCTCACTTCGCCGCGACGGCAGCCGTCGCCGGCAGCGCGTCGGCGATGCGGACCGCCTTCGGGATCAGCTTCAGGTCGAAGAACGCGTCGGCGATCTTCTGCTGCTCGGCCGCCACCGCGGGCGTCAGCGGCACGACGCCGAAGCGGTAGCGCTTCAGGCTCGTCTCGACGACCGCAACGTCCAGCCCCTGCAGCGGCGCGATCAGCGCGGCGGCGCGCGGGATGTCGGCCTGGACGAAGCGCGCAGCATCCTGCGTGTTGGCGAACAGCTCGCGGATCAGGTGCGGGTTCACCTGCGCGAAGTCGGACTGCGCCAGGTAGTAGCTGAAGTTGTCGACGACGCCGCTGCCGTCGGCGAGCTGGCGTGCGCCGATCTGCTTCTCGACCGCGGCCAGGAACGGATCCCAGATCGCCCAGGCATCGACGGCGCCTTTCTCGAATGCGGCACGCGCGTCGGCCGGGGCGAGGAACACTGGCGTGATGTCGCCGTACTTCAGGTGGTTCTTCTCGAGCAGCTTGACGAGCAGGTAGTGCACGTTCGAGCCCTTGTTGAGCGCGACGCGCTTGCCCTTGAGGTCGGCGACGGACTTCAGCGCCGACTCCCTGGGCACGACCAACGCCTCGGCCAGCGGCGCGGCGGGGTCGTTGCCGACGTAGACGAAGCGCGCGCCGGCCGCCTGCGCGAAGATCGGCGGCGCCTCGCCGACGAAGCCGACGTCGATCGCACCGACGTTCAGGCCTTCCAGCAATTGCGGGCCGGCGGGGAACTCCACCCACTTCACGCCGACGCCCAGCGGCGCCAGGCGCTTTTCCAGCGTGCCCTGCGCCTTCTGCAGCACGAACAGGCTCGCCGATTTCTGGAACCCGATGCGCAGCTCCTTCGCGGGTTCCGCATGCGCGCCCAGGGACGCGAAGGCGAGACTGGCGGACGTCGAGACGACCGCCGCCAGGGCGGCTGTCCGGCGCAGCCAGTGGCGGCGATCCGTGGGCCAGGCGAGTTGCGAGAGATCCATCATCGAGCGTTCCTCCAGAAGTCGTTGTTCGAATTGAAGCGTCACGCCGCGAGCGTCAACTGGCGCGCGGGCGCATCGACTGGCCGGCGCAACGCAAAAGGGCCTTCGGCGAGCGCGCGCACGACGCGCTCGGCCACGTCGTCGTGCATCGCATGGCCATGCACGGCGTGCGGCGTGAATTGCGCGTCGACGGCGAAGACCGAGTCGAGGATGTGGCGAGCGCCCAATGCCGCCAGCACGGGCTTGAGCGCGTAGTCGAGCGCGAGCAGGTGCGCGTTGCTGCCGCCGGTGCCCAGGGCCAGCACCGTCTTGCCGCGCAGCGCGTCCGGCGGCAACAAGTCGAGGAAGGTCTTCAGCAGGCCGCTGTACGACGCCTTGTAGATGGGCGTGGCGATCACCACCAGGCGCGCCGCGGCCACCTGGTCGCGGGCACGGCGGATTGCCGGATCGCCGAAGTCCGCGCGAACCAGCGCCGCGGGCGGCAGGTCGCGCAAGACGATCTCGGCGCGCGCGATCTCGTCCGCGAACCGATCGAGCACATGGCGCAGCAGGGCGGTGGAACGGGAATTCTCGGACGGGCTGCCGGCAAGTGCAACGATGGACATGCGACGGGGTGTTGCGAAGTGAACAGTTCCGTCACGATAGGGACAGCCGCCTGTCCGGAAAACGAATGCAAACGGCTATCGATATCCGGGCGCCGCCTTTGTCGCCAAAGGCAGATCGTTATGCGTCCCGTGAGGCCAACAGGGCACCTGGGTGCCGTGTCGGCGGGATCAGGACGCCGGGCGAGTGCGGCCCGACAAGTCGTCCACCAGCGCCAGCAGCGCATTGGTGTCGGCCGGCTTGCGCAGGTAGAAGTCGAAGCCGACGGCCCGCGTCGCCACTTCCACGGCCACGCCGCTGGAAGCGGTCAGCGCGATCAGGAACGGCTGTTGCGCCAGCGCGGCGCTGCGGATGGCGCGCGCGGCCTCGTAGCCGTTGAGCACGGGCATGTCCAGATCCAGGAACACGATCTCGGGCTCGAAGGCCGTCGCGGTCTCGACGGCCTGCTGGCCGTTCCCCGCCACCCTGATGTCATGCCCGAGAGTCTCGAACAACAGACCCATCGTTTCGGTGACGTCCTTGAGATCGTCGACTACCAGAATCCTGGTCAATTGTGGTGCTCCCGATGCGCCCCGACACACGAAAGTCCGCGCCTGGTGACACGGGCATCGTAACGTAGCATTTGTCCAAATGTTGTTGTGGCTTCGCGATTTTCGCGTGCATCTTGCAACAGCGTGCGCGGGGTCGCGCGGTTGCGTGAGAAATACCCGCGCGGCTGGTGCGGAGCAGGTCATGCGCCCGCGGCGGGCTCCGTGTCATCCCCGAAGGCCGTGCGGAACGTGCCGCACGCGAGCCCCTTGCCGGTCAGCGCGCGCACCAGCACGGCTTCGTCGCCATGCGTGACGATCACGCGCGTACACCGCGTGGATTCGACGGCCGCGAGCAGCCCGGGCCAGTCGGCGTGGTCGCTCAGCACGAAGCCGCGGTCGAGGCCCGCGCGGTGGCGCGCGCCATGCTGTTGCATCCAGCCGCTGGCGAACGACTCGCGCACGCGTAGCGCGCGCTGCCAGCGCCAGGGCGCCTGCGCGCTCGGGGGCGCGACGATCAGCGCGCCGCGCAACGAGCGCGGGTCTTCCAGCTCGCTCCAGGGCCGTGTCGGCGGTAGCGCAATGCCCTCGGCGACATGCGCGGCATTGATCGCCTCGGCAGCGGGATGCACGTAGATCGGACCGACGCCAGGGTCGATGCCGGCCAGCACGTGCTGCGTCTTGCCGAGGCTGTAGGCGCCGACCATGCTGGCCTCGCCGGCGGCGGCATTGGCCCGCCACCAGCGGGTCATGTCGTCGAAGACGTCGACATGGCGCGGCCAGCGATAGATCGGCAGGCCGAACGTGGCCTCGGTGACGAAACAGTCGCAGCGCACCGGCTCGAACGCCTCGCAGGTGGGATTGGTCTCACCGTGCGTCGAGAAGCAGTAGTCGCCGGCCAGCACCCACACCTCGCCGGCGGCCTCGATGCGCACCTGGGCCGAGCCGAGGATGTGGCCGGCCGGGTGCAGGCTCACGCGCGCCGCGCCGATCGTCACCTGCTCGCCCCAGGCCAGCCCGGTGACGTCGATGCGGCCGAGCCGGGCGCGCAGCACGCCGACGCCGCGCTGCGCGGTCAGGTAGTGGCGGTGGCCCGTGCGTGCGTGGTCGGCGTGGGCATGCGTGATCACGGCGCGTTCCACCTTGCGCCACGGGTCGACGTAGAAGTCGCCCGCGGGGCAGTACAGGCCTTGCGGGCGGCGAACGACCAGATCAGTGGCCAAGATCCGCCTCGGAATGCACGCGGGTGCGGCGCGCCAGCAACGCCGGGCCCAAGTCGGTGGCGCCCGGGCGTGCGCCGTCACGCCCGCGTGCGAAGCGCATGGAATACTGTGCTGCATGGAGCAGCCCTCTTCCCCTGCAGCCGGCGCGCCGGCAGCGCCTTCGACACGACACGCCCGACTTCCGCTCGACGAACTGAGCGCGCTGGCGCTCGGTGCCGATCCGCAACGCCTGTCGCTCACGCAGCTCTACATCGGTCTCCACGGCCGCATTCCACGGCGCACGTTCTGGCTGCATGGCGTGCTGTCGCTGCTGCTGCTGGGCATCGTCATCAATGCGTTGCTGGACATCGCCAATCTCGACAACGAGACCGCCGGCAAGCTCGTGAACCTCGTCTTCCTGTGGCCGCTGATCGCCGTGTCGGTCAAGCGCCAGCACGATTTCAACTTCTCGGGCTGGTGGGCGCTGATCCATTTCGTGCCGGCCGTCGGCTCGCTGTTGCTGTTGCTGGCGGACGGCGCCCTGCCCGGCACCCATGGTCCCAACCGCTTCGGCATCGACCCGCGCGAAGCGCTCGCCCGCGCCCGGATCAATAGCGCCCATTGATGCCGGCCATGCGCAGGAACCAGTGCGCGCCCATCGCGACGAGGGTTCGTCGCAGCACCGCCAGCGAGCCCTTGGCATAAGGCGGCGCCAGGATCGCGCTCGACGCCGCGATCGCGATCTCGAGCTCCTCGGCCACGCGCTGCGCGAACGGCGCGTCGCACACGACGACGTTGGCCTCCAGGTTGAGCAGCAACGACAGCGGATCGATGTTGGAGCTGCCCAGCGTGGCCCACTCCTCGTCGATCACGGCCATCTTCGCGTGCAGGTAGGCCGGCGTGTACTCGAAGATCTGCACGCCCTTGGCCAGCAGTTCCTCGTACAGCACGCGCGCGGCCAGCCCGGCGATGCGGTAGTCGATCTTGCCCTGCAGCAGCAGCCGCACCTTGACGCCGCGCTCGGCCGCCTTCGCGAGCGCGACGCGGAAATTGCGGTCCGGATAGAAGTACGGCGTGACGAGGTCGATGCGATGCTTCGCATGCTGGATCGCCTCCATGTAGACCCGCTCGATCGAGCGCCGCTGGCGCAGGTTGTCGCGCACCACGAACGCCAGGTTCACCGGCGGCTGCGTCATGGGCTGCGCGGCGCGACGCGGCCGCACGATGCGCAGCCGCGTGGCCAGGCGGCGTGCCCGCGCCATCGGTGCGGCGCTACGCGCCAGGCTCGCGAGTTCGTCGCGCCACACGTGCCCGAGCATCGCGCGGGTCCAGATCGCCTGGACCGATTGCTCCACCTCGGCCACCGCGGTGCCGCGCAGGCGAACCGCGAAGTCCAGCCGCGGCGCGTCGCTCCAGCCGTGGTGCAGGTCGTTGCGGTCGGCGATCAGGTTGATGCCGCCGACGAAGGCCGCCTGGCCATCGACGACGCACAGCTTCTGGTGCAGCCGGCGCGCCTGGCCGGGCTGGAAGTAGCTCCACCAACGGTCGATCGGCCGGAACACGGCGAGCTCGACCCCGGCCTCCCCCAGCCAGCCGCGCAATGCGACCAGCGTGGTCTTCGAGCCGAAACCGTCCACCACCACCCGCACCTGCACCCCGCGGCGCGCGGCTGCCGCCAGCAGCAATGCCAGCGTCTGCGCCACGGCGTCGTCGTGGAAGAGGTAGGTGGCCAGCCAGATCGTGTGGCGCGCCTGCGCGATCGCGATCCCCATGGCCGGGAACAGGTCGTCGCCGCCGCGCAGCAGCTCGACGGCATGGCCACCCTCGAACTTCGGCTTGACGCCGAGGCTCCAGGGGGCGCGCGCATTGGCGCGCTCACGACGCTTGGCGCGAATCGCGGTCTCCATCAGGCAAATGGTGGGGCACGCCGGCACGCCGGCGACGGGGTCGCGTGCAGCCGCCTGGCCCACGCACTGCCCGTCAATTTAGCTCAAGCTCGGCGACGTACGGCAAGTGATCCGACATTCGCGCCCAGCCGCCTCCGCGCGGCACCATCGTGCCTTCGCAGCGGAAGCCGCGCATGTAGATGCGGTCCAGCGAGAAGACGGGCAGCCGCGACGGGAAGGTGGGCCGCTTGCGCAGGCGCGGATCCATCGACAGCGCGCGCGTGAGGCCGGCGGCGGCCATCGGGATGTCGAGCCGCTCGCCCCAGTCGTTGAAGTCGCCCGCCACCAGCACCGGCTCGTCGGCCGGCAGCTCCTTGGCGATGTATTCGGCCAGCCGCTGCGCCTGGCGCAGGCGGCTGGAATGCACCAGGCCGAAGTGGGCGACGATCGCGTGCACCGTGGTGCCGTTCCAGCTCACGGGCACGTACAGCAGCCCGCGCTGCTCGAACCGGTGGTCGGACACGTCGTGGTGGCCCGCGTCGCCCAGCGGCCAGCGCGAGAGCAGCGCGTTGCCGTGTTCCCCGTGCCGGGTGATCGCGTTGGAGCGGTAGGCAGTGTTGTAGCCGTCGGGCGCCAGGAACTCGGCCTGGCCCTGGTCGGGCCAGCCCAGGATGGTCTGGTCGAAGCGCGCTGCGTCCCGGGTGTGGTGCAGCCGCACTTCCTGCAGGAACACGAGATCGGCGTCGAGCGCCTCGACACCCAGCACCAGGTTGTGGATCTCCAGCCGCTTCGCCGCGCCCAGGCCCCGCACGCCCTTGTGGATGTTGTAGGTGGCCACGCGCAGTCGCGTGGACGCGGTGGCAGTCTGGGGCGGCAGGACGGTGAAGTCCGACGTCATGTTCATCACGGCAGGAAGTTCACGCGGCAAGGCGTGCGAAAGAGGTGGATGAAGGCCACGAAACCGTCTCGCGGGAGATCCACTGGGCAATCCTCATGCCGGTGCATCATGCCATCGGCGTCCTGCTGACACGATGACAGGGATCAGCTCCGCTGCGCCAGCCAGCGTGGCAGATGCAGGATCGCCTCGGCGTTGGACGGCGAGAAGCAGCGGTCGGCCGCCTCGCGCCAGGGCAGCCACTGCCACGCCGTGTGCTCGCGCGGCGCGAGCGTGACGGGCGTGCCGGCGGGCACCTCCAGCGCGAACACGTGCTCGGTGTTGTGCGTGACCCCGGGCGCGTAGCGTGCGCGCCAGCGCGGATAGATCTCGTAGACGTTGACCAGTTCGCAATCGCGCAGGGCGGCCAGGGGCACCGCTGCGCTGCCGATCCGGATGCCGGTCTCCTCGCCGACCTCGCGGATGCAGGTCTCGACGAGCGACTCCTCGAGGCTGTCCTTGGAGCCCGTGACGCTTTGCCAGTAGTCGACGGCATCCGCGCGCTCGATCAGCAGCACGTCCATTTGCGGCGTGTGGATGACGACCAGGACGGATTCGGGAATCTTGGGAGGGCGGGGGTCGGGCGACTGGGAACTCATGTGCCCATGCTAGCGCGGCTCGGCGCGGCGACCGTCCGCGCAAGCCGAACCGCAGTGCCGCGACGCAGGGGGCTCCCAGGCCGATCCACGCCAGCCAGTCCCATGCGCCGTCGCCCACCCGTGCGCCGATGAGCCCGCCGCGCTGAGGATCGCGATGGCCAATGGCCAGCCCCATTGCGACCAGGACACGGGGTTCTTCATCGTGCGGCGCTCCGCAAATCGGAAGCGAGTACCTTGCGCGACGGACCGCGCTTGCCGATCCAGAGGTAGAGCACGCTGCCCAGGACGAGTGCGATGTGCTTCGCGACGACAGCCTTGCCCTGGCCACCCGGCTGCAGGAGGCGGTGTCGTTTTCCGATGTCGCGCAGCGCGCGCTGGCAAGGAGCGGCGCCTGGCTGAAGGGCCTGTAGCCGCCAAGGTGCACTGCAGCCCGCCATCTAGCCGAACCTGCCTTGCAGGTACCACCCCACCTCGCCCACCTCGGGCGCACGCCGGAACCGGTAGACCCACAGCAACGCACCGTCGTTGTCCTGCGCGATGAAGTAGTCGCGCGCCGCGTACCCGCCGTCCCACCAGCCCGCCTCGATGCGCTCGGGCCCGGCGACGAGCCACAAGGGCTTGCCTGACAGCAGCGGCGTGCCGCCTTCGTCGCGCAAGGGCTGCGGCTCGCGCAGCAGCCACACCGGCCGTTTGAGCCGCGGCCAGTGGGCCGGGTCGCCGGAGGCCGTGGCCGTCGGACCGGCGGGGGCGGCGAGGTTCAGCGGGGCACCCTGGGTGCGCGATCGCGCCGAGGAATCCTCGCCGCCCTGGTGCACGGTCGTCGCCAGTTCGGGCCGATGGTCGGCCACCGGCTGCAGGCGCTGGATGTTGTGGGGACCGAGCCGGGCCTCGAAGCGTTCGAGCAGCCGGTGCCAGCCTTCGCCGACGCTCGCGGCCGAGGGGAAGAGCTCGGTGTTGGGCGGCGCGCCGGGCGTGATCGCGTGGCAGTGCAGGCTCAGCTCGATCACCGAGGCGGCCAGCGGAAAACGTTGCAGGCGCTCGCGCAGCAGCGAGTGCAGGTGGGCGGTGTCGGACACGGGTTCGCCCAGGCCGATCTCGAGCTTGCTGGTGCGCGAGGACGGATCCTCGAGCATCTTGCGGCAGCTCTCGTGGTGCAGCCGCAATTCGAAGCCGGCGACGAGGCCGTGGTGGGCGGTGGCCCAGGCGGTGAGCCGGTTGAGCAGCACGGCGGCACCGGTGAGCAGCGCGGCGCTGTCGTCGGCGCGCATGAACAGCTCCAGCCGGCTGTCGAAGGTGGGGGCCGGTTGCAGCGCGGTGCGCGGGTCGGCCAGGTCGCCGAGGGCGCGGTCGATGTCGGCCAGCAGCGCGCCGCCGAAGCGGCGCGTGAGGCCGGCGCGCGGTTGCTTCCAGAGGTCGGTGGCCGTGGCCAGGCCCAGCGCCTCGAGCGCGGCCAGGTGCGGCGCGGCGGCCGCCATGCGGGCCACGGGCACGGTGCCGATGCGGGCGCGCCAGTCGGTCCTGGTGTTGGGCAACGCGTGCATCGTGTCATCGCTGCCGACGGCCAGCCACTGCGCGCCTTGCGCGGTGGGGGCGCATGCGAGACGCAGCACATGGCCCAGCGGTGCGAGTTCGGCGCGTAGTCGTTGTAACAGCCGCGGCAGGCCGCCGAAGTAGCGCAGGCTGGCCTGCACCTCGGCCAGCACCACGTGGTCGGCGACCAGGGAGACGGCGGGCGTGAATCCCATCAGCACATGGGCCACCGCCATCAGCGCGGCGGCGTCGCGCGCCGGGTCGGCCTCGCCCAGGCGCGTGTGGGGCGCGAGCGCGAGCGCGGTGGCGCGCTTCTGGCCGGCCCGCACGCCGCAGTCGCGCGCCGCGGCGTTGGCGGCGACGATGCGGTGACGCTCGATCAGGGCGACGGGGCCGACGAGGTCGATCTCGTCCGCATCCTCGACGATTCGGCCTTCCTCGGGCGACTCCGGCGCCAGCGTGGCGATGAAGGATTCCAGCGACAACGCCGGCAGGTGGACGCCGATCCAGAGCATGTTGGATCCGACCTGTTCATGCCACGGCGGAAAGCGCCGGCACGCTCGTGCGCCGCGGCGTGAGCGCCCGCACGCGCGCGGAACGCGAGAGCACGGGCGGCAGCGACAGCAGCACCGGCTGCTCCAGCGCCGGGCCGCGACGCTTGACCAGGCGCACGGCCAGCGCGTCGGGCCCGGCGCCGGCGAGCGCCAGGCGCAGCGGGGCCGGACTGGGCTGCGTGGCCGCGGCCGGGGCGCGCACGATGAAGGCCGGGCCCTCGTGCGATTGCGCGGCCAGTTGCAGTCGTCGCAGCGCCTCGCCCTTGAAGCGGACCGGCGCCCACGCGACGACCGCCCCCACCTGCCCGCTGCGCAGCGCCTGCTCCAGCGGCCACAGCAGGTCGTCGCCACGGATCACCACGCAGCGCGACAGGTCGAGCCCCAGTTGCGCCAGCGCCTCCGCGCACGGCTCGGCCGGCGGCCCCAGCAGCAGCACGCCGCGCCCGGCCGCGCCCACGCGCGCGAGCACTGGCGCGAGCAGCCGCATCTCACCCCAGCCGGGGCCCGCCAGCAGCAGCTCGGTGAGGGCGCGCTGCGGCCAGCCGCCACCCGGCAGTTCGGCGTCGAGCGCGGAGTAACCACTCGCGTGCACCGCTTCCCGCCCGCGCCCGAGCTGGTGCGCGCGCCACAACGCCGGATGCAGATGCTCCAGCGGCAGCAGGGAAGAAGGCGAAGACATCGCGGTGACCAGGTGGACGAAGGTTCAAGAAAAGGCAGCGGGAGGGCCTCGCAACTCGGCAGTTCCGTACATCCGAGGCCCTTCCGGAGCACTGTATTTATGTACAGTCTATCGGACCTTCGGCCACCGCATCGACAATTCGAACAGGCGCCGCGCGGCACAATTCACGGCATGCCGATCGCCTCGTCCTCGCCCTGCCCCTGCGGCCGAAACCTGGCCTACGACCGCTGCTGCGGGCGCTGGCACGCCGGCCCGCAGGCGCTGCAGGCGCCCACCGCCGAAGACCTGATGCGCTCGCGTTACACCGCCTTCGTGGCAGGCTTGCTGGACTACCTGCGCGACACCTGGCACCCATCCTCCCGTCCCGCCGCCATCGAGCCGCTGCCCGACGGCCTGCGCTGGCTGGGCCTGGAAGTGCGTCGCCACGAACAACAGGACGTCGATCACGCGGTGGTGGAGTTCGTGGCGCGCAGCAAGCTGGGCGGCAAGGCGGAGCGGCTGCACGAGACGAGCCGGTTCGTGCGCGAGGACGGGCGCTGGTTCTACATCGACGGCGATATCGCCGTCGATCGAGTCGCCGGCCGGCCAGGAGGGGTCATCGGCTAGAGTCTGCTTTCGCAGCAGTCTCCCGCGGCGGGATCCGTTCAATGAACCTTGACACGACACTCTCGTCGCCGTTGCCGCGGCGCTGGGCCGGGCCAGTGGCCTGCGTCTCTATGCTGTCGTGTTCCTGACCGGAATGGCTGGGCATTCGGGACTGGTCACGCTGTCGCCAGGCTTGCACGTACTGCAGCAGCCAACGGTGTTGCGGGCCAGCGCGGCGATGCTGGCCATCGAGTTCGTCGTCGACAAGGTGCCATGGCTCGACTCGCTCTGGGATACCTTGCATACGGTGATACGCATCCCCGCAGGCGCGCTGCTCGCAGCCAGTGTGTTCGGCGGTGACCACGAATCATGGTCCATCGTTGCCGGGTTGCTGGGCGGAACGCTCGCCGCGACTTCCCACATGGCCAAGGCAACGACGCGCGCCGCCGTCCATACGTCGCCAGAGCCGTTTTCGAACCTCGCCCTGTCGCTGTTCCGTCAACCGGGGGCGACGGCGAAACGCGGGATGCGCCCCACCCCGCAAAGCCTGCGCATGGGCCACAATCGTCCTTGAAAGATCGATTTGATCGTTCAAGAGGCGGCATCCTTCATGAGTGAAGCGGTACGGGGTACCCTATATGCAAGCCACTGGGTCGCGCGGCGGGCGCAGCTCGCCCACTCATGACGCGCACGAAGAAGATCCATTCGATGCCCCGACTGCCTCGGTACTGGCCGATCGTCGCAGTATTTGTCGCCATGACGATTCTGCAGGCTTCGGTCGCCGCTTTCAGCATTCAATTGCTGTCGACCGTCCGGGCCTATGTCACCGGCGAAAGCCTCTATTCGAAGGGCCAGAAGGACGCGCAGATATATCTTCTCGACTACGCCGAGCAGCACCGAGAAGCCGACTACGTCCGGTTTGTGTCGGCCTTGGCGATGCCCCTCGGGGATCGGGCGGCGCGCGAGGCGTTGCAGCGTCCGCAGCCTGATATCGCGGCCGCCCGGCAAGGGTTCCTCGACGGTGGCAACCACCCTGATGACATCGATGGATTGATTCGAATGTTTCGCTGGTTCCAGCGAGTGCCGTTCATGTCGAAGCCGATCGCCACCTGGACGGAGGGCGATCGAACAATCCAGGAAATGCGGGCACTCGTCGACCGGGCCCGCGATCGGATCCGAGCCGGCGAGCCTCGGTCACCCGCCGTAGACGCGATGCGCGTGCAAGCCCCTATCCTCAACGAGCGTTTGACGAGTCTGACCAGCACGTTTTCTTCGCAGCTCGGCGAGGCCTCCAGAACGACACAGCGTCTCCTGCTGGGCCTCAACAGCTTCATCGCGGTGCTGCTCACGATCTCGGGCCTCGGCTTTGTGCGCCGAAGCGTTCGCATGCAGGCGGCAGCCGAGCTGAGAATGGAGCGCCTGATCCATGCGGTGACCGACGGGGTGGTCACCGTCGACGAAGACCGGAAAGTCGTTCTGTTCAATCGCGCTGCCGAGACGATGTTCGGCGTCGATGCCACCGATGCGCTGGGCAGCTCGATCGACCAGTTCGTCGAGCACGTCTCGATCACGATCAATCCGGCAGCCGGCGATGCGACCCCTGTTGCGTCAAGCGCGGGGGCGCTCCAGACGCTCACCGGCCGAAAGCAGGATGGAAAGAGCTTTCCGGTCGAGGCGTCCCTCTCTCGATTGCAGGTGGAGCGAGAAGTTTTGACCACGATCGTTCTTCGGGACATCACCACACGCATTTCGGCGGACGCCGAGCGGCGGACTCACGAAGCACTGGAGGCATCGAACAGGGCAAAGACCGAATTCCTCTCGCGCATGAGCCACGAACTGCGAACACCGTTGAACGCGGTGATCGGATTTTCGAAGCTCCTGCGCCTGGATACCGCCAAGCCGTTGTCGCCGGAACAACTCGAGCGGGTGCAGCATGTGGAGAATGCAGGCGCCCATCTCCTCGCCCTGGTGAACGACGTGCTCGACCTGTCGCGGATAGAGTCGGGCGAAATGTCCGTCTCGCCCGAAGCGGTTCATTTGCTCCGGGTCATCGAGGAGGCGGCGACCATGGTGTCCCCTTTGGTGACCAAAGCGGGCATCGAGGTCTTCCTCGCCCCTGAAATGCCCGCTTCAAATCCCGGAAATGGCGCCAGCGCGCCATCGAGCGGCCTCTGCGTCAGGGCCGATCCGGTACGGCTTCGTCAGGTGCTGGTCAATCTGCTCAGCAACGCGGTGAAATACAACAAACCAGGCGGAAGCGTCGCACTGACCTGGAAGCGATCCGAGGACGAGTGCGAGGTCCTGATCACGGATACGGGAATGGGTATACCCGCAGACCAGCTTGCAAGCCTGTTCCAGCCGTTCAATCGACTCGGCG